>Ga0181523_10001855_pt1 | contig 21626 bp, 25 predicted proteins | sample PEATcosm2014_Bin_43_FD_119752 | JGI IMG/M metagenome (GOLD analysis project Ga0181523, IMG submission 119752) | Peatland microbial communities from MTU Mesocosm Facility, Houghton, MI, USA - PEATcosm2014_Bin05_30_metaG | ecosystem: Environmental > Terrestrial > Soil > Wetlands > Peat | place... | reverse complement strand
CGCCGTCAGCGGCGAGCGGTCCAGGTACTTGGCCAAGCGGCACACGCCGCGGATGTACATCTCCTGGGTCTTGCGCTCGAGCTTGCGCATGCGCATGTCGTCGATCATGCGTAGGCGCAGCGCGGATACCTTCGGGGACGTGTCTTCGCTCATGACTCTGCTCCTGTCGGTGACGAGGCCCATTGCCTCATCGCCAACATACAAAACAGAGTCTCAGAGCTTCAGCCCTCGGCCGGCTGACTGTTCGATACTAACGAGCGTCCAAACGTAGGGCTACCGCGATAGCGGTTTAGTCCATTGGCCGCGCCCTGCCTGCCGCGGCGCCATGCCAATCAAGTCGTGAGAGGCCGCTATGCATCCCCGAGCGGTCCATCTGGGTAGTCCGCTATGCGGATTGGGTCTCGAGCAGCTGAACTCGTTTCGCGATCTTCGGACGAAACTCCCGATCGGCCACCCGCATGTCGTGCACGGCCTGGACGTCGATGTCCGATGCCAGTTGGCGGGCGGAGATTCCCATCGGACGCATGAAATCCTCCAGCAGGATTTCCCCGGGATGGGTTTCCTGAAGTTTCCTGGCCATCGAACACCGCCCTCTACTGGTAGTCGAGGAACTCGACGTCGTGTGCACCCTCTGCGTGCCACCGGGAGAAATGTGCTACTGGTCGCTGACGCGATTGCTGTGTTGCCCTTTGCAATCGCCCTTCCGATGTTATCGGTACTTGATATATATATCTACATGATATATAGTTTACAGCTATATGACCAAGCGCTCCGGTGCAAGTGCGGAAATCCTTCTCGGCCTATTGGCCATGGAGCCGATGTCCGGGTATGACCTGGCCCAGTCCATTCGCGCCTCGGTAGGCCACTTCTGGAATGAAAGCTATGGCCAGATCTATCCCAATCTCAGGAAGCTTGCGCAGAACGGCCTGGTCAAATCGCGCACCGAGCGCTTGGCAGGTAAGCCCGACCGTCACGTGCACTCGATCACCGCGAAAGGGCGCCAACGCCTGCGCGAATGGCTGGCCGTGCCGCCACACCCGGAGACTCCGCGCAACGAGCTGCTGCTCAAAGTCTTCCTGGGGGAGCAAACCGAACCGGAGGTTCTTGTCGTTCACATCGAGAGCATGGTGCAGAACGAGCGAGCGTCGTTGAAGAAGCTCGAGGCCACGGCGCAAGAGATCATTGCCGCCCACGGCGAACAGCCGGCCGCGCCGTACTGGCTGATGGCGGTCCGTTTCGGCCAGTTGGAATTGCAGGCTCACCTTCGCTGGGCTGAAGAGTCCCTGAAATCGCTTCGGCGGATTGCCGCGCAACGGGCGGCCGGTCCGCAACCTAGGAGACGAAAGCATGCAGACAAGTGAGATCCCTTCGGCGCCGGCCGTCGCCCATGGCAGGCCGCACGCGCCGGCCTCCACGGGTCACCTGGCCGGCTTTCTTGCGATCGGCGTTTTGATTGTGGCGCTCGGGATGCTCGCGCAGCACCGACCGACCGCGGAGGGCGCCGGCAACGAACTGGCAAAGCACGGTCAGGCCATCTCGCTGTATGTCAGCGCCATCGTGTTGGACTGGCTGCTTTTCTTCTACTGCCTGCGTGGTGTGCGCCGTAGCGGCGGACGCCTGCGGGACTTTCTCGGCGACGACGCGCTCTCGCGGCGAAGCTGGTTATCCGATCTGCTGGTCGCAGTTCCGTTCTGGTTCCTGTGGAACGGCACGGGCTGGGGCCTGCACCGGCTGCTCGATGCGTTGCCCGGACTTGCGAAGAGCGGCGCAGTCAGAACCGTCGACAGCCTGCTACCGCAGACCCCAGAGGAAGCGTTGCTGTGGGTGCTGGTTTGCCTCACCGCGGGTTTTTGCGAGGAATTCGCATTTCGCGGCTACCTGCAACGCCAGTTCCATGCCCGGGCGGGCAATGCGACCCTCGCAGTCATCGGCCAAGGCGTCGTGTTCGGGCTTTTCCACGCGTACCAGGGTTGGCAGAGCGTGCTGGTGATCAGCGCGCTCGGCATCCTGTTCGGGATCCTGGCCCAGTGGCGAAGAAACCTGCGCGCCAACATGATCGTCCATGCCTGGGCCGATCTGTGGTCGGGGTGGCTCAAAGCCATTGTCTGGGTCGCCTAAGGAATTCCCGCAGAATCCTGGCAACCGCCGATTTGCGAACATCAGTGGATCCCAACGCTAAACACTCTAAAGAGCACCCTGGATCGTTCGTCGGTTCCGGAAATGCCGGTACAGGATTCACCGGACCCGGGAGAGGAATGCAGTCCGGCGGGATTTTGGGTTCACCTGGTACAACATCCGTCAAGCCTCGAGGATCGACATATATAAGCGGATCTCCGCCGACATAGGCATACGTATTGACCCCGCCTTTGAGTCCTATGGGATCGGATTGCACAAATATCCCGCTAGCGTTCGTCGTAGCCTTCTGCGGTAGTCAAAAGAGGCGCGGCAATTATCTCGACGCCCGCGCAATGCGCCGGGAAATGAAGAGGGCCAAACCGGAACCAACCAGGGAAAGCAATGCGCTCCAGATGAGCAGGATTGCGCCAAGTGCAGTGGGCGTAAAGCTTTGAAAGTGTCTGACGTTCATGGATGCGACCTCTCTGTTTTCGATTATTTGCGAGCACGGGCGTCTTGCTGGGAACATCTTCCGTTGCTACTTGCGCGTTTGCTTATAAACGGCCCACCGATGTCGTCATAACGCAAAGCCCCTTATGACGGTTCATTGGAGGCGCAGTTCACCACATCTAAAAGCGGGCACGAAGCCGGATTCCGGCCACGGTGATCGTGTCGACATTCGTGAGGCCAATTCCGGTCGAGTTCAGTGTCTTCTTGAGCGCCGGATCGATGACCTGGAGGTCGGCCGATGCGGTCAGCCACTTCGTGATCGAGGCGTTGTAGTACATCTCGAACGCGTTCTCGTTGTCCAGGCCCAGGTTGAGTTTCTGGCGCAGGAAGGGTAGAAAATCGTCGCTGAAATGGGTTTGCGCAAACCCCAGGCCGAAGCTGTCGTCGAGGCGGCCCGGCACCACTCCCTTGCCGCCGATCCCTGCGATCCAGGCGTACTTGATAGGGTTCGGGTTACCGGCGGAGGTGCCATAGGAAAAGAACACGCCAATTCCGTGCTTTGGATCGCCCGCGGGCTACCACAAATATTGATCGAAGGCATAGTAGGCGGACAAAGTGCTGTTCGTGCGGTTGGCAGGTGCGGCGGGCACAAGTAGGCCTGGAAAGAATCGCGCGAGAATCTGCTCCAGGATCGGGCCGGGATCCCCGAGCCGGGGAAACCTCTCTTGCAAAAGTAAGGTGGCGATGTTCGACGGATCCTGGTTAAGCGAATAGCGGTCCTTGTCGCTCCAGGAGAATCCGAGATTTTGATGACCGACGAGCCCGTACGGCTTGACGGTCAGCTGGCCACTGCCAAGCACCATCGCGCCGTTGTCAAAGGCATTGTTCAGGTCGTTGCTCGTTGGCGTCCCGTCCGCGTCCAGCGCCAGTGCCGACAGGACGATGTCATCGGTCGGCAAAAAGATGACACCGCCTCCGAACGCCGAGAGCGGAACCTGCACCAATGTCATGGGAAAGACGAACGACGTGTTAAGAAACTGGGTGCTGTAGTCACCGTAGAACTCTTGTTTGCCTAAATTAAACGTATTGAACTTGCCGATGACCAGACCAAATTTCTCGCTGAGGAACTGCATGAAGGTCGCATTCATGAGCGCCGTGGTGCGGTCGTCCGGTGCGGGGATCAGGGCGGCGCTGTTGACCGGCACGATGTTGCCGGCCTTGCGGTATATGTTGGTGCCAAAGCCGCTGTCTGCCGAGATGTTGAAAAAACCGCCCGGCCACAGGCCCAGCTTGTCCGTGTCCACGTTGAGCGTGTAATCCGCGTTGCCCCAGGCATCGGCGCCCGTATTGCGGCCGCCACTAACTACGTCCATGGGGGTTTCGAGTACATCGACGTCGAACACGACCCCCTTCTTGCCCAGATCATCGCGCAACCCACCCCAGTCACCCGTGAGCCGGGGCCGGGACCAGATGTCGCCTCCCCAAGTGGGGGGGACCGGGACCGGCTGCGCATTCACCGGATATGAAACGAACAGTACGGCAAGGCCGACGAGGGCAATCGTTGCTCTGAGGGCATGGCGTGTGCAGACAGCGCGCATCTTGCAATCCTTCCTCGCAGGAGCACGAATTTCGAGCCATCAAAACGTCTACTTCGGTCGTTTCTTCCTGTGGAGCGCGCGCGAATTGAATACGCCGGCGACGCCACTATGCCGCAACGAGTGGAATGTAGCAGCGGGTGCGGCATCACGCAATCGCGTAGCACCTTGACGTCCGGTTTTGGGAGTCGCCTCCGACGGTCCGGTCTTGGCCCACGCGCGATCCCGTAATCTGTCGGAAATTTACGAGGTGACAACGATGTTGCGAACCCACGCCGGACAGAAACCGGCCGGAGTGGCAAGGCTCGTGCAGCTCGCGACCATTACGCTGGCACTGGGTTTATTGGCTGCCCCCGCGCGTGCCGAGAAAACAGACGTCGTCGTGCTGGACAACGGCGATCACATCACGGGCGAAGTGAGGAAACTGCAATCTGGCCAGCTGCAAATGAAGACCGACCACATCGGCACGGTCTACCTAGACTGGACGCATATCGTGTCGCTCACTACCACCCAGCAGCTGCAAATCGAGCTTGTCGACGGCAAACGACTGTTCGGTCCGGCCCCGGAGCCTGCGTCGAGCCCCGGAGCGATCCGGCTACTGAGCGGCCAACCTGGCCAAATGCCCATTCCAGTCGAGGTGCCGATATCCGACATCGTTCGGTTGGATCGGATCAAGGGCGGCGAGGTCTGGCTCGACCGCCTCGAGGGCAACGTGAGCGTTGGCTACAGTTATACGTCGGCGAGCGGCGTACAGACGGCGGATTTCTCTGGCGTTGTCGGCGCCCGCAATTCGCAGCGGGAGTGGAAAGTCTCGCTCGATAGCCAGACGACCCACCAGGATACGGGCACGTCGACCCAGCGGGACTCGTTAGTCTTGGCCTTCGACGCCTTTCTTCCGGATCACTATTATCGCGAGTCCTCGCTCCAGCTCGCTCGAAACGAGGAGCTCGGTCTTGATCTGCGGAGCCAAATCGGCCAGACGGTGGGCCGGTACCTCGTGCACCAACAGGGTGTGGAGTGGCGCGCTGGCGCGGGACTGGCCGCCTCGACCGAAACCGGATCTGATGGCACCCACCGGCAGAGCATCTGGGCGCTGCTCACCACGGACCTTTTCATATTTCGTTGGGATCACCCGAAGACAAATGTTAGCGCGAGCCTGGACCTCCTGCCGAGCCTCAACGAAGGAGGTCGGTTTCGCAGTGAGGCCACGCTCAAGATAAAACATGAGGTGATGAACGACCTTTTCTTCGAGATCTCATTCAACGACAGTTATGACAACAGGCCGGCGGAGACTGCCCGCTCCAACGACTGGAACGTCGTGACTTCGCTCGGCTACTCCTTCTGAGCGAGTGTAACTTGTATCTTCTAGAATGATTCGCGAGATCAGTTGACCGCAGATTCTATGGAAATGAGTCCGCCGGTACGGTCGCTCTTGCGCTTTATATCACGCCATGATGCAATCATATTCCATGACTTGCGAGAAAGATGGCCATATGCAGACAAAAATGGAGATGCCGCCGCTTGACGCCGAAGGGTACCTGGTGGAACCCGGCGATTGGACAGAGGTTGTCGCGGAAGAATTGGCGCGCCGGCTCGATATCGTTCTAGGTGAGAACCATTGGAACGTGATCCGTTTCATGCGTGGCTACCATGAGGAGCACCAGATAACGGCCGACGCCCGCCATGCGATCAAGCATCTTGAAATCCGCCACCCAGGACGGGGCCGAATACTGCTTTTCGAGCTTTTCCCTATGGCTACGCGGAACAGGCCTGGAGGATCGTCGGCATGAAGCGCCCGCGCGCATGGAGCACGGGTTGAATGCGGGCGCAGGCACGCGCATGTCTGAACGACTTCAGATGGCTGCCGCCTGTCGACCGGTCCATTGGTGGCTGCACCCGCGTGATTGCAATTGGCAAGGCATTGACGGTGATTGAAGGCCTTTCACTTCGCGGTAACATACATTTCTGCACGAACGCGCGGACCGGCTGTCCGACCCAGGCCGGACCGGTGCGGCGCATCGAAGGCGGATTCTTCGAGCGGGGTCGCTATGTTGCCTTACGACGCTGATAGTCCTGTGCCAAGATGCGTTCGCATGTTCATCTTGGAAAAGGACATCCCTCTGCCGAGCGTAACCATCGACGTTTTCGGTGGTGAAAACCGCAAGACACCGTATCTTGCACTGAATCCGGCCGAGCAGACTGGTTGCTATACCCTCGATCACACGGCCAACATATTCCTGTTCGATTGCACCGCGCGGTTTCGCCCGACCACGAGTCGCTTGATACGCAAGATTCAGGGCAAATCCTGAAATGACACGCCTGATTCCCATTGTCCTTTGTCTGTGCCTTGCCGTCCCGCCGCTGGCGTGCGCACAGCTGGGACAATTTGTCCCGGCGGCCAGTACGCCCGCCGCAGATTTTCGCCTGCCTGACCGCGACGGCCGCACGATCTTCCTTTCCGGATATAAGGGCAAGGTTGTCCTCGTCAATTTCTGGGCAACATGGTGCATCCCTTGTCGCGAGGAAATGCCGGCTCTCGAGCGCTTGTGGCGCAACATGAAGTCTTCCAGTCTTGCGGTGATCGCCGTCGACGTCGGAGACGATGACGTGGCCATACGCAGTTTCCTTCAACGCATCGATCCGCCGCCCTCGTTCACCATCGCCCTCGATCGCGATCTCACCGTGGCGACCATGTGGCATGTTGAGGGAATGCCAACGAGTTTCCTCATCGGTGCCGATGGACGCATCGCGTTTCAGGCAGTAGGCGCGGTCGAGTTCGATTCCGCGAAGACAATCGAGCTCGTGCATAGTCTATTTATTGTCCCCCGCAAATAACCAGGGGCGACGCATGCGCGGTTGCCCCCACGCGAACAGCCGACCGCCTAATGACGTTCGCTCTACTTCCCATTAGCTGGTACGAGTCGCGCCCTTTTTGGGCTTTTCGCCCGCCACACGCGGAGTTCTCGAAGCTAGTGCGGCCAGTAGTCGCCGATGCGCGGCCCGGCATCTTTCATGGCCGGGGCCGCCAACGTCGCCGAGCATGGATGACTTCCCCGTTCATACGCGTTCCACGATGCCGTCGCGAGACATATCACGGCATTGGCCTCGTGCGCGGAGGCGAACACAAGTGCAAGATCCGTATGAAGCGTCGATATTCCAACGGCCTCGCTGCTTCGAGAACGCAGTAAGATTGATTTTATTGGTGCTATCGGTACCCATGAATGAACCGACCTGATATTGCTTTACTCCTGTCGCGGTTACCTCTTTTCCAGGAACTCTCGGCCGCTCAGATCGAGGTGATCGCAGTCGACACGCGCGTGCTCCAAGTGCCTAAGGGCGAAATCCTATTTCACAAAGGCGACGAGTGCCAGGGACTTTTCGTGGTTCTCAGCGGGCAGATCAAGCTGGCGATTGCTTCCTCCCAGGGCTACGAGAAGGTCGTCGACATCATAGGGCCACGTCAGAGCTTCGGGGAAGCGGTCATGTTCATGGATCGTCCATATCCGGTGTTTGCGCAGGCTGTGTCGGATGCATTCGTGCTAAGGATCGGAAAACAGCCCGTGTTCAACCTGCTCGCGACCGATACGAATTTTGCGCGCGCGATGCTCGCCGGTTTATCGCTTCGCCTTCATTCGCTGATCGGGGACGTCGAGGCCTACTCGCTGCGATCAGGCGTGCAGCGAGTAATCGGATACCTGTTGCAACAATGCGCCGACCAAGGAAGTGCCGAGAACGAACCGAGCGTGACGCTGTCGATATTCAAACAGGTGTTGGCTTCGCGCCTGAATCTGACCCCCGAGACGCTTTCCCGGGTGCTGCATGATCTCGAGTCGGCGAATTTGATAACGATGCGTGGCAGGCAGATTACGATCCACGGTCTGCAGCGTCTGCGCGATTTTGATTCTTGAGATTCACATAGACACGACACGCACCAGGCAGATTCGTGCCCAGCCAGGCGCACGAGGCCGCAAACACGATACCGGCCGGACGCACAAGCAGCGGGAACACCAGAGACGCTAGCAGCAAGGCCATCGCCAGAAAATGCAGGCGCATCGGTTTGATCATGGCGCGTTCGCGGATGAACACATTGATGCTGGGCGTTGCGATCGGTGAACTGCTTCGATAGGACAGCTTGAGCCAAGCGATAAATGGCACGATCTTGTAAAGCATGCCGTTGATCGCGGATACAAAAACGCCCACCAAGCACAAAATGCCAATGCATGGCGAAAGCAGGGGCGCTTCAACGAGGGCAGGCTTAGAGATCAACGCGAACCAGCAAACACGGCTGCAATCAGCGTGATCATTGCGCCGCGAAAAAATGCAAAAGATGCGTCGGTCCGTGCTCTGCGGCGGCAATGCTGCAGCTGCAGCGTCACCAGCGCAAAAACGATGGCACATAGCACGGCAAGTGCAATCGCCAGGATCCAAGGCCAGGTTTGAATCAGCGCGAACGCCGCAAGGGCTGCTGCGCCTAGGGCGATGCCGAGCGTTACCGGCAGCAAGCGGGGTAACCAGGGTGGATAGTGGGGCGTCATCTGAAACATCGGAACCACGGTAAACGACACGCCCGCCAGCAGCATCAGCGCCCAGCCGCCAAGTCCCCAGGCCGCGTGCAGATTCGCCAACGTCGGCACCGCCATCATCGGGGTACCCGAGAGTGCCTGCGCAAGCAGCATTCCAAGTACGGTCGTGACCGCAAGCCCCGCGACCGCAAAGCGCAAGGCCATCAGGGACACGCCCGCCGCCGCAGTGCAAAAAAGGCCGATACTGGATACCGTGCAAAAAGCGCCGAGCCCCGCCCCGAGCACCAGCTCCGATGCTGGTAAAAACTCGAGGCGCACCGTGGCCAGGGAAAATACCAACGTTGCCGCCCCCACAAAGATCGTCGGGTGAACAAGACTGGCAAGCAGCAACGGACGCCAAACGTTGGCACCCGTTGCTACCGGGATGAACTGCAACAGCGCACCGCACATTGCCTGAAGCATGAAGCCGGTCGTCAAAAGGTGCGTGAGTGCCAGCGCGGTTGGCGTCCATCGCGAGGTGAGCGCCGCCGGGCCGTTCCAGGCGAGCAGCAGACCGGCAGCCACGCCGAACCAGGGCGCCGTCAGGAAGAAACGGAAGCTGGCCCAAATGGGAGGGGCTTGCTCTAAGGACGGCATGGCTGTCCTGCGCTAGGTCGCCGTCCGTCGATTTCTGATTTCGTGCGTTCCGTCTTCGAGCACCACTTGCCAACACGCGCATCCTTCGATCATTGCGAGCGCGTCGGGTTGCGTCCCAGATCGAGTTGCGCGACAAGCTCCGGAGCATGATCGTGCAGCGCTGCATCAATCATCGGGTACAGAATGTTTTCTTCTTTCAAGTTGTGTTGCTGCATCAAGATCAGAAGCGTCGACATGTAGCCGTCGACGCGCTCTGGATCACGGGCGCCCAGCGCCATTTCGATCTGCGTAAGTAGCGGGCGCATGCGATCATGTTCCTGTCGCATAACGATCGTGGGTCCGGCCTGGATTCCGGTGGTCGATTCAAAAGCCGGAAACAGTACCGTTTCCTCACCGCGCATATGGAGTTCCATCTCGTCGTGAAAGCGCTTGAACTCGCTAGCCGCGTCGTCCCAGGATTCCTGCGAGGCTTTGGCTAGCGCAGCCGCGAATAGATCATCGCACCGGGAATGGTGCCCGGACATCGCAGATGCGATCGCGCTCATTGATGACTCCGTCAGCTGAGGGACGGACTCATTTTCCATGCCGGGGGTGTGTTTTTCGTTGATCTAAAATAATTCTGTGCATTGCAAACGCGATCGCAGCCATCGCCGGACGATCAGCGCTTATTTTCGGCGAATCCGAATTTCATGCGTACCATCGTCCCGAACCACCTCTTGCCATGCAAAACCACTGCGATTCAAGATGTCAAGTAGAGGCTTCGGGTGGCAATACACCAAGAGCAGCAGCTCCTCGCCCTCCACCAACGTGTCAAGCGCTGTTAGGGTCCGTTCGAGCGGTTCGGGTGGGGTCATTTCCCGCCCGTCGACGATGCGGCTCATCATCAGGCAAGAAGTTCGGCCAGCCAGACAGCCAGAATCTGCAATTGGCTCGCATTTGCGGTGTCGCGCCGGACATGCACTTTGCCTTCCTCCTTTGGTTTGTACTGCTGAAGCAAGATCAACGACATTTCGGCAAACCAGGAAAAGATATCACGCGGGCGCCTCTCGATCATCTTCCTCTTCTTTGTAGGCAGCGCGCTAAGTTGCACGTGCCCTTCGCGCACGACCCCAGTGGGTCCCCGTGAGCCTCTTAACCTGCTTCGTTGTCACGCTCCGCCTGCCTTCTTCGTGTTGTTGGCCACACCACGCACCGCCCGGACGTAACGAGGCTGATCCTTTTCGCCTACGAAATCGACACCGTGATCGAGGCGCCAGACCCAGGCCCCGCTCCTGCGTTTATCAAACTCGGTACCGGTCCAATACCCCGCCTTGTCGTTCTGTGCATTTGGAAAGAACTCAGCAGGTAATGTGGGGCCAGGAAACCGCACGGTCGCGTCGATCAACGTACTCGCCTCTTCCGTGCTCGGCAAGCGCCAGTCGGCGTATCCGCACAATCTCTCCGCGTTCACTGCAGCAATGAACGCCTCCGTATCGCATCGGGTGCCCACACACACGCCACCGTCTTTCTTACCCTCGGTCCCCGGCGTGGTGAACTCATCGCGGGCATACCAGGTGTAAGTGTTGGTGGCGGCGTGCAGCCCCGGTTTGGCCGTCTTGACTTCCCATGTGAGCGTGGTCTTGTTATCGCGAGCGCAGACCCACGGCTCTTCGCCGTAGCGACCGCTACCCTTGTAGACCGCGCCATCCGCCGCAAGGCGCGTCAGGTCGAATTCATATTTAGGAAGAACTTGATCGCAGCCCGATAAAACCGTTAACGCCAAAACGGGCGCACTGAACAGGCGCCAGGTCCTTATCATGCCAAATCTCCCTTTTTGTATCGAACCATTCGCTACAACGTCAGATCCATACGTTGACGTCGAATCCATGATAGTCCGTCAGGCATTACGCTACCTTGAGCCGCGTCGAATCGACACATCGACGTCCCGTTGTTGCAATGCGGATTCCTGAAATGGCTCGTTAACCGCTCCGGCCAGGCGTTGATCCGCTGACTCTGCACGCCCCGAAAGAGACTACGAATTGGTGTGACTGTCCGATTTTTTTTAACTTGATTTACCTCAAGGACAGGTCCTGCCGAAACAATCAAGATCCATCAAATACCAAATTTAAAGACAGGGGCCTATTCGATGGACGCCGGCAGACGTTCAGAACGTTGGGGGATTTCTGCAGCGCCCAGAACTGTTGAACTACCTGCATGCGAGGCGCGTAATCGGAACCGTTCCGGTCGCTTTGTGAACCGGGCAAAGGAAGTGTCTAGACAGGCGAAGAAATATGACAACCGCGAACATCGATAAAAAACTCTCCAAGGCGCGTGCCCTCGTTCTGGCGATGGCTGGCGTCTCAACGCTGTATATCGCCTGGGGGCTTTTCAGAGTGTTGTCGTAGTTTCAGTTAGCGCAATTTTTATCACACTCCAACCGGCGTTTGTGGACTCGGCCCGGCCTGGTATAGGGGTTGGGCCATTCAAACGGTGGAGACCCCTCATGATTTGGAACGCAATGAAAGCTGGCCTTGTCCAGGCCTCGGCGCTAGGTTTGCTCGCGGCCGCCCTTCTTCTCGGCTCCTCGGCCTGGGCTGAACCGGAGGCGGTCAGCGTCGTGCAGGATCCCGCTGCCGTTGGGGTTCCCGTTGGCAAGCGGGAGGCCAAGAGCGTCAAGTTCAGCTTGGAAGCCCAGGAGGTCTTGGGCATTCTCGATAAAGAGGAATCACGTACGTACGAATACTGGACTTTCAACGGAAAGGTTCCAGGGCCCATGCTGCGCGCTCGCGTTGGCGATACCATTGAAATAACCCTGAAAAACAAGTCCGACAGCGCGATGATTCACAACATCGACCTGCACGCGGTGTGGGGCCAGGGCGGGGGCGCGGGGTTGACGAATGTGGCACCAGGCGAAGAAAAGTCATTCGTCTTCAAGGCGCTGCATCCGGGCTTGTTTGTGTACCACTGTGCAACTCCGATCATCCCGCAACATATTTCAAACGGCATGTACGGAATGATCCTGATTGAACCAGAGGGAGGTCTGCCCAAGGTAGACCGCGAGTTCTACATTATGCAGGGCGACATTTATGCCGATGACATCAGGGCCTCGCGTGACGTAGGCAACCCCGGCGGCGCGAACCAGGTCTTCAATCTGGATAAACTGCTCGCAGAGCAACCCTCGTATGTCGTGATGAACGGGTCGGCTGGAGCGTTGGCGGCCACTCCGATGAAGGCCAAGGTAGGGGAAACGGTTCGCGTCTTCTTCGGCGTCGGCGGACCCAATCTAACCTCCGCGTTCCACGTCATTGGCACGATCTTTGATAAAGTCTACAACCTAGGCTCCCTGACCTCGCCGCCGCTGACCGATGTGCAAACCACGCTAGTACCGCCGGGTGGAGCCACCATGGTGGAAATGAAATTGCGCGTTCCGGCTAATTACATTTTCGTCGACCATGCGCTTGGACGTTTGATGAAGGGAAATGTCGCGATACTCAAGGTCGAAGGCGATGCCGTCCCAGAAGTGTTTCGCCCGGGAAAATTAAACTAGAACGCCTTGCCAGCGGACGGTTCAAGGAGAGCTGACCCGAGTGGGTGCATCAGGCCGACCGTGTGGCCCGAACCTGCTCGCTTCCGTACACGATGAATGGCGCTCCGATTACCAGAAACAACGCCGCGCCGGAATTAAAGCTGACGAAACGGTCCCTCGGCGGCGCAGCGATCGCGATTGTGCTGGCTTTTTGCGCCGTTAGTCGCGCGGCAGATAGCGATGCCGCGTCTGCGCCCGAACCAAACGCCATTCGCCAGCCCAGCGGCAAGAATGCCGTGGTCACACCCACAGGCAAGCTTTGGGTGTGTCCGATGCATCATGAGATCGTTCGGAATCATCCGGGAACCTGTCCCATTTGCGGCATGGATCTCGTGGAGATGGCTTCGACGCACGAGGATCATCATCACGGCGTGCACGTGGACACCGCGTCCCTCCAAAAGCTCGGTGTAAGAGTCGCACCGGCGAAATTGCAGTCGCTGACCCGGGACATTTCCACCTACGGAACCGTAGCCATCGATGCGAGCCAGCAGTTTGTCGTCACCAGCAAAGTGGAAGGCATCATCAGGAAGCTGAATGTCTCCTCGGTTGGACAGCCCGTGAAAGCGGGACAGGTTCTGTATGAAATCGATTCGCTCGACCTGCTGCAGATCCAGCGCGAGTACATCGCACTCTTGCGGGAAAAGGATGCGATGGTCGCTGAAATGACCAGGGGCGAAGGACATAGCCGGAGTAAGGGGATGTCGACATGGGATACGGAAAACCTGGCCAAATCCACACGTGAACGCATGGGTGCACGCGAGAAATTGCTGTATTCCGACATGAGCGAGGAATCGCTGGCAGCCATCGATCGCACCTACAAGCCGACCGAAGTCGTTCCCATACGTGCGGCCAGATCTGGCGTCGCGACCGAAGTCCATGTCCGCGAAGGCAGTGTCGTCAAACCGATGGACAGTGTGTTGTCGATCGCGAATCTGACCAAGCTGTGGATCGAAGTTCCCCTGTATCCCGATCAGCTGCCCTGGGTCAGGAGCGGCGATCTAGCAAGCATAAAGCTGCCCCCGCCCGATCACGTTGATTTGAAAGGCCGCCTGGTGATCGCAAATCCTGTGGTCGATGACCCGACGCGCACGGTTCGCGCGAGAATTGCGATCGACAATCCGCGAAATCAGCTCCGCGTCGGAACCTACGTCGACGTGACGCTGCATGCCGAACCGCATCAGGCACTGGTCGTGCCGCGCTCCGCGGTCATGCGCACGGGGAAAGGCGACTGGGTCATGCTGTCCGAGGACGATGGGTACTTTGCGCCGGTCAAGGTTGAAGTTGGAATTGAAGCCGAGGATCTGACCGAAATTGTTGCTGGCCTGAAGGCGGGCGATCAAATCGCCGTGAACGGACAGTTCTTGCTGGACTCTCCGGCCTCGCTGAGCGAGGATGCCGAACCCTAGGAATCCGGGTGGGCTGGCCGTCGGAGGCATCGAGCGAGGACTCAGGACCTAACGCGAATCGCGCCACTCCTGCTGATCCCCGCAACGGCCGACTGGCCCGAATGCTTCGGCGCGGCGCCCACATTCCCGCCGATTCGCCGACCGAAAACATCATTGGCGACTGAACATGATAAAGCGCGTCATGCAATGGTCGCTGCGAAATCGCTCGCTGGTGCTCATCGGGGTATTGGTGATCGCGGTCTGGAGCATTTGGTCGATCCAGCACATGACGCTGGACGCCATCCCCGATCTGTCCGACGTGCAAGTGATCGTCAAGACACCGTATGCCGGGCAGTCACCGCGGATCGTCGAAGATCAAGTCACCTTTCCCGTGACTTCGGCCTTGCTTGCGCTGCCGGGCTCGACAGCGGTGCGTGGCTTCTCGATGTTTGGCGAATCGTACGTGTATGTCATTTTCCGCGATGGCACGGACCCGTACTGGGCGTGCACCCGCGTGCTGGAACGATTGAACGAGATCGGCGAGCGACTGCCGCCAGGAGTCTTGCCAACGCTGGGACCGGACGCCTCCGGGCTGGGCTGGGTATTCGAATATGCATTGGTGGATCGCCAACATCGATACGATCCGGATCGGCTGCGCGAAGTACAGGACTTCTTTCTGAAGTATGAACTCGAAAGCCTTCCTGGCGTATCGGAGGTCGCCTCGGTCGGGGGTATGGTGCGTCAGTTCCAAATCGAGGTGAATCCCAATCGCCTTGCCGCCTACAAGTTAAGCGTTGACAGGGTCGCACAGGCGATCCGCGACAGCAACGTCGCGGGTGGCGGTTCGGTGATGGAAATGGGCCGCACCGAGCATTTCGTGAGTGCGCCCAACTACCTGCACAGCCTCGAGGATTTCAGAAGCATTCCGCTCGGGTCAACTGCGCAGGGTGTTCCGATCCGCCTAGAGGATGTGGCGCAAATTCAAATTGGCCATGAATTGCGCCGCGGGGTATCCGAGCTTGACGGCGAAGGCGAGGTCACGGGCGGCATCGTCGTTATGCGGTACGGTGAAAACGCTTTACGCACGATCAGCGGCGTCAAGGCCCGCCTCGCCGATTTGCAAAGCGGATTGCCTCCCGGAGTCGAACTGGTCGTGACTTACGATCGATCGGGACTAATTCAACGTGCGATTGCCACCCTGACGGAGGAACTGCTCGAAGAGTCCTTGATCGTCATCGCTGTCTGCCTTACCTTCCTGTTTCACCTACGGTCTTCTGCGGTCATCGTCGTGACGCTGCCGCTCGGGATCATGGTGGCATTTGTCGTCATGCAACGCCAGGGCGTAAGCGCAAACATCATGTCGCTTGGCGGCATTGCCATCGCAATCGGAGCGATGGTGGACGCGGCTGTCGTGATGATAGAAAACCTGCACAAGCACCTGGAACGCGCTGAGCCGGGATCGAATAATTGGGACATCGTTGAGCGCAGTGCGCTCGAAGTGGGCCCGACATTGTTCGTTTCCCTATGCGTCATTGCCGTGTCATTTTTGCCGGTGCTTGCTTTGACCGGACAGGAAGCGAAGCTCTTTTCGCCGCTCGTCTACACAAAGACGTACGCGATGGCGGCAAGCGCGCTGCTTTCCATCACCCTGGTCCCCGTATTGATGGGCTACTTCATACGCGGGCACGTCGCGGCCGAACTGGACAACCCCTTGAATCGATGGATGCACCGGCTCTACCGCCCAGCCTTGCTGGTCGCGCTTCGCAGCCCCAGAATCACGCTCGCTCTCTGCCTTCTGTTGGTCGTCAGCATGGCCTGGCCGATCTTCAGGCTGGGAATCGAATTCATGCCGCCGCTCGATGAAGGCGAACTGCTTTATATGCCCACAACACTGCCCGGCGTTTCGATCGATGAGGCCGCCAACATCCTGCAGATCACGGATCGCCTGATCGCAGGGATGCCGGAGGTCCAGCGCGTCTTTGGCAAGGCAGGGCGCGCAGATTCGGCGACGGATCCCGCACCGTTGTCCATGCTGGAGACGACGATCTTGCTCAAGCCGCGCAAGCAGTGGCCTCCCGGCGAAGGCATCGATGAGCTAATTCACAAACTGGACAACCAGGTGCGGCTGCCGGGGCTGACAAATTCCTGGGGATACCCGATACGCACGCGTATTGACATGCTCTCAACGGGCATCCGCACCCCGGCGGGAATCAAGGTCACGGGCCCGGACCTGGACGGTATCAGCGCGCTCGCGCGTCAACTCGAGACGGTGATTGGACACAATGTGCCGGGTACGCGCAACGCGTTTGCTGACCGTGCCACCGGTGGACACTATGTCGACATCGCCCTGGACCGCACGCTCGCGGCTCGCTACGGTGTCACCGCAGCAGACGTTCAGCGCCTGGTGAACGGCGCGATCGGTGGAGAAAACATCGACACCCTTATCGACGGCCGCAGCCGTTTCGCAGTCAACTTGCGCTATCCGCGCGGCTTCCGCGACTCGCTAGACGCGATCGCAGCCGCCCGCGTGACGACACCTTCGGGCGCACAGATCCCGCTCGGCGCGCTGGCTCACGTGAGCCTCAAGGATGGACCCACGGAAATCAAGAGCGAAGACGGCCGTCTGGTCGCATACGTGTACCTGGACGTTTCCGGCCGGGACCTTGGCGGCTACATCGCCGAGGCGCAGTCGATCGTGCAGCGAACGATTCAGTTGCAACCGGGTTATTCCATTGTCTGGTCGGGCCAGTATGGTGACCTGCAGCGCGCCAAGCATGCATTCATGTGGATCGTGCCGCTTACCTTGGCGTTGATCGTGGCCTTGTTGGTTTTCAATTTCCGCAACCTTGGCAAGGCGCTTCTGATCCTGGCGTGCCTGCCCTTCTCCCTGGCCGGAGGCTTCTGGCTCGTTTACTGGCTAGATTATCGATTCTCTGTCGCGATCATGGTCGGCTTCATCGCGCTCGCAGGAGTGGCCATCGAGTTTGGCCTGGTCATGCTGCTGTACCTGGACCAAGCCATCGCCGAATTCGTTCACGACGGCAGGCTACTGGGCCGCGAGGATCTGCGTCAGGCCATCGTTCAAGGGGCACTTCTGCGCATCCGGCCCAAGATGATGACGGTGTCCGTCATTCTGGGCGGCCTCATGCCCGTCTTGGTCACCTCCAGCACCGGCGCGGACGTCATGAAACGCATCGCGGCGCCGCTGGTCGGCGGCATGGTGACCGCACCAGTGCTGTCCTTATTCGTGATTCCTGTGCTCTATGCCTGGTGGCAGGGAAGACTTCTGCCGAAGGCGGCCGCAACCGGGTCCGCCGAAGAGCGATGGCCTCACGGCCCGTAGGCGCGGGGACAATGCGATCCGACCCATTTTGAGTGTTTCTGCGACCATGACGGTCGACTCGTTGAATCGGAACGCAGGTCCCCGCGCCTGCGGTTCGGCGGTCCGGCGAAACGCAGCGGGATTCGCTACTGCGAAAGCACCCAGTCGACCAGCGTTTTGATATCGGCTTCGGACACCTTGCCCTTGTTCGGCGGCATTGGGACTGCGCCCCAGACGCCCGACCCGCCAGCCGAAACCTTCTTCACCAGCATCGCGGCGGCATCGGCATTGCCCTTGTACTTCTTCGCGACGTCCTTGTAGGACGGCCCGACAATCTTCTTGTCGACGGAATGACAGTTCAAACAACCTGACTTCTTGGCCAACGCGGCGTAGTCGTCACACAGCGCTGGAGCGCTAAGACAGCAACCCGCAATGCCCACCATCAGCAAACTAGCCTTCATTTGATCTCCTCCCGACCTGATGTTCTCTCGACAAAAACCGGACCCAATCGATATGCTCAAAGACGCCGAAGCCGCCAGCGGCAACAAGACATGGACGGCCGGCTACCGGAACCCCGGTGGCTCCGCGACTCTGCCCACGAGAGTCGGTGTCCTACGCCGACCGCGTATCAACACATGCTACGAAATACGGCTCGAAAGCGACTTGACCTCGAATAAGATTTTGAAATTTCTCACTCAGGTGCCAGCATCGATTCAGCCTTGAACAAATGCCCAAATCGGTTGATCATGCATCAATGCCACCAAGTGCTCAAAGGTTATGGAAATTCTCTACTACACGGTGACGGCAGTCGTCTTGTATTTCGTCGCCGATTGGGTCCTCGATCGGATAGAGATTGCCTATGGGCAGCGCTTCAAGTTCCGTAGCCTGATTTTTTTCGTGATCATCCTAGTTCTGGCGCTGATCGTTTCGCAACTGGCCAGATTCTTCTTCTAGCGCGGTTTTTTCGCGCGACCACCGTTGGCTGCCATTTCCGACCCCGGGTCCCTCGCCAGCGCGGCGATGCGCTCCCGCAGCTTGGAGAGCCCGGCAATCAGCAGCTGCCGGTCCGGTCCATCGGCCCAGCACAGCTCGATGCGTTCCTCGGCGACGCGCTGACGCAAGTGCGGTGGCCGTTCTCGGGCCAGGCGCTGCTCGATCCATTGAATGCCAAGACGGAAGTGACAGTCACCTTCTCGGCAGCCGGTGACCAGCACGCCGTCCGCAAGCGAATCGCGCAACGCGTAGTCGATGAACGCGGGCGGCAACATGCCGATACACGGCAGCGACACCGTCGCGACCGACTTGGAACGTATCGCATGAACGCCGAAGCCACGGTCGCAGCCGAACACCACCAAGCGTGGCCCGCTTGCCTGCAGAGCGGCCAGCGCGCGGTCGGTCTGCGCGCGTAAAACCGCCGTCGGCAATTCCGGTAACTCTAGCCCGCTCACAAGTTCCGTGCTGCGGAACGGCATTGAGAACGGGCACGATCCGACGCAGATGCCGCAGCTGGCACACAAGTTCGCATCCACGACGGGCTGTAATTCATAGGGCCGGCCATCCTGGCGCGGTTGCATCACGATGGCCGAGTAGGGACAGTCGTCAAAGCAGCGTCCGCACCCATTGCAGTTGTCAAGGTGCACTTCGACCGGCAGCTGCGAGGGGCGCCGGAAGAGCCACGGCACTGACAGGAGCACGGCGGTGACCACGGTGACCAGCAGCCAAAGCGCGCTCGCAGACCCCGCATACAGTACCGGGTACGGCGCGAGAAAAAACCAGTCAAGCTGAATCGTGTTGAGCGAAAGCGCCAGATCCGCGTGCCCTTGACTGGACGCCGGTTTGAACAGGGAGAGCACAATGAGCATCAGGACAGTGCCGACGGCAAGAAGCCGCGGCGGGGATGTTTCCGCACTGTTGATACGCTTGGTATGAATCCACATGATCAACAGCAGGACCAAGGGAAGGGTAATGTGGGCGAACGACAATAGCGTGAAGAACCGGTCGCTGACATCGCCCTGCAGTAGAAAGTTTCGCGCCAGGGGTTCGCTAAACAGCGGTAACCAACCGAACCACTCCGTTGTCGCCACGGCAATGAATTGCGCGAGTTTGTCCCACACCAGCCAGTACCCATTGATCCCGCACGCGTACACCAGCCAGATCAGCAATACGCCAGTCACCCAGGAAAACCAGCGGAAATTTCGAAAGCGCCCCGTGGCGAAATTGCGCACCATGTGCAGCAGCATGGTGGCAACCAAGCCATCGGAGGCATACCGGTGCATGCTTCGCATCACGCCACCGTAGAATCGCTGCGCATGGGTTAGGTATTCGACCGAGTCGTACGCCTGTTGCACGCCGGTTCGGAAAAAAATGTACAGGTAGACCCCGCTGACGATCACCACCCAGAACAGAAAAAAGGCAATCGCACCGAGGTGATACCAGGGATTCAAAGCCTGGCCAAATGGCCCATTGAACGCGTTCTCCACGCGTAGCCAGGCAATGCGTAGTTGGTTGTACATGCGGTGCCAGACGTCGACCGACCTCGACCGAGGTTGACAGCCGGCGGATGTTAGCGTGTTCGCGTGCTCATGGCACCAAATGCTACCCAGAGGAACATCAAGCCCCCGACTACGGCGACGAGTCCACCGATACCCATCAATCCCATTCCGGCAATTTGTGCAAACCCATGCAGTGCCTGGTCGGCCCCCGCGACCTTGCGCTGTACCCCGTAGCCGCCGGACCAGAGCAGACCGATGATGTGCAGCAATTGTCCGGAACCGTAGACGTACGGCTGCCAGCACGAGAGCTTCCAATCCGGCCGGCAGAATCCGAGTTTCGGCAGCAGCGCATATAACATTCCCATAAGAGCGACGCTAACCGCCCCGCCGGTGGCGTGATAGTGCGCCGTGATAATGGTGTTGCTGTCCCGGATCAGCAAGCTGATGCCGCCCCCCAGTCCGAACAGTAGAAGCGAGCACAGCAGGGAGGCGAAAAGCGGGCGCGCAGCCCTGGCTTCGGGGTAGCCTCGCTGCCACATGGCCAGCGCCACCGCCAGTCCGATTGGTAATGCTGCAAGACTTCCACCGACCCTCATCATCCTGGTGAACATTTCCATGTTGTCGTACGTGGTTGTCCCGTACGTTAGGTAAATCGTCGGTGTAAAGAACACTGGTGCGACCCCAAGCACAAAAAAAGCGACCGTGATGCGCTGGGTTAGCCTTACCTGCGCTCCGCATTCGGTAGCCAGCCACAGCCACCCAACCAGCATCATCAGCGTGTAGGCAAACTGCATAACGTGACCGCCGCCCCAAAACAGCGCCTCAAAGTAGGGCAGGCCATGTACGAAATAGGGAATTGTCACGAAGGCCCAGACAACGGCGATCAGAGCCATTGCCGTCGACGCCGCGGTAGTCCATAGGCCGAAACGAAGCGACGGTGCGATTTGATCGACGCCCATCGCAGGCGAGAAAACGGTCGCAAGACCGCGTAACGCCGCCAGCCCGATGCCACAACCGAATAGACACAGACCGGTAAGAAACACCGGGTTCTGGAGAACGGGGACATAGTTGTTCATGAGCGGTCCGCCCCTGGCGACGAATGGCGATATCACCACCACCAGCGCCCCGCCCGCTGCAAGCAGCAGCCCAGCCCAGCCGAATCGGATTCGCTGCGGCGCGGATGTGGCACTCCACAGGACCCCCGCGAATGCGAAGAACCAAAACAGCACCGACATGTCGACATGCACGACCAGGGCGCTGCGGAAAAAATCGACCGTGGGAAATACGCTTGAAACGTAAGGCGTGCGCGCCAGTACCACCAGCAGCGCAAACACGCCGGCACCAACAAGCGCGGAGACGCTTAACCACAGCCACCCCGCCGCGAGTCGCTGACAGGCTGCATGCGGCGTCGGTATGGCAAAGTCGCGTTCGAACTCCAGCGACGCGTCGGCCCCGGTAAATGGAAGTTCAGTTGCGATTGCCATAGCAGTCCTGACGTTCAACAATGTTGATCATTTCGTTTCTCCTCCGCCGCAAGGCCGAT
>Ga0181523_10001854_pt1 | contig 21635 bp, 20 predicted proteins | sample PEATcosm2014_Bin_43_FD_119752 | JGI IMG/M metagenome (GOLD analysis project Ga0181523, IMG submission 119752) | Peatland microbial communities from MTU Mesocosm Facility, Houghton, MI, USA - PEATcosm2014_Bin05_30_metaG | ecosystem: Environmental > Terrestrial > Soil > Wetlands > Peat | place... | reverse complement strand
CTTTGAGCTTTCCTTTTTCCGGGCGAAGTAGTTATTAGCGCACAACGCCGGCGCCCGCGCCCGCCGGTGCCTCAGGGCGGGTTGGCCGAAATGAAGGCGACGACGACGGCTGCCAGCTCGGCACCCTTGTCCTCCTGCAGGAAGTGGGAGGCACCTTCGATGACCTGGTGCGCTTGGTGGCGAGCTCCCGGCACCCGTGTGAGGAACTCCCGCTCCCCGCCCTTCGTGATCGGGTCCGAGTCCGAGAAGGCCGTCAGGACGGGCCGCTCGAAGGCTTCGAGCCTCGCCCAGGCGCTCCGGTTCGCCTCGGAGGCCGGGTCGTCCGGTCTCGTCGGCACGAGGAGCGGGAAGACGCGGGCGCCTTCCTTGTAGGACTCGTCCGGGAAGGGGGCGTCGTAGGCGGCGATGACCTCGGCGCTCGGCCTCACGGCGCAGCCGCCGGCCACGATCTGGCCGACCGGGAGCTCGGGCACGTCCTGGGAGAACCGCTGCCATGCCGTGAAGGCCTCGCTGATCTTGCCGTCCCCCGTCGGCAAGCCGGTGTTGGCGAGGACGAGCCGCCCGAAGCGCTCCGGGTGCTCCCCGACGAGCCGCAGCCCGATGAGCCCGCCCCAGTCCTGGCCGACAAGGGTCACCCCGGAGAGGCCGAGCTCGTCGAAGAGGGCCGAGCGCATCCACTCGACGTGTCGGGCGTAGGTGTAATCGCTGCGCCGGGCGGGCTTGTCCGAGCGTCCGAAACCCACGAGATCCGGCACCACGCACCGCAGCCCCTCGTTCTTGAGCGGGGCGATCATCTTGCGGTAGAGGTAGGACCACGAGGGCTCGCCGTGCATGAGCAGCACGACTTCGCCATCGCCCGGTCCCTCGTCGAGGTAGTGGATGCGGAGGCGTCCGCCCTCCCCGTCGGCGACCTCTACGTAATGCGGCTCGAAGTCGAAGTCGACGAGGGCGTCGAAGCGACCTTCGGGCGTTCTCAGACTCTGCATCCCGCCACCTCCGCTCCCTCCGTCAGCCTCTCGACAGCCATACTGTCAATAGCGTCGTGGCAGCGGAGGCTAGCGCTTCCGGCCCTTCGGCGGCGGAGCCTGGTGGGGCGACAGCACTCCCGTCACGAGCTCGGTCACGAGCTTGCGTGCGCGGTCGACCGAGCAGTTCTGCTGGCTGCGCAGCGTGTCCCAGGACCCCCAGCTCAAGAGGAGGTCCAACTCCTCCAAGACCGCCGCCCGGGAGCGGCCCGCTCGCTTCAGCTCCGGGGCGAACACGGCCGCCAGCTGGGCGCGGGCTCCCCGGTAGGCCTCGTTCAGCGTCTCGGCCATGACGGGGTGAGCGCTCGCGAGCCGCACGGCGACGCGGCGAACCGGGGAGATCTCCTCGTAGAGCTTCGCCCGCAGCTTCACGATGGCGGCGATGCGTTTGTCCAGCTCAACGGCGTCCGGCACGGGTGCCAGGTAAGTCACGAGGACGGGGCGCTGATGGGCGGCGGCGGCGAGGAAGAGGGAATCGAGATCGGCGAAGTGCCGGAAGACGGTGCGCTCGGAGACGCCGGCGCGAGCGGCCACTTCACTGGCGCCCGGGACGGGCCCGCCTCCTTGTTGCTTGACGATCGAGAGCACTGCTTGGACGACGGCATCGCGGTTGCGTTCGGCGCGCAGCCTCCTCCCGTCCGCATGTTCGTCGTTGGCGGTCTCGCCGCGGCGGGCCTTGTCGGGTGCTGGCGTGGGAATCACCCCCTGGTGAGTGGCCGACAGGGAGCCGGCGCACCCAATCGTATCGGGCTTCATCGTTGATGAGTCAGTGAATCCGCCAACTTTTTGACAGCTTCGCCACTGTTCTGCCAAAAGGTTGCCGCCGGTGAGCAGGCGGCGGCCGGGCGACCCCGCGAACCAGGTGCGAGAAGCCGAGTCCGGCGCCGGGCTCAGTCCGTCACGTACAGCTCGCCGCCCGACTCCTCGATCCCGATGGCCGGCAGCGGCCGTGGGGCCGGGCCTTGGATGACGTCACCGGTGACGGCCGAGAAGATCGAGCCATGGCACGGGCACTGGAACTGCTCGACTGACTGCACGAAGCCGACGGTGCAGCCGGCGTGGGTGCAGATGGCGCTGAAGGCGAGGAACTCGCCGGCTTTCGGCTGCACGACGTAGGCCGGGGTGCCCTGTGACGGATCCGTGAAGCCGACGGCATTGCCGACGGCGACGGCGCTGGCCGGCCCGAGGCGCTTGCCCTTCGGCGGTCCGCCCGAACCGGCCGCCACGGTCGTCGTCGTCGAGCCCGTGCTCCCGCTCCCGCCCACCGTCGTCGAGGTGGCACCACCGGCCCCGCTCGGGAACGTCGGACCCGTCAGAGCCGTCGAGTGCCGCCCGAGCGCCCGCCCGGCGGCGGCTGCCATGCCTCCGAGGAACAGCGTCACGCCCCCCACCAGGGCGCCGGTCGCCAGTTTGGCAACCGCTGCGCGGCGGTTCACGACGGCCACGCCGGCGCTTCCCGCCGGCGCCGCCCCGGAACCGCCGAGGGCGCCGAGCTCGCGCTGGCGCCTGGCGAGAAACGCCGCGTCGAGGGAGAGGGCACCGGCGCCGTTCAGCACGAAGGGCGTCCAGGCGAAGACGAAGACGATGTCGGGCCCGTAGAAGTACGGGCTCGAGTTGTAGCTCACCGTCAGGAAGAAGAGGAGGGCGAGCAGCATGCCCCCTCCGGCGGCGAGGCGGGCGTAGAGCCCGAGGAGGGTTCCGATGCCGACGGCGAGCTCGCCGAAGGAGATGAGCAGGCCGACGAGGACGGCGATGTGGATGACGGGGTGCAGCAGGTGGCCGACGGGCGTGGAGAGGGCCGATGCGTTCAGTTGCGCCTGGATCGAGGCCGGATTGCTCGCCTGAAAGAAACCCCGCGTCGCCAGCTTGTCCAGCCCGGCGTAGCAGAAGGTCACGCCGAGGAACGCCCGCAGGACGACGAGGTGGCCACCGGGGACCGACCGCGCCCACCCCGCCCACTTGCGCGGGTCGGTCGGAGGGCGCGTCAGCACGGTCGCGGTGGCGCGCGCCTCGGCGTCCAGGGTGTCTGCCATCTCAGGAGGTTACGGTCTGCTCGTCGTCTCGGATGGTCGCCTCGGCGCCGATGGCCGGCGTCGCACGGGCCGCGGCCGGCATTCCCCTAAGCCAGCATCGCCTCGGTTGCCGTCGGACCCGGCGGGGCGGGACTCTCCCCGTCGACGGTGTCCTCGGCCTTCTTGGCGTGCGTGCGGACCGTCGAGCGCAAGCGGATCTCGGGCAGCAGGAGGGCGAAGATGAACGCCAGCGCCACGATGGGGGTCGCCACGAGGAACACGTCGTCGATCGAGTGCACGTAGGCCTGCACGGCGGCGAGGTGTATCGAGACGGGCAGCTTCTTCAGCTCCGCCGGTGTGCCCTGCACCAGCTGGGCGATCTTGGCGATGTTCGGCCGGGCGGCGGGCGGCAGGGCGGCCAGCAGGTGGCCGTCGAGCCGGTCGGTGAGCACGGCACCGAGGATGGCGGTGCCGAAGGCTCCTCCCATCGAGCGGAAGAAGTTGTTGAGCGACGTCGCCGTGCCGAGGTCCTTGTAGTCGACGCCGTTCTGCACGGCGAGCACGAGCACCTGCATCACGAGTCCGAGACCCGCTCCCACCACGAACATGTAGAGCGAGTCGACGGGATCAGACGTGTGCACCCCCAGCTGGGAGAACAGGAACATCCCGAAGGTCAAAAGCGCCGTGCCGATGATGGGAAAGATCTTGTAGCGGCCGACCCGGGCGATGATCTGCCCACTCCCGATCGAGGTGATGAGCATGCCCAGCATGAGCGGCAGCAGCATGAGGCCCGAGATCGTGGGGGAGACGCCTTTCACCACCTGCAGGTAGACGGGCAGGTAGATGATGGCCCCGAACATGGCGAGGCCGATGATGAAGCCGGCGGCGTTGGCGGCGGTGAAGACCCTCTTGCGGAACAGGTACATGGGGACGATGGGCTCGGGAGCGCGCAGCTGGCGCCAGACGAAGAGCGTCACGAAGACGACACCGGCGACGCCCATGGTGACGATCTGCCACGACCTCCAGGGAAAGCCCTCCGGGGATCCACCGAGCGTCGTCATGAGGAGGAGGCCGGACACGCCGGCCAGCAACAGCCCGGCTCCGAGGTAGTCGATCTGGTGGCTCGTGCGCACGTGGCGGTCGTGCAGCACGATGCTCGTCACGAACAGCGCCAGGATGCCGATCGGGAGGTTGATGTAGAAGATCCACCTCCAGGAGATGGACTCGACGAGGAAGCCGCCCGCCAGCGGCCCCATGACCGAGGCGATGCCGAACACGGCTCCGAAGTAGCCCTGGTACTTGCCACGTTGCGCCGGCGGGATGACGTCGCCGATGATCGACATGGCGAGCACGATGAGGCCACCGGCCCCGAGGCCCTGCAAGCCACGGAAGATGATGAGCTCGTCCATGTTCTGGCTGAGGCCTGCCAGTGCGGAGGCGGCGAGGAACAGGACGATGGCGAACTGGAAGATCTTCTTGCGGCCGTAGAGGTCCGAGATCTTGCCGTAGAGGGGCGCGCTTGCCGTCGAGGTCAACAAGTAGGCCGTCACGACCCAGGTGATGCGGTTGAGGGAGTGGAAGTCGCCCACGATGGTCGGCAGCGCCGTCCCGACGATCGACTGGTCGAGGGCGGCGAGGAACATGCCGAGCATGAGGCCTGAGAACACCACCAGGATTTGGCGGTGGGTGAGGGGGGCCTCCGGCGTGGAGGGCGGAACGGCAGCGCCGGCGACGCCGGCGGCGATGGGGGCGCTGGCGCCGTTGCTACCGTTCTCGGTGATCGTGGCGCTCGCCGCTGCGGTCTGAGAATCGGTCTTGCTCATCGTCCAGCTCCAGGGTGTCCTTGTAGGTCGCGCTCGTTCGGGTTCGCCCGCGCCAGCGTCTCGAGGATGTCGATCAGCTGTTCCAGCTGGGTGTCGGTCAGCGCCGACAGCATCTCGCCCGTCTTGGAGGCGGCGGCTTCGTCCAGCCGCTCGACGAGGGCGCTGCCTGCCGAGCTGATGGCGAGCCTCACGACACGGCGGTCGCTCGGGTCGCTCTGCCGTTCGACGAGCCCTTGACGCACGAGGCGATCGGTCACCGCCGTGGCGGAGCTCTCGCTCACGTCGAGGTCCTTGGCGAGCTCTCGCATCGTTACGGAGCCGCCCTTCAGGTGCCCGAGCGCCGTCAGCTGGTGGATCGTGACCGACTGCAGCTCCTCACGAAGCTCGCGGTAGATGCCGGCGCCGAACAGCCGCTTCATGAGCGGGCGGAGCTCGAAGATGCGCTCGGTCAGCTCGGCGCGGCGCCGGCGTGTGCTCGGGCGCACGCCGAGCGTGGAGGCTGCGCTCATGACGGCTGGCGGGGCGGGCTCGATGACATCATCGGAATCTAACGTTTTCAGTCGAGAAGTATTCCCGAGTCGAAACGATTAGCTGGTCGGCAGCTCGAGGCGATGCTGGCGGGCGATGGAGCGCAGCTGCGAGGTGATCTCGCTGACGCTGAGGTCGTTGCAGTCGAAGAAGCGCTCGGCGCCGGCGGCCTCCTGCACGAGAGGGGAGCGACCGGCTTCGTCGAGAGCACGTCGCGTCGGCGAGGAGGCTCTCGCCAGCTCGGCCTCGAGGTGCAAGCGGTCCATCTTGCGTGAGAACGCCTCGAGGCGGGCTTTCTGCTCGTCCCGCAGCAGGGCGAGGCGGCCGTCGGTGAGGAGCGCCCAGCGGTGCCAGGTGGAAGCGGGATCGCGTGGGTGGAGGCGGCGCTCGAAGGGCATCGACAGCACCCAGGCGCGCGGCTTGCGGCGGCCGGGCCGCCCCAGCCTGCGAAGGCGCCGGCTCGGCCGGACGGCCGCCGAGATGGCCGGGCCGCCGCCCGCCCCGTCGCCGCGGGCGCTCTCGCCGCCCTCGCTGCCGAGCGAGGGTGGCATGGTCACCGAGACGGTCCCGGGGAAGCTGGCGGCGGCCATGGCGGCGAGGAATGCCGCCATGGTCCGCAGCAGCACCTGCCGCTCCTGCTCGGCTTGCCGGCGCTCGGCCGCCACCTTCTCCTCGCCGATCTGGTACTGGGCGACGAACCACTGCTTGCGGCGCTCCGTCTCGGCGTCGCGCTCCTCTCGCAGCTCGCGCAGGCACATGCGGCGGTGACCCACCACCTCTGAGTGGTGGGCGCACACGGGAGCGCCGCAGGAGGCGCACACGCCGATGGCATAGGTGCCGCACGAGCAGGTCGGCTGAGGGACGACGGAGCCCCGCCGGTCCACCTCCATCACTTCTGCCCTGAGCGCCCGTGCATCGTCGGTTGCGCCGAAGCCGATTTCAGCCGGCTGCCGTCGTCGTGGGCGTGATGGCGGCGGCAATCGAGTCCCACGTGATGGAGGCAATCGGCGCCGTCGGCAGGATGGCCGTGTCCCACTGGCTGAACGAGATGGTGCTCTCCTCGGTGGCGCCCTCGTAGGAGGCGTGGAAGACCTGGGTGATGGGTCGCTTCGACGCCCGTGAGATCGTCATGACGGCGGAGGCGACCTCGCCCGCAGGCGCCGTGGCGCTCGAGCTCGGCTTGCCGTGCAGGACGATGGTGCTTGCCTTCGTGACGGCCGATGTCGGCCGGAACGCGAGGCTCGTGGCCATCGACGCCACGGTGAGGTCGCTGCGCAGTGATGAGTACAGCTTGTCGCTCGGCGTGAAGGAGATCCACCGCGAGGCGTAGGTGCTCGCGTTCAGCGCCGGGACGATGGCGAAGAAGTCGACGAGCGAGTTGACGTCGGCTTTCAGGTAGATGGCCGAGCCGACGGTGATGATCGTGAAAGCGCCCGAGTGGCCCGAGCCTGACCACGTCGCCTTGTTCGTACCGGCCGAGGTGCCGACGTAAGCGTCGAAGTGCAGGTGCGTGGCCTCCGAGGACGAGGTCTCGACGGACGTGGCGACGTAGTGCACCGAGGTCGCCCGGTGGACGCTCGCCAGCATGGCGCTGTAGATGGCCGCCAAGGCGGGCGGCAGTGGCGTCGTGGTCGTTGTCGTCGTGGACGTTGTCGGCGCCGTCGTGCTCGAGGAGGACGTCGAGGTCGAGGTCGCAGCAGCCGTCGAGGAGCTCGAACAGCCGGCGAGAGCGAGCGCCCCGGCGAGCAGGAGCGCCGCCGTCAGGCTGCCGTGGAGGAGCAGGCCTTCGGGGGCGCGCCGCCGCGGCGCCCGCGACGGCGGGAAGGGTCGAGCAGGGGAGCAATGGGCCGCGCCGTGGGCAGCCGAGGGTCGGATCACCCGTGAAGCCTACGAGACGGCCGCCCCTGTCCGTCCGCCGGGGGCCGGCGCCTCGTTGGCGCCCTCAGAGCAGGTCTGCGCCTCGCAGCACGGCGAGGAGCCGGTCGAGCGACTCGGGGTCGGCGAGTGAGTCCCGTGAGACGGCACGATCCGGCGAGCTGCCGAGGAGGATGCGCCGGATGGGCACCTCGACCCGCTTGCCGTTCAGTGTGCGGGGCAGGTCGGCGACAAACAGGACACGATCGGGCACGTGGCGGGGCGAAACTCGCTCGCGCAACGTCGATCGGATGCGCTCCTCGAGGCCCTCGACGCCGGCGGTGCCATCCGCCACGACGAGGAGCACGAGCTCACCCGCCCGCCCGAGCTCGGTCGTGTCGACGACGAGGCTCTCGCTGACCCCGCCGATCGCCTCCACGACCCGGTAGAACTCCGCCGTTCCCATGCGGACGCCACCACGGTTCAGCGTGGCGTCGGAGCGGCCGTAGACGACAAAGGTGTCACGGCTCGTGCGCTTCACCCAGTCGCCGTGGCGCCAGGCGCCCGGGTAGTCGGCGAAGTAGCTGGCGTGCAGGCGGCTCCCGTCCTCGTCGCCCCAGAAGGCCACCGGCATCGACGGCATGGCGGCGGTCACCACGAGCTCGCCGACCGCCCCCACGATGGACCTGCCCTCCGGGTCGAAGGCCTCGGCGGCGCAACCGAGCGCCGCGCACTGCAGCTCGCCGGCGTACACGGGCAGCAGCGGGCTCGTGTGCAGGAACGCCGTGCAGACGTCGGTACCTCCCGAGACGGAGCCGACGAGGACGTCGTCCCCGATCTGGGTCGCTGCCCAACCGAAGCCCTCCGGTGGGAGGGGGGCACCCGTCGAGCCGATCGAGTGCACCGCAGAGAGGTCGACCTCGTGGCGGGGAGACAGCTCGGCCTTGCGGCAGGCCTCGATGAACGGTGCGCTCGTTCCGAAGTAGGTGAGGCCCTCGGCGGCGGCCATCCGCCACAGCGCCATCTGGTCGGGGTAGACGGGGCTGCCGTCGTAGCAGACGACGGTGGCGCCCGTCAGCAGTCCGCTCAGGAGGAAATTCCACATCATCCAGCCGGTCGTGCTGAACCAGAAGACGCGTTCGCCCGGCCCGAAGTCGCTGTGCAACCGGGCGGCTTTCACGTGCTCGAGCACGATGCCGCCGTGACCGTGCACGATGGGCTTCGGGAGCCCGGTCGTGCCCGAGGAGTAGAGGATCCACAACGGGTGGTCGAAGGCGACCGCCACCGGCCGGAGCACCGCCGGCTCGGCCACGAGCTCCTCCCACGTCACGTACGCCGGCCCGCCATGGCCGCCCCGCTCCAGACCGCCGCCGGCGCCGGCTGCATCTGCGCCGGCGGCGGTGTCTGTCCCGCCGCCCCCGCCGGCGGCCGGCACCTCGACGACGGCGGTGAGGGCGGGGAGGGCCGCCACGAGCTCGGCCGCCTTGGCGGCGAGAGGGAACTCGCGGCCGCCGTAGCGGTAGCCGGCCGTGACGAGGAGCACCTTGGGTCGGATCTGCTGGAAGCGGTCGGCCATGCTGGAGGCACCGAACTCGGGTGCACAGCTCGACCAGATGGCGCCCAGGCTGGCGGTGGCGAGGAAGGCGGCGGCCACCTCGACGGCATTCGGCAGGATGGCGGCGACGCGGTCGCCCCGCCCGACGCCCAGGCGGCGCAGGCCGGCGGCGACTGCCCCCGCCAGCTCGCCCAGCTCCCCGTAGCTGAGGCTGCGCCGGCGACCCGACTCGTCGAGGGTGATGAGGGCGGGTGCTTCCTCGCTGTGGCGGAGCACGTGGTCGACGTAGTTCAGCTCGGCGCCGGCGAACCAGACGGCGCCCTCCGCCCCCGCGGCGGCCGTGAGCACCTCGCCGGTTGCCGGCGTGCGCCAGATGACACCGTCCCAGTCCGCCAGCGCCGACCAGAAGGAGGCGACGGAACTCACCGACCAGGCGTGCAGTTCGCCGTAGGTGTTGACATGGACGATGCCACGATCCCGCAGCCAGCCCATGAACTTTGTGACCTCGGCCCGCTTGATCCGGTCGGGCGACGGCTCGAAGAGGAGGTCGCCCTCCCGCGCCGCCGTCACGAGGTCGTGGCCTGCGCCCCGGGCGCCCCGGCGCCGGCGAGCAGGATGATCTTGCCGAGCTTGCCGCCGGCGGCGAAACGCTCGTAGGCAGCCGCCACCTCGTCCAAGGGGTAGGTCGCCTCCAGCGGGACCCGCAGGGATCCGTCGGCGAGCGCCGGCAGCACGTGGCCTTCGACGAGGGCTGAAGCGGCCGCTTTCTCCTCGAGCGGTCGGGCCCGCAGGGTCGAGCCGCGAAGGACGGCGCGCTTACCCATGAGCTGCAGGAGGTCGATCTCGGTGCGGGCACCGGCGCCGACGCCGATGATCACGATGCGGCCCCTCGTGGCGAGCGCCTGCAGGTTCGTGGCGAGGTTGACGGCTCCGACGAGCTCGAGGACGACGTCGTAGGGGCCGTGGGCTGCGACCTCGGCCGGGTCGATGACGCTCGCCCCGAAGGCGGCCACCCGCTCGCGCAGCTCAGTGCGCCGCACGCTGGCGACGACGTCGGCGCCGGCGAGGCGACCCAACTGCACGCCGGCAAGGCCGACGCCTCCGGCGGCACCCGTGACGAGCAGCCGTTCGCCCGCCTGCAGGCCGCCCTGGGTGCAGACGGCGTCGTGGGCCGTGATGAAGACCTCGGAGAAACCCCCCGCCTCTGCCCAGCTGACGGCGTCGGGGACGGCGATGGCGGTGGCATCAGGCACGAGGGCGAGCTCGGCTTGGCCGGCCCCGCCCACGAGGGACATGACGCGGTCTCCGGTATGGAACCGCCGGCAGCCCTCGCCGGCGCCGACCACGACGCCGGCGAGCTCGAGGCCCGGGATGTCGGCCGGGATGCCGGCCGGCGGCGGGTACAGGCCCGCCCGCTGCATGAGGTCGGCCCCGTTCAAGCCGGCCGCCTCCACGCGGACGAGCAATTCACCGGCTGCCGGCACGGGGTCGGGCCGTTCCCCGATGGTCACTTCACCCTCTTCGATCACGACGGCGCGCACGGCTTCGAACTGTAGGCGTCACGTGCCCGGCGGGCTGCCGCTCGGCTACGGTCCCGGGCATGACGGCATCTGACAACGCAACGGCGACGCCGGGAGCCGGTGAGCTCGACGGCAAAGTGGCGCTCGTGACCGGAGCGGCGTCCGGCATCGGCCTCGCAGCGGCGCGACGCCTGCGAGCTGCCGGAGCCCGCATTGCCGTTGCCGACCTCGACGCCGAAGGCGGAGCGGCAGCGGCCGAGGAGGTGGGAGGGCACTTCCTCCTCCTCGACGTCGGGGAGTCGGCTGCCTGGGGACGTGCCGTCGCCGAGGTGGAGGAGCTGCTCGGCGGAATCGACATCGCCTTTCTGAACGCCGGTGTCGTCACGCCCGGCGCCGATGTCACCGCCGTGACCGACGAGCAGTACCGGCGGATCCTCCGTGCCAACCTCGACGGGGTGTTCTTCGGCACCCGCGCCGTCACGCCGGCCATGCAGCGACGAAACGGCGGTGCCATCGTCGCCACGGCCTCGCTCGCCGGGCTCATCGCTTACTCGCCCGATCCGGTCTACGCCATGACCAAGACGGCCGTCGTGGGGCTCGTGCGGGCCTTGGCGCCCCAGCTCAGCACGATGAACATCACCATCAACGCCATCTGTCCGGGGCTCGTGGACACGCCCCTGCTCGGCCCCGACGCCAGGGCCCTCGCCGAGGCCGTCAATTTCCCGCTCATCCCCGTCGGCGATATCGCCGAGGCCGTCTTCGGGCGCGTCGTCGGGGCCGAGACGGGTCAAGCGTGGGTGTGCCAGATGAACCGGGAGCCGACGCCCTACCGCTTTGCCGGCGTGCCGGGGCCTCGTGGCGAGGCCGCCGGGCGGACTCCGCCGGCCGGCCTCGCGGCGGACGAGGAGCTCCACAAGGGCAGGTGAGCGGGGCGGCCAGCTCCTAAAGAGCCTGCGGTCGGAGGGTTTCGGGCCATCGGCCCGTGCCAGGCGCCCGAGGGCGCCCATGCAGGTGGGAAAGCGGCCCTGTTCGACGCCGCGGCGTGGCGGCGGAGCCTGCTCGGGCTGTTTAGGGCTGTCCGGCTCCGTAGGCCCCGGGCGGGATCGGCGAGTACATGACGTCCGTACCGGTCTCCTCGGCCTGGATGACCGTGTCGGATCCGTAAGGCCCCGATCCGACGTACATGACGACGTGGTAGAGGTAGCTCGCATCGCCGTAGAAGATCAGGTCGCCCGGTTGCAGGTCCGACATGGATACGTGGGCGATCTCGTAGTACTGGTCGGTGGCGCCGTGGGCGAGCTGCACCCCGGCCTGCGCCCAGGACCACATCGTGAGCCCGGAGCAGTCGAAGCCGACTCCTGGGGTCGCCCCGCCCCACACGTAGGGCACGCCGATCTGGGATTCCGCCGCTCTCACGGCCACTTCACCGGAACCACTCCCCGTGACGCCGCCGCCCGGGTTCGGGTTCGTCACCGGCGGTGGCGGAGGTGGCGGTGGCTGTTGGGCAGCGGCCTCTCTCGCCGCAGCGGCCGCAGCGGCCGCAGCGGCCTGTGCTCGCTCCTGGGCGGCGACGGCGTTGGCGAGCTGGCCTTTGACTTGCGAGAGGGTGTTCTCGAGCGATGCCGTGACGGCTCTGGCCTGCGACACGTCGCGGGCGATCAGGTGAAGGCTCACGACCTCGGCTGCCTCGGACTTCTGCAGCTCCTGCTTGTGCACGGTGAGCTCGTGACGGTCGATCTTGACGGTCGACACGGCCTCGTCGAGGTTGCCGGAGGCAGCCGACAGGTAGGCCTGCTGCATGGGCAGCTGCTGCTGGTTGCCGTTGAGGAAGACGGAGAAGCCGCTCGAGGCGCCGTTCACGTAGGCGTCGATGGCGACGGTACGCAGGTGAGCGTCGTCGGAGGCGAGCTGGTGCTCGGTCGCCGCGATGGCGTGGTTCTCGCCGACGACGGCGACCTTCAGGTCCGACACCGTCGTCTCGGCCTGGTTGTAGGCCTCGTCGAGGACGCTCAACCTGGCGTAGGCGGCGTCGATCTCGCTCGCCAGCATGGTCGCCTTCGCTTGCAGCGTCTGAATGGTGCCGGCGGTGGCGGGTGTCTGGGCAATCACGGGCACAACGGCACCACACAGCAGCGCAGCCGCGCCGAAGGCGACGATCGAGAGGCGGCGTGGCCGGCTCTCGAAACGGCCCCGGAGCCCAATGACTCCCCGGGTACGTGCGGCCGCGAGGCTCCCCTCAGCAGGTCTCACAATAAACGCAAACTAACGTGCTCAGCTCGTTAGTGCAAGCTTCACTGCTGGTGCCGGCAAGGTGTCACATACCCGTAATACCAATCGGATAAACGCATACGTCACAAATTGACTGTCGAGATGACGCGAATGCGCCTGTCAGCTGTGGCCGGTACCTTGAGAAGATGAGGTCCGAGACGGCGGCAGATGCGCACGGTGGCGAGGCTGTGGATAACCGCGTCGAGCACGATTCGATGGGTGAGATTCGGGTCCCCCGCGACGCCGAGTGGGGCGCCCAGACCCAGCGTGCCGTGGAGAACTTCCCGATCTCGGGCCGGCGCGTGGACCCCGCCCTGATCGCCGCCCTCGCCCTCATCAAAGGAGCTGCGGCCGCCGTCAATGCCGAGATCGGCACGATCGACGGCGACGTCGCAGTAGCCCTTGAAGCGGCCGCTGCGGAGGTGGCGGCAGGAGGTCACAGCGACCAGTTTCCCATCGACGTGTTCCAGACGGGTTCCGGCACCTCCACGAACATGAACATGAACGAAGTGATTGCTCATATCGCCGGCGCTCGGCTCGGCCGCGAGATCCGGCCGAACGACGAGCCCAATGTCTCGCAATCGTCGAATGACACCTTTCCGAGCGCCATACACCTGGCCGCAGCCCGAGAGATCGTCAACGACCTCATCCCCGCCCTGCGGGCACTCGCTGCCGCCCTCTCGGCCAAGGCGGCCGCCTTCGCAGACGCGGTGAAGTCGGGGCGCACCCACTTGATGGATGCGACGCCCGTGACCCTCGGCCAGGAGTTCGGCGGTTACGCGGCGGCCATCGACTACGGCGTCGAGCGGCTGGAGGCGGCACTGCCCCGCATCGCCGAGCTGCCCCTCGGCGGGACCGCCGTCGGGACGGGCCTCAATGCGCCCGCCGAGTTCGCCCCCAAGGTCATCTCGCGCCTCGCCGCCCAGACCGGACTCCCGCTCACCGAGGCGCGCAACCACTTCGAAGCCCAGGGAGGGCGAGACGCCCTCGTGGAGGCGTCAGGGGCGTGCCGCACCGTGGCCGTCTCCCTCTACAAGATCGCCAACGACCTGCGATGGATGGCCTCCGGCCCGCGCTGCGGCCTCGGCGAGATTCACCTGCCGGATCTGCAGCCGGGCTCGTCGATCATGCCGGGAAAGGTGAACCCGGTCGTACCGGAAGCCGTCTGCCAGGTCGTCGCCCAGGTCATCGGCAACGACGCCGCTGTCGCCTTCGGCGGCGCCGCCGGCAATTTCGAGCTGAACGTGATGATGCCCGTCATCGGACGCAACCTGCTCGAGTCGATCGCCCTGCTCGCCTCGGTTTCGAGGGCGCTGGCGGACAAGTGCGTGGTGGGCATCACCGCCGACGAGGAGCGCTGCCGTGCCTACGCCCTGTCCTCTCCCTCGATCGTGACGTCCCTCAACCCCTACATTGGGTACGAGAATGCCGCCAAGGTCGTGAAGAAGGCCATGTCGGAGGGCAAGGATGTGCGCACCGTGGTTCTCGAGCTCGACCTCATGCCCGCCGAGGAGCTCGACCGGGCCCTCGACGTGCTCGCCATGACGCGCGGCGGCGTCGGCGGGTGATGCACCCGATCGAGCGGCTCCGGTGGATCGCCCGAGCCGAGTACGAGCCGGCCGCTTCGCTGGCGAGCGAGGCGGCCTGGACCCTCGGCGAGCTGGCCGAGAGCGAACCGACGGCGTTGCTGACGGCCTGCCGGCGGCTGCTCGACCGCCATCCTGCCTGCGGCCCGCTCTGGTGGGTGAGCGCCCGCTTGGCGGCGGCGGACGACCCACTGGAGGCGGCGCGGCGGGCGGCCGCCGAATTGTGCTCGGATCCGACCTCTGACCGGGTCGGACGGGAGCTGCGAGCCTCGTTCACGGCCAGCGACGTCCTCGCCCTCACCGCACCGGTCGAGCTGCTGCTCCCGGCGTTTGAGACCTCGAAGCCCTACACGCTGCGCGTCGTCAGCTCACCGTGGTCACTGCGCCGTTGCATGCAGGCGCTCGCCGTCGTCACCTCGGCGGACGTGACGGGCTGGTCGTCGGGCGAGGAGCACGAGGCGCTGCGGGGCGCGGGCGTCCTTCTCGTCGAGGTGCTGGCTGCAGGGCCCGGGGGGGCGCTCGGCACCCCCGGAGCGGCTGCCGCCCTGCAGGCCGCCCGGGACGAGGGCGTTGCCGCCTGGGCGGTCATCGGTACCGGCCGCGCCCTTCCCGAGCGCCTCTTCGATGCGGCCTCGGAGCGCGCCGGCGACCGAGCCGATCACCTCGGCCTCGACGACTTCGCCCTCGCCATCGGTCCCGACCTGACCGGCGCCGGCGCAACGGTGGCCGCCCAGGTCACGTGCCCGGCAGGACCGGAGCTCCTCCGCCGCCCGATCTGAGGCGGCCAGTCGGGTGTTCCCCGGCGTTCCGGATGCGCCGCTCAGGTCGGTGCCGGTTTGATTTCGCTGCTCCGGCCGTTGCGCCCCGGTGCCTGGTCCTCCTCGGGGGAGAGGGCACGGCGCAGCCAGCGAAACCCGAAAACGCAGGCCGTGCAGCACCCCACGAGGAGCCCGAGGTACTCCGGGCCGAGCTCGGCGCCCAGCATCAGCCCGGCAACGGCCGGGCTGATGACGGAGGCGAGCGAGTAGACGGTGGTGGCGGCCGCGTTGTAGCGCCCGCGCAGCTCGGCCGGCGCGAACTCGTTCACGAGGGGCCCCTGCACAGGGCTGAGCAGGATCTCGCCGGCGCCGAAGACGACGAACATGGCGATCGTGATGGCGTCGCCCGCTGTCGTGCGCGGCCAGAACGCCGCCACGAAGAGCATCATCCAGGAGGCGGCGAAGAAGGTCGCCACGAGTGTCAGCGCCGTCGTCCGGCGCATGAGGCGCACGAGGCGGAGCCCGAGCGGCTGCGCCGTCACGATGAAGGCCGTGTTGGCGGCGAAGGCCAACGAGATCGTCCGCGGCGTGACGTGCACGACCGTGGTGGCAAAGCCGACCAAACCGGCATTGATGGCGCCGTAGCCGGCGAGCGCCAGCAGCGTCGTCGAAACGAGGAACCGACGCATCCGCCTGTCGGACAGCACCTGCCGGTAGCCGCCCAGCGCAGGCGGGCTCGCCCGTGCCCCTCCCGGCGGCGGTTCGAGCGCCCGGACCTCCTCTGTCGGCGGCGCCTCCCCGGCGGTGCGCTCCGCCTTGACGGCGAAGGCGCGGGCGGGCAGAAGCACGAGCACGACGACCACGACGAGGGTGGTGCCGGCGTCCAGCAGGTAGATGGCCACGAAACTCCCGGGATGGGCGACGTGGACGGCGAGGCCGGCGATCACCGACCCGATCCCGAGCCCGAGGTTCAGGAGCTGGAAGCTGAGGGCGAACAAGCGCGGCCGCGCCTGCTCGTTGGCGACGACGCTGAGGAGGGCGAACCAGGCCGGCCAGGACATTCCGGAACCGAGGCCGAACAGCGCCATCGGCGCCAGGGCTGACGTCGTGCTGTGCACGGCGACGAGGGAGGCCGTGCCGAGAGCGTTCAGGCCGAGGGCGACGACGGCGATCGTGCGAACGCCCAGGCGGTCGACGAGCGTGCCGGTTGCCGCCCCGACCGGCAGGCCGATGATGGCGAGGCCGCCGATGAGCAGGCCCGTTGCCTGCAGGCTGATGTGGCGCACCTGGTGCAGGTAGATCAAGAGGAAGGGCAGCGTGAGCCCACTGCCGACGTCGGAGACGAACGAGGCCGAGAGCACGACCCGCACGACGGTCGGGAAGCGTTGGCGCTCGTGGCGGCGCTGCCAGGGCATCGCGCGAGTTTGCCGCCCGGTTGTGTCAAGGCGGCCGAGTGCGGTGGCGCCCGGCGAGATAGCTTCGCGGCCATGGGTGAGATGATCGAGTTCCCGAGCAACGGTTCGACCGGCCAGGGCTTCCTGGCAACACCGGAGTCAGGCGGCGGACCGGGCGTCGTCGTGATCCAGGAGTGGTGGGGCCTCGTCCCCCACATCACCGACCTGTGCGACCGCTTCGCGGCGGAGGGCTTCGTCGCCTTGGCGCCCGACCTCTACCACGGCGAGGCCACCACCGAGCCCGACGAGGCCGGCAAGAAGATGATGGCGCTCCAGCTCGACCGTGCGGGCAAGGATCTGAGCGGCGCCGTCGAGGTCGTGTCGCAGAAGGGGAGCGGGAGCGGTGTCGGCGTGGTCGGCTTCTGCATGGGAGGCGGCCTCGCCCTCGTGCTCGCCGGGCAGCGCAACGACGTCGTGAAGGCCGTCGTGCCGTTCTACGGCGGCATCCCGTGGGCGGACACGGCCCCCGACTACGCCGGCATCACCGGCGCGGTGAGCTTCCAAATCGCCGGCAAGGACGACTGGGTGACACCGGACGTCGCCGCCGAGATGGCCCAAGCGATGCGGGACGCCGGCAACAGCGACGTCACCGTGCACGTCTACGACGGAGCCGAGCACGCCTTCTTCAACGACACGAGGCCCGAGGTCTACGACCCGGAGGCTTCCGCCCTCGCCTGGCAGCGCACGCTGGCGTTCCTGCGCTCGCACCTGAGCTGAGCCCCATCGCCCCGCCGTAGCCGGCTCGCTCTCCGCCCGACGGCGCCGCCGGTCCTCGGAGGCCGGCGGAATCTGGCCGAGGCGCCTGGCCGAGTGGGAAGATACGCCCCATGTCAGCCCGCACCAGATCCATGCCCCGCCGCTCGTGTCTCTCGGTCCCCGGCTCGAGCGAGCGCTTCCTCGCCAAAGCGCCAGGGGTGCCCGCCGACATGACGTTCCTCGACCTCGAGGATGCCGTCGCTCCTCTCGAGAAGGAAGCGGCGCGGGCCAAGGTCGTCACGGCCATCCGCGAGCTCCCGTGGGACGACCGCGTCCTCTGCGTCCGCGTCAATGCCTGGGACACCCGCTGGACCTACGGGGACGTCATCGAGGTCGTCTCGAACGCCGGCGAGCGTCTCGACGAGATCATGCTCCCCAAGGTGCAGACGGCATCGGAGGTCGTGGCGCTCGACCTCCTCCTCACCCAGATCGAGGAGAACGTCGGCCTGCCCGTCGGCCACATCGGCATCGAGGCGCAGATCGAGACGGCCCGCGGCCTCATCAACGTGGAGGAGATCTGTGCCGCCTCCCGGCGCCTCGAGACGATCATCTTCGGCCCGGCGGATTTCTCCGCCTCCCTCGAGATGCCCGTCCTCACCGGCGGCGTGCAGATCCCCGATTACCCGGGTGATCACTTCCACTACGTCTTCTCCAAGATCCTCATGGCGGGCCGGGCCAACGGCCTCCAGGTCATCGACGGCCCATTCCTCAAGGTGCGTGAGCCGGAGGCCTTCCGCGACTACTGCAAGCGCACCCGCATCCTCGGCTACGACGGGAAATGGGCGCTGCACCCCGATCAGGTGACGATCCTGAACGAGCTCTACTCGCCCACCCAGGAGCAGTTCGACCACGCCTGGAAGATCCTCGACGCCTACAAGCAGGCGACAGAGCACGACCTGAAGGGTGCTGTCATGTTCGGCGACGAGATGATCGACGAGGCGAGCCGCAAGATGGCCGTCAAGTTCGTGAGCCGGGGCGAGCGGGCCGGGCTGAAGCGCTCGGAGTCTCCTGCGCCCTGAGCGGGCGCCGGCGGCCTCGGCGTCATGCGCCTGACGGTACGAGTGCGGCCCGGGGCGTCGGCCACCGCAGTCGGCGGCAGCTACGGCGGCGGCGCCGTGCTCGTCGTGCGCGTGGCGGCGCCGGCCGTCGACGGCCGGGCGACGGAGGCGGCCCTCGTCGCCATCGCCGACGCCTTCGGCGTGCCGCGGCGGTCCGTGTCCCTCGTGCACGGTGCGACGTCGCACAGCAAGGTCGTCGAGCTGAGCGGAGACGCGAGCCGCCTCTCCGGGCGCCTCCTGGAGCTGCTGGGCGACCCGCCCGGCTAGACGGCGGGCTCAGTCGACGGCGGGCTCACGGCTGCCGCCGGGGGCGGCGCTCGCGACGAAGTCCCTCTGGCGGATGAGGAAGGCGCACAGCACGGTGGCGACGAAGGCCATGACGGCGCCGATGAGGAGGATGTCGTTCAGGGCATCCACGAAACCCAGCCCGGCCGCTCTCCGTACCAACTCGACGGCGGCAGGCGAGCTCGCCGCCCCCGCCGGAGCTGAGGTCTCCCCACTCAGGACGGCGCCGGCGATCTTCGACGAGACGGCGTGCAGCGGCGTGCTGGCCAGCTGGCTCGCGATGGTGGCTCGGATTCTGGCGGCGAAGATCGATCCGAGGGCGGCGATCCCGGTCGCCGTGCCGACCTGACGCAAGGTCGAGTTGATGCCGGAGGCCATTCCGGAGCGGGACGGCTCCACGACGCCGACGGCGGTGGAGGCGAGCGGGACGTTGATGAAGCCGGCACCGACGCCGGCGACGATGAGCCCCGGGATGAGATGGGTCCACGAGTCCTCGATCGTGATGCCCCGCATGAGGAGCAGACCGACCGCCGTGGCGAGGAAGCCAGGGGCGATCAGCCACTTTGCCGGCACGTGGTTCGTGAGGCGCCCGGCAAGACCTGCGGTGAGGAACGTCGCCCCGGTGAGCACGAGAAACCGCACACCGACCTGCACGGCGGAGAGTCCGAGGACGTTCTGCATGTACAAGATGAGATAGGTGAACAGCGAGAAGAGCGAGGCGTTGATGCCGAAGGCGGCGACGAGCCCGCCGGAGAACGTCGGCAGCCTCAACAGGCTGAAGTCGAGCATGGGAAAGGACTGCACGAGCTCGACGGCCACGAAGGCGGCGAGCAGCACGCCGGCGGCGAGGAGCGACCCGACGACGACGGCGGAGGTCCAGCCGTCCGATGTCGATCGGATCATGGCGAACACGAGGGCCGCCAGGCCGGCCGAGAACGTCACAAAGCCCAGATAGTCGGGACGGCGTCCCCCGGGGTTGCGCGATTCGTCCACCTTGAGCAGCGTGACGACGAGGGCGACGACACCGATGGGCACGTTCACGAAGAAGATCCACCGCCACGAGATGCCACTCGTGATGACACCACCGAGGACCGGCCCGACGGCGATGGCAACACCCGTGACGGCGCCGTAGACGCCGAAGGCCGTGCCGCGGTCGCGGCCGTGAAAGGCGTTCGCCAGCAACGCCAGCGACGTCGAGAACATGACGGCACCGCCGATGCCCTGGAAGCCCCTCGCCAGGATGAGGAAGAGGGCGTTCGTGGCCACGCCGCACAGCAGCGAGCCGAGGGTGAACATCCCGATGCCCACGGCGAACACGATGCGTCGTCCCAGCCGGTCCGCCAGCGAGCCCGAGGTGAGCAGGAGAGCGGCCAACGTGAGGGCATAGGCGTCGAGCACCCATTGCAGGTCCGAGAGGGGCGCATGGAAGGCGTGCTCGATGTTCGGCAGCGCGACGTTGACGATCGTGATGTCGAGCAGCAGCATGAAGATGCCGACGCAGACGGCGCCGAGCGTCCACCACTTGCGGTCTTGGCCCCCATGGCCGACCGGGGACGGCGGCGACGGGGCGGCCCCGCCGGCGCTCACGGCGTCTCCTGCTCTGCGAGCATCCGCCCGAAGGTCTTGGCGAACAGGTAGGCGTCTCCGGGCCAGCGCGCCGACAGGTAGTTGGCGTCGCGGACGGCAAAGGCCGCCGAGTCGTCCGTCGCCGTGCCCAGGCGCCTCAGCGTGAAGGGCCCTCGCACGAAGCGGGAGGCGTCGCAAAGGGCCGACGTGACCTCGTCCTGCACATAGGCCGGGTACGTGCGGTAGTAGGAGCCGAGCTTCCAGGCCGTGAGCCACCAGGCGCTCCGCTCCATGTACTTCGGCAAGCAGGTCGTGAAGCGCCGGGAGATGACCGAGCTCCCTGTCGCCGGGTCGATCGTGCGAGCCAGGACGAGGACGCCGTGACAGATGGCAGCCACCGGCCGCCCGAGCGACCAGAAGGCCGCGACGCCTTCCCGAAGGGTCTCGCTTTCGAGGTACTGGCGCATTCCCGGTGCGTGCCCGCCGGGGAGCAGGAGGCCGTCGAAGCCGCCGGGATCGAGCGCCGCCCAGCTCTGCGGGCGCCGGAACTCCGGCGTGGCCGCCATCGTGTCGTAGGCGGCGAGCGGTGCCGGTTCGGCGCCGAGCTTGCCGAACAAGACGCCCGTCAAGAGCCTCGGGTCACACTGCGGAGCCGTCCCGCCCCCCTCGGTCGCGAAGACGACGTCGTGGCCGGCGCCGGTGAGGACCTGCCACGGCACGGCCACCTCCGTCGTGTCGAAGTCGCGATCGGGCAGCGGGATGAGGACGCGCACAGAACCGAGAGCCGGAGGCGCCTAGGCCTGCTCGACGAGGCGCCTGGCGATGACCTTCAGGCAGAGCGTCTCGTCGGCACCTTCGAAGATGGACAGCACGCGGGCGTCCACGAAGAGTCGACTGACGGGGAACTCCTCGGCGTAGCCCATGCCGCCGTGGAGCTGCATGGCTTCCCGGCTCACCCACTCGGCGGCACGGCACACGTAGGCCTTCACCATGGAGGCTTCCATCGAGCCTTCGCCCCGCGCCATCATGCCGGCGACCTCGTAGGCGAACTGGCGGCTCGCCTGGATCATGGCGGCCATGCGCCCGAGCTTGGCGCGCGTCAGCTGGTACTCGATGATGGGCTTGCCGAAGACGGAACGGCCGCGGGCGTAGCTGAGCGCCGCCTCGTAGGCGGCCTGCATGACACCGAGGGCGCGGGCGGCGGTCTGCAGCCGGCCGTTCTCGAAGCCGGCCATCTGCAAGTAGAAGCCCCGTCCCTCGCCTTGCGCCCCGCCGATGAGGTTCTCGCCCGGCACCCACCAGTTCTCGAAGGCGAGCTCGTAGGAGTGCATGCCCCGGTAGCCAAGGGTGTCGATCGGGCGCCCCTCGAGACGACCGGGCGCCGGACCGGCCGGCCGGTCGCCGGCGCCGGGCTCCTGCGTGAGGGCGAAGCCGTGCGGGTCGGAGTGGGGCTTCTCGACGACGAAGAGCGAGAGACCGCGGTGCCCCTTGGAGCGGTCCCGGTCCGTGCGTGCCAGCAGCATGAGCGCATCGGCGCGGGCGGCGAAGGTGCACCAGGTCTTCACGCCGTTCACCAGCCAGCCACCT
>Ga0181523_10001853_pt1 | contig 21649 bp, 20 predicted proteins | sample PEATcosm2014_Bin_43_FD_119752 | JGI IMG/M metagenome (GOLD analysis project Ga0181523, IMG submission 119752) | Peatland microbial communities from MTU Mesocosm Facility, Houghton, MI, USA - PEATcosm2014_Bin05_30_metaG | ecosystem: Environmental > Terrestrial > Soil > Wetlands > Peat | place... | reverse complement strand
GTTCTGACGCCGAAGTTGTGTGTCAGCCTGGCGGCGGGGATTCCGCTGCAGAAATTGCGGGCGGGGCTGGGGCGGGGGCTGGTTCGAACTGGAGTGACGGGTTCGGGGGTGATTGGGGCGGGCTTGCGGTGGGCGCGGGCCATGCCGAGTCCGGTGTGCCGCATTGGACATGGGCTCACGGCTCTGACTTACGAGCGTGGGGTTTCGCGGGCGGATCGCAGGCGCGTGCGGGCGTTCTTTGAACTCGTGGGGCCGGTGCTGGAAATTCCTGAGAACCGGTTCGACGCGTTCAGTTCGGCGTACTCGCCGAGCCACGGGTATCACGCGCTGGCCACGCTGGCCGCGGCGGCAGAGGCTGCGGGAGTGAACCGGGAGACGGCGCTCACGGCGGGGGCGCATGCGTTTGCGGAAGCGATCCTTTATTGGAGAGAGAGCGGGCAGACGCTGGCGGAATTGCTGCATGAGTCGGCGACGCCGGGCGGGACTTCGGCCGCGACCATGGACGCGATGAAACGATATGGCTACGAAAAGGCTGTGGCGGCGGGACTGCGAGCCGGGATTCGGCGGGCGCGGCTGAATGCAAGGTTGTAATTCTCCAGGGAAGCTCTGATCAAGGCCCAACCGAAGGCCTAAACCACGGAGGACCGAGAGGCGCACAGAGGAACCCGGAGGCTTAATCAGAGGTTCTGTGGGCTGTAATCGGTCAGGACTCTAATCTGCCAGCGCGCTGATCGGAAGTGCGGCTTTTCGCGTTACCTCGGTCATCATCGAACTGGGATGCAGGTCTGTCACAATACGAATATCTAATCCTTCATGTCTGAGGGCTGCGGGTGCGTTGGTTTGCGCCAGCGGCGGCAGTTGCAGATTGCAGGCGGACTTTGAGATGGAAATTCTGACACAAAATACGACGCGACGCAGTACGCGGATCCGGGTGGAGATTCCGGTCAGCGTGACCAGTCTGGACCGGATGCGGCCGTTTGCCGACAAGTGTGTGGTGCTGATCGTAAGCGCGCAGGGATGCGGGTTTCGAACTTCGCAGGCGCTGCAGCCGGAAACGCCCGTGCTGCTGAGCGGTCTGCCGGGCGGAGGCAGCGTGACGGCGCGAGTGGTGAACTGTTTGCCGCTTGGCAACGACGGCAAGTATTTTCTGATCGGGGCGTCGCTCTATACCCACGGAAATGTCTGGGGGATTGCGAATCCTCCGGACGATTGGAGTTTGGCGGCGCTGAACTATCCTGTGACTGGGCCTGTGACCGGGCCTGTGTCGAGCCCCGCCAAGGCGGCTCCGGCGAGCGCTCCGAAGCTGACGGTGAAGCAGAAAGCCTGGCCCTACAACCTGGTTGCGGAAGGCGACGAAGGGCATCCGGGGCGCAAGTAACGCTGCGGGGGACAGGCTGCAGGGTTGGCGCGGAGCAAGACGCAGCGAACTGCGTCGCTACGGAACAAAACGAGTCGGTCTTGTTCTTTCGTAACTCGTCAATTTCTTACACGCTGCCATACTCTGAGTAAGCATATGTCTGAACAGGTCAATTCGACGGCGCCGGTTGTGTCAGGCAATGAAAATAAAGTGAGCGACCGCCCGTTTCGGGTGAAGCTGCGCGGGTCGGTGCTGGTGCTGGTGCGGTTGCCGAACAAGCGGTTGGTGAGAGCAGCGTTTCATCAGCTGTCGATCTCGGGCGGAGTCATCCATCTGGAAAAGCCGCTCGACGAGAAGCTGGAAGTCGAATTGATTTTTCACCTTCGCGGAGCGACCATCCGCGACAAAGCCCAGATGCTGTTTCCGATGTGGGCGACGCAGGGATGGATGCAGCCCTTCCGCTTCGTCGAACTGTCCGATGCCAGCCGGGAAAACCTGGACACTCATCTGAAGTCTTTTCTGGGCGAATCGGCCAAAGGCGCTGCAGCCGGCGCCTGACGCTGAACGTTCCAACCTCCCTTAAGATTTTTCCTAGTGGCCCTCTTGATTTCCTTCAGCTCCTGTATTTTCTTTTCGATATTTTCCCGTCTCGCTCTTTTCTCATGGTTACTCTGGTCACTTTTGGGACCGGGAGAGGGGTCTTATGATCCAGATGTAGGCTTTCATTCATGAAACGACTCAGCTTCCTGGTGTCTCTTACTAATGACGATAACGATTACCAGCAGGAACAGGCAGCTGTAGCGGAGAAGGCTGCGCGCCGCCTGGGCGTGGAAGTGAAGATCATCCACGCCAACAATGATGCGCTGGCGCAGAGCCAGCAATTGCTGCAGCACGTGCAGACTCCGGCGGATTCGCGCCCCAGCGCGATCATATTCGAACCTGCGGGCGGAACCGCATTCCCTCAAGTGGCGCGGGCAGCAGCGGCGGCCGGAATTGGCTGGGTTGTGCTGAATCATGAAGTGGATTACATCCTGGAATTGCGTCGGGCCTTTAAAGTTCCGGTGTTTGCCATCAGTTCCGATCATGAGGAAGTGGGCAAGATTCAGGGGCAGCAATTCGGGGCGCTGTTGCCGAATGGCGGATCGATTCTGTACATCGAAGGACCGGCAAACAGTTCGGCGGCGAAAGAGCGAACGGCGGGGATGCTGAAAACCAAGCCAGCCAACATTCAAGTGAAGACGATGCGGGCGAACTGGACGGAAGAGAGTTCGCATAAGACGGTGAGTTCGTGGCTGCGGCTGCGCACCTCGCAGGAAAGCCACGTGGACCTGGTGGGCGCGCAGGATGACAGCATGGCGATGGGCGCGAGAAAGGCGTTCAGCGAGATCCCCGAGAGTGAGCGGGCACGGTGGATGAAGATTCCGATCACAGGCTGCGACGGGATGCCCAAGACTGGGCAGGCATGGGTGCGCAATGGCACACTGGCGGCGACAATTTTTATTCGTGCGAATACCGACCTGGCGATTGAGATGCTGGTCGAAGCGTTTAAGGGCGGCGCTCAGCCGCCGGAACGAAAATTGACGAACCCGGAGTCAGTGCCGACGCTGGCGGATCTGGCGAAGGCGGGGAAGATGCAGAAGGGCGCGGGCGCGTAGGGAAGCTCTGATTAAAGTCCGGATAGAAAGCGTAAACCACAGAGGACACAGAGCGCACAGAGGAACCCGGAGGCTTAATCAGAGCTTCCTTTGGTTCTGGTCCGGCGCCAACTCCATTAGTGACTGGCTGGCACAGCATCTTTGTGCCTCGCGGGCGAACCTCGGGAATCATCGATCCTGCACCCACGAAACCAGGTCGTCGGGCTAATGAGCATAATCGCGATGTTCGACAGTTACGCTATCCTGTGTTTCCGTAAACCATTTCGATCACAGCCCGCAGCCGGTGCTGACCCGAGTCCTGCAGTGCCGCAAAGCGGAACGGCTGTTCTGTCCAGGAAACAGGGCGCAGCATCTCTGCGGTCCCGGTCACTGGCCCGTTGGGCGTAACAAATATCAACCTGACCATGGAACCTGGCGGAAGCAGCGAGGGCAGTCCAATCAGGCCGCCGGTCAGGGAAACGCACTGCAACTTCCCGGGAATCCGGTGGCCGTCCTGGCGGCGAAGGACAATGGGGATGGAATCCGCCAGTTGCAGCCGCTGAGAACGCCTTCCTGGCTTGGCTTGGACGATCTGAGTCATTCATCCAGTATGCTCTGGGTTCCCATACTTTAGGAGATCACGGAGGGGCTGGTACTCTTTCCACTCACGCCTCAGCGCCGGGCCGATTCCTCAGTTTTGGGCGACGGCGCACTGCCCCACCCTTCGCGCTGCCCGACCCGCTTGGGAGTTTAGTGCGCATAATCGGGATATTTATGCCAGTGATGAGGACCCCGTCCGCGATTTGTTTTCTGCGGAGTCCCAATTCTCATTTCCTACGACAGCCGTCACGCGCTTCTCTGCAGAAAATAAGGCGTACGCGACATTGGCGCCTTTGCGCGCGAATGCCTCCAATGTCCGGCGAGAGTATTCTATTCGGACTGAAGAAGAGGACGGCGGTGCAATAACCCTTGACTCAACAATCACAGTCGTTCAGAGCAGCGAAGGTGTCCAGTAGTTGCGCATTGAAGTGCCGGCGCACGCCTTCTTCCTCGTTGGACATCAGCTCAAAATGCCGGTGAAAACGCAGTGCGTCAGGGAAGCAGATCGTGTCATCGCAGTTTTCCCAGTCACCGTCAGGATTGGACGTCAGGTTTGGACGTCGCAGCAAGGGCCAGAAGTCGGGTGATGGCAGCGCAGAGTTGCTCGGTATCCACAGGTTTAGCCAGGAACAGTTTCGCTCCCAGCTGTAGAGCTACATTCTTAATGTCGGGGTCTTCGTTACCGCTTACGACAATCACGGGAATGTTTTGGGTTTTTGTAGAACGTTTCAGGCGCTTAAGAACGTCGATGCCGGAGCCACCAGGCATGTTGATGTCGAGCACGATGGCTTGCGGAATATGGTGCCGAGCAAATATTCCTGCTTGAGCCGTATCGAGGGCGGCGAGGACTTCGAAGCCTCTTTTTTCAAGAGCCATCCTCAGCACCTGAATTTGAAACCGCGAATCATCGATCACCAAAACCTTTTGCAGCATCCCACGAGCCTCAGGTCGGGGCAGTCTAATCCCGGCCAACTCATCTCTTCTATCGGCTCATCAATGCAGTTTCATTAGCCGGGCGGGTGGGGTCACGGAAAATTGGCAGAGAATGCTTGACGCGATACGTTTACAGGGAGAACCGCGGTCCTGGGATGAATGAGCGCTATCACGATTCAGCGCCAACGAATCTTCTTCCGGGAGAATCGAATTGACCAGTTCATGCCCCCGTCCGCCCCCGAGTTTTGCTGTTGCTCCCGCTATACACTTTTCCCACTGAATGCCCCGCTTCGTCAAAGGCAGGTCAATCGACTGCATGGGTGTCACAAAAGCGGGCAAGCTCATCGAACCACCGCAGAGTGAGGCTTCTCAGAAATGCCGAAGCTCCACCCGGCATCTCCGGTTCGCCGACAACGTATGCGTCAACTCGAATCCGGGTCCCATTTCCCAATTCTTCCAACCTGATGGTCCTTTCAGTCGCAAATCCAGCGTCCTGTGTTTGCGACAAGTACCGAACCAGCGTTGGAGGATTGCACGTCCTTATTACGTATCTACCCGAGACCACAATTGGGTAGTTGAGTTGACCGACGAGCGCACTTCCAACTGCCCACGGGTTGCCCTCCCAGCGCAGATCGGAATACATGTCGGAGAACGTTGTCCAGGTCTCAATGTTTGTGAGCAAGCTCCAAACACGCTCGCGGGGGAGCTTTGTAGTGACGGAATAGGAGAAGGAAGCGGCCACGGGCCCTCGGTCTGTATCGCCAAAGCTTTATGTCACGATGAGACGCGCATGAAAGTTGCAAACTACACCCACTGACCCGAGCGGCCAAGCCTCAACGCGTGAAATCGGGATTTTACAACCGCTCGACCCTTCCGCCGAGCAAGTTCCTTAGGGACGAGCCTGCACTTGTCCCCCCTCAAGTGTCGGGCGGGTGCTTGCTGCCTTTCCGCCCCGCTTGCAGTTGAGCAAGTTCGGCGCGGATTTGTTCTAGGCGATCCTGCCTGCGCTGGTACTCCGCTCTAGCTGCGACGGCAGGTTTGCTCTTCTTCCAATACCCGCTGTTGGCGGAATGGATAGCATCCATTTCCTCGTAGAAGGCAGCAATTCTTGCGTCGTTGACATCGCTCTCCATCACCCATGCGCCCCTCATCGCATCGGCCATTTACCTCGCGAATTTTAGTCGCACATTCTACACCTAAGTCTGGAGGATCACTTTCTGACAAACTACCAACGGGCCTCCTTCTGGCCAAAGTGTCGCTAACGGCGTTTACAAGTATTGACCGGGCAAGTTGCCGGAGTTCAGCCTTCCATGGTGGAGACGTCGCCGGCGTCGACTCCGGCTTCTTTGGCTTTCAGGAAGCGGCGGAGGATTTTGCCGGAGCGGGTTTTCGGCAGCGAGGCTACGAATTCCAGCGAACTGGGCGTGGCGATCGGGCCGAGTTCTCGTCGCACGTGTTCGATCAGCGCGGCGGCTAGAGCGTCCGAGGGGACGTGGTCGGCGCGGACCTGCACGAAAGCTTTGATCGACTCCCCTTTCAGCGGATCTGGAATACCGATCGCGGCGGCTTCGGCAACCGAAGGATGCGAGACCAGGGCGCTCTCGACTTCGGCGGTGCCGATGCGGTGTCCAGCGACGTTGAGCACATCGTCAGAGCGGCCGAGAACGGCGATATATCCATCTTCATCTCTCATGGCGACGTCGCCGGTGACGTAGTAGCCGGGGAAAAATTGCCAGTCGCGCTCATATCTCGCGGGGTCTCCCCAGACCGTGCGCAACATGCAGGGGAACGGACGCTTCAGCACGAGACGTCCGCCAACATTGGGCGGGACGGGCTTGCCGTCTTCATCGAGGATGTCGGCTTCGGCGCCGGGGACAGCGACTCCCACTTTGCCGGGACGCATGGCCATGGAGGGCGGCGTGCCCAGCGCGGGGCAACCCAGTTCGGTCTGCCACCAGTTGTCGATGACGTATCCCCACTTGCCATCACCGGCGAGATGAGTCTGGGCCCAGCGCCAGGCTTCGGGATTCAGCGGCTCGCCGGCGCAGGCGATCACGCGAAGAGTCGTGAGATCGTGCGCGGCGGGATAGGTTTCTCCATAGCGCATGAACATGCGAAGAGCGGTGGGCGCGGTGAACATTTTGGTGACGCCGTAACGCTCGACAATTTCCCAAGCCGTGCCAGGGTTGGGGAAATCGATGGCGCCTTCGCGGAATAAAGTGGTGACACCGGCGCAGAGCGGGGCGTAGACGATGTAGGAATGGCCGACGACCCATCCGATGTCGGAAGTGCACCAGAAGATGTCGCGCTCGCCGACGTCGAAGAAACTTTCCAGGTGATAGGTGGTGCCGACCATGTATCCGCCGTGGACGTGTAGGACGCCTTTCGGCTTTCCGGTGGAACCGGAGGTGTAGAGCAGGAAGAGCGGGTCTTCGGCGTCCATTTCTTCGGCGGGACAGTGGGGAGAGAATTTGAGCAGGTCGTTGAAATCGATTTCGCGGGGAGCGTTGATCTCGGTTTTGCCGCGGGAGTAGACGATGACTTTCTCGACGCAGTCGAGCGATTCCAGAGCTTCGTCGACGATTGCCTTCAGGGCGATGGTCTTGCCGCGGCGATAGCCGATGTCTCCGGCGATTACAATTTTCGCTTGCGCGTCGGTGATGCGATCGCGGAGCGCGGTGTGTCCGAGTCCAGCGTAGACGACGGAGTGAATCGCGCCGATGCGGGCGCAGGCCAGCATGGCTATTGCGCCTTCGATGGTGAGCGGCATGTAGATGATGACGCGGTCGCCTTTCACTACGCCCAGAGATTTCAGGCCGTTGGCAAAGCGGCAGACTTGGCGATAGAGCTGACCGTAGGTGACGATGCGCTCGGAGCCGTCCTCGCCGAGCCAGATGAAGGCGGCGCGATTCGCACGGTCGGAGTTGGCGTGGCGATCGAGCGCGTTGATGGTGATGTTGGTCTTCGCTCCGGTGAACCATTTGTGGTGGACGCCGTCCCACTCGAGGACCTTGGTCCACGGTTGCGACCACGTGAAGTTGCGGGCGTAGTCTCCCCAAAAACCTTCAGGATCGTTGAAGGAACGTTGGCGTTCGCCGTTCCAATTTTTTTGCAGCACGTTGTCGGCGACGATGGCAGGCGCGGCGTATTCCTGATCCATGTGCAGCAGGTTGGAAATGTTTTCTGGCTTGGTGAGGGGAAGCGCGCTCATGCGAAACCTCCTGGAGCGAAGAGCGAAGAACGAAGGGCGACAGCAAAACGACGATGTGGATTCTGCGGCTGGGGCGTTGGGGCGGCAGTGATCAGAATCACAAGTGCGTGTATTTCCAGGCCGGCAGGAAAACTGGAGAAAACGCATCGAGGATTTGGGAGGAACATTCGGCGTGCAGGGCGACGGCGCGGAAACCCGGTGAAACCGCATGCATTATCGATTTTGTTTCAGGTAGGAAATTGCAACGAGTTAGGGCTACGGCTTTCCTGAAAAGGGATCATGTGATGTAAATCACCTCAATCCGTGCGTAGCCGCACATCCTCGCGAATGTTTCTGTCCTAGTGTGACTCCCCATTACGTCCGAGAAAAAAAGTCTCGGAACCCAGGCCCCCAGGTCCCAAACCGGGACCACGGTCGCGCGACAGCAAGAAATGCAGGTCCCGCGCTCCCGACTGCACGACGACCAAATGTCCGTGTGCCCAAGATGGCACGTGTAAGCGGAACTGCTCCCATGAAGGAGGAGACATTTCATCATGAAGTTCACGCAATGGATTTGTAGCATACTGCTAGCCGTCGTATCGGTCGCGCCCGCCCTAGCTGGGGCGAAGGACGCCGCCGACCCGAAGAAACCCGCCGAGACCACCACCAACCCAGCTTCTGGTAACCCAGCCGCCGCAAGCGCTGCCAACCCCAACCCATCCCTGGTCGTCGGGAATGCCAACGTCACAGCTTTACTGGGTGTACTGGTGATGAAGGGAGTGTTGGCGCCGGCCGAGGCCAACGCGATTCGCAACGCGGCTCCCGAGGCGGAGTTTCAGCTGCTGGTAGATGCGCTGGCGCGCAAGGGAGTGGTGACCGCGGCCGATTTGTCAGCGGCGGGAAGTCCCAGTCCTGCGGCTCAGCCGGCTGCGGTTGCGCCTGCTCCGGTCGCGGTGGCAGTCTCAGCCTCGGCAGCGCAGGCAGCCCCGGCACCGGCTCCGAAGGAAACCAAGCCGCCGGCTCCCGCGGTCGTCTCGGCCGTCGCGCCGTTGCGCGTGCTGCCGGTTGATCCTCCAGTGAAAGACGGGCTGAAGGCTGCGTTTTCCATGGGCCCGGTGAAGATGACTCCCTACGGATTCCTGAAAGCGACAGGCGTGTACGACACCAGCAATCCGAATGGTGACGACATGCCGTTTCCAGGCGTGTTCCTGGCGACGCCACAGGTTTTCAGCACAGGCCCAACGAAGGACCCCGAATTTCATTTGAAGGCGCGCTCCAGCCGCATCGGAGCCAACTTTGAATTCGGCGACATATCGCCGAGGATCACGCTGACGGGGCGCATCGAAGGCGACTTTGAGGGCAACTTCAGCGAAGTCGATAACCGCGACGTATCGTCGATTCGCAGCAGCATGTTCTCGTTCCGGCAGGCCTGGGTGCGGCTGGACTACGCGGCCAGCGACAACGTAGACCTTTACTTCGAGGGCGGGCAGGACTGGACGCTGTTCGGATCGAGCGCTCTGCCGAATCTGCTGGAAACCACAGCGCTAGGCTACTGGTATGGCGACGTCTACGAGCGATCGCCGCAATTCCAGTTTGGTGGTGTGTTCAAGGCGGGCGGTTCGCGCAATATGAAATTTTCACCGACCATTGCGCTCATGATGCCGACCAGCAGCCAGATTGAAAAGCTGGGGAGCCTGGGTCTGGCGGGCCAGATCGGACAGGCCGAGCGCGAAGGTGCGGACTCGGGCCGTCCGGAGTTGGAGGGCAGAGCGGCGTTTCAGTTTCAGCTGGACAAGGCGCCAGCCGTGGCCCCAGCACAAATTATTCTTTCCGGAGTTTTGGGGAAGCGAACGTCTATCGTTCCTAACTCGTCGTATTGCACCGACGTGCTCACATGTGGCGCAGGTCTGACTCCGGCTAACTATGTACAGGCCTTCCCAGGCGGTTTTACGGCGTCCAGCAACATCTATGGTCTGCAAGGGGCGCTGCAACTGCCGACGCGATGGTTCACGCTGGTGGTAAGCGGCTATCGCGGCGGAGACCTGCGTTTCTTCTTCGGCGGCCAGGTGAACAGCTATGCTACGGATACCAGCGGGCTGAGCAACATTGTGGGCGGGGCAAACTCTAGCTTAACCGGCTACAACGTCGGATTCGCCACGCTCGATGGTGGCCCGATGGCAGCAGCCGGTGGGGCGGTACTGGGTTGCAGCGTCCCGGCTGCGACTGCTGCACTCTGCCCGCAGGGCAAGGTCGTGGTGGCTCCGCAGAGGGCCGTCCGGGCGTTTGGGGGATTCGTCAATCTTGGATTGCCGTTGTCGCGGTGGTTCAATGCGAATCCGAAAGGCCACAACGCAGGCTGGCAACTCTATTTGCACATGGGCAAGGACCAGGTGCCCAACCATGACCTCAACTATGCCGGATACAGTGGGAATGCCAATACATTGGCTCCGTTGCCGCTATTGATGGGCAAGCTGGCTGCGGCGACCCTCTATTACAAACTCAATCCCAACGTCACATTCGGCTTTGAACAGTCGATCTACGCGACTCGCCTTGCGGACCACCTCGCGTTGTACGAAATTGCGGGGCAACCGTCGAACGAGTGGCAGGATCATCGCACCGAGTTTGGGCCCATTTTCACGTTCTAGTGTGGGGCTGAATTCCCGGATTGCGAGGGCGGACGCCGACGGGGTTCGCCCTCGCAAAAACACAGAAACGCATAATACCGGTTGCGGAAGGGGCATGCCGGGAGCACAATGTGAGCCGCAAATCTGGGCCGGTTGGAAGATGGCCTCCCGGAGCGGCGTGCAGCAGGATTCAGAGGAGCCCCATGAATCACAGTAGAAACGCGGCTTGGCTGGCGGCCTGGTTGTGCCTTTCTGTGTGCGCCGGAGCCGCGGTGAAGAACGGCGCCATTCGCATCACGGTTGTGGATTCGCAGACGCGGTCGGTAACGCTCGACGGTGGCGGGGTCGAGAAGAATTGCGACGGCGTCAACTACGACGCTTATTGCCACAGCAGTAAGACGGCAGAGATCACGAATCTTCTGCTGGTGCGGGAAGGCGACCGGCCGCCGTATTGGGTGAGTTGCAACATCGAGACGAAGTGGTCGAGGTGCGCGCCCCTGCCTAAGGGCGAGAGCTTCAATGCCCGGCAGGAGAAACGCGGGCTGAGCATTTACTTCGTGGATGACCGCGGCAAAGTGCGGCAGCAGTTGTACACCTATATCGGGGACGAGACGAAGGGGAAGCCGGAGGCGGTGGCCGCGGCTGAGAATCCGCCCGGTCAGGCGGCGAGTCAAGCTTCACCAATTCCGGCAGCGCCAGTTCAGGCAGCGCCAGTTCAGATCCAGACTCAGGCTGCGGAAGCTCGCGCGAGTGCGGAGGCGGTGAAGTGCAGTTTTGCTTCGACGCCCGCGGGAGCCGAGATCACCGTGGATGGGAAATACGTCGGCAGCACGCCCTCCATTCTCAATCTGGGGGTGGGAACGCATGCGGTCGAGGTATCGTTGCCGGGCTTTGTGCAATGGAAGCGGCAATTGACGGTCTCGGCGAGTTCGGAGCTGAGCGTGAATGCGGTTTTGGAAAAAGGGCAGTAAGGCAAACGTTCTTAGTGGCACGGTCTTGTTGAAAACGTTCTTAGGGAAACGTTCTTAGCGATGTGGAAATCGTTCGGCAGCGTCCGGTGTGGCTCGAGGCGATGCCCGCTTGACGAATCGGGAAACTAATTTGCACGGGTGCCCGAGACGTCACCCGGTTCGCAATTCATTTTTGTGCAAAGGAGAATAACTGTGGCGAACGCAAATATAGAGTCCGGCAGTCCTGGCATTAGTCGTTGGTGGCGGGTGGTAGGCGGAATGTCGATGAACCTGGCATTGGGCTCGCTGTATGCGTGGAGCGTGTTCGTAGCTCCACTGGAAAAAGAATTTGGCTGGAAGCGGGCGGAGACTTCCAATGTATTCACCATCGCGGTCGTCGTATTCGCACTCACGTTTATCGCGGCGGGACGGCTGCAGGACAAGTTTGGACCCTTGTGGGTTTCGCTGACTGGCGGAGTCCTGGTCAGCCTGGGATTTTTCCTGTGCGCCTTCACCCACAGCTTGAACTGGCTGTATGTGTGCTTCGGGGTGATTGGCGGGCTAGGTAACGGATTTGGCTATGCCACGCCCATACCGGTGATGGCCAAATGGTTTCCGGATAAACGCGGCTTGGCCGTCGGGTTGGCGGTGGGCGGCTATGGGGGGGGGTCGGCAATCTTTGGTCCGCTGGCGAACTTGAAGCTGATTCCGGCTTACGGTGTGCACACCACCTTCATGATCCTGGGCGGGATTTTCCTGGTCATGACGGTGTTTGGCGCGTTGCTGCTGCACAATCCTCCGGCCGGGTACAAACCTGCAGGTTGGGTGCCTGCACCAGCCGCCAAGGCTGCGGCGAGCACGTATGACTTCAGTCCGAGCGAAGTGCTGCGCACGCCGGCGTTCTACTTCATGTGGATTGCCTATGCGCTGGGCTGTTCGGCGGGTCTGATGGTGATCAGCCAGTTGGTGCCGTTCGCCAAGAGCGTGGGGATTGCCAGCGCGGCGATCGCCACGATGGGTTTGGTAGTAGGAGCAGTCGGCAACGCATCGGGCCGCATCCTGTCGGGTTGGATGTCAGATACGCTGGGGCGGCTGAACACGCTGCGCCTGATGATCGCCATCTCGATGATTGCCATGCCAATCCTCTTCAAGGTCGGCGGCAATGTGACGTTATTGTACGCAACCGTGTTCGTCGTGTACTGGTGCTACGGAACGCAGCTTTCGGTGAATGGCTCGACGGCGGCGGATTTCTGGGGGACGAAGAACGCGGGCATCAACTATGGAATGCTATTCACGGCCTGGGGTGTAGCCGGCATCATCGGTCCCAGGATCGCGGGAGTGCTTTTCGACAAGTACAAGAATTATCAGATGGCGTTCTATACGGCGGCGGTTTTGGCGGCCGTGGCTCTACTATGCGAGCTGGCAGCGAAGCGGCCGGCAGCGCCGGTAGGGGCGGCGGTTGGAGTGAAGTCGTCGGCGGCGGCTTAGTTCCCAAGAGATGGCATTACAGTCGGGCAGCGGCTTGTTATCGTCCGGTGGGCGCTCTAAGGTGGGATCGTGCATGCTGGGATCAAGCATGATGGGTTCACGCATGCTGGGTTCGTGCATGCGAAGAGCGAGACATTTCAAGGGCGCCCATTCCTTCCCGGCCGGGCGATTTGAGCTGGCACGGCAGTAGAGCGGTAATCAAAGATCGGCTGCAAAAAGATTGGCTGCAAGCGGCACAAATTCATTCAAATCCAAGAGGTGACTGATATGGCGGAGATTCGTGAAAAACAGCGGGTGGTTGAGACCAGCGAGGCGCAGATCGCGGTGCATTGGCGCGAGGAGGAATACTACTATCCTTCATCGAAGTTTATCGGCCAGGCGAACCTGACGGATCCCGACGTGCTCAACCGTTTCAGCGAGGAGAAGTTTCCGGAATGCTTCCGGGAATACGCCGACCTTCTGAGTTGGAATCAATACTGGCACACCACGCTCGATACCAACGATCCGCCGTTTTGGAAGTGGTTCGTGGGCGGCAAGCTGAATGCGTCGTACAACTGCGTCGACCGGCATCTGGCGAAGTACCAGAACAAGGCTGCGTTAATTTTCGTTCCGGAGCCGGAGAACGAAGCGCCGGTGTCGGTGACGTATCGCGAACTCTATGTGCGGGTGAATGAATTTGCCGCGCTGCTGCGGGATTTTTGCGGGCTGAAGGCAGGAGATCGGGTCACCATTCACATGCCGATGGTTCCGGAGTTGCCGGTCACGATGCTGGCTTGCGCGCGGCTGGGAGTGATTCACTCGGTGGTGTTTGGAGGGTTCAGCGGCGAGGCTTGCGGAACGCGCGTGGCCGACTCCGCCAGCCATGTGCTGATCACGATGGATGGCTATTACCGCAATGGCAAGCTGCTCGATCACAAAGCGGGCGCCGACATTGCGCTCGAAGTCGCCAGCAAAGAAGGACACGCGGTCAGCAAGGTGCTGGTGTGGAGGCGGCAAGCCGGCCAGAATGCTTCGGCTGCGCCGTTCGTGAAGGGCCGCGACTTCTTTGTGGACGAAGTTCTGCCCAACTACGCGGGTGAAATCGTGGCGCCGATTCCGATGGATGCGGAAGCGCCGCTATTTCTGATGTACACCAGCGGCAGCACAGGCAAGCCCAAGGGCTGCCAGCACCGCACCGGCGGCTACCTCGCTTATGTGGCGGGCACTTCGAAGTACATTCAGGATATTCATCCTGAGGATGTGTATTGGTGCATGGCCGACATCGGATGGATCACAGGGCATTCGTACATTGTGTATGGTCCGCTGGCGCTGGCGGCGACCAGCGTGATCTATGAGGGCGTGCCGACGTATCCGGATGCGGGCAGAGTATGGCGAATTGCGGAGCGGCTGGGGGTGAATATTTTCCATACGTCGCCCACGGCGATTCGCATGTTGCGCAAGGCGGGTCACGACGAGCCGACCAAGTACAACTACCACTTCAAACACATGACCACCGTGGGCGAGCCGATTGAACCCGAAGTGTGGCGCTGGTATTACGAGACGGTGGGCAAGCGCGAAGCGGTGATCGTCGACACCTGGTGGCAGACGGAAAACGGAGGATTCCTGTGCAGCACGAAACCTGCGCTGGATCCGATGAAGCCGGGCAGCGCGGGGCCGGGGATGCCGGGAATTTTTCCGGAGATTCGCGACGAAATGGGAGAGATCGTGGCCGCGGGATCGGGCAAGGCAGGAAACATTTGTATTCGCAATCCGTGGCCGGGCATTATGCAGACGATCTGGGGCGATCGCGAGCGCTTCGTCAACCAGTACTACCGGAAATATTGCAAGGACCCGAACAGCAAGAACTGGCGCGATTGGCCGTATTTCGCGGCTGACGGAGCCGTGGAAGCCGTGGACGGATACTTCCGGATTCTCGGTCGCGTGGACGACGTGATCAACGTTGCCGGGCATCGGCTGGGCACGAAGGAAATCGAGTCGGCGTGTCTGACGGTTTCGGAAGTGGCGGAGGCGGCGGTAGTGCCCGTGGTCGATGAGATCAAGGGGCGCGTGCCGGAGGTTTACATTGCGCTGCAGCCGGGACTCGCGCCGAGTCAGGAGATCATCGACAAGGTCAACAAGGCAATCGAAACCATGATTGGCAAGATTGCCCGGCCGAAGCACATCCACATCGTGCCGGATATGCCGAAAACGCGTTCCGGAAAATTGATGCGCCGCGTGCTCGCTTCCATTTCGAACCGGATGAATACCGGGGACATTACGACCCTGGCGAATCCGGACGTGGTGGAGAAAGTGCGGGAACTGGTGCAAGGCAAAGAGCCGGTCGTCATCGCGGAAGCGGCCGACGACATTAAGCGGTTCGGGACCGAGGAGTAACGGGCGAGAGTTCAAGGGATCAGGGGTCAGAGGTCAGAGGCTAGATCGAAGAGGGAATTCTCTTCGGTCTAGCCCCTGTTCCCTGGCCCCTATTCTCTGTTTGAATATGCTAGATTGAGGTTCGCGGGCCTATAGCTCAACGGTTAGAGCAGCAGACTCATAATCTGTTGGTTCCAGGTTCAAATCCTGGTGGGCCCACCAGCACGCCACAACCAGTTTCTTTCCCGTCCGGTACGACGCAACCGCGACCTTCCCTCTGCGTGTAAGATAATCTTTTGGGCAGTCGAATCGCTCTTCATTCATTTCGCAGAGGGAAGTTATGGCGCACAATGTTTTTTGCGTGAAGTTGAAGAAGGAAATGCCAGGGCTGGACGAGCCGCCGTTCGACAACGATCTGGGGCAGAAGGTGTATGACAACGTGTCCCAGGAAGCGTGGCGGATGTGGGTGGAGCACTGCAAGATGCTGCTGAACGAGTACCGGCTGAATCCGGCGCGGCGCGAGGATCAGGAAGTCATCGTCAAGCAAATGGAACAGTTTTTCTTTGGGGAAGGATCGGCTAAGCCGAAGGAGTACGTGCCGCCGGCGCAGTAAGGATTGCAGGGGCTAAAGAGGGTGCTTGAGAACTGCTCTTTCAACCCTTCGGGGCTTGTTTCTTCCCACTTTGCAACCCACGTCTTACGCCGTGGGCTTTATTCTTGCGCCGCTTCGCGGCTGAAAGCGAAGTCCTTGCTCCACCTCGGAGCCGGGAATCGAGTTCTCACGCACACTCTAAAGCCCGTCGAATTCAGACGCCTTACGCGGCGCTGAAGCGCCGCTCTTCCACTGTGCTTCAAACACGGTGCTTCAATCCATCGCGGCTGACGGCCTCTAGGTCGTGCTGCGCTGCGTGGCCGCCTGGGGAGAATCGTGGAGGAAAGGCAGAGCACCGATCAGCAGCGCGATGCCGGGAAGCGCGACCCAGTTGGCGAGACCGAGTCCGAAACCGACGAGTCTGAGGAACTGAAGGCCGTCGATGGCGAGGCCCCACGGCAGAATCAAGAACATGACAATTAGCATGATGAGGGCCGGGGACAAGCCTGCCACCAGGCGCGCGCGGAGCGGGGCCTGAGCTCGCTGGGAAAGATACGCACCCAGAGCTCCGCAAAGCGGCAGGCCGGCAAGCCAGGGCCAATACAAAGTGATTCCCATACCGCGGATCCAGAACAGGCGGGGCTGAACGCCGAGAAGTTGCGCGGCCATCAGAGAAACACTCGCGCCCAGCAGAGTGAGCAGAGTAGGCAGCCACAGAGACTTAGTGCGGTGGTTCATTGATTCCTCCTCGGATTTTGCGCGGTGAATATTCTCGGCTAGAACGCGCCAATTGCCGACTTCTTTTAGAGTCTGTTCCATCGCGGCTGACTCTGACACGCAGTCGGCGCGAACGCTTTCGTAGATTTCTTCCATGTGAGCCGCGAGTTCCGCGTTCACCTCTCCTCTCACGCCACACGCAAGATTCATCGCGGCCAGATTCTCACTGACGATTCTCTTCCAATCAGGCATGGCTCACTCCTGCAAGGCTGTCGACGGCATCGAGGCGTTTGCGTCACTCGTGGGCAAAGGGAACGAATTTGCGGATCCCTGCCACAGGAAAGGCAGGGCACCTAACAGCAAGGCCAGCCCGGGGACTACCACGCAGTTTTCGGCGTCGATAGCGAAGAAGGTGAGTGCCCAAGGGTACCTATCAACCACCACGCGCCAGGGCAGAAGCAGCAGCATCACGATGCCTAGAAGCAGGGCTGGGGAAGTCGCCGCCACTAGACGTGTCTTGCGAGGGGCGTCCGCGCGTTGCGCTAAGTAGGCACCTGCGGCACCCACAAGAATGAGCGTAGCCAGCCCCGGCAAGGGGAACCAAACAGGGATGGGCCGCCTCAAGACTAGTTCTGGATGGTCAATCCGCTCCAGAACCACGAGCGAAAGGTTTGCTCCCAGCCAGGTGACCGTCACCGAAAGCCACAAGCGCTTGACGCGATCATTCGTTGGGTTCGCGCATTGCTCCAAGTAGGCTGCCGCGGCACAGACCAGGGGAAGCGTAGCCAGCCAGGGCAAGTAGAACAGAATCAGATTTGGATAGAGGCGGTCAGGCCGCTGCAGAACCATAACCAGCAAGCTTGCACCCAGCCAAGCGACGGCCACCAAAAGCCACCAACGCTTGATGCGATCATTCATCGGATTTCTCCTTAGTCTTGTCCGGGAGATTCGTTTGCAAAGAGCGTCCCAGTCGTCGACCTCGTCAAGAGTACGTTCGAATGCCGCCTGGGGCGCGCATCCGCGATCAAGCAGGTCGTTGTAAGTCTCCTCCAAGTGCGTCGACAGCTCTTCGATAACCTCATCCGTTTGCGTCACAGGCGGCGGTTGCATCCTCTGTCGGATCAGTTCTTGCCAATCAGGCATGGCTGACTCCGGCCAGGGTGTCGAGTGCTTGGAAAAATGTGCGCCACTCTTGCCGCAGGGGGGCGAGTTGGCGGCGGCCGGCGGGGGTGAGGCGGTAGTAGCGGCGGTCGCGGCCGGCGTGGTTGGCTTGCCAGCGGCCTTCGACCCAGCCGTGTTTTTCCATGTCGTAGAGCAGGGGATAGAGCGACGCGAGCGTGAATTTCAGGGCGCCGCCGGTGCGCTCACCGATCTGTTTGGCGATTTCGAAGCCGTAGAGCGGTTGCTCGGCCAGGATGGACAGGATGGCGAGTTCGCCGCTTCCGCGGGCGATTTTGGAGCGAATGCGTTTGGTCATATTCGGCATAGGAAACGGCGTTCCGGAATCGCAATATAGGATTCCTATGTCTTCAGTATAGGAATCCTATATAGGGAGGTCAATATTACTACGGTACCTGATGCATGGGTTTAAAGTGCTGGCCCCGGGGCTCAAGAGTGTGCGGGAGAACTGGTGCCGTCCGGGGCTCGGGCTCTTTTCCCACTCGCACCCGGCACTTCCGTGCCGGGCTATCCCATGCCGCCGCTTCGCGGCTGGATCTCGGCAGGGTTCACTCCACCGTTCTCGCGCGAGTTAGTTCTCACGCACACACTAAAGCCCACCTGAATGCAGACGCTTTACGCGGCCCTGTAGGGCCGCTCTTCCACGCCTTATATACGCTTTTCTGCGCAAGTCGTTGGCGGGCGGCCGTTCTCTGTTTTGTTGCTGTGCGTTTTCTCAGCGCGGAGGACTCGATATGAAACGTGAAGCGGGATTTACCTTGATCGAACTGCTGATCGTGGTCGCGCTCATTATCATCATCGCCGCGATCGCGATTCCGAGTATGACTAACGCGAAGATCAATGCGGATGAGGCTTCGGCGGTAAGTTCTATCCGGGCCATCAACATGGCGGAGGTGTCGTACATGGCAGTGTACGGCGGGTATGCGGAGTCGCTGGCGAACCTGGGCGGGGCGGAGCCGTGCGCCAAGTCGGCGGCTACTGCCTGTCTGCTGGATGAGAGCCTGGCGGGAGGGGTGAAGTCCGGGTATAACTTTGCGGCGGTGGGGAGTGGGGCGGCGAATGGGATGAGCACGAGTTATGTGACGAGCGCAGCGCCGGTGGTCTTCGATCGGACGGGGAAGCGGTTGTTTTGCTCGACGGATAAGAATGTGATTCGCGTGGATTTGAATGCTGGGGGGAGTACGACTCCTCCGGATGGGGCGCAGTGCATGGGGTTCAAGGCGCTGCAGTAGAACCCAGAGGGGCTAAAGCCCAGACCAGAAAGAAGGTCCTGATCGCAGCGCTGAAAGCGCTGCGCCACCCAAAAGCTTTACGCGGCGCTGAAGCGCCGCTCTTCCACGGTGATGGTTGCTTTTGTGAACTGGGATTCCCACGTTTCGCTGGTTACTTTGCTAGTTACCTCTGCACCAATATTGATGCACATTTCATCAACCCGTAACATTCGGCTGCTAGAACAGGAATATGGATCTGCACGTGTACAACACGCTGATCCTTTCGGACCTGCACCTAGGTGCAGAGACGAGCCGTGCCCGCGAGGCCACGCGGGTGCTGAAAGAAAATCGCTTCGAGCGGCTGATTCTGCTGGGCGACATTTTTGCCGATCTCAATTTTGCCCGGCTCACCAAGGAGCACTGGAAGTTTCTCGGGTATATCCGAAAGCTATCCAATCCCAAGCGGAACATTGAGGTGGTGTGGGTGGAAGGCAATCACGATCACGGGTTGACCGACATCATGTCGCACCTGGTGGGGATTCGCGTGTACCAGCATTACAGCTGGGAGTATCGCGGGCTGCGGCACATTGCGATTCACGGTCACCAGTTCGACGGGTTTCAGGTGGACCGGATCCGGCTGAGCCAGTGGGGGACGTCGCTGTATCTGCTGCTGCAGAAGTTGGACTTCAAGCGCAAGCCGATTACGCGGATGATTGACCGCCTGAATACGCGCTGGCTGCGCATGTCGGCGAAAGTGGCGGCGGGAGCGCTGAGTTACGCACGGCATCACGGGGCGGACCGAATTTTCTGCGGGCATACGCACGAAGCGCTTCAGCAGGAGAAGGACGGCATTCAGTACTACAACTCGGGCGGGTGGGTGGATTCGCGGCTGACTTATTTGACGATTGACGAACAGGGGGTAGAAATTCATGACTTCAATCAGCACGAACACGGGGAACGAACTGACCATCGTGATTCCGGCGAAGAACGAGGCGAAGCTGATTCCGCGCTTGTTGACTTCGCTGACGAATCAGGATTACTCGAAGATGTCGAGTACGAAGGTGTTGGTCGCTGACGCGAACTCGACGGACGGAACTCCTGAGATCGTGATGAGCTTCCGCGATCGCTTGAACGTGAGCGTGATTCGCGGCGGAATGCCGTCGGTGGGACGCAACCAGGGCGCGGCGCAGGCGGACACTCCCTACCTGCTGTTTCTGGATGCGGATATTGAACTCGCCGACCGGTCGCTGGTGCGGCGCTGCGTGGAGCGGGCACAGAGCAAGCAACTGCACTGCGTGACCACGAACATTTTGTGCAATGAAGGCAGCTGGATCGACAAGCTGTTCTATGCGGGCAACGATTTCTTTCAGTACCTGTCGTGGCTACATCGTCCGTTTGCGACTGGGATGTTCATGTTCTTCGACCGCAAGAAGTTCTGGGAACTGGGCGGATTTCACGAGCAGATTTTGTTTGCCGAAGACTACTGCCTGAGCAACCAGGTGGAGCGCAAGCGTTTCTCGATCGTGCGCGGCGGGGTCTATACCACCAACCGGCGCTTCCAGAAAATGGGACATCTGCGGGTGGGCTGGCTGTTCCTGTGGACCGCGATGAATTTCTGGAACGAGAAATATTTCCTGCGCGACCACAAGTATTGGGCTTCGGAAGCGGACAGCGTGCCGCGGGCGTAACGTTAGTCCCACTCTAACGTCGCAAACGGCGCGCCGTTAGGATGGGTCACCCTCTTGGTTTAGACGAGTTTTGCCGGCCACACAAAACAGGATTCAGCCAACCAGCTGGATCCTTTTTTGCGCTTGGTTCGGATTGGCGATCGTCTTCGACCCGCCAGTTCTTAAAAGTGAACCGCTATACCGGTCGAGAGACGGTAGTTATTCTGTCCGGCTCCGAAAAAGTGGGTGCGCACGTAATCGCCTTCCACCCGCCACGCAACGTGGCTGAAGATCTTGTAGTCTAAGCCTCCGCCAGCAGCGGTTGCGTAGGAAGTGTCGGAATCGGGAATTACATTTGCAGCTGCCGCGGAACCGCTCGTGGTCACGTGTCCTACGCCAACTTCAAACTCCGCGAAGGGACGGAACTTGCCGGCGGGAAACGAAACGCGCGGCCCGAACATGACTTCATATTGGTGAGCATTCGCGCTGGCTGTCGTGCCGGGCGCGCAGAGCGAGCAGAGGACCGGGAAGTTCAGCGAGCCATAGTGGCCGGTGAAGTCGGCCACGAATCCCAGGAAGGGCACCAGTCTGCCTTCGAGTGTGGCCTGGAATCCGTTGAGGTCGCCGCGGTTCGGCGAAAAATCGGTGTTGTAGTAGGTGTAGCCGAAGTAGACGTTGCCGCTGGGCACCTGGGCGGCCGCCACACCCACAAACAGCATGAGCATGAAGGCAATGAAAACGGAGTTGCGCATGATTTCCCTCAGATCGGTTGTTATGAGACACAACGGCGCATCGGTTCGTTAGATGCGGGATAAAGGGGATTGTTGCATTGTGATGCCCGTTAGAAACAGGATTCAGCCAGCCAGCTGAATCCTGTTTTTCTTGCGGGTTGATAGGAGGCGACGAAGCTCAGAAGCGGAGCACGATGCCCGTCGACAGGCGCAGGCTGCTCTGATAGGCGTTGAGCAAGTGGGTCGAGACGTAGTCGGCCTGGAAGCGCAAGGCGATGGGGCGAATGATGCGGTAGTCGAGGCCTCCGCCCGAGGCCGCGGCGAACGATGTGTCGGACACGACACCGTTGATGTTGACGTGGCCGAATCCGAATTCGAATTCGGCGAACGGGCGAAACTTCCCGAGGGGCGCGGAGAAACGCGG
>Ga0181523_10001850_pt1 | contig 21681 bp, 15 predicted proteins | sample PEATcosm2014_Bin_43_FD_119752 | JGI IMG/M metagenome (GOLD analysis project Ga0181523, IMG submission 119752) | Peatland microbial communities from MTU Mesocosm Facility, Houghton, MI, USA - PEATcosm2014_Bin05_30_metaG | ecosystem: Environmental > Terrestrial > Soil > Wetlands > Peat | place... | reverse complement strand
GCTCGGGATGCCACAAGCCCGACGCGCCGAAACATCCACCGGGCTCGAGATGGAGATAAAAGCCAGGCGAGTGAACGTCTTTGCCGCAATGGGAAAAGCGCATGGCCACATGCGTTTTGTAGGGACGCTTGTCATGGGAAAATCGCGTGTCGCGATAGATGCGAAACATGGAGCCGCGTGAAGGGCGTGGATCCGCCACCAGATGTGGCGCAATTTCAGATAGCGGTGCCGCAAAGTCGGTGATGAAACGCAGGACTGGCTGACGAACGCAGGTTTCCCATTCTTCTTTGTGGGCCAGAAACCAGTCGCGATTGTTGTTGCGCTTGAGGCGGGCGAGAAAACGGAAAAGCTCGGAAGTGAAATAGGCAGGCATCGGGGACACGGTAAAGATAAGGTAAAAAGGGACGGAGAAAAAGTAAAGTCGCTGCCAGAAAAGGCCGGCATTTGACGCCGGCCTCGGCCGCATGTTTCGATGAGAAAGTGCCGAGCCGCAAACCTGCTCTTCCGGTGGACGACCTTCTGCCGGAGATTCTTGATTCCCTAAATCTGCACCCGAACCTGGTGATCGTAGCCGCTCCAGGAGCGGGGAAGACCACTCGCGTACCTCCGGCGCTGCTCGGGATTGTCAGCGGAGAAGTAGTTGTGCTGGAACCGCGACGGATTGCGGCGCGGCTGGCGGCGAGGCGAGTCGCGTGGGAACTGGGCGAAGAGGTCGGCGAGACGATCGGGTACCAGATCCGTTTTGAGGAAGCGGTGGGCCCGCGCACGCGGCTGCGCTTTGTTACCGAGGGCGTACTCACGCGGCGCCTGCTTTCCGATGCGAGCCTGAAGGGCGTAGCCGCCGTGGTGCTCGATGAATTTCACGAGCGCCATCTTGAAAGCGACCTCGCACTGGCGCTGTTGAAGCGACTGCAGCGGACTCGGCCCGATCTGCGAATTGTAATCATGTCGGCAACTCTCGATGCTGATCCGGTGTCGAAGTACTTGGACGGGTGTCCCGTCGTGCGTTCCGCCGGAACACTGTTCGACCTCTCGATCAAACATCTGCCGTATTCGCCCGAGCCGCTGGAAGCACAAGTGAGGAACGCGGTGGAACTGTTGATCGATGCGGGGGATTTGGGCGATACGCTGGTCTTTCTGCCGGGAGCCGTTGAGATTCGTCGCGCGATGCGGGCGTGCGACGCGATTGCGCGCCGGGCCGGACTGTTGGCGCTTCCTCTGCACGGCAGTCTGCCGGCGGGCGAACAGGATCGGGCGCTCTCACCCGCGCCCCAACGAAAACTGATCCTTGCCACCAACGTAGCGGAAAGTTCAATTACGGTCGAGGGGGTAACCGCAGTCATCGATAGTGGTCTGGCGCGCTTCGCGACCTATTCGCATTGGAGCGGGCTCCCGGCGCTTCACGTCGGCCGAGTCAGCAAGGCATCGGCGAAGCAGCGAGCCGGGCGGGCCGGGCGCACCGCACCGGGGCGCGTGCTGCGCTTGTTCACAGAAGAGGATTACTCGCAACGTCCGGATCAGGATGCGCCGGAAATTCTCCGCAGTGATCTCTCTCAGCTTTGCCTCGCTCTGCGAGCGATGGGGATCGTGCATGTTAACGATATTTCGTGGCTGGATGCCCCGACCGCTACGGCGGTTCAACAGGCCGAGGTGCTGCTGGACCGACTGGGCGCCAGAGGAGATATGGCGCAGCGGCTGGCGCGGTATCCACTGCCGCCCCGGCTTTCGCGAATTCTCGTCGAGGCCGTGGCGCGCGGCGTGGGTGACGACGGCTGTGTCGCTGTCGCCCTGCTGGGGTCGGGCGTGCATGTCGATAAAAATGATCTGCTCGCCGCCATGGATTTGGAACGGGACTACCGCGTACGGCAGCATGTTGCGCAGCTTCGCAGAATCGCACGGATTCCCGGCCAGAAGAAACACAATGACGACGCTCTGCTGATGTCCGTTCTCGCCGGCTTTCCGGATCGCGTCGCGCGGCTGCGAGCAGGGAACCAGGTGTTGCTGTCGACGGGCGCTTCAGCGGAGTTGGCAGGCACGCCTCCGCCGTATCAGTTCATGGTCGCGATCGACGCCGAGGATCGCAAGGAGAAACCACTGCCTCTGATCCGGATGACGGCACGCATCGAGCCGGAGTGGCTGATTGACCTGTTTCCGGAGCGCGTCAGAGATCAATCGAGTGTGGAGTGGAATCGCGTTGCCGAGCGAGTGGACGCGGTAAGCATGCTGCTATACGACGAACTGGTGATTCAGGAATCACGAGGCGCGGTTCCGAACGCGCAGGCCGCAGCTGAAATGCTCGCGCAGAAGGCGCTGGAGGTGGGCATCGAGCGCTTCTTTGACGTGGACGCTCTCAATGAATTTATGGGACGCGTCGAATTTGCTGGTTGCAAGACGCCGGATGTCTCGCAGGCAGTGCGTGAGCTATGTTTGGGCCTGCGGAGCTTTGCTGAGTTGAAAAAGGCTGCGACGGATTTGCTTTCCGTCCTGGAACTGCAGATGGGCGGTGGGAGAAAGTTGCGCCAGCTCGCGCCGGCAAGCATCCGCTTGCAGAGTGGCCGCCAGACCAAGGTTCACTATGAGCGTGGTAAGCCTCCATGGATCGCATCCCGCCTGCAGGATTTCTTCGGCATGCGCGACACGCCGCGGATTGGGCCGGAGCAAACTCCGGTGGTGGCCCACCTGCTCGCTCCGAATCAACGGCCTGTGCAAACGACAAAGGATCTGGCCGGATTCTGGGAGCGCCTGTATCCAGAAGTGCGCCGCGAATTGATGCGACGCTATCCGAAGCATTCTTGGCCGGAGCGGCCATAGGGCGCCCGCGCACCAACCTTTCTTGTCACCGTAATCTTCTCTTGTGGAGAACAACATAGGCAGAGCAGACCAAGCCTCACTAGAAGTTTCATGCTTAACCCACTTTCATTTCTTGCAAGCAGCGACTCTAGAGGGATCCGTTACAACAATTTTCACTCCGCGATCTTCCAGAGCTTGCAGGTCTTTCTTGAAGTAGTAAGTGTTGATTTCTTTCAGCGGCAGGTTTTCGGATTCGAGATAAGAGAAGCATCCTGGAGTCGTCTTACCTGCGTGAATCCCGGCACTCGCGATGCACGGTTCTCCGCCTGGGTAAACTGCCAGACAGGCATCAGGAAGAGGTGTTTTATCTTTCTCTTTCGCTGATGCGGCCGTAACCAGCAAGAGTAGAATCAACGTTGCAAGTTTCATGTCAGGTTTCCTCCTTAATCTTCCAGCTTAAACACTCGTTCCATCAGTAGCCATTTCTCGCCGGGCTTGGCTTGGGGCAGCGTTGTCTGAAATGTCGACATGAGCGTCTCCCACTCCTGGACTTTTGGGTTCAGGCGGTCGGCTTGGTTCTTGGCCTCGAACGAGAACGATTCAGTCACCTCCATGATCATGAACATCCTCGTTCCAAGCAGATAAATCTCCATGTTGACGATGCCGGAGTCTTTGATGCTGTGGGTAATCTCGGGCCATATTTTCTCGTGATAGCGTCGGTACTCGGCGATCAGGTTGGGATCGTCTTTCAAGTCGAGGGTGAGGCAGTAGCGTCGTTTCATTCGACCTCTGTGGCGGGAACGGCCAAAGTCGTTACCGTGTTCGCGCCCGCGGCCGGCCGGTATCCCCACATTGCGAAATAGAACACGTAAGCGTGACACAGCAGCGGAACCACAAACGCGCGTTGAATGTTCCAAGCATCGGAAATCCTGCCCATCACCCAGGGGAAGACCGCGCCTCCGATGATGGCCATCACCAGCAGAGACGATCCGAGCTTGGTGTAAGGGCCCAGACTTTTCAGGCTCAAGGCGAAAATTGTGGGAAACATGATGGAATGAAAAAAACCTACCAGAACGATCGCCCAGACGGGCGCGACGCCCGAGGCAAACAGGACGACCAGAAGGCAGAGCAACGAACCTCCGGCGAACAAGCTGAGCAGGCGCGGCGCCGCGACTTTTTGCATGATTGCGGAACCTGCGAAACGTCCAATCATGAAGCCTGCCAGGTGAGCCTGCAGGTAATGAGCGGCCGCTTTTTCATGAGTACCGGGCAGGGTGAACTCGGTGAACCGAATAATGAAGCTTGCCACTCCAACCTGGGCGCCTACGTAAAACAACTGCGCGATCACGCCCTTGATCAAGTGGGGAAACGCAAACGTTCCACTGAGTTTCGCGTCCGAAGTCTCCAATCCATCCTTGTCGGTCTCGCGAATCTCCGGCAGCTTCGTCAGGAAGATAAGTAGCGCCACGAACAGGAAGACCCCGGTGATTACGACATAAGGAGTCTTCACCATATTGGCCTCTGACACCTGATAGGCCAACACCTGCGAAGGACTCATGGCTGCGAGTTCAGCCGGCGTGTGCTCAATGCCGGAGAGAATGAATCGCGAGCCGAGAAGGGCGATCAGCACGGCGCCTGCTGCATTGAAAGATTGCGCGAGATTCAGCCTTCGCTCCGAACTTTCTGCGGGGCCAAGTGTAGTGACATAGGGATTTGCGGCAACCTCCAGAACCGACTGTCCACAGGCCATGACGAAGAGAGCGCAGAGGAAGAATCCGTAGATTCTTACGGACGCTGCGGGAATAAACAGAATTGTTCCCGTGGCGCAGACCAGCAGGCCAATCAGAATTCCTCGTTTATAGCCGACCCGCTGCATCAGCCATCCCGCGGGCAGAGCGGCCAGACAATAGCCGCCGAAGAACGCAACCTGGATCAGCGACGATCCGGAGTCGGTGAGACCAAACGCTTTTTTGAAATGCTGGATCAGGACGTCGTTCAGGTTGACACCGATCGCCCACAGAAAGAACAGACTGGTAACCAGGATCAGCGGCACAACATAGCGTCGCTCGGTGATGGGCGCGGATGCGGTCATTCGGAAATCCTCATGTCAGTGAGCGATCCAGATGAGTGTAGCCGCCGTCGACGAACAAATGCTGGCCGGTGGTGTGGCTGGACTTGGTGGAGATCAGAAACACGACCATGGCAGCGATCTCTTCCGACGTGGTCATGCGCTGCTCGAGGGGAATCTTGGAAAGGATGTTCTTCAGTTTTTCTTCCGGATTCGGAAACGTGTCGAGCCAACTGCGGTAGAGCGGGGTCATGACCTCGGCGGGAATGACGGTGTTGACGCGAATGCCATAGGGCAACAGTTCGACTGCCCACTCGCGAGTCAGCGCCATGATCGCGCCTTTTGAGGACGCATAGCCCGACGTGCTTCCCTGGCCGGTGACAGCAGTCTTGGAGCCAACGTTGACGATGGCTCCGCGCGAGCGTTTCAAGTGGGGCAGGGCATAGTGAGCCATGCCGTAGTAGTGAACTAAATTGCGATTGAGCGAGGCCACATATTCCACGACGCTGCCGGATTCCAGGCCGACCTTGTCGTTGCGTCCCGCATTGTTGACGAGAGCATCGATGCGTCCGAATGTCTGTAGCGCTTGCTCGACGGATTGCGCGCAGCTTTCCGCAGTGACGAGGTCGACGGTGATAAGTCCGCAGGCGGCGCCGCCGCTTTGCAGTTCGCGTTGCAGTTTCTTGCCGGCTTCGGCATCGCGGCCCACCATTACTGGAATAGCGCCTTCGGCAGCGCAGGCCTGGACAATCGCCGCGCCAATTCCCTTAGCACCGCCGGTGACAATGATTACTTTATCTTTCAGTTGCAAGTCCATGCGTTAGCCTCGCAGGTTAAAAAATCCGCCATCGAGGGGATAATCCACACCCGTTATGAACGCGGCTTCATCCGAGCACAAGAACATGGCAAGCGAGGCTACTTCTGCCGGCTCCGCCATTCTTCCGATCGGTTGTGACTTCGCCAGCTTCTCGAACATTTCCGGCTCGCGTCCGGGATAGCTCTTTCGCAAATAGTCATCCACAAACGGAGTGTGCACGCGTGCCGGCGAAATGCAGTTACAGCGAATATTGTGCGCAAGATAATCTCTCGCGACAGAATAAGTCATGGCGATGACCGCGCCTTTGCTCATCGAGTAAGCGAAGCGGTCGGCGAGTCCGGCAGATCCGGCAATCGAAGCCATGTTCAGAATCACCCCGCCGCCGGAAGTTTTCATGTGTCCCGCCACGGCGCGCATGCAGTTGTAGAATCCCTTGACGTTCACTCGAAGGACGCGGTCGAAATCTTCCGGGGTCGTGCTCTCTACCGTGCCGATGTGCGAGATCCCCGCGTTGTTGACGAGGATGTGAACGCGCCCTTCGCGAAACAGTTCGTTGAATCTGGCAATTACATCCGCTTGGTCCGTGACATCGCAGAGATGGGCGGAAGCTGTTCCACCGGCGTCGGCAATACGCTGGCAAGTCGCAGCGGCAGCGGCCTCGTTAACGTCGAGAATTCGAATCGAAGCGCCCTGGGCTGCGAACTTCAAGGCAATGGCTTGCCCAATGCCGCTTCCGCCGCCGGTGACTACGGCGACTTTGCCGTCGAGGCGAAAGTTCGGGGCGCTCGTCGGTTGATCTTTCACAAGAAAACCCTCACAACGAAACCCCTCGCTTCCAGGGAATGAAATCTTCCTGAGCCTTCTGCTCGGCTTTGGTTCGGACTTCACCGTTCGCCACTTGGATTACAAGATCGAGAATGGTCTCGCCCATCTGCTCGATCGTTATTTCTCCAGCGACAACCGCCCCAGTGTCGATGTCGATGATGTCGTGCATGCGCTCTGCCAGATTCGAATTCGTAGACAGCTTCACGACCGGGGCGATCGGATTTCCAGTCGGCGTGCCCAGACCGGTGGTGAACAATACCACGCTCGCACCGGCGCCGACCTGGGCGGTGACGCACTCCACATCATTGCCCGGCGTGCATTGCAGATTCAGTCCGGGTTCGGTGGAGTACTCGGGATAGTCGAGCACGGCTGTCACCGGAGATGTGCCGCCCTTCTTGGCCGCTCCCGCAGATTTCATGGCGTCGGTCAACAGCCCATCTCGCATATTGCCGGGTGAAGGATTCATGTCGAAGCCGGAGCCGACGGCTGCGGCGCGGGCGGCATAGGCGCGCATCAGTTGGATAAAACGATTGCCGACATCTTTGTTTTTGCCGCGATTGATGAGTTCCTGTTCTACGCCGCACAGTTCGGGGAATTCCGACAGAATGGTTCGGCCACCGAGGACGGCGAGCAGATCGGCAGTGTGTCCGATGGCCGGATTCGCCGAGATGCCGGAGAAGCCGTCCGACCCTCCACACTTCAGGCCCACGCACAAATCGGCGAGTGGCGCCGGGGTGCGCCGAGCCTTGTTGGCCTCGACCAGCCCCAGAAAAGTTTGCCGGATCGCCTCCGACATCATGGCCGCCTCAGAGCCGCTACGCTGTTGCTCGAGGACGAACAATGGTTTATCAAACTTGGGATTGCGTTTGCGAATTTCTTCGCGAAGAATTGCAATCTGCGCATGCTGGCAACCCAGACTCAGCACCGTCGCGCCCGCCACGTTCGGATGGTGGATATAGCCGGCGATCAACCCGCAGAGATTGTTGGAATCCTCGCGCGTTCCACCGCAGCCGCCTTCGTGAAGCAGAAACCGGACGCCATCAATATTTTCGAACAGCCGGCTGCGCGGGGCCGGGGCCGCCTCCGTCGCCGCGGTGCGACGGTCGACCTTTTCCATTTGCCCATCGCGGTAGAGCTTTGCCAAGTCGGCGACCTGGCGGCGATAGCGTTGGGGTGCAGCGAAACCCAACTCCTCTTCGAGCGCCTGCTTCAGAACTTGAATGTTCTTGTTCTCACAAAAAACCAGAGGAACGACCAACCAGTAGTTTCGTGTGCCCACTTGACCGTCGGAGCGCCGGTAGCCCAGAAAGGTCCGGTGCTGCCAGCGCGAAACCTCAGGTGGCGCCCAGTGAAATTCGTTCGATTGTTCGTGGAACGGTGCAGCCTGGTGCTGGATGTTGCTGGTCGTCAGCAGTTCTCCGGCCGCGATGGGCTTGACGGCTTTGCCTACCAGAACGCCATACATGATGACGTTGTCGCCGGTGTAGAGACCTCGCATGGCGAACTTGTGCTTGGCGGGCACGCTCTTCGGAAGAGCGTAAACCTGGCCGCCGAATTCAATCTGCCCGCCGGCCTTCAAGTCGGTGAGGGCGATCAAAACGTTGTCGCGGGAATCGAGTTGGAGAACAGAATGGTGCATGGATATAAGACCGCAATTTCAGATATGCCGGAAGCGAACAGCGCACGGACAAGTTGCGCCCGGTCATTGTAAAGCAGGAACCGGGAATGCACGCGTCAGTTTCTTAAAGAGTTTTCAGCCGCCAAAACCGCTGCGCATTCCCGCCCAGCAGGCTATCTCGACATTCCTGCGTTTGTCTGAGCAGGTAGGTCTTCAGGACTTCGACCCAGCGCGCATATGATGATGCGACCAGGCACACCGGCCAGTCGGAGCCAACCATGAGCCGGTCCGGTCCGAAAGCTTCAAAGGCAACATCTAAAAATGGCACGATCTGCTCGGGCTCCCACTGCTGCCAATCTGCCTCGGTGACCAAGCCCGAGAGTTTGCAGAATAAATTCGGGAGCTCCGCCAAGCGTCTGATGCCCTGCGCCCAGAAATCGATGTCTCCGCTCTTGATCGGCGGTTTGGCAAGGTGATCGACCACAAAGCGCTGGCGCGGGAAACGCCGCACGAACTCGGCGGCTACGGGAAGGTGCTTGGTATAGATCAGAATGTCGTAGGCAAGATCGAACTCTTCCAGCGCGGAAATGCCCCGCAGAAAATCCGGCTGCAACAGGAATCGATCGTCTGGTTCACTCTGCACGATGTGGCGAACGCCGACCAGCTTTGGATTTTGAGTCAGACCCTTTAACTGCGACCGAACGTCGGGTGACCGCAGGTCGATCCAGCCCACCACCCCGAGAATCCACTTGGAACTCTCCGCCAACTCGAGAAGCCAGCAAGTTTCTTCCAGTGATTGACGCGCCTGGACAGCAACCGATCCGTGGAAGCCGGTGCTTTCCAGTTCAGGCTTCAAATGGTTCGGCAGAAAATCACGGCGCAGCGCGGCCATCGAATCATCGATCCACCCATATTCGCCGGGGCTGTAGATCCAAAAATGCTGGTGCGCGTCAATGTGCATAGGCTGCACCGGTATCTTATCGCAGCCGCGCTGGTTATTAGCGTTGGCGCACCTCCAGCTGCACTGGACGCGCGATCGAGCTGACGTCCGGGTCGTAATACTCGTAGACGCGGGAACTGAAGGTCCGCGCGCGGATGGGATATTTGGCGCGCAGCCGGAAATGCAGCGTGACCGTCTCCCCCGGTGCGATGGAGTTGAAGTAGAGAATGGCCTGGGTTGCCGTGAGGCTGAACTTTTCCAGGCGCGCGGTCTTTTGGCCGGCAGTCTTCTCGACAAAAGTTTGCAGATCTTCGCTGAGCAGGTCGAAGCCAGGAGGAATGCCGAGATCGACCATCACCATGTTCGCCGGCTTGGGCAGATTGTTTCTGACGGTCGCGGTGGCCGCGGCGATGTCGTCCTGTGCCAGGTGGGTGCGGTCGTAGGCCACATCAATAGAGAGAGCTTCGTTGGCTGGCTTCTGGTCCCAGGGAAGGTAGTAACTCCCGACAACCTGGTACGCCAGGCCGCCTTTGCCCTCGAACCGGATTTCCACTGAGTTGGAATGTTCCGAGTCAGCGTCTGTTGATCCTACGTCTTTCGAGTCTATGTCTTTCGAACTCGTGCTCTTGAACACAAACTGATGGAGCAAGTCGTTATTCTCCGGAGTCAAGGTGAGTTTCTCAACAACGTTGCCGTTGAGCAGAACTTCGAGAGTGCCCTGCACATCGGCCGCGCCCTTCTCGGTTGCGAGCAGCAGAGCGCGCAGCGCCATGATGGTCGCTTGCGTCGTGCCCCACGCACCGGTCGCGTCTTTCTTGGATGCGATGTAGTTCATAGCTTTGCGGGCCGTGCCGGAAGCCTCGCCCCACTTCAGCAATGCCTGCACCGCGAGTCCCGTGGTCTCTACGCTCGCGCTGGCGCCGGTGGCGTAGACGCCGGTTTCGTCGGCGCTCCACCAGGCCTGCTCATCTTTTTCGGTGCGTGCGTCGAGCAGAAGCTGCATGGCCTGGCGAGTGAAGCTGCGATCTTTTTCATGATTGCTGGATCCAGACCCATGATCGCCGCCGCCAAAGTCGACCGCGAAGTTGGCGATGACCGCCAGCGTATAGGTGTCAATCTTCCCATTCATATGGCTTTCCACAAACTGCCTGGCCCGGTCGACCGCAGGTCCCTGGTACCCGGTGTTCTCCAGCGACCACGCAAGATAGGCGGTAATGCGCAGCACGTCGGAGTTGTAGCGGTTCGTCGCACCCTCATTGATGAACTGCGTGTCCGGCTTCCAGCTTCCGTCGGACTGCTGTTGGCTGGCCAGCCACTGCTGAGTTCGTGCGATCAGTCTGGGGTCCACATCATAGACCTTCGACATGTCGCTGAATTCCATCAGCCCGTACGCCGTCAGGATTTTGTTGGCCGGCGCTTGTCCGAACCAGGAGAAGCCACCGCCCGGAACCTCAAACGTCAGCAGACGCTGGTAGCCATTGGCGATGTATCCTTCGGCCTTGGCATGCACTTCAGGAGTCAACTTCTTAGTGCGCTTCATGTAATCGAGCGCCAGCACGTTGGGATAGGTGCTCGAGGACGTTTGTTCGAAGCATCCGCCGGGCATGCGCAAAATGCTGTCCATGCCTTCAATGACCTGGCTCAGCGGGCCGGGGTAAAGCCGGACGAAAATCTTGCTGGCGTCTGGGATGGAGTTCGCGGGGAAGTTGAGTTCGTGCCGAACGGAAGTTTCCAGGCGTCCATTGAAAACCAGATTCTGTTCGCGCCCGTTGGGAATGACTTCGATTTCCCGCACGACGATATCGGCACGGTCCGCCGCACCCTTCATGCGGGCGGAGAGCGTCAGCTTGAATTTGCCAATCCGCCGTGCTTCGAGAGTGAACTGTGATCCGCCGACGCGAGCAGAATCGACAGTGACCGACTTGTCGGCAACATCGTCGACCAGCGAGAACCAGTCGTCCGGCTGCAGCTTCAGGCTAACGTCTCCGCGCCCGCCTGAGTAGTTGTACACGGCGACAGGAATCGAAACCCGATCGCCCTGGGTGAGCGTGACCGGCAGGTCGAGGTCGACGAAGAAATCCTGAAAAACTTTCAGGCTTGAGGTTGCGCTGCCCAGCGCTCCATGCGTGGTGGATGCCAGCATTGCCATGCGCCATGTGGTGATGGAGTCTGCCAGCGGAATCGTGATGCTGGCCACGCCGTTCGAGTCGGTGATGATTTCAGGATTGATGTAGAGAGCCTCGGGAAAGTAGGAGCGCACATGCGCGGACGGACTGGCCTCTTCTTTCTTGTCTTTGGTGAGAATTGCGCTGCTTTGGGCGACGTCTCTAGCGGACATCGGGAGGGCCGACGGGGCTGGAGCCATCTCTAACACTTCCATGCGTCCGTTGATTACGCTCGCGATAGCACCGCCGGTAACACCGCCCGGCACGCCGCCGGCAACGCCAGCACGGGCCAGACGAGGAAGCATCGGACCTGCCGCTTCAACCTCGACGACCTCCGAAGCCTCGCCAATCGCAAGATTCACGGACAGCACGGCACGGTCGCTTGCCTGAAGCGTGAGTTCCCGCGAGGCGATCTTGAATCCAGCCAAAGACACTTGGACTTCGTACTTACCGGCAGCCAATCCCGCAAGATCAAACTGCCCGGAGGCATTTGCGCTGACCGTCCGCGTCTTTCCGCTGGAAACTTCGCGCAGGTTAACGTTGGCTCCCGGCACCACCGCGCCGGAGGGATCGGTAACGGTTCCCACAATTTCCGCGAGGCCGTTGAAAGCGCCGCGATCATGCTCGATGTTAAGGTCAATGGTCCCCGAGTTTGGCTGGCCGACAATACTGCCGGTGTGAACCTCGATATAGGCGGCCATATCGTCCCCGCTGCCGAAGCGATGGTCTGCTCCCGCGCTGTGCACCATGTAGTACGTTTTGTTGCGGTACCACTGGACGGGCTCCACGCGAAGTTCGGTTCCCCAGGCATCCTGAAAGTCAGGATTGCCGGCACTCGAGACTCGCGCGAAAACCTTGGTCAGATCACCTTTCTCCGAGTTCTCGCGATAGGCGCGGCTCAAGTCCTCGGCTACATGTCGCACTTGCGCCAGGAACTGTGCCTGGTAGCGTCCCGCGTATTCCTGGTATTTCGTCATCGGCACGGTGCGACCGAATTCCGTCTCGAAGTTGTTGGTGCTCACCATTTCGGTGGCTGAGAACAAGGCGCGGGCGGCTCGATCGCGTTGCTCGACCTTCGATTCTTCCACGGGTTCAACGACCTCCGACATGCCGATCGAGTGGATCTCATAACGCGGCTTCATGACTTCCTGCTCGAGGTAGAAGAAAACTTTAGCGAAGCCGGGCTGTTTTTCGGCCAGCGCAAAGACCGCCTCATCCACCACTTGCAGACCCAGAGCAGCGCTCACGCCTTCACCCCGAGAATTAGTCACGCGAAAGCGAACCCGAGCGTCGGCACCGGGCTTGTAGCCCGGCGCATCCGCCACCGCATCAATCTTGAGTTCGTCTGCCGGTTGTACGAAGACCAGTCGATGATCCGCGACGGGCCGCGCATTCCGGCTGAAAAGATACGCGTTGAAGTCCACGGTTCCAGCCAGCTCCGGCGTCGCGGTTAAGGACAATTCCGCCTGGCCATTCTCGATGTCGATGTCGCGTGTGAGCACGGTCTGTCCGTCTTTGACGACGTCGAGGTAGGCTGTCCCGCGCTTCTTGGTGGAGAAGACTCTCAGGTCAATGCGGTCGCCGGCTTTGTAGACTGCGCGTTCGGTGCGCAGAAGGATTTGATCGTCGCCCTCGCGCGACTGCAATTGAACCGCGCTTGCAGCGTGGTTGCTTTCCTGATCCTTCCCTTCGATCTCCAGGACTAGCGCTCCGAAGGAAGGGCTGACGCGGATTACGGCAACACCGCCGTCATCGGTGGTCGCGGTCTGCTCGGCTTGCCCCTCCGCGTTGACCTTCAGGCTGGCGCGGGCCGGGGTTCCGTCAGGATAAGAAGTGAGAATGAAAACCTGGTTCTCGAGATCGGGAACGAGCGTGCCACCCTCCGGGACGGCGGTGATGAGCAGCGGCGATTCGCTCACGGTGATGGGTTCGCCGCGAGCTTCGGAGTGGTCCGCTGAATCTTTTACCGTGGCTTCAATGAGGACGCGAGCCGCGCCCTGACTAAGCGGGCGTCCCGCAAAGTAAGTGGGCAACGTCAGATCGAAGTGATAAGTTCCATCGTGATCAGTCCGGCCTTGCGTCGAGCCCACGGTAAACATCGAGACATCCATGCTGGAGGCTTTGACTATTGCTGCACTGTTGTCGACCGGCTTGCCAAAGAAGTAGTTGGCGCGAACGGTTCCAGTCACGTGATCTCCGGGGCGGTAGCCGCGCTTGGTCTTGTGGTCGCTGCCCGCGAAGTCAATCGCGACTTTGAATTTCGGCAGAACGTAGCGTTCGACGTTCAGAGCGATCTCCGCCGTATTAGTGGGCGACTCGCTCTCGTTTTCGTTCCCGCCCAACAGAGCGCGCAGGTGGTAGGTGCCCAGGTTGACTTCATCAGCCAGTCCAAACTCCGCCGACGCAATGCCAAACTTGTCGGTTTGGGTCGCCTTCTTGAAGACCTTGTTGCCGCGGGAGTCTTCCACTTCAAAAGTCAGTTTGCGGCCGGCGGCGGCCTCGTGGTTGGCGCGATCGAGCGCCAGCGCGCGAGCGTGAATCGTCTGTCCGGGCTGGTAAATGGGCTTTTCCGTGGTGAGGAGAATGGAAACCTTGTCTTCAAGCCGGACGGGTTGAATGAATTCCGTCGAGCCGATCGCAGTGTCAACCAGGTAGCGCAATTGATAACTGCCCACTACTCCGGCCGGAAACCGAAATTGCGCTTCGGTGGTTCCGCGCCGATTGAGTTGCCCGCTGAAAAGCAGCTGCGATTTCCGCTCGGGGACTAATAATTCGATCCGGACCGAGCCGCGTCCCTCCACAATCTCGTCGTGCGAATCGGTGACAATCACGCGCACCGCAGCCTCACCGCCAGTGAGATACGATTGCTGGCCCAGGATGTGAACCACCGGCGTGCGCAGGATCTCCGAGATCGATTCCGTGCCCTCGATCTTTGCACTCTTGCCATCGCTGTATTCGAAACGATAGCGCACGCGATGCCACACCAGTTCGTCGATGGCCAACGGCTTTGCCAGCGCGATCCGTTCATGCCAGCGCCCCTTGCCCTCGACGGCGTCCACGGTCTTCTCCGCGCTTCCCAGGACATGGTCCTCGGGATCCAGCACTTCCACGCTGAGTTTTCCCGCGCCGGCCTGGGCGGCATGGTAAGGAATGGTCAAATCGAGCATGCCGTGCGTATACGTGGCGCCCGCGGCCAGTTCGCCATTCGCGGCCTGAAAGGTTTGAACCGTGACAATGGCTGTGATCACCAACAGGGCAGGAACAAAAAGCAACCAGTATCTTGACGGAACAGTACGGCCAGAGGAAGCTTCCATGGTGTCTCCGTGATTACCTTTGGTGCTGCTACAGCTTTCTCGCCTTCAAGGTGAGAACGAGGCAGCTCGCCATTCTTGCGCGGAAGCCGCCGGGCTTCGGCTGCTGCGCCCTGGATTCAACAGACACCGGAGCGTTGTGAACAGGTCGCGAGGCCTAAACACAGTGGCAAGCAGAGCGGCCCAATTCGTGAAGGTGTATCATCTTGCAACGCTTCGCCGCTTGGTTCGACACCGGCTGCCGGGAGCAGACTCCACTTCCATGAATCTTGATAAAGGATTACTGCAGAGCCTTCCCAAAGTCCTTCTACACGAGCATTTGGACGGCGTGCTGCGGCCGCAAACCATCATCGAACTGGCCCGAGACGGAAAATACACAGACCTTCCGACCGACGACCCACAGGCACTTGCCGAGTGGTTTTATCGCGGTGCCAATCAAGGGAGTCTGGCGAAATATTTGGAAGGGTTCAAGCACACCATAGCCGTGATGCAGACCGAGGATGCGCTAGAGCGCGTGGCTTACGAACAGGCTGAAGATCTGAGCCGGGACGGAATTGTTTATTTTGAAACTCGCTTTGCGCCGATTTTTCACACCCAGCAAGGATTGACCCACCAGCGGATTGTCTCCGCGGTTCTGAAAGGATTGGAACGAGGGCGCCGAGACTTCGGAGTTTCCTCCGGTCTGATCATCTGTGCGATGCGCAACATGAATCACTCGCTTGAAATGGCGGAACTGGCCGTCGATTTCCGCGCCCGTGGCGTGGTTGGTTTCGATCTGGCGGGCGAAGAGGGCGGTTATCCCCCCAAGAAGCATGTGGATGCATTTCATTACATTCAGCGTGAGAATTTCAACATCACGGTGCACGCCGGCGAAGGCTACGGGAAGGAATCGATCTGGCAGGCGATTCAATATTGTGGCGCCCACCGCATCGGGCACGGAACGCGGCTGATCGACGACATTGCGGTGGTTGACGGCAAAGCCGTGAAGTTGGGCGATCTGGCTCAGTATGTTCTCGACAAACGCATCCCGCTCGAAATTTGCCTGCTGAGTAATGTGCATACTGGCGCTACCCCGAGCCTCGCCGAGCATCCCTTCAAAATTCTCTATCAGGAAAAGTTCCGCGTCACCTTGAACACCGACAACCGGTTGATGAGCCAGACATCCATGACTCGGGAATTTGAAGCGGCGGCGGACACATTCGGTCTGTCCCTGGACGATTTTGAGCGCATCACAATCAATGCCATGAAGAGTGCTTTTGTGCCTTACAAAGAGCGCTGCGACTTCATCTATTCCACCATCAAGCCTGGTTACGCCAAGGTCCGCGAATTGATGCTTCGCGAAGCGATTATTCGCGAATCGGCCGGGGCGGATACGCCGCTTTGAACACGGCCCAGTGTGAACATCGCCCGGCACCGAGAGTTCATGCGCTGGATAACGCGGCTAGCGTCTCGGCAAGTACAAGCGTCCCACGGACAATATCTTCTGGAGCCGCGTATTCGTCCGGACGGTGGCTGTATCCATTGCGGCAGGGGATGAACAGCATGGCGACGGGAGCGATGCGCGCCATGAAGAGCGAGTCATGATAAGCGCGGCTGACCATCGGAATGAAGTTCAGCTCGTGCTTGCCGCAAGATTGAGAAAGAGCCGCGATAATTGCGGGAGAACACTCGGCGGGCGCGTCGGCATTCAGCAGCGTGGTCTGGATCAGCGCGTGGCGCTGGTCTGAAATCGAACGGCTTGCGGTCTCGATCGATCGCATCACCATGTCGCGCCGGGCAAGGTCGGTGTCGCGGATGTCGACGCTAAGGCGAACCTGCAGGGGAATGCTGTTGACGGCGCCGGGAAACACCTCGCAGATGCCGACGGTTGCGACCGTATCGATGGCGCCGCTGGTGCGAGCCGCATTCTCAACCGCCAGAATCAGCTCAGCGGCGGCGCAGAGAGCATCGATGCGGTCGGGCATTAGAACCGCGCCGGCGTGTCCGCCAGCACCCTCAATCAGCACGCCGAGACTCGCCGGTGCGGCGATGTTTGTAACAATGCCGAGAGGAATCTGCTGACGCTCCAACAGTGGTCCCTGTTCAATGTGCAATTCGACGAACGCCTTGTAGTAGCCGCTGGGCAACTGCACTTGATCGAGTTCGCCGCCGAAACCGGAATCGCGGCGAACTTCATCGAGGGTGGCGCCGTTCTTGTCAGTGAGTCTTCGCGCCGTATCGGCGGAAAGCGTTCCCGAAAGCAGCCGGCTTCCCAGACATCCGATGCCAAAGCGGGTCGGCTCCTCCGCTGTAAAAATCAGCAGCTCGATGGAATGCTTCGGGCGAAATCCGATTTTCTGCAATGCTCGTATCGCTTCCAACCCACCGAGCACGCCCACAGTTCCATCGTATTTCCCCGCGTTCGGAATGGCGTCGATGTGTGAGCCAGTGCCGACCACTGGCGCAGAAGGATCTGATCCATTCCAGCGCGCGAAAGTATTTCCCACGGCATCCTCGCGCACGGTGAGTCCGGCTGCCGCGCAGCGCGCTTTCATCCATGCCCGCGCCTTCAGGTCGGAGGGGGTGAAAACGATTCGCGTCACCACAGGGGGTTGCGCTTGGGAAATCGCCGCCAGCGCTTCGATTTCGGAAATCAGGCGATCGCCGTCGATAGCGAGACTCATAGTCATCGTCACAAGCCTGCCAGGGGATGGCGGTTCCAGTCTTTGTAGATGAGATATTTTGCGGCCGACTTGCCGGTTGCCCCGAACCACTGCGGACACCACGGTCCCATCCAGATGAAATCTCCGGCGGTCACGGGATACCACGAATCGCCCAGCCGGTAAATTCCGCCGCCTTCGAGCATGATGAGCCCATGCTCCATCATGTGCATTTCGACCATGCTCAGCGCGGCTCCGGGCTGGTAGACCATCGTGTTCACCGCAAAATCGTAACTCATCTCGTCGGGAAGTAAACACTTCACCTGCAGGCTCGGGTCGTCACCCAGCGGATGGGAAGAGACCGCATCCTCATTCGAAATGATCAGCTGCGCGGGCTTGACCGAATCGAGCGCCTGATAGTGCTTCTCAAAGACTGCCGCACGGGTCACTTTCGCAGCCACGATCCGATGACGCAATCCTTCGGGAAGATACGCATAGCCCCGTGGGCCAAGTGCGTTCGACTTGCCGTCGACTTCAACCCGCGCCTCGCCCTCGATCACAAAAATGAAGCGCTGCGCCGGCGTGCTTCCCAACTCTCCGCCCACTTCGAACTCAGCCGTGTACTGCGTGAACTTCGCGCCCAGAGCGGGACCGACGTGCACAACCGCAGAGCATGCTTTCATTCCCGGCAGGGTCGTGCGCACAAAAGTGTCGGGAGTCAGCAGCAAATGATTCGGTTGTTGTGAGCTTCGTGTCCGGCCAAGATTATGCACGGTTTGTCCTCTTGTGGAATTCTGGGGAAGAAGCCAGTTGATCGAGAAGATGCAACCCGCAGGCGATCGCCTTTTCGACGTCATCTTGCAAGACCGACTCCGCTGGATCGTGGCTGATCCCGCCCGGAGTCCGCAGAAAAATCATCGCGCTCGGGACCTTCTCCGCCAGAATCATGGCATCGTGCCCCGCGCCACTCACCATCCGATGCAGCTTGCACCCGGTCTTGACGATTGCCTGTTCTATCTCGCCCACGAGAAACGGATTCATGGCAACTGCACGCTGGCTTAATAAGGTATTCTCTCGAACGGATAATCCACGGCGCGCCGCGATTCCCTGGGCTTGGCGAATGAGGGTCTCTACGGCGCGAGTGCGAATTTCGTCAGAACTGTGTCGAACGTCAAGAGTGAGTCTCGCCTCGCCAGCGATCACGTTGGTCGCTCCGGGCTTGGCCTCGATTCTGCCGACCGTGGCCACTAATCCTGGAATTTCCTGCGCCACGCGTTCCACCGCGCCGATCCACTCGGCCGCGCCCACAATCGCATCGTGGCGAAGATGCATGGGGGTTGTGCCGGCGTGGTTCGCCTGGCCCAGGAATGTGAACTCCAGTCGGCCCTGTCCGGCGATGGCCTCGACCGCTGCCAGAGGCAGATTCAGTTTCTCCAGGACCGGCCCCTGTTCGATGTGAAATTCAAGGTAGCCCAGAACATCGTTTCCCAGCGCGGCCCGAGAGACATCCTTGGGGTTCAGTCCAAACTCTTCGATCGCCTTTCGCACCGACACGCCTTGATCGTCGACAACGCCGAGCAGTTCCTGATCGAGCCTGCCCACCAGCGCGCGGCTGCCGATGAAGGGAGCGCCGAAGCGAACTCCCTCTTCCTCGGAAAAGCCAATCACCTCGATCGCAAAGGGAAACCTGCATCCGCCCAATTGCTCCAGCATCGCGACCGCCAGCACAACTCCCAGAACGCCGTCATAAGCCCCGGCGTTGGGCACCGTATCAAGGTGTGAACCGATCAGGAGGCGCGGCGCGCGCGGCTGCTCTGCGGGATAAACTCCGCGGAAATTTCCAGCGGCATCGATTCGCACTTGAACATCAAGCGGCTCCATCCATTGGGCAATTTCTTGATGGCACGCGCGCATGGGCGCTGACAAGAAGGTTCGCCGTGTGCCGTGTGCATCTTCCGAAAAGGACGCGAGTCGCAGGCACCGGACAATGACTGCTTCCGCGCGCGTTGTGAGCTCTGTGGTCTGCACTGATTTCTATTCGGATGCGAGAACCCGCCATGCAAACTTAGTTTTCCCGTATAACCTTCGCCGCTGCCCAGCCGACCAGAACCAGGGCGACGAGAACTTCCCAGGCGTACTCGTTCCCATAAGTGGCGACGGGAAAGTGATTGCTGATCATGATAAAGACAACGGGAACTGCCATGAAAGTATTGTGTTTGGATCGCAGCTTGGCCTGCGCGCTGAGCGAGGCATCGAACGTTTCACCGGCTGCGGCCGCCGCGATCATTCTTCGCTGCGAGGGAAGAATTCGGAACCAGACATTCGCCGTCATGATGGTTCCGAACACCGCTCCGACATGGATGTAGGCCGCGCGCCCGCTGAAGATGCGGGTCAATCCCCAGGCCAGCAGCGTGATCATCAGCAGAGAAAATACCGCAAACCCTGCTTCCGACCGGCCCAGAGGCGACCGCAGCGCCAAATCGTACACGATCCATCCGCAGACCAGCACAGCGAGTCCGATCGCGATCCCGCGCGCCTGGGAGATGTTCGCGACATCGGGATCGATGAGCCCACTGCTGGAGTAATAGACCAGAACCAGCAGCACCATTCCGCTCAGCCAAGTCATCAGCGCTTCCCAGCGGAACCAGCGAACCTGCTCGGGCCCGACCTTCAGGGACTTCTGCCGGTCGACCGTGTAGAAGCCGCCGCTGTGGACCATCCATATCGACGGACTCGTTCCGTTCGCCGCGGCTTTCTTGGCGAGCTTGTTGAATTGCCCGTCCAGCCACGTGAAATAGTAAGTTTGGCCGACCCACATGATGGCAGCAAATACGTGGAACCACCGCACCAGCAAGTTCAGCCATTCGCGGATTGACGAGGTCACCTGGTCCACTCCATCAAAGCCCACTCTATCAAACGCCCAACTCCAACGAAGTCCACTTCAACGAATGAATCTTTGCCGCTCAGGTTCCGCGGTAGGTGGTGTACCCATTCGGGCTCAGCAGCAGCGGAATGTGAAAATGCGATTCGTCCGCCTGCACCTGGAACGTAACTTCAACTGCGGGATACAGCGCGACCATCTTCTGCACCGTGAAATAGCTACCGGTTTCAAAGATGAGACGATAGACTCCGGCTGCGAGATCCGCACCTTCGGGGAGTAACTGAGAACACCGTCCCTCGTGGTCGGTGCGCTCAGAAGTTAACAGCTGCCAGTCTCCGGCGTCGTCCTGTTTCTCCAGACGCACGGCAACATCAGTGGCAGGCTTGCCGCGAACGAGGTCCAGAACATGAGTCGAAATGCGCTTCATCCTTGTTTCTTCTCCTGGAGCCATTTTCTCAGCCGGAGTTCCGTGATCTGCTGCTGCTGCTCGGCGGCTGCTTGCAGTTCGGTTTCTGCGTCATTCGCCATGCGCCGTTGAAGAATCGCGAGAATCTCCGACGCAGACTTACCCGTGGCGCAGACGATAAAGATGCGATGGAATCGCCGCTCGTATTCCCGGTTCGCCTCCGCCAGAGCATTCTTCAACGCCGCATCAGAATCCGCCACGTTTCGCTGTTCCTGCGCCGACCAACCGACAGATTGATCCGTCGTCGGCGGCGCCGGCGCGCGCGACTCCCCAATTCGCGGATGACTCTCAAACGCTTCCATCCAATCCGATCGCGCCAGATTGCGCCACGTGTCGTCGGACGCGGCGAGCAGCGCACCTTCGTCGGCGAACGGCCTTCGGGCAACCACGCCCCGCGCCCACGCCTTGGATCCGCAGCATGGAAGAATCTTGTTCACCGCCTCTTCGGCCTGAAGCAGATTCCATTGCGCCAGAACATCGGCTGCGTCGCGATCCGCGGCTCCGTTGAGGTTCAAACGATTCAAGAACTCAACCACGAGATTGCCGGCCACGGCTGTGCGATACCGTGCGGTTGATCGAATGTCGTCAATCGGATGAATCTCGGCTATCGCAGTTCTCTTCGCCTGAGCCAACGTCGAAGAATCAATCCGTTTCCCGATCACCACATCTTCCGTCGCGCGCAAACGAAGCGGAACCGGCGCAACGCTCCCCAGAGCGATGCGTACATCTTCCACCACGCCATTCGCCAGGCGTCCCTGAGCGGCGATGCAAACTTTGGAAATCGCCTGCGCATTCCGGGCTCCGACTTTGCGGGCATGGCTGAAATAGCCCGAGTATTGCCGCGACAGGCACACCGATTGAATCAGTTCGTCAGGCGCCATAAGAGTCTTCTTGTATCCGGTGTGAAAGTTAACGTAAGGCAGCCGCCGCTCGCCTCGAACTGATACTAGAACCACTTCCGCTTCGTACACCAGGAGTGCGGGCAGCGAATCCGCGGCCGGCGATGCGTTCACGATGTTGCCGCCGATCGTTCCCCGATTCTGATTTGCAATTCCTCCGGTCCATCGGGCGGCGCTCGCCAACAGCGGGAACTCGCGTCCCACCAGCTCGTGCCGGCGCAGATCGGAGTAAGTACATCCCGCCCCAATCCGAACTTCGTCT
>Ga0181523_10001846_pt1 | contig 21757 bp, 16 predicted proteins | sample PEATcosm2014_Bin_43_FD_119752 | JGI IMG/M metagenome (GOLD analysis project Ga0181523, IMG submission 119752) | Peatland microbial communities from MTU Mesocosm Facility, Houghton, MI, USA - PEATcosm2014_Bin05_30_metaG | ecosystem: Environmental > Terrestrial > Soil > Wetlands > Peat | place... | reverse complement strand
GAATCAGTGGCGCGAAGAACGCCGCACTGCCTTGCATGGCGGCAGCCCTGCTTACTGACGAACCGGTAATTCTTGAAAATATCCCGCAGGTACGCGACATCGAGACCACGCGCAAGCTGCTTGCCACCATGGGCGCCGAGGTCGAACTTGGCTACGGACGCGCTCATCATCGGACGACGATTTGCGCGCGTACGCTCGCCAGTCCCGAAGCGTCTTACGAACTGGTCAAGACCATGCGGGCCTCGACGCTGGTGCTTGGACCGCTTGTTGCCCGCTGTGGACGCGGCCGAGTCTCACTGCCTGGAGGATGCGCCATTGGTGCGCGACCCATCGACCTGCATATCAAAGGTCTGGAGCGCCTGGGCGCGAAGATCACGCAGGAGCACGGCTACGTTGAGGCGGTCACTGATCCGCTTAAAGGCGGCCGCCTGCGAGGCGCGGAGATTGTCTTCGACAGAATTACCGTCACCGGCACCGAAGACCTGCTGATGGCGGCCGCGCTTGCCGATGGCGAGACGGTCATGCAGAACTGCGCCCGTGAACCTGAAGTCGCCGACCTCGCCGCGTTGCTCAACGCCATGGGCGCCAAAATCCAGGGCGCCGGCACGTCCACAATCCGCGTGAAGGGTGTCACCAGGCTTCATGGCGCGAGGCACCGCATTATCCCCGACCGCATCGAAGCCGGATCTTTCATCATCGCCGGCGCTCTCACTGGCGGTGACCTTAACGTCTCCGGATGCGATCCCGCGCACCTCACCGGTATCTTGCAGAAACTCGCGGAAACCGGCGTGAAGACCGCGGTGAAAGCCGACTCGGTCCGCGTCATGGGCGACCATTTGGGCGATTATCCGCTCGCAGCCGCGGATATGAACACCGAGGAATATCCCGGTTTCCCTACCGACATGCAGGCGCAATACATGGTACTGGCCACGCAAGCGGCGGGCACGTCGATCATTACGGAAAATATTTTTGAGAACCGTTTCATGCACGCGCAGGAACTGGTGCGGATGGGAGCCAACATCAAGATCGAAGGCCGCCGGGCCATCGTCCGTGGCGGCACTCCGCTCAGCGCCGCCGCCGTACTGGCTTCCGACCTGCGCGCCTCCGCTTCGCTTGTGCTTGCTGCACTGGTGGCGGATGGCGAGACTATCATCGACCGCGTCTATCACCTCGATCGTGGTTACGAGAACATCGAAGAAAAACTAAAAGGCGTGGGCGCCGAAATACGCCGCGTCGGCAACATCTTCCCCAAGCGAGTTGCAGCTCCGGCCCAATCGTGACAGGTAACGATAGTAACCTGCGGAGTACGGCCTATGCGGCTACCATGATTGGGGATGTTGACTGACAATCTTCCGCCGAGACTGCCGTTATCTTCGCCTGCGTTGCCGGGATCGGGAGTTATCCCAACTCTGATCCCGAAACGCCCGCATGCTCTCACCCTGGTTCGTTACTTGGCCGTGGGCGCGTGCAACACCATCTTCGGCTACGGCTGCTTCGTTTTGTTCACACTCCTCCTGACCCCGGTTCTTTCCTACGGATATGTCTTCGCCAGCCTGCTCGCCAACCTGTTCAGCATCACATTCTCTTTCTTCGGATATAAGTGGTTTGTATTCAAGACTAAAGGCAACTATCTCAAGGAGTGGATCCGTTGCGTAGGCGTCTATGCCAGCAGCATGATCCTCTCGGCGGCCGCCCTTCCCTTCGTCGTCGGCATCATCCGCCGCCAACCTGGCCATGAGCGCAGCGCGCCGTATATCGCGGGCGCTATTGTGCTTGTGTTTTCAGTCGCGTTCAGCTTCGTCGGCCATCGCCACATTTCCTTCGCTGAGGGCGGTCAGGCTCCGCGAAAGGTGCGTTGACCAGTTAGGATCGCCGCCTCAAATTAGTGCTAAGTGGTGACTTTAGTAATTCTGTTTTCCTCGCTCGCGTGTGGGATAACTGACTTGCGGGCCGGTGTAGGCCCCCAGTATCGAACATACGAGTACGAAGCGCTGCCCACACCAGCGGCGCTGCCAGGACCCAGATATGAAGGTTGTCGTTCTGTGTGGTGGATTAGGCACCCGTCTCCGGGAAGAGACCGAGTTTCGTCCCAAACCAATGGTGGAGATCGGGGGCCGTCCCATCCTGTGGCACATCATGAAGATGTATGCCCACTACGGAATGCGCGAGTTCATTCTCTGCCTTGGATATCGCGGCAACATGATCAAAGATTACTTTCTTAACTACGAAGCCATGAACAGTGACTTCAGAATCTGTCTAGGACGCAAGTCGCACATCGAATTCATGGGCGCTCATCAGGAGCAGGGTTTCGCCGTCACCCTCGCCGACACCGGCCTCGAAACCATGACGGGGGGCCGCTTACAGCGGGTTGCCCGCTATCTCGAGCAAGACGACACTTTTCTGCTTACTTACGGAGACGGTTTGAGCGACGTCAACATTAGTTGCCTGCTCGATTTTCACCGGCAGCACGGCCGGGTCGCAACGGTCACCTCAGTCCCGCCCATCTCTCGGTTTGGAGTGCTCGAAACCGACGCCGAGGGCCAGGTCCAACGCTTCATGGAGAAGCCCAAGGCAAATGGCCTGATCAGCGCCGGCTTTTTTGTTTTCAGCCGCCGTGTGCTCGACTACCTCGGCGGCCCGGAGTGCATCCTCGAACGCGAACCTATGGAGCGGTTGGCTCGTGAAGGCCAACTGATGGCCTATCGCCATGACGGGTTTTTCTATGCCATGGACACTTACCGCGAATATCAGCACCTGAATGAGCTCTGGGCCAGCGAACAAACACCCTGGAAAGTGTGGTCGGAATGAATTCATTTTGGCGAGATCGCTCCGTCTTTGTCACGGGCGGAACGGGGTTACTGGGATCGTGGCTGATCAAGCAACTGATCGAGGGCGGTGCAAATGTGGTTTGCCTGGTGCGCGACTGGGTTCCGCAAAGCGACCTCCTGCGCAGCCGCCGCATTGAGCAGGTCAGTACCGTGCGCGGCGACATTGTCGATCGTGAACTCGTCGAGCGCGCCCTGGGCGAGTATGAGGTCGAAGTCGTCTTTCATCTGGCGGCACAGACTATAGTTGGCATCGCCAATCGCAACCCGGTATCGACCTTCTCCACCAACATCGAGGGGACATGGAATCTGTTGGAAGCTTGCCGCCGCTCGTCAAAGGTCTCGTCGATTGTAGTGGCGTCATCCGATAAAGCATACGGCGACCAGGAACACCTCCCCTACGACGAGACCATGCCTCTGCAGGGGCGACACCCCTACGATGTGAGTAAGTCATGCGCCGATCTTATTGCGCAGACTTATGCCTTCAGTTACAACCTGCCCGTTGCAATCACACGATGCGGAAATTTCTACGGTGGAGGCGATCTGAACTGGAACCGGGTAGTCCCGGGTACGATTCGCTCGGTCATCCGCAAAGAGCGGCCCGTCGTGCGCTCCGACGGCAATTTCGTCCGCGACTATTTCTACATCGAAGACGGGGCAGCCGCTTACATGCTGCTCGCCGAACGCCTTGCTTCGGATTCCGCCCTCCGCGGCCAGGCTTTCAATTTTTCCAATGAGAGCCAGGTCAGCGTGCTCGAAATCGTGGAACTGATCCTGCGGAAGATGAAGTCCTCTTTACGTCCGGAAGTGCTCAACCAGGTGAGCAATGAAATTCGCCATCAGTTTCTGAGCGCCGAGCGCGCGCGCACCGTGCTGAACTGGCGACCGCAGTTCACGCTTGAGTCCGGACTTGACCGCACGCTCGCCTGGTATCGCGAGTTCCTGGGTGCGCCCGCCGCGATGGCACATGCAGGCAGGGGATAACTCGACACTAACGATGACAACGCAAACCAAAACGGCTGGCCAACTCCGCGACGAAGTCAGAGCGCTCGTGAAGCAGTACTACGACGTCGCTCTCGCTCCGAAGGCGTTCGTAAAGGGCAAGAGCAGCGTGCCTGTGTCAGGCAAAGTGTTGGACAGCGCCGAACTCGAACTCCTGGTCGAGGCTTCGCTTGACGCATGGTTTACCACCGGCCGTTTTGCCGCCCAGTTCGAACGCGAATTCGCCGCCTTTATGGGCGTGCGCTGCGCTTCGCTCGTCAACTCCGGATCTTCTGCTAACCTCGCAGCTCTGTCGTGCCTTACCTCGCCTTCGCTCGGCGAGCGCAAACTTTCCGCCGGAGACGAGGTCATCACCGTCGCCGCGGGGTTTCCTACCACCGTAAACCCGATTATTCAGAATGGGCTCGTCCCTGTGTTTGTCGACGTTCAGTTACCAACTTACAACGTCGATGTAACTCAACTCGAGGCCGCAGTGTCGGATCGCACCAGGGCCATCATGCTGGCGCACACGCTTGGCAATCCATTTGAAGTTGACGCCGTGATGGACTTGGCTACCAAACAGAACCTCTGGCTGATTGAGGATTGCTGCGATGCGGTCGGGTCGCTCTACAAAGGGCGCGGCGTTGGTACCTTTGGACACCTCGCCACGACCAGCTTCTATCCGGCGCACCACATCACCATGGGCGAAGGTGGATGCGTGCTCACGCAGTCCCCTGCACTCAAGAAGTTAGCCGAGTCTTTTCGCGACTGGGGCCGCGACTGCTGGTGCGATCCCGGCAAATCGAACACGTGCGGTAGCCGCTTCGAATGGAAACTTGGTGATCTACCCAATGGATACGACCACAAATATATCTACAGCCACATCGGCTACAACCTCAAAGCGACCGACATGCAGGCTGCTGTCGGAGTCGCGCAGCTCAAGAAGTTGCCTGGATTCATCGCCTCCCGTCGCGCGAACTTCGCTCAACTTTACACTGCCCTCGGCGATCTTGATGACATCTTCATTCTGCCCCAAGCCACCGAGCATTCCGAGCCTAGCTGGTTTGGCTTTCCTCTCGCGGTGCGGAGGGATGCACCGATGACCCGCAATCAGATTGTCCGCTTTCTGGAATCTCGCAACATTGCGACCCGTCTGCTATTCGGCGGCAACCTGCTTCGCCAGCCCGCCTATCGCGACATTCAGCGGCGCGTGATCGGCGACTTACACAACACCGACTTTGTGATGAACAACGTTTTCTGGATCGGCCTTTATCCGGGCATCACGCAATCGATGATCGATTACATGGCGGAGACTTTCCATCAGATGCCCAAAGCCACCTCCGCCGCCGGTTTTCGAGCATAGGTGACCATAGGCCGCGCGAACATGAGCCACGGAATCATGAGTACGACAAGAACGACAAACCGGCTGGCGCGCGATCTCGACAACATTCTTGCGCGAACCGAGCCTCTGTGGCGGGAACTGCGCTGCCAGCGCATCCTGGTCACGGGCGCCACCGGATTTTTCGGATGCTGGCTGCTGGAGAGTTTTGCCTGGGCGAACAGCCGGCTGAATCTTAACGCCCGCGCGATCGCCTTGTCGCGGCATCCGCAGACGCTCGAACAAAAGGCGCCCCACCTCACCAGCGATCCCGCTATCGCGTTGCACGCAGCCGATGTCCGTTGCGATGGCTTTCCGCAAGATACGTTCTCGCATGTCATCCACGCCGCCACCGAAGCGAGCGCCGCGCTTAACCGGCTGACGCCGCTCGTGATGTTCGACACTATCGTCAATGGCACTCGCCGGGCCTTAGAGTTCGCGGCGGTCAATTCCGTCAGGAAGGTTCTGTTCGTTAGTTCCGGCGCGGTTTATGGAACGCAGCCGCCCCAACTCGCACACATCAGTGAGTCGTTTACCGGCGGCCCCGATCCTCTTGACCCTGCAAGCGCGTATGCCGAAGGCAAGCGCAGCGCGGAGTTGCTCTGCGCGCTCGCGGCCTCGCCCGCTCTTGAAATCAAGATCGCGCGCTGCTTCGCGTTTGTTGGCCCTTACATGCAACTCGACGCACACTTCGCCATCGGGAACTTCATTAACGATCGTTTGCACCAGCGCCCGATTCGCGTCCAAGGGGATGGCTCCGCGGTGCGCTCCTATCTTTACGCCGCTGACTTGATGGTCTGGCTCTGGACGATTCTCTTCAAGGGACACTCGCGCCGCGCCTATAACGTGGGATCTGAAGATGCCTTAAACATCGGTAGACTTGCGCGCGTCGTCGCCGACGCGCTGCCGCCCGCAGTTGACATCGACATTGCTTCCAAGGCAACGCCTAGCGCGCCGGTGCATCGCTATGTACCCTCGACAGCGCGAGCGCGCGAAGAACTCGGCCTTCGCGCTGAGGTGCCATTGCGCGACGCTATCAGCCGCACCCATGCCTGGTTTTCAAAACAGACATTCTCCGGACAAGAGATTCCCCGAGGTACCCATGCGTAACGCTGCTCACCTCGGCCAGCACTCGGAGGTCCGCCGCTCATGAAGCTTTCCGACTACGTCGTCGGGCGTCTTGCGGATTGGGGCGTGCATCACATCTTCCTCGTAACAGGTGGCGGCGCTATGCACCTAAATGACTCCATTGGCAAGGAGTCGCGAATTCAGTACGTATGCAACCACCATGAACAGGCTTCGGCGATGGCGGCCGAGGCTTACGCTCGCATCAGCGGGCAGCCCGGCGTGGTCAACGTCACCACCGGGCCCGGCGGTATCAATGCCCTCAACGGAGTGTTCGGGGCGTGGACCGACTCGATACCGATGCTCGTCGTCTCTGGCCAGGTCAAGCGCGAAACCTGCATGCGTGCTCAGGGTATCACTGGACTGCGGCAACTCGGAGACCAGGAAGCCGACATCATTGCCATGGTCGCGAACATCACCAAATACGCGGTGCTGATCGACGACCCTCTCTCCATTCGATATCACCTGGAGCGCGCCTGGCATCTCGCGCAAGGTGGACGTCCGGGTCCGTGCTGGCTCGATATTCCAGTTGACGTGCAAGCTGCTTCAGTCGATCCCGCCAGTCTTCGCGGCTATGATGCGGCACACGAGAAGACCGTACAAGATCAAAGCGGCGTCGATCCTTCGTGTCTCCCATCTCATTGCCAGCAAATTCTCGATCGAATCAGAAACGCGAACCGCCCTGTAATCCTTGCCGGAACGGGCGTCCGCGCTGCTCATGCAGTGACGGAATTCGATGATCTTATACACCGGCTCGGCGTGCCTGTAACTACCGCCTGGACCCATGACCTTATCGCCACCGATGACTCGCTCTTTTGCGGGCGCCAGGGCACAATCGGCGACCGCGCCGGTAACTTCACCGTACAGAATGCGGACGTTCTTGTGATTCTGGGATCGCGACTCAACATCCGCCAAACCAGCTATAACTGGCAATCATTTGCGCCCCGCGCCTTCAAGATTCAAGTCGATATTGACGCTGCTGAATTTCATAAGCCCACCGTCAAGCCGGACTTGGCCGTTCACAGCGACTTGAAGCGCTTTCTGCAGGGACTTCTAGGCCAGTGTAGCGCCGAAAACTACCGGCCGGGCGCTCACGATTCGTGGCTCTCCTGGTGTCGTAAACGTGTTGAACGCTACCCGGTCGTACAGGATCGCCAGCGCCAGCCAGGTCCGCCGCTGAACCCTTATTACTTCGTCGAACAACTTTCGGCCAAACTTGCCAACGATGATGTCATAGTCTGCGGCAATGCCAGTTCATGCATCGTGCCTTTCCAGACCATGCGTTTGCGCAAGGACCAGCGACTTATCTCCAATTCCGGGTCCGCCTCCATGGGTTATGACTTGCCCGCCGCCATCGGTGCGGCTTTTGCCCGCGGCGGCAGGCGCGTCATTTGCCTCGCCGGTGATGGCAGCATTCAAATGAATATCCAGGAGTTACAAACCGTCGTCCATCATTATTTGCCGCTTAAGATTTTTGTCCTGAATAATTCCGGTTATCTTTCGATGCGCACGACGCAATCCGGATTTTTTGGCCGTCTCACAGGGGAAAGCGCAGCGAGCGGCGCTTCCCTCCCCGACATGGTCAAAGTAGCTTGCGCTTATGGTATTCCGTCGCTTCGCATTGACCGCCATTCACAACTGGACCAGGTCGATCGCGCACTCGCGGCTGACGGGCCGGCGTTAATCGACGTGGTGCTCGACCCTACCCAGGAGTTTGAGCCGCGATCGCGGGCCAGGCAGTTACCTGATGGGCGGATCATTTCACCGAATCTAGAGGACATGTACCCATTCCTGGACGACAGTGAACTAATGGACAACGTTATCAAGGAATGAGGACATTACCATACTAATGAACCATGCCCTCGCACCGGCAGGGCTTCACGACTGGACGGCAGGTAAGATCATGACTGGCAATGATATATTCGACGAGTTATTCGTGCTGGAGTTGGCCAATAACCATCTGGGCGACCTGCAGCGGGGCTTGAAGATCATCAGCAACTATGCGCAGGTTGTGCGCTTCAACAACGTGCGTGCCGCGATCAAGCTGCAGTTGCGCGATGTTGACAGTTTCATCCACCGGGACTTTCGCCACCGCGACGACATCCGCTACATCAAAAAAACGCTCGACACGCGCCTGCAACCAGAGGATTTCGCAAAGTTGGTGCGCGCCATCCGGGAATCCAGCTGCATCCCGATGGCTACTCCATTCGACGAAAGTTCCGTAGATTTCTGCTGCGAGCTTGGCATCCCCGTTCTAAAAATCGCCAGTTCGGACTGCAACGATTGGGTATTGATCGAGAAGATGGCGAAGGCGAAAAAACCGGTCATCGTCTCCACGGGCGGATCTTCCCTCAAGGACATCGACGACCTGGTGACATTCTTCGATAACCGCCATATTCCGTTGGCCATTAACCACTGCGTCTCGCTCTACCCCTCCGAGGATTGCGACATCGAACTCAATCAGATCGACTTTCTCCGCGATCGCTATCCTAATCACACCATCGGATTTTCCACGCACGAGTACCGAGACTGGACTTCGTCCATGCTGATGGCATATGCCAAAGGAGCGCGGACTTTCGAACGACACGTTGATATACAAACCGAGGGGATGACTGTGTCACCGTATTGTTCGGTGCCGGAACAGGTCGACACGTGGTTCAAGGCTTTTCATCGCGCTAAACGAATGTGCGGGGCTCCAGGCACTCAGAAACGTCTGCCACCACAAAAAGAGATCACATATCTCGATTCGCTTGTCCGGGGCGTTTATGCCAAACGCGATCTGCCGATCGGCCACATTCTTCAGGATGCCGACGTCTATTTGGCGATTCCGCTCCAGCAGGGACAGATTTCCTGCCGCGAACTGATGCGGGGTGAAGTCATCCGGAAAGCCGTGCCAAAGGATCAGCCCATCTTGATCGACGCCATCGACAGCCCTTATGCCAACATTCCATCGCTCACAGAACTGATCTATCACCGCGGTCTTCCACCCCAACCTGCCGCTCAGGCGGCCAAAGCCGGCGGTGGCAATTGAGCGCTTTTCATGGGCCCGATCAGGAAGTGAAAACCATCAGCGTGGTTACGCCCTGCTTCAACGAAGAGGGGAATGTGCGCGAGGTCTACGAACGCGTGCGCGATCTGATGCTGAGTCTGGGCAAGTACCGCTACGAGCACATTTTCATCGACAACGCGTCCCGCGATACCACATACGCTGTGCTCAGCGAAATCGCCGCGGGCGATTCGAATGTCAAAGTTATCCGCAACGCGCGGAACTTCGGACATGTCCGCTCACCCATGCATGCGCTGCTGCAAGCTCGTGGCGACGCCGTAATCATTCTCATGTCTGATCTGCAGGATCCCCCTGAGATTCTCGCGGAACTGCTTGAACAGTGGGAAAATGGGATGCCCATCGTGATTGCCGTCAAGCATCGAAGCCGCGAAGCTGCACCGATGTTCCTGGTTCGAAAACTGTTCTACCGGCTCGTCAACCACCTCGCCGACGACATCGAAACTTACGAAAACTTTACGGGCTTTGGACTGTATGATCGACAAGTCATCGACCTGGTGCGCCAGTTTGGCGATCCCTATCCTTACTTCCGCGGCATGATCGCCGAGATTGGCCTGCCTCACGCCGAAGTTGAGTATGAGCAGCAGCGCCGAAAAAGCGGCAAGACCAAAAACAATTTCTACACCCTTTACGACCTTGCCATGCTCGGTATCACCAAGCTTTCCAAGGTTCCCCTGCGCATCGTCACCTTTTCGGGCTTTGCCGGATCACTCTTCTCCATGTTAGGGGGCCTGGCTTACTTTGCTTACAAACTGCTGTTCTGGCAGCAGTTCACGGTCGGCATCGCACCCATCGTGATAGGGATGTTTTTCCTCGGATCGCTGCAGCTTCTTTTTATGGGCATTCTCGGTGAGTACGTCGGGAACATACATACGCAGGTGCACAACCGTCCGTTGGTAGTGGAACGGGAACGATTGAATTTCCAGTACGAACCAGGCGAACCGCTTCGCCACCAGGCTATCGCCTCAGGCTCGACCGCTGGCCGCTAGAAGACAACTGTGTCCTCTAATTACGGGCGCATGGTTGCGGAGGGTACAGTCTCCGGCTCGTGTCCGTAAACGAACCTGTAATTACTTCTTAGCACTGTGAGTGAATTCTCAAGTCCCTCTAAGTAATAGGCCCGAATTTGCTCCTGCCGAAGCGGATCTTGTAGCAACAGGTTTCGTGCAGTAGAGCATTCCTTCAGCGCTGCATCCACTTTGGTGGGAGCCAGCAATATGCACAGGTTAGCGTGTGCCAGTGCACTCTGTGGGGCCAAGTCAACTGCTTTTTTACCATGCTCCAGTGCGGCGGGCAGCTGCCCGATGGAAAGCGCGTACGTCGCCAGATTCCTTTCACCGACGGCAGCATTCAAGCTGGTATCAAACTCCCCCTCGTAAACGAGCAAAGCGCTACCCCCGATGTGGTCTTTGGGAGTAGCGTTCTTGAACGGTGCTGAAAGCTCTTCCTCCATCAGCCGCACGTCTGTAAGTAAAGTGCTGCTGACAATAAAGGTGCCGTGAGCGCGAGGTGGTATCTCGTGAAGCAAATAGAGTCCGGAGCTTTGGCAGGGTACGCCGTAAAGCGTTGGGTCCCAGTGCCATCCCGTAATGAGCCAGCAGTTCTCGGCTGGGTGCTGTTCCAGGTAAGCTTTTGCTTCCGGGTATGCCTGGCCGAGATCGAGCCAAGGCTGATACTTATACGCCTGCGCCGGTCCTCCCCATAAGTCATTGGCATAGGAGAGATAATGTGGATAGGCATGCAGGGAGGATGCCGCGTGCAGCACAATTAGACACGGCAATGCATAGGTCACCCAGCGTACATGTTTAGCTAACTCCACGCATCCCGCTCCAACCAATAGCAGTAAAAACGGAAACATTGGCAAGAGATAGCGGACGCTGACGTTGTTACTGGCGTGGATACATACTGCAAGATATACAACCGCGGGAACCAACAGAAACATCCGCTCACGACGAGCCTGCCGAAAGGCCAGCGCTACGCCGACTGCGGCGGCTAACATCATGGCCAGCATGGCCGCCGTACTGCGAATCACAAAATTAAACGGAGTGGAGAACCATGGCGCGTGCAAATAGACTTTGTTGGCAACAAAAGAAACAGAACCCTGGTTTGACAGCGCCATTGCCGAAGCGAATCCCTGTAAGTAGGGTTGCGGCAACAAGTGGTGTTCTTCTAACTCGAACAATATGCGCTCGCTGGCGGAGGTTGAGGGAGGTCGCGGTTGCTGGAGTTGGGCTGCGGTTGGGCTGGCAGCAAAACGCATCCCATAGCCCGCCCAAACTACGCCCACTGCGAAACTGCAGATTACGGCGACCGCCAGGAGGTTCATAAGTGCCAGCCGCCACTTTGGCGGTTTGCGGTCCGTTTGGCCGTCTGGTCGAACGAGCGCATCCGTTACCGCCAACACGATGAGGATCGGTATGACGACCACTCCCGAATGCTTTGTTAACAGCGTTAGACCTGTAGCCAGTGCTGTCAAGAATAGGAGCGCAATCTTACGGTGCCTGACCCACAGATAGAATTCAAGTACGGCGAAGAGCAACATGCAGGTAACCGGCACGTCGGTCATCACCAACGACCCGTAGGCTAAGACGTTGGGCTCGAAGACAAGCAGCAAACCTGCCACGATGGCCGTGGTTAGGCCGAACATCCGGCGCGCTGTGATCCAGACGAGCAGACAGAGCCCCACGGCAAAGAAAGAAATAGCAAGGCGCGCACGAGCCAACGCCACCGGCCAGTTCTGGCTATACAACCAATTGAGGCTGGCAAATGCTTGCTGGACGCTGTCTCCCTTGAAGGGCGCGCAGTTGACCGCGAGGTTCATGGGAAGCAGTGGGGTCGCCGCAATGATTTTGGCCAGGGGCGGATGCTCGGGGCTGACCGTCAGGTCGCCACACTTCAAGTAACGATAGCCGGAATAGAGGTGGGTGGCTTCATCGGCGGTTTGCGAAAGCTGGCGGCTGCTGAGAAACAGCTGCCCCCACAGGAGCGCGCAAAGTACCACGGGAATCAGCCACTCCAGCCGCTGGTATTTTTGGGCTACGCTGGTAGCTGAATCTTCCTTATAAGATGGGCGCTCGGCACCGGCGATCTCCATGGCCTCAGCTAACTGCGACAATCGTTCCCTCCGATGCTTATTGCGGCCGCAACCCGATGGCCGAGCGTGCAGTCTCCGACTACATCGCAGACGCTTCGCCGGAAGATTACTGCTTCCAAAACACTTGAAAGATTCCGAAGCGCACGTCGTGCGGAAATCTCTTCATCACTTCGGCCTTTACATTGGGCCGCATCACGGCCCCCGGAAAAAAAGGCGCGTCATTGATGACCACCAGGTTCAGGTCTTCAGACTGTACCGTCTTTAGAATTTCCTCTGGCGATGCGCCTGTATCGTCACGCGTTACGTTTTTCAGTCCGGAAAGAAAGTACAATTCCGGGCAATCGTTGCCGGCAAACATCAATCCGTTCGGACTGTGCTCTTGGAGGAAGCGGGACAAGCTATCGAAGAAGACGGCTTCTTCGATCTTCAGTCCGCCAGCCCGCGGCTCCTGCATCGTCTGCATACTGCCGACAACCCAGGTGAGTTCGTAAATGTAGCGTGGAACCAGGCTGACGACCCCAAACGCCAGATACAGCGCCACCACCGATGCCAGCGCATAGGTTCCGCGCTGCGTCTTACCCGTGGAGACGATTGCCACCAGCGCCAGCAGCGTCAGTGGTACGGAATAACTGAGATAGATCGCGGCCGCAAATGGAAATTGCACCAGGCTGCAGGTCGCCGCCAGCGAGATCAGCAGCACGACCTGCTGCCGCTGAAGTTTACTTGGCGCGGATTGCTTTCTTCGCGCCCACACCAAAACTGCTCCGAGTAGCACGGCAATCGGCGTTAGTACTGTCACAGAATGCCAGACCGCTAAAACAATCTCGAACGACTGCGCGGCTCTTATTACGATTACGAGCGCCCCCAATGAAAGAACCGCCCCAATGAGTTTTCCTTGACACTTATCCCAATACATCGCCCCGGCGAGAACTCCCACTAGCGGCAGCGCCCACATGATATTTTCAATTCCTACCGGGCGAAGCACTCCTAAACCAGCCGACCGCGAAATCGCGCTCGACGTTACACCTGACAGAAACCTCCACACCGCTCCTGTGCGAGCGTAGGGAATGAGGAACACAACGATCGGACTTGCCAAGCCGCACAGGAATGGGTTTACTGTTCGCCATATCGTTCTGAATCTTACCGCCGACCTCACTCGCACTCTCGCTTCTCCCCGCAGGATCAGAGCCACTATCACCGCCGAGGGCAGCACGAAGTGGTATAGCTCGGGCGGTCCCAATCGCGCGCGCAAAACGATCAGCAGCACCGCGAGGAACAAGAACAGCGCGGCCCCGCTGAACACACGGTAAGGCCAGACCGTCTGCGAACCCTGCGAGTTTGCAACTTGCTCCGAGTTCTCGCGTTCTGAGTTTTCGCTCTGTTCAAGAAAAGCAAGAAACAGCAGCGCCCCGGCAATGTAGTACGCCCCGATCACCTTGATCAGGATTGACACTCCGCCGCATACGCCTGCGACAAACAGCCATCGCCGGGTCCTCGCTTCCAGGTAGCGAAGCAACGCTGCCGCCCCAAAGGTCGCGAAGAACAGGTTGTACCAGGACGGCATAGCGGCGGGATAATTTGGATAACTCCAGGCCACGGCGAGCAGCGTGACCATGCCCGCTCCGATCACCGAAGTAAAGCGCAGCGCGACATAGTAGACGGCGGGAAGCCACGCCAAAAAAAACAGAAACACACAGATGCGCAGCGACATCAGGTTCACGCCGAGAGCGCGAAACGCCAGAGCATGAATAAAGCTCAGGCCGCCGGTGTAAATCTCCGCGAAATCGCGATGCGGAAGTTGTCCCTGCAGCACTCGAAGCGCACTCTGGCTCAGGGTTCCGTCGTCGGCGGGAACCCAGCCGCTGCCAATGCGGGCGCCAACATACACTGCGGCGATGACCAAAACCGCAACCAGCACGAGCAAGCGGACGACCCACCCTTGGGCGGACGCGACCACGGTCACCTCGCTGGTGCTGGCCTCGGGCACCGCTGTACTTTGGTCGCGCAGCCTCATTTCTACGCTCGGAAGTTTTACCTTCAGGGAAGCGACAATCGGAGGCGCGGACTTGGTAGAAGTGCTGTCGATTTCTTTCTTCACTTTGTCTCCAGCGCCGTCAGACGAAGCTTTGCTTCTTTGCTGTCCCGGTTCAGTTGCAACGCCCGCTGATATTCGGAGCGGGCAGTAGACATGTTCCCGCTCTCTTCGAGGGACACGGCGAGCCAATAGTGGTAGTCCCACACCTTCGGGTCCATGGCCACCGCCTGCAGCAGGTAAGGTTGCGCCTCCGCGTTCTGTCCATCCTGCAGAAGGGCGCGACCCAGGAAATGTCTCGGAGCCGCCTGTTCTGGCACTAACTGCACCGCACGCGACAGCAACTGTTCGGCGTTTTTGTACTGGCCGTCCAGCAAGTGAACGTTGCCGCAGTTATAAAGCGCTGAATAAAGATCTGGCTCTCTTGACAGGATCTCCGAGCAAAGCACGAGAGCCCGCTCGTAGTCACCCATTTGTCCGTACAACCCGGCGACTCCGGCCATGCCAACCTCCGATTTGACGTAATCGGGATCCACACGGTCAAGCCACACCCGGCCTTCCTCGAATCGACCGGCGTGAATGTATGCCTCCGCCAACGCCAGCGGGCCGTAGCCATACTCGGGATGATCCCTTACCACCGACTGCGCCAGTGCAATCGCGCGATCGTGCGCTCCCATTTGGCTGTACTCTTTCGCCAGTCCCGCAACTGCGTAAGGATTCCCCGGATACAAAGATTGCCCGCGCACGAGCAGCAGCAGATCGTTACTCCAGTACACCTGCTGAACAAGTGATGCGCACACATAGCCGCCGCACAGCATGAGCACTGCACAACACTGCACTGTAGGCCCGCTCCATGTCTTAATAGGCGGCAGTTTCCGCAGCCCCATTGCCGCCAGAATCGCAAATCCGATCGAGGGCAGATACATGTAGCGGTCGCGCACGAAATCGCCGTTTCCAAAGTTTCGCAAGTAGAGAGCTGGCGCCAACCCAATCAGCAGCCACAATCCCGCAAACGCGATCGTGGAATCGGACTCGCGCCGATTCCAGTACCATAACCCTGCCAAAGTCGCTCCCAGCACCAGCGCTGGCACTATAACTTGACTTAGGATTGCGCTGGTCACGTAGGGCGTGTAATAAAGGCCGGTAATGCCCACCGGAACCAGTAACTGCCGCAAATAAATGGACAGGACTATCGGCAAAGTCCGAAGCATGTCAGCCATTCCATGGCTGGGATCGAACTGGCCGGTTGCGTGCATTAATGCGTGCTCTCGTAGCAGGACGTAAGCGAGCGTCACCAGTGCATAGGGAGCCGCCTCTATTGCCGCCGCAAGAACCCTCTGCACTGGCGAGTTTTTATCCGCCGACGGTTGCAGCCATGCGTAGATCCCCACCAGCGCCGAAAGCACTACCGCCATTTCCTTGGTCAGAAGCGCGCATGCCAGCAGCGCCAGTGATGCTATCCACCATGCAACTTTCTTATTTCGATCAATGTCAGGTCGACCAATCGTTCTTCGATCCGGAGCTCGCGCGTTCAGAAACGCGGCAAAGGCGAGTGCGGAGAACATCGTGACCATCGTGTCCGAAGCGGCGGAAACCCATGCTACCGGCTCAATGTGAATGGGATGCAGCGCAAAAATCAGCGCCGCCAAAGCTGCGGTCCAGTACTCCAATCCCAGCCGACGCGCCAGCCAAAACACTGACGCCGCCGCGCCCACATGTAACAGGACCGCTCCCAAATGCCATCCCCACGGACGCAATCCGAACAATGTGTAATTCAGCATCGACCAGGCCACAAACAGGGGTCGGTAATACACCTGGTGTCGCGCCACGTGATACCACAGGTCACTGCCGAACGCGCGCGGCAGATTGCTCCATGTCCGGATGATCGGACTGTTCACGATCTGCGGCCAGTCATCCCAGACAAACTCGAAAGACAGCGAGCCGCTGTAGACCACAAAAGTGATCAGCCCCAGCACGGACAGCAGCACGCTTGGCCGGCGCAGATATTTGGCCAGCAACTCCGATGCGTCAGGTTCCGGATGACCTTGTGTTTCGTCCATGTGTTTGGCGTCCGGAATCGATTTCTGTGCTCCAGATCAGAGCTCATATTAACTGGCAGTCTCGCTCGGCGCATGTTACCCAGGTTACCTAGGTGTGCCGCTTATTCCCACATTTTGTCTCAGCTTCTATGCGACGATAAGCGCATGGGGTCTGTGACACCGGTCGAAACCGTCAAGGCGACAAGCCCAGTTTTATGCGTCGATCTTGATGGCACCTTGATCCGGGGCAACGTGCTTTGGGAGTGCGTTCTGCTGCTCCTCAAGACCCGCCCATTCACCCTGCTACGGCTTCCGTTGTGGCTGCTTTCGGGCCGAGCTTCCCTCAAACGAAAGCTTGCCGCCAAGGTGCACCTCGACCCGACTCGACTGCCTTATCGGGAGCAAGTTCTTGATCTTGTCCAGCAGCAGAAAGCCAATGGCCGCCGCATCGCACTGGTTACAGCAGCCGATCGCGAACTGGCTGAGTCGATCGCGGACTATCTGGGTTTGTTTGACGAAGTGCACGCCAGCGACGGCCAGGTAAATCTCAAAGGAGCGAGCAAAGCAGCGTTTCTAGCCCAGCACTTCGGGAAGAGCGGCTTTGAATATGTGGGCGACTCTGCCGATGATGTGGAAGTTTGGCGTAACGCGCGTGGCGCATACGTGGTCGGCACGGAGGTTCGCGCCCAGCAAGCCGCCGCCGTGACCACGCTCAACGGCGCCATCCTCCAACCGCAAGTTTCTTTCCGCACTTTTTTCCGCACCTCATTGCGCACTTGGATCAGCGCCCTTCGCGGCCATCATTGGGCGAAGAATCTTTTGCTATTCTTGCCGCTTGCTCTGTCTCACAACCTTGCGCCCAAGCCCCTTGTCCGCACTTTCATTGGCTTCGCGCTCTTCGGCTTTTGCGCTTCCGGACTTTATATTCTCAACGACCTTCTCGATCTCCACTCCGACCGCGAACATCCCTGGAAAAAAGAACGCCCCTTCGCCGCCGGTGAGATTTCGATTCCGGAAGGGCTGTTCGCCTCGTTCCTGTTGCTCTCGTCCGCGCTCGGCCGGGGTTTCTGCTCGACGTGCAATTCGGCTTGGCTTTGGTCGGGTACGCCGTGCTCACCACGCTGTATTCGCTCTATCTCAAGAAGATTGCATTGCTCGACGTTTTCGTTCTTTCCAGCTTTTACAGTTTCCGCATTCTTGCCGGAGCGTTGATATCCGGTACGCCTCTCTCGCAGTGGTTTCTCGCGTTTTCAATGTTTTTCTTTCTTAGCCTCGCCATGGCGAAACGGTACTCTGAGTTACTCCATGCCAGCGATCTAGTTATGGATGGTAACTCCGGGCGCGGCTATCGCACCGGCGACCGCGAGCTTCTGCTTTCACTCGGCGTCGGCAGCAGTTTTGCCGCTGTTGTCATTTTCAGCCTCTATGTACACAGTCCGGAGGTACGCCTGCTCTATTTTTCGCCGGAGTTTCTTTTCTTGCTTTGCCCCATCGTTCTATATTGGCTCAGCCGAACCTGGCTCATGGCGCATCGCGGAGAGTTAAGAGAGGACCCGGTGACGCTTGCCATTCGAGATCCGGTCAGTTATGGAGTAGCGCTGGCGTCGGCGGCGGTGATCGCGGCGAGCATGATAAGCCTCAATCGGTAAGGGGAGACATAAGACCAACGTTGAAGTTATTTCTGCACACCTGGCTTGGTACACACTTGGTATGACTGCTCAATCATCCGCGGCGGCTTTACGTAAGCAAACCGCCGCGCCATTCATCCATCGAATCCTCTCCTGGGGACGATATCCAAAGACCGCGCACCAATACGTCCATAAGCCGGCATGGAATGATCAAGTGCCGGAAATTCTCAGGGATGCGGCGCCGGGATCCCTCCTTCCCTACGGCCTCGGCCGCAGTTACGGTGACTCCTGCCTTAATGCCGGCCGTGAATTGATTGACTGCCGGCGCCTCAACCGCATTCTGGGTTTCGACAACTCAACCGGCATGTTACGTTGCGAAAGCGGCGTCAGCCTCTCCGACATCGTCGATGTGTTTCTTCCTCACGGCTGGTTCCTTCCCGTGACTCCCGGCACGCGCTTCGTCACCGTCGGCGGGGCGATTGCCAACGATGTCCATGGTAAAAACCATCACTGCGCTGGATCGTTCGGCGCTCACGTCCGCCAGATTGGCTTGCATCGTTCGAACGACGGTCTCGTGTTCTGCAATTCTGAGAACAATTCAGACATGCTGCGCGCCACTATCGGTGGCCTCGGTTTGACCGGTGTGATCGCCTGGGCTGACATCCAACTCAAACGTGTGGCTGGGCCCTGGATCGATGCTCAGTCCGTTCCCTTCCAGTCGCTGAAGGCGTTTCTCGATTTGAGCCGCGAGAGCAACGACCGCTTTGAATACACGGTGGCATGGCTGGACTGCTTTGCTGGGAAGAACCTTCGGGGCATATTCTTTCGCGGAAACCATGCCACCGGCCATCGTAGTGAACAGGGTAAGAAACAAGGCAAGAAATTTCATCCCAAGCGCGGGGCCAAATTACCCTTTGCGTTGCCGGCGTGGATGCTTAACCGTTATTCGGTGAAAACTTTCAACAAAGCTTACTACACAATTCACGCACGAAAGAAAGGCATGGCCATTGTGCCTTACGATTCGTTTTTTTATCCGCTCGATTCCATTCGGCAATGGAACTTGCTTTATGGCAGACAGGGTTTTCTGCAATATCAGTGCGTTATTCCGGACACGAACCTCGAAGCCTTTGAGGAGTTACTCGATCGCATCGCACGCTCGGGCATGGGCTCTTGCCTGGGCGTGCTAAAGCAATTTGGTTCTGCGCCCCCGGCCGGAATGCTCTCGTTCCCGCGCCCTGGACTCACGATTGCGCTCGATTTCGCCATGCGAGGGGAGCGGACGCTGAAACTGATGCAGTCACTCGACGAAGTTGTCTGGCAGAGTGGAGGAGCGCTTTATCCCGCGAAAGACGCGCGCATGAGCCCGGCTCTGTTTGAGGCGTCGTTTCCACACTGGCGCGGTTTTGTCCCATACATCGACCCGACGATGTCGTCTTCATTCTGGCGGCGTGTGACGGAGGCTCAACAGTAATGACGATGGTTGGCATAGCGCGCGCGACAGCAATGAGGATGAGGAAGGTAGTCGTCCTCGGAGCTACTTCCGGCATTGCGTTGCAGGTCGAGCGGCAATTGGCTCGTCAGGGCTGTGAATTACTCCTTGTAGGCCGCTCAGCGCAGCGTCTTGCTGAATTGCAGGTTGACTTATCAATTAGAGGCGGGGCAGTTACAGGCGCGCAACAAGTGTTAACTTATGCTGCCGACTTGGCCTGCGTTCAGCAGCATGCCGCCGTCTTTGATTTTGCCCGGCGCACATTTCCCGACTTTGACACCGTGCTTCTCGCATACGGGTCGATGCACGAACAGAAGGATTCGGAAACCGCGGTCGACATTCTTCTGGACGAATTGCAAGTTAATTTTGTCAGCGCCACCGCGATCTTGACTCTATTCGCTGCCGACTTAGAACGACGGCGCACCGGATGCCTGGCCGCCATCACGTCCGTTGCCGGAGATCGTGGGCGCCGCTCCAACTACGTCTACGGCTCGGCCAAAGGCGCGCTTTCCCTATTTCTACAGGGTCTTCGTAGCCGCCTGCATCCGGCTGGCGTCCGTGTCATCACCATCAAGCCGGGACCGGTGCAAACTCCCATGACTGACCATCTTCCGAACGCAGCACGCTTTGCCGATCCGGAGCAGGTTGCGCGCGACATTGTGCGCGCCCTCGAACGCCGCGCCCCGGACGTTCTATACACTCCGAAGGTTTGGCGCTATGTTATGAAGGTTGTCCAAGAGATACCAGAAGCAGTTTTCAAACGTCTGTCGTTCTAGCCATTGCTTCTTTCGGTCGTTAGTAAACGACTGCCGACTTACAACTAACTCAAACCGGAATTTTTCGTGGACCTCCCTGACTTCCGCCTTTTTACTCCGATGGTGATAACCCCGCGTTTTGCGGGTACCCCCTCCCCCCCTCGCTCCAATTAGAATCATGGAGTTACAAGCTAAGACGCTTAAAATCTTTGAATCTAAAGCCGCTTAGAGTCAAAATCTTTAGGAATAAGGACTTAAGGCGCCAAAAAGCGCTCAAAATGGTTTTGGGGCAGCCTCAAGTACCGTCCGGGTTGACGGACGTACCTCGAAGCTGCCCCAATCGCACATTCATTGTCGCGCGCAGCTTGTTGTAAGTCAACTAATTTCGTCGCGGATTATTTGTGATGGAAAGTTAGAAGTAGCTGCCAATCCAAGCACCTTTCTACTTCCAAAGGGTTCTCTTTAGTTCCTGTGATGCGCTTGTGGCCTCACCCCTTTTCGCATTAAAAATACCAACGACGGCTATTTTCCGAAGAAAACTGGTTTCCTTGTTATTGATAAGGTCGGGATTCTTTTCGATTGCAGTGGCTATAAGCCAGCGCTCCAGGAAATCAATGGAAGGGCTGCCGCTGCCTTTTCGTCGGTACCGACCTCTAGCAGTTCGTATGGGAAGAAGGAATAAGATTGGCATCCCTTTCAGAGCAGACGCTGTTGTATTTCTCGGTGTTCGAAGGATTCAATGCCTCCAGAAGCATCGACCGCTTGCACGCCTGCCCAACGTAATAGGGTGTGTATCCTCTGCCTTCGTGTATGGCAAATACGTAGCAACCGCTCGCCCCGAAAAGTCCAGACGCCCAATTCTCTAGTTGTGGCCTCAAATCTGCCGTCGATTGTTTCGTAATGAGTTTCTTCTGTCCGTGGCGGGTAAGTTTGAAAGGACCAGCAACATCGAATCTGCATTCCTCATTTCCGGGTGGGTAAAGTTCGGAGGTCAAGTATATTACATAGAAAAAGGCCGCATCGCTGCGGCCCTTCATTAATCCGTTCCAAAATAAATCAGAGTCAAAAGCAGCGGACAGGAGTGTCCGCTCTACACGAGTTCTACCTTCTTCCGCGTCCACCGCCGCCGCCGGAGTGGCCACCGCCGTGACCTCCCTGTCCGCCGCCGGGACCACGTCCGCGACCGCGACGACGCCGATTGCGATCGCGATCGCCGCCTCCGCTGGGACGGCCTTCACGCGGTCCGCCGCCTTCCGGACGCGCCGCGCCCGCTTCTACCGATGCTACGACTCCATCTACTCGATTGAAGTTCGGCTCATCGTCCGCGTCGAAATCCGCGCCACCTTC
>Ga0181523_10001842_pt1 | contig 21761 bp, 20 predicted proteins | sample PEATcosm2014_Bin_43_FD_119752 | JGI IMG/M metagenome (GOLD analysis project Ga0181523, IMG submission 119752) | Peatland microbial communities from MTU Mesocosm Facility, Houghton, MI, USA - PEATcosm2014_Bin05_30_metaG | ecosystem: Environmental > Terrestrial > Soil > Wetlands > Peat | place... | reverse complement strand
GATGCGTCAGCAGTGGCCTATTGCCGCACTTGCGGAAAGGCACTGTGCGCGAACTGTACACGTCCCGTGCGGGGCGTGATCTATTGCGAGGATTGTCTGGGAGCGAAAATGGAAACGCCCCCTCCTCCGACCGCTTACCAGCAAGTCATGGACCAGGGGTTGGGAATGAAGGTTCCTCCTGCCCCTAGTCAGGGGCCAAACCCGGCGGTGGCGGGAATTCTTGCCGGATTCTTTCCCTTCGGCGTGGGCGCGGTTTACACCGGGCAGTATGCCAAGGGACTGGCGCATCTGATCATCTTCGGATTGTTATTTGCCGCGGCTAACGCCGCTGGCAATCACGACAACGATGGAATCCAGGCTGTCTGCATCCTGGGCCTGGTGTTCTTCGTGATCTACCAGATTATAGATTCGGTGCGCTCGGCAAAGGCAATCCAGATGGCGCAGCCGGTACCGGATCCCTTCGGCCTGGCGGCAACTTTTGGCGGCGGAGCAAAGATCGAGACCAGCAAAATTCCGATCGGTGCGATCGTGCTCATTCTGCTCGGCGTGCTCTTTCTGCTGCATACCATGGGCCTGGGACTGGGCTTCGACCGCTTCTGGCCGTTGATTTTGATCTTCATCGGCGGCTGGATGTTTGCGCGCAACTGGGGTTCGCTGAGTTCGCATGCTCCGGACTGTGATTGTTCGCGCTGCCGCACCCGGCGGATGATAGGCCCCGGGCTGGCGGCTTGTACCATGTGCCAATGTGCGCGGTGCCGTGTTCGGCGGATTATGGGGCCGACGATAGTTGTCACCATCGGCGTGCTGTTCCTGCTGGAGAGTCTGCACGTGGGAGACCTTGGCTTTCACCGCACCTGGCCGGTCATTCTGCTGGTCATTGGCGCCATCAAGTTGCTGCAGGGAAACGCCTCGGTGGAAGGACATATTCCGTTCGCGGGGTTCGGCGCCAAACCGTCAGTTTCTGGAGGGCCGAATCCTCCGGTACCTCCGACTCCGCCTATGCCGCCAACTGGGGAGGTGAACCGTGGCTAGCCCGATGATGAACCCGCCACCGCCGCCGACCCCGCCGCGTGTTCCGCATCGTTCGATGGCCGGGCCGGTGGTGCTGATCCTGCTGGGAGTGCTGTTCCTGCTGGGGACGATGGGGATCATGGACATTCACCACCTGGGATCGCTGTTCGGTCGCTTCTGGCCTGCCCTGCTGATTTTGTGGGGCGTGCTCAAGCTGATCGAATACGAACAGGCCAAACGCTCCGGCCAACCGGCTCGCGGGATTGGGGTCGGCGGCGTTTTCCTGATGCTGTTCCTCATCACGGGGGGCTTGATTGCGACCCAACTATCCCGCCTGGACTTGAAAAGTCTTGGGGAGCACATCCAGATTGGCGATGACCAGGATCTGGACGAAATTTTTGGCGGGTCCACATTCGACTACAGCGACGAACTGAGCCAGGAGATTCCGGCGGGCAGCACACTGCACGTGAACGACGACCGGGGTACGATCACGATCAATGTGGGGGATAGCAAAACCATGAAGGTTTCGGTGCGCAAGAAGGTCCGCGCCGAACAGGAGAAAGACGCCGAAAACTATAACGGCAAGACCAAGCCGCAGATCACCGTCGCCGACAAGGTGGTGACACTGAACGCGAACACGAAGGGCGCGGGCGACAAGGGCGTGACCGCCGACATGGATATTTACCTGCCGGCCAATACCGTGCTGGTGATCACCTCGGGGAGAGGCGATGTGACCGTAACGGGGATGGCCAGCAATGTTGAGGTCAACCACCATCGCGGCGAAGTCAACATCAGCGACCACACGGGAAACGCCACGCTGAACCTGGACGGTAGTTCGGCGCGGCTGCAACATCTGAAGGGCGACGTCACGATTCAGGGCAAGGCAAACGAAGTGGACGTGGAAGATGTGGACGGCGCGGTTCATCTGAACGGAGAGTTTCAGGAAAGCGTGCGTCTGGTACGCGTGAGCAAGACGGTGAGTTTCCACTCCTCGCGTACGGAAATGGAATTTTCGCGGCTGGATGGGCGGCTGGATCTGGATTCGGGCGACCTGCGCGCCGATTCGCTGAGCGGACCGATGCGCCTGACGACGCGCTCGAAGGATATTTCGCTGGAAGGCTTGTCGGGCGATTTGCGCTTGGAAGATTCAAACGGGTCGGTCGCGGTCGGACTGCACAAGCCGGGGAATATCCAGATTGATAACCGCAAAGGCGATGTGCAGGTTTCGATTCCGCCGGATACTCCGATGAAGGTGGAGGCGCGCACGCGTGAAGGCGAGATTCAGAGCGACTTCGATGAGATCAAAGTCGACAATCACGACAAGGAATCGAGCGCCAGTGGTTCGATCGGAATGAATGGTCCGAAGTTGGTGATGAACTGCGACAAGGGAGCGATTGAGATCCGCAAGGGAACGGTTGCGGTGGTTGCTCCGGCTCCGCCGGTTCCGCCAATCCCGCCACCGAACCCGGGGAAGCGGTTGAAGGCCTTGCCGGCTCCGAAGGCGAAGCCGGTGGAGAGCGAAAATTAGCTCTCAGCTCTCGGCTGGCAGCTCTCAGTTCATCATTCCTTTGAATCTGGGTGGTGAGTGCTGACGCTGATTACATCAACGATGCAGAGTCGAGCTTTCTCCGCCGATACAGTCCATGGAAGAGGGGCAAGAGAATAGCAATGGCGAGGGCCATGCGCTCAGGGTGCTGATATGTGTTCATGGTTGACGAAACCTCAGTGTGCTGCCCTCCAAAACGGTACGTAATCGTGTTTCGAGCCCACCCCATAAAAATGCACCCAATGAACCCAGCCAAGAACCCGGAGGAGCCAAGGGATGCATCCTTGAGCAGACGTTTCCGACTAGTCCTCGCCAGTCGAGAAACGAGCCATCCAGTTACGACGCCAATCACCATCCCTGCGACCGCGTAGGCGGCCAGGTAGAGCGCAACTACAAACCAAGGAACTGGAAACATTTCGTCTATACTACCCCCCGGCTGGTCAGTTGGAGATGAATCCCCAGAGCACTCATTAACGGGTCAATGTAACTGCGTGTGGGGTTGTATCATGATAGGCGGATGGCATTTCCTATCCAAATCTGTACCGCCTGCTCGGAAGAGTTCGAGCTTAGGCCGGATAAACCCGGCTTTGCCAACCGCTGTCCGGCGTGCAGCGAGCCCGAGCAGGCTGACCCTGTGACGAAGCAGGGCATGGACGCCGACGAACGCAAGACTGCGAAGGAAGCTAACGAAGCTCGGAGACGGGCAATGCGCGACCTCCTCTACCGCAAGGATAGCTAGCGGCTTTCCCCGTGACACTTTGGCACCCGTGCGGGAGACGGGGCTAGCCCCGGCTCTACGGGAAAGTCCCCTTGGTTTATAATCTCGCCCACCGATGAACCTTACCTCTGGCACCAAACTTGGACCTTATGAAATTGTCTCCCTCTTAGGCGCTGGCGGCATGGGCGAGGTGTATCGCGCTCGTGACTCTCGCCTTCGGCGCGAAGTGGCCATCAAGGTTTTGCCGCAGGAGCTTTCTCTTGACTCCGACCGGATGCGGCGCTTTGAGCAGGAGGCGCTGGCTACCGCTGCCCTGAATCATCCCAACATTCTGGCTGTGTTTGATATTGGCACGAGCGATGGGTCGCCTTACGTGGTGTCCGAACTGCTTGAGGGCGAGACGTTGCGGGAGCGACTGCGCAGCGGGTCAATCCCCGTGCGCAAGACTCTCGACTACGCCTTGCAGATTGCGCATGGACTGGCCGCGGCTCATGAAAAAGGGATCATTCATCGCGACCTCAAGCCGGAGAATCTTTTCCTCACAAAAGATGGGCGGGTGAAGATCCTGGACTTCGGGCTGGCGAAACTTACTCAGGCTGATCCGGGATCTCATACCTCAATGCCCACCGTGACCCACGGCGCGACCGAAGCCGGCGTGGTGCTGGGGACGGCGGGATACATGTCGCCGGAGCAGGTGCGGGGCATGGTGCTTGATCCGCGCTCCGACATTTTCAGTTTTGGGGCAATTCTCTACGAGATGCTTTCTGGAAAACGCGCGTTCCATGGCGACACTCCCGCGGACACTATGAGTTCGATTCTGAAGGAAGAGCCTCCGGAGTTGAGCGAGACGAATCGGAATGTTTCTCCGGCGCTGGAACGCATTGTGCACCACTGCCTGGAGAAGAATCCCGAGTCGCGCTTCCATTCCGCCAGCGATATTGCGTTTGATCTGGAACATCTTTCCGGGCTTTCCGGGTCCACGGCGAGAGTCGCGGCAGCGGAGGCGGCGGTGCAGCCGCGCCGCCGGCTGCTGATTGGGCTGGCAGCTGGTCTTGCGGTGGCTTGCGCGGTGTATGGCCTGGGTTGGCTAACTGGCAAATCCGGTTCCCGCGCGCCCCAGGCCGAGTATCAGCAGATCACGTTTCGCACTGGGTCCATCGGCAACGCGCGGTTTACGCCGGACGGCAGCATTGTTTACAGCGCATCGTGGGAGGGCGGGGATAACCAGCTTTATATGTCGCGCACGGATGACCCGGGCTCGCGCGAACTGGGGATCAAGGATGCGGAGTTGCTTTCGATCTCCAAGGGCGGAGAACTGGCGATTCGGCTCGACACGGTGGGACACGGAGGCTATGCGCGAAGCGGGACGCTGGCGCGGGTTCCGCTGAGTGGCGGAACGCCGCGGGAAGTGCTGGAGAATGTGGGGGACGCCGACTTTTCCGCTAGCGGCGAAAGCCTGGCGATTGTCCGTTACGTTCCGGAAAATAATCATTGGCGTCTGGAATATCCGATTGGCAAGGTGCTCATCGACAGCATCAACTGGATGAGTCACCCGAAGATTTCGCCGGACGGCAAATGGATCGCTTTTGCCGACCATGAAAACCCGAACGGTGACGACGAGGGTACGTTGGCGGTGATTGGGGCGGATGGCAAGGAAAAAGAAAGGAAACTTTCTTCTGGCTGGACCTCGCTGCAGGGGATTCTCTGGTCTCCGGCGGGCGATGAGATCTGGTTTACCTCCACTAACACAGGCCAAGCCGCGAACCCGCGCGCCGTGACGCTCTCGGGCAAGATGCGCACGATCACGAACGTGCCCGGGGGTATGTGGCTTGAAGACTCGCGGAATGGCACGGTGCTGACGGTCGCGAATCATACGCGGCTTGGAATCCGGGGGATGGAGCCCGGTGGAAAAGAAGAGCATGAATTGGGATGGTTTGGATGGTCGGAGTTGCGCGATATCAGCCGGGATGGCCGAAAGATCGTCTTCGACGAGGAAGGCGATGGTGGTGGTCCGAACTACACGGTGTATCTGCGCGATACGGATGGCTCGCCTCCGGCGCGGATTGGCGAGGGAGACTCGTTGGCCATCTCGCCCGATGGAAAATGGGTGATCACGAAACCGGCGAAGGGCGGACCGTTGAGCATGGTGCCGACGGGAACGGGCGAAGCAAAGCAGCTTACGCACGATGCCATCAGCTACAGCTCGGCCCGCTTTCTTCCGGATGGGAAGCGGTTGCTGGCTGCGGGGATTGAAACTGGACACGGTGGGCGCGACTACATGATCGATGTGAGCAATGGCGATTCCAAGCCCATCACTCCTGAGGGCACCGCCGGCACGATGGTCTCCCCCGACGGCAAAAGCGTGGTGGTGCGCGGACCGGATGGAAAACGTGGGATTTGGCCGCTGGACGGCGGAGGGTTTCATCCGATACCGGGGTTTGAGGGGAACTATTCCATAATTGGCTGGACGCCGGATGGGGAGTCGGTATATGTAGCTCCCAACCGCGGGCGGGCGAAATCCGCGAAGGTCTCTCGGGTGAATCTACAGACTGGAAAAATGGAGCCTTGGAAAACCTTCGGAGAAGAAACGGGCTCGGGAGTCACGGCGGTTGTCGCACCTCATCTCTCAAGCGACGGGAATGCGTACGCGTATCTCTACGTGCGGGTGCTGTCGGAGGCGTATGTGGTGACGGGGTTGAAGTAGGGAAGACAGTTGTCAGTTATCAGTTTTCAGTTCAGACACCCCTTACCTGGGGGTGCAAAAGCATCTGTTTATGTCAGTTAGCTATTCTCGCGTCCGAATTGATATACCCTCGTGCGGAGACGGAAAGCGAAAGGCACATGGTGGCTGGAACGGCAGCTTATTCGACAGAGGTACAGACCTCCGGGGGCTTTCGGATCGAGATCTCTCCCGACGTGCTGACCGTCACCGAAGCCACGTCAACCCAAACACGTCGTTGGATATATCTGACATACGGGGTTGTCTTCTGTTTACGTTCTGGTCTCGGTGCGACGATCCTCCGCCGTTCTCCTTTTGCTGCTGCTGGCAGTAGGCGTTCTTCGATACTTCTTCTTCGGAGTTCGTAATCTGCGATGTACCCGTGAGAACCTTGAAGTGATCGATGTTTTTCGTGGCCGGGCAAAGCGAACAAGGTCCTATAGGCGCGGCGACGTCGGAGGGATCAGATTTGGCTCGGTTTCTTTTTCGAGGTATGGCCCCACTGGTGGTTTGATTTCTGAAGTGGCGGGCAAACGGATCAACACGTTGTATGGCCTGAGGTGCATCGAAGCGCAGAAAGTTCTTGACGAGCTCCAACGCCTAGGCTTCAACGTTTGCCACGATCCGGGGATGCCCATGATGATTGAGATGGAGGAATCTCGACGCAAGTCCTGGTTCGGCAGACTGCTCCCTTAACGACTCGGTTGCTTTGCGCGCTTCCTAGACCAAATCTCTCAGGACAAATTTCACTTCTCGCTTTGCTCCTGCCGCGTCCTGCACTTGTAACTTCACCACCGTCCCCGGATCGGCCGTCTTCCAATGGTCGCGCAATTCAGTCAGAACGATCTGCCCCGTATCCTTGCCATCGACCGCGAGGACACGGTCGCCGGCTTTCAAACCGGCCTGATCGGCCGGACCGCCGGGTATCAGGTCGAAGATTTCAAAAGCATCGCCCTTCTGCGCCAGCCATATTCCGGCGCGGTCGTAGCTGTCGCGATGGTCGAAGTCGGATTTCTTTTCGAAGATCAAGCGGTGACGTGCGTAGTCGCAGATGAAGGTGAACTGTTTGAGAACGTCGGGGCCGATGAGGCCGGATTTGCTGTTGGTGGCCGTGGCTCCGGATCTGTTCAACGAGAGACGGGCGATCAATCCATGCAATTCGAATTGCCCAATCTTTAAGCTCTGGGATCGGACCATGTACGAACGCACCGGTCCGCCGAGGCCCCATCCGCTGACGCCTTGAAACTTGGGCTGATATTTCTCGACGATGTGATGATCGGCCACAAACGGACCGTAGAGAATCAATGCCGAGCGCGCGCCGGTGTCGACGCCGAAATGCCCGTCGATGCCGTCGAAGCTCGCGCTAATCACCGGGATGTTGCCTTGGCGCTCAAAGAGGACGGACTCCCCAGTGCCGGAATAGACATAGGTTTGGGGATCGTAGAAGGTCAACTCTCTCTTCTGATAGTCGTGGCGGACGACATACTTCTCAAATACTTCCGCGCCGAAAAATCCATCCACCGGAATTTTGCCGAAGACGTAGGGAGAATCGGCGGTGGAGATGATGTCGCAATCGAGATTTGAAAGATGCACGGGGCCGAAAGTCAATTCACGGACATGACTGTTCTGTGCCTCGACACTTTTTTCTCCTACGCCTCCGCTTTCGCTGGCGCCCCCCGCGGTGAGGCCTGCTTTTTGCGCCGCCTCAGGGCGAACGGCCAGGCTGGCGCCGGTGTCGAGGATCATGTGGAACGGCCCGTGGCCATTGATCATCACGTTGACGAAGATGCGATTGTCGATCAGTTCGAAGGCGATCTCTCCGAGCGGCGCGGGCTCGACAGGCGCGGCAGGGGCGCTCGACAGAACCGACAAGATGACGGCGCAGAGCGCAGAGTAAAACCGAAAGAGTGGAGTTCGCGACGGCATGTTTTCTTCGACATCTTAGCGTAAACGACTCGCTCTCCAGGTCGCAGTCTAACCCCAGCGGCTAAAGCGGCTCGGGAATACGCCACCGATCGCAGCGGTGAACCGCTTGCGCCGCCCCAAAAACAGACGCAACGCCGACCTTTTCACGCTGTCATAGGCTGAGTGCTAAGTGTGCTAGTGCTGAGTGCTGAATGCTCAAAGCTCTCCATGTTAGATTCGAATGATGCGCTCGATTCTGCGAAAACGCTCGCTGCGATTTGTTTTTGCGGCAAACGTGATCTCCATGCTGGGCAGCGGGATGAACTCCGCGGCGGTGGCTTGGACGATTTTGCAGCGCACTCACTCGGAAATGGCCTTGGGTACGTTCGCCGCGCTGCAAACGATTCCGGCCATGCTGATGCTTCCCTTTACCGGCGTCATAATCGATCGGGAAGACCGGCGGCGCTTGGTCATGTGGCTGGACGCTTCGCGCGCCATCGTCATTCTTGCGGTCACCGTGCTGGCCTTTCTTCATCGCGTGCAGGTGTGGGAACTCTACTTGATGAACACGCTGGTGGCGGCGGGCTTCTGGATGTTCTGGCCGACGATCACAGCGCTGATTCAGGAACTGACGCCCGAGGGAGGATATGTGCACTCGAATACGTTTCTGCTGGCGGGAGTCCAGGGGGGATGGCTGATTGCCGGCGCGATCGTTGGATTTGTTTATGAACACATTGGGCTGGGCGGCGTGCTGCTCGTCGACGTGAGCACTTACGTCGTTTCCTTTGCCTGCTACTTTGCGGTGCGACAAGGGCGGCACGTGGTTCCGCGAGCGGTTGAACTTCGGCATGATCTGGAGGCGGCGGAAACTGCGGTCGGGCGCTTTCTGCGCGAGATGCGCGAAGGTTTGGTCTTTCTGCGCGCCCATCGGAGCGTGGTTTTCCTGGGCACGAGTTGGGCTTTATTTCTGGGCGCTATGATGACGGGAGTGGTGGTCACGGCTCCGCTCAGCGATCGCGTCTTCCACGCCGGCGCTACCGGCTATGGGTGGTTGAATGGGGGATGGGGTGTGGGCGCGTTCCTGAGCGCGCTTTATGCTCCGGCGTTAATTGCGCGGGTGGGAGCACGCAGTGCAATTGCGATTTCGATGCTGCTCCTGACTTTTACCATGGCGCTTTCTCCGTTTTCGCCGTGGCTGGCAATGGCTGTGCTGCTGTATGGGCTGATGGGATCGGCACGGGGCGTCAGTGGCGTGGCGATGAATACCAGCTTGATGGAACAGGTGCCGCCCCAATTTATGGGACGTGTGCAAAATAGTTTTTATTTCTTTGGCACGCTTCTGCAGCTAGCACTGGGGCTGACGGTGGGCTGGATCGCATCGCGGATCAGTCTGGCGGCGGGGTTTGGCGTTATTGCCGTTGTGTATGCGGTCGCATTTGGCAGCACCTGCTGGCCGATTCGGGCAACGAAGGCTGTGGCTGCGGCGGCAGAGTAGCAAGACTCAGGGTTTGTGTGGAGCGGACACTCTTGTCCGCTGCCTTTGATCCTGGGGCTGATCTTGATCTCCGGAATCGAGGTCAAAATCAACTTCAACGTCAACGTCAAAATCAACAGCAGCGGACAAGAGTGTCCGCTCCACACAAGCAGTGGGATGCTGATATTCTTTCATTCATGTTTGAGGACTTGAAGGGGCGGACGGCTGTCGTCTTCGGAGTCGCTAACAAGCGCTCGATCGCTTGGGCAATTGCGCAAGGACTGCACGCGGCGGGGGCGAATCTCGCCATCACGTATCAGAATGAACGAATGGAGATGGAAGCGAGAGACCTGATTCTCTCGCTGCCGGGCGCGGAAGGATTCATGTGCGATGTGTCGAACGATGCGGAGATTGCGGGGCTGTTCGCGAAGCTCAAGGAGCGCTACGGCAGGCTGCATGTGCTGGTGCACAGCGTGGCTTACGCTCCGGCGGAAGAACTGAAGGGCGACTTCGTGAACACGACGCGCGAGGGCTTTCGCGTGGCGCACGACGTGAGCGTGTATTCGCTGATCGCGGTTTGCCGGGCGGCGGCGCCTTTGATGGAGGACGGGGGCAGCGTCATCACCATGACTTATTACGGTGCGGAAAAAGTTGTGCCGCACTATAACGTTATGGGCGTTGCTAAGGCGGCGCTGGAATGCACGGTGAGGTATCTGGCGCAGGATCTGGGACGGCGGAAGATTCGCGTAAACGCAATATCGGCAGGGCCGATCAAAACGCTGGCCGCTCGCGGCATCTCCGGCCTGGGAGACATGCTGAAAAACCATGCCGAACGGGCGCCTCTGCAACGCAATGTGGAAGTCGGCGAGGTGGGCAGCACCGGGGTGTTCCTCGCCTCCGATGCGAGCTCCGGCATCACGGGCGAGACCATCTTCGTGGACTGTGGATACAACATTATGGGATTTTAACCTTAGTTTAGTTTGGAGGCGGCTGAAAAAGGGGGCGTTACGCCGCGCTGGCCCCCAGCGGCTAAAGCCGGCTCTGTAAACGGTCCCCCTATTCCTAGCGGTGAACCGCTGCGCCACCCAAAAACCAAGTGCGACATCGAGTTTTTCCGCGGCATGCTGGTTCATTGACGAGACTGGTTACCCATGTTCCGTTTGACAATTTTTTGACAAGAGTCCGGGGAGAACAAGAGGTAATCTTAGGTTCTATGAAGTACTCGCGGATTCTCTGCCTTTGTACTTGGATGACGTTGTCGCTCACTCCCTGTTTTGCGCACCACATGGCGGTCGTGGTCAATAAGGACAACGGCGTTCAGAATGTTACGTCCGCTCATCTGGCTAAGATTTTCAAAGGGGAAACGAAGAAGTGGCCTGACCGCAAGAATGTGGTGCTGGTGTTGCACGGATCTTCCCCTGACGAGATGGTCACGCTGGAACATCTGATCAAAATGACCGAGGCGGAAGTGAAGGCGCTGATCGCCTCGCATCAGGATTCGATACGGACGGTGCAGTCGGATGCGGATGTCATCGATACCGTGGCTGCTAATCCGGGCGCGATCGGGTTCGTGGAAGAACGATCGATCACGGATCGCGTGGGCGTGGTCAAGGTGGACGGTAAACTGCCGATGGAATCGGGCTACTTGCCACATTAGCACTGGTCCTCAGGGCTGAAGCGCGCATTTATACACAGTTACCGCAGCGCGAAAGCGCCACGCCGCCCGAAATCAAGCGCATCCCCAGTAAAGCATCGTGGCCAATCTGTCGATAGCCTTGGCAGGTGCACGCTCCTCACTTCGATCTCAAGTCATCGTCGAGACGTTTCTGGCAACCGCTGTTCCGCCCATCGTTGTTCCGGTGGTCGCTGTTGCGGGGTTCGGAGTTCAATCCGCGAGAAGTGGCACCGGCCGCTACCGATCCGTTGCATTGCGAAACACCGGTGCTGCGTCACGCCGAGATAGCCACGATGTACAGCGGCCAGCGCGGTGGTGGCGATTTCTATGAATTCCGGAGGGTGGGGCCTTCTCGCATGCTGTTCGTGCTGCTCGACATGGCTGGCCTACGGGCGGATACGCGTGAAATCCTGACTGCCGTACAGAAGACGTTTCGAACGCTTGCGCCCGAGCTTTCTCCAAAGAAGAGTTCAACGAGACCACGGCCATGATCGAACTGTGCGACGCGATGGACCGCACCATGATGCGTGCTGGTCTCCGCAGTTGTCCGGCGTTCATCGGTTGCCATAACGAAGATCTGGGAACGGTGTGCTATGCCAATGCCGGCCACACTCAGGCGCTGCTTCGGGACCACGCGGGAATCATGCCGCTCGAGGCCACCGGGCTGCCACTCGGCTTGTTCTCGCACACGACGCAGAGCGCGGCTGACGGTCACCTTACGCCAGGGTCAGCGCTTCTGGTGATTTCACGCGGAATCGTCGAAGATCTCCGTTGAAACCGACTGTGCGGGCACGGAATTCGGATTGGACGGGGTGAGGCAAAGCCTTCAGATGGCGCTCAGCGCGCGCGACCTTTGTCTGGCCGTTCTGCAGGCGACTCAGCGGTTCACCTCGACGGCGCCCACGCATAACGATCTGACGGCACTCGCACTGGTGCGGAATGCGTCCCATGATGTGGTTTGAAACACTGGCAAGGCTGCGCAAAGCCCTTATTTTCGCCCCTTCAGTTCGGCTGGGTTAGCAGCCCCACTCGGCAGCGCCTGGCTTCGCAAAATAGCGTCTCGAGTCTTGCGCTTCCTTTGCCGCCGAGGCCACTTCCAGGATGGCGAGGCGCGCGGCTGCCACCATCCGATTCTTTTCTGGCTGCGATATCTCGTCCCATGACTCGGGTGTGGACTGGGTGGTGCAGCCAAAGTCTGGGCCAAGTGCCTGGTGATAATGGTGGAAGAGCTCCGCCAATTGTTCCGCTGATACTTCGTGGATCGACATCAGAAATGCCCCCTAACTACTCCACTCTATTTGACGCGATGAGGCATAAATTTCGAATAAAACGTCCATAAAAAGTTCATAAACAACCCGGACCTGTGTTTACCAATTCTTTATGCCCGCCTGGTGGCGCTCTTACACGGCCTGCTAGAGGGATCTTCCTGGGGATGCCCCGCTCAGCGGCTCTTTGTGTACCAGCCTTCCTTCAGGAATTGCTCGATGGAGCGCTTCTGAATGCCTTCCTGGACACGCAGTTCGTCGTTCAGAAAATGGTAGGAAACGCTTCGGGCGCCGCGGGCGACAGCAATGTCAGTGTCAGAATCAATGCGGTCGATCCGAATGCGATTGCCGTCGCGATCGGCGCAGATTAAGCCCACTTCCAGATCTGGCTCTTCGGCTTTCCTGATGGTTGGTTCGGTTCTTGGGGTCATCGTTCGATTAGATGAGGGGCGATTGGAGAAGGAGCGGCGCGGTTGCCAGGTTGGGCATCTTGGGCGATGATGTAGGCAGATGCGCCGTCGCATGTTGGTGTTTGCCTTCTTCGCCGCTCGAATGCTGTTCTCGGTCGTCCGGGAGTGGAGATTGACGGCAAGCTGCCCGCGGCTGGAAATGACTGGAAGGGTTCGTCTCCGGCATTAGTGCTGCTTCTTCAGTTTCCGGCGGACATCGGGCCAGAATTCCTTGACCACCAGCGTGAGCATATCGTAGCCCACCTGCGATCCCCAGACGCTGGGTGCATTCTTCAAGGTGCGGTCGCTCTCAATGTATGGCACTTTGACGCCGGGTTCGGGATGGTAGCCGGGATGGGGATGATAGCTGTAGGTTGAGATGGCCGACGCCAGAGCGGCGCCAACGATTTCAGAGTAGTTGAATTGACTCTTTCCAGAGTCGGTGCGAGTAACGAAGATCCGGCTGACGGCATAGCCGCTGCGTTGGAAGAAAGTGCCGTGGCCTTACTGAAAATAGCGGGGATCCTGGTGGAGCATGGAGGGCAGAATCGCGCCCACGAAAAAATTCTCGATGGTGCCATCGGCAGCGTAGGCGCCGAAGCGCTTCGCATATGCCGCCCAGCCCTGTCCGTAACCAGGCTCGCAGTTCTCGGCCTGGCATATACCGGAGAGCGCGCCGTACCAGACAATCTGCATGGGGTCGAACGAGCCCAGGGCTACAACTTTGTATTTCTGCCCAGTGGTCAGGGGCGGGACTTGGCCGGCATTCTCCAAGGTCAAGAAGTTGGGCAGAGCAAAGAAGAGACGGTCTTTGGATGTGCCGGATGTACCGGACTCATCATTCGTGGCGTCTCTTGAGTTTTGGCCATTCTGACCCTGGCTCTGGCTTTGAGTTTGATCGGCCGGCTGGGCCGGTGGTTGACCGGCGGACGGTTTGGCGGGAGGCGGCGTTTGCTCGGGTGTCTGGCCGGGGGCAGTGGCGGGCGGTTGGGGGGACTGGTTCGCGCCCGAGGTTTCAGGTCCTGATGCGTTTTGGGCGGCGCAAAAGGCGGCCGCGAGAAAGATCAATGAGGACACAAGTACGAAATGGGTAAGTTTCAAGTTGATTCAGGCTCCGAAATTCAGTTGATCGAGATGCGCCCGGGGTAAAATCTTGCCAGTCCGCTGTCATCTACCCCATTTTGGATTCAACGGGTTGTGACTTGGATTCTGCGGTCAGTTTCGCCCACCCGCTCTTCCGCCATTTGCTCCAGGGTGATTTCCACGTTCTGGTCGCGTTCGAAGCGAGGGAACTTCTCTCCCCACTCTATCAGTAGGATGCAGTTGGGCGCGAGCAGGTCGTCCAGGCCGAGCGTTTCCAGGTCGCGCTGGGTATCGATGCGGTAAAGGTCAATGTGGTACAGGGTGGCGCGAGGGCCGCGGTATTCGTGAACGAGGGTGAAGGTCGGGCTGGTCACTTCATCGGCGCGAGCGGCTTCAAAGCCCTCTGCGATCCCCTTCACCAGGGTCGTCTTTCCCGCCCCGAGGTCGCCGCGCAGCAGCACGATGAGCGGAGGAGAGAGTTCGGCGGCAAGCTTCCGCCCGAAGGCGATCGTCTCCTCGGCGGAGTGAGTGATGGTCTGGCTGGTCATCCTGAGTACGTCATCCCAGAAGACTCAGTATAGCGACGAGCCGAACCTGCCGGGGGCGACGCGACTCAGAATCCGGGCCTCAGAATGCTTTCGGCGTCTGAGGCCGCTCGGAAACCGGGTCGAGGAAACTGCGGTCCATGGCGCATTCGAGAGACATGCGCAGCTTACGCTCGTCCTCGTCGGCCAGGGCTATAAAGCGAAAGGGCTGAAGACACGCACTCTGAAACTTGCGCGTTGGGTGCAACATTTCGGCCATACCGCAGATGGCGCCCGAGCGGGTGTGGAAGGCGATTTCAACGAAATCTCCGGCAGAAAGCTCGTGCTGCAACTGCAGCAATCCACCGGTGATGGAAATGGATTGTAGTTTTGCGCGTGTCCGCTGACCGCCTTCGGCCATGACTGCGGCCGTAACCGATCCATTGAGATTTACTCTGGGCGAGCGCCGGTTGACATTGCTTTGGGGGAAGTGAGTCATAGCCGATTAAACTATGCCATGGTCCGGCCGGTTGGGGCAGGTTACCAAAGCGCCTGTACACGAGCGTATGCTCTAAAGACAGGGCCTAACGGGCTCTTTCCGATGCCCGGGTTTACGGTAATAATGGCAGTAACTGTTATGGTTTGCACCCCGAGAGTACCTTTGTGCATTGGGGTATTGATAAGACAAAGTTTGCGCAATGTGAGGCGTTCGGAGATATGGGTAAGGCCACGGGGTCAAAACTTCAGATAGCGGTAGCGGCGGTTTGCGTGCTGGGGGTGTTGCTGACGGGCTGCTCGTCGCAGGATCCGAACATCCGCAAGCAGAAGTACCTGGAGAGCGGGCAGCGCTACTTCGACAAGGGGCAGTACCGAGAGGCCGAAATTCAGTTTCAGAACGCGATCCAGGTTGATTCGCGTTTCGCCGACGCCCATTACAAGCTGGCACTGGCGGCGATAAAACTGGGGGACGGGCGAACCGCCGTCCAGGAGCTATTGACCACCGTCCAGATCAAGCCGGACTTCTACGAGGCGCAGCTTGACTTGACCAACGTGCTGATCATCGCTCGTCAGTTCAGTGACGCGAAGGAGCATTTGGACAAGCTGACCAAAGAGTGGCCCGACAAACCCGACGTCTACGTGACGCGCGCGGACTACGGCGCTGCTCTGAACGACACCAGCGCCGCGGTGGCGGACATGGAAAAAGCGGTGAAACTGGATCCCAATCGTTCGGACTATCGTCTGAATCTGGCCATGTTGCAGATGAAGGAGCAACAGTGGGACTTAGCGGAGGCGAGTTTCAAGGAAGCCGCCAGACTCGGTCCCAACTCCACCGATGCGCTGACCTCGCTGGGGAATTTCTACCAGACTCGCGGGCAATTTCCGGTAGCAGAGCAGTGGTACCGGCGAGCCATTGCGACGGCAGCCGACGATCCCAACCCGCGGCTCTCTCTTGCCCGCTTGTTCATGGCGGAGAACAAGTTCGACCAAGCCGAAGAATTCCTGCGCAAGTCGAAGAATGATTTCCCGAACAATTCGGTGGGCTACCGGATGCTGGGCGATTTCTATTTTTCCCATAATCAGTTCGATAAGGCCACGGCCGAGTATGCGGCGCTGTATCAGGCCCATCCCAAGGACATGGTTGTCAGGGAGAATTACATTCAACTGCTGATCCTGACAGACCGGATCAACGACGCCCGCAAGCTGAATGACGAAATCTTAAAGGTGAAGGGCCATGACGAAATCGCCCTGGTCTACAAGGGCGAGATCGAGATTCGCGACGGCAAGGCGGGTGATGCTGTCAATACACTGCAAGCGGTGCTGAAGAAGGATCCTGACAATGCGGTGGCGCATTACCAGCAAGGCCTGGCATTCGACCAAGTGGGCAACACCAGCCGGGCGGAAGCAGAGTGGCGCGATGCGGTTCGGCTGCGTCCTGAAATTGTGGAAGCGCACCGGGCCTTGGCGGCCGTTGACATCCACCATGGCGATGCCTCGGGGCTGGCTCAGGAAGCGGATCAGATTATCGCCTTGCAGCCAGCCGCCCCTGACGGATACCTCTTGCACGCGGTGGCCGATATCGATCGCAAACAGTTCGTAAAGGCGGATGAGTATATTCACCGGTCTTTGGAAAAGGAGCCAAATGATCCCGCCGCCTATGTGCAGTTGGGCAACCTGCGCATGGCACAAAGCCAGTTTGTTGAAGCGCAAAAAGCCTACCAGCAGGGCATGGATCTGGATCCGAATTCCACCGAAGCGCTGTTCGGCGTAATTAGCGTGGACCTGATACAGAAGCAGCCGGACCGGGCAATTGCTACCGTCAAGACACAGTTGGCCCGGTATCCCAAGAACGCCGCGTTTCACATCATGCTGGGTCAACTTCTGATGGAACAGAAGAAGGATCTGGCGGGGGCGGAACAGGAGTTCAAACTAGCTACCGACTTGGACCCGAAGAACAACGGGGCACTGGTTAAGCTCGGCGAGGTGCAGAACCGGCGCGGCGCCACGGATCAGGCGCTGCAAACCTATCTCGATGCGGCTAAGAACAACCCCAACGAGGTCGCTTTCCACCTGCTGGCGGGCAGCATCTACGAGAGCAGGCAGGATTGGGACCACGCGCAACAGCAGTACAAGAAGGTGCTTGAGATTCAGCCGGAGAATCCGCTGGCCTCCAACAATTTGGCGTACGTGATGCTGGAGCAGGGTGGCAATGTGGAGCTTGCTTTCACCATGGCACAGACAGCGCGGCGCCAGCTTCCCGATAATCCGAACTCCGCCGACACGCTGGGGTGGGCTTACTACCACAGACACGTCTATACGTCCGCGATTAGCCTGTTCAAGGAAGCTGTGAAAGAGAAACCGGACAACGCGCTCTTCAACTACCACCTGGGACTCGCTTACGCCAAGAATGGTCAAGTCGCGCTAGCTAAGCAGCAACTTGACCGCGTGGTAAGGATCAACCCGAATTTTCCGGACGTTGACGAGCTCCGACGTGCAGTGGCTGAGGCGAAGGGGTAAAGACTAAAGACCGCTCACTCCGGCCAGGACCACTCCGAACAGCTCACTCAGCTTTGAGCGCCATTCCTGGTCTCCGGAGAGCAACGTTTCCTGTCGTGAACCGCAGTGTGTCTCAGTCAGCTTGTCGTCCGATAAAGTAACTCGCCCATCGGGAGTGGCCAGGGAGCATATACGCTGGCGCGTGAAATGCGACTCGGGTGAAGTCTGATGATGGTGACACATGCCGGCAAATTCGGAGAACTGCCTCGGTTGGAGGCTGAACGCATATTCACTTTTCCAGTTGCCTTCAAGCATGACCTCTAGGCCGAACTCGCTATAGGTCGATGGCAAGCCGGATGTCGGGCGGGATGTCAGACGATAGACGCGCCCGCTTTGCGCCTGCTCCATGCCTGAACCGAGGCGTAATGGTTCCAGGAAGCCCTCTCCAAATCCGACATCGGCCAGCCACGGTTCCTCGAGATCGACGCGTAACGTGAGGTGGTCAAATTCGGGGCCGCAGCTACCATCTTCGCGAGCGACGCGGGCTGAGAGCAACGTCACCCGAAATCCCAAGGCTCGCAGCAGGGCGGCGAAGGCTCCATTCAACTCGTAGCAAAAGCCGCCGCGGTGTTCGTTCACGATCTTGTGCAGAATGCGGGTTTCGTCACAGATGATTTTGCGTCCGAGATGGATGTCGAGGTTTTCGAAGGGGACGTTGAATAAGTGCGCGCGATGGAGGGAACGCAGAAGACTGGCGCTGGGGCGGTTGATCACCGGCGCCTGGTAGCGGATGCGCTTTAGATAGACTTCGACGTCCATGGCGACCCTGAGACGGGGCAAGCCAAGTCTCTACACTGGCAGTTCTTCCTGCATCCATCGGCCAGTGTCTTCGAGCTTGGGCGCGGTGGCGAGATCGAGAATCAATTTTTCCAGGATCGTGCGTTTGCCGGGAGGATTCGAACGCAGCGCGAGATCGGCTTTTGCAACTAAGCGAATGGAGCGCGTCAGTTCCCGCTTTGATTTGTAGCGCCGCGCCTGGCGGATGATATCGTCGGCGGCGAATGGCGGCACGCGAAACCCCTGCCACAATGCCGCCCACAGCATGCGCTGGTCGCGCACATTGCGCTCCAGGATTACCAACATCTGGCGAAAAGTCTTGGCCAGCATGTAGAGATGGCCTATGGCAGCTTCTTCGCCGTCGCCGGTCGAGAGCAGCGCATCGAGGATTTCGAGCGCGCGCACTCGGTCCTTGGAGGAAATCGCATCGGTCAACTCGTAGAGCGAGCGCTGCTTTGCGGCGAGCACCATGGTCTCGACATCGCCGTGCGTGATTTTTTTCTTTTCGCCTACATAGAGAATCAGCTTCTCGAGTTCGTTCGACACCATCATCATATCGCTGCCGAGGGCATCCACTAATTCGCGGGCGCCGTCGGTGTCCATCTTGACCGCTCGCGTGGCGCAGTACTCGCCGATCCAACGAACGGCTTCACCCTCTTCGACGCGAGACAGTTCCACAATGCCGCAAAACGGACCCATGTCTTCGCGGATCTTCTGGTAGCGGTCCTTGTCCGTCATCTCCATGCGGCGAGCGTCGGCGGGAATGTTGATGTGATCGGCAACAAAAACCAGGAGCGCATCGGGATTGGGATTCTTGCAGTAGGCCTCGATGGCTGCGATCTTTTCAGCATTGGAGCTCGAGCCGCGGCCAAACAAGGTCTTCACGCCGCGCACGAAGAACACCTGAAACGGCGCCATGAGGGACGGCGTGCGGGCGCGGTCCAGAACCTCATTCAGCGAAGTCGCGGCGAGATCGAACTCGAACAAGCCGAAGTCGCGCGAGTCGGGCGCCACCAGGTGCTCAAGAACGGCATCGCGGCAGCGCTTGCGAAAGAATGCTTCGTCGCCCACCAGCACATAAGCCGGCTTCAGCTTGCGCGTCCCAAGCTCGGAAACAAAGCGGTCGGCCTGACTGAAGGCGCGCATGATCAATAGTAGCCCTCCAACATCAGCCGGCTCAGCATCAGTAGGCCTCCAGGATATTGGCTACCAGGGTGCGGGCGAAATCACGCGACAGCCGATCGACAGCCGGAGAATCTTCCTCGAAGAAACTGGGAAGATCGCTCGAAATCTCGTACTGTTCGTGAAAAAGATAGGAAGGGTTTTCGAAGAGTACCTTGCCCTGACGGTCGGTCAGTGTCACCTGTACGCTCACGGTAACCAGGGCGCTGACGGCCCGCCCGGTTGTGGAGTCGTAAACCAGCGGGCTAGTCGACGCGGATAAAACTGTCGCCTTCAGCACTGCGTCCGCGTCGCCATTCGCCTCATGGACGACGTGATACTGGGTGCGGGCGTCGAATTCGCGAACGACGGCGTCCGTTAGCAGTTGCTCGACGCGAAAGGTCCGGCTGTGGCTCACAAAACCGGGAATGGCGACGGTGTGGATGTTCTGCGGCAATTCGGGCGCATTTCCGGCCCGGTGGTAGCCGCAGCCGGTCGCGGCTAGGCACACCGCGAGGGCAATTGCGGCGGCCCCACGGCAGGGCATCGAATCTTTTCGCAGCCTGTTCATCCCTAAGATCGTCGCTCCGAAGATCGTCGTTCCGAAGATCATTGAACCTGACCCCGGGGCCGGGATGCGGTCATGGTCTCAGCGCATTCGACCGCGGTTAAGGCGGCAATGCGCAGGTTGTCCGTAGTTACCCAGAGCCATACGCCGTTTTTGTGATTCGCGTCGGCGACGATTGAGACCAGGATATCGCCCTGACCGGCAGCGCTCACATTGGTGGGCGCATCTTCGGGACCGCCGCTCACGGCCACGTGCTCTCCCGCCAGAGCCTCGGAAAAATCCGCGATTGCGACTGGCTTCTCCATTTCCAGGTACACCGAAAAACCGTGGCCATGGAAAACGGGCGCCTGCAGCACCTGCATCGCAGGCTCGGGGGCGCCATGGGCAATGTGCCGGTAGTGTTTCCGGATGCGCTGCGCCACGGCATCCAGCGCCAATTCAGATCTCTGCCCGTAGCGCGCCACCATGTTGAAGGCCACCTGAATGTCGTACACACTCTTCGGCAACTCCTGGAAGGAGAGCAGGTTTACAGTCTGCTCGTGCAGTTCATCCATACCCTTCTGGCCGTTCTCGGATGCAGGTTCAAACACGGTCGCGGCCATTCGTTGTATTTGGGCAGCCTTCTGACTGCGTAAGGCAAGCATCGCCAGCACCGTAGCCGCGGGATGGGCCACCACAACCGGGCCGGGCTGTAACTCCGTGGCCATGGGCTGGCCGGTTTGGCGCTCTATCCAGGGGGAGCGGATCACTGATCCCGCTCCCGCTTCATTTTCCAGCGCAAAGGTGAGATCCACGATGGTATCGCCGAGGTCGCGCGCCGCTTTCCAGTTATTGCGCGTAGAGCGCGCATCAGAAGCGAAGAAAGCAAAGTCCACGCGTTCGAACTGTTCCGGGCGGATGCTCTGGATGAAGTTCATCTCGTCACCGACCGCTTCCAACTGGCCAAGAGACTCGTCGTCATCGAGCAACCGGACATCAACGGCAGGAAAATTCCGTTCGCGCAGGATTTCAGCGACCTCTTTTCCCTTGAGCGAAGCCGCGCCGACGATCGCCACACGATACAGGTTGGTGCCGCGAAGATCAGCCTGTGAACTGGAGGATTTCGAAGCGGGAGTCTTCGAAAGGGGGGACTTTGAGACGGGATTCATGGCGTATGAGATGCCTCCCGGTACACCGGAGGTGCAGGCGGAGTCTTGCGATGGAAGATCCACTGCAGGCGCCACAGGACGCCGGAAGCCATATATAAAATCGCGATAAAGAAGAGCGTCGGCCGGGAAAATCGCGCGATCAATGCGATCACCACGGCAATGATCACAACCAAGCGGAAAGGATGGCGCGAACGAAAATCGATATCCTTGAAGCTGTAGAAACGCCACGTGCTGACCATCAGATAACCGATGACGACTACCATCATCAACCAACTCATCGCCGTCCACCAGGAAGTTATGGGGACTCCGGCGGAGTAGTGGACGATGGCCGCAACGACTCCTGCCCCGGCGGGGATTGGCATGCCCACGAAATACTTCTTACCGGGACGTCCGGGATTCGAAGGCTCCGGATTCTTCGCAATGTTGAAGCGCGCCAGACGGCTGGCACCGGCGATGAGAAAAACGAAGCAAGCGACCGAGCCCAGATCCGTAATCTTCTGGCGTAGCTCGGGCGCAATAACCATCGGCAACAGATGAAATCCCCACATCCAGGCAAGCAGGGCCGGGGCAACGCCGAAGGTGATCACGTCAGCCAGCGAATCGAGTTCCTTGCCAAAATCGCTGGAGGTGTTGGTCATGCGCGCGATGCGGCCGTCCAGACCGTCGAACAATACGGCAAAGCCG
>Ga0181523_10001841_pt1 | contig 21764 bp, 19 predicted proteins | sample PEATcosm2014_Bin_43_FD_119752 | JGI IMG/M metagenome (GOLD analysis project Ga0181523, IMG submission 119752) | Peatland microbial communities from MTU Mesocosm Facility, Houghton, MI, USA - PEATcosm2014_Bin05_30_metaG | ecosystem: Environmental > Terrestrial > Soil > Wetlands > Peat | place... | reverse complement strand
GGCGGGTCATCGAGCGCGAGCAGTTCGTCGTCGAGCGGCGGTTCGTCGAGCGGCGGGTCATCGAGCGCGAGCAGTTCGTCGTCGAGCGGCGGTTCGTCGAGCGGCGGTTCGTCGAGCGGTGGTTCGTCGAGCGCGAGCAGTTCGTCGTCGAGTGGCGGTTCGTCGAGCACGGGCGGGACGACGAGTTCGGGTGGGTCGAGTTCCACTGGCGGTACCACGGCTGCGCCCACGTGCACGCCAGGCGTTTCACCCACCACGCCGCTGATTACGGATTTCTCGACAACGGGAGCAGCCGGATGGCACCCAGCCGTTGGAGGTGGCAAGTGGGGAACGGTTGGCGGCCTGTCGGGCAGCATTTTCAGCTACGCGGGCACCACCGGCAGTACGATGACTGCCACCGTCGATACCACCAACCAGGATCTGGTGCTGTCTGGCAGCGTGGCAGCCGGCGACTATGCTGGCGGAGGCATGTCGTTCGATGCATGCGTAAACACGACAACCTACACAGGAGTGCAGTTCACGTTGGGCGGAACCACGGCGGGATGTGATCTCTATTTCCAGGTTCAGACCTTCGACGAGAAACCCGCGGGACTGGGCCAGGTGGGCGGATGCACAACCGGCTGCTACGTATTTCCGGGCACGAAGCTGACAAGCACCTCGGGCGCGGTCTCCGTCCCCTTCGCGAATCTAACTGGCGGACAGCTAACCACCGAGCCGTCCATCGCGAACGAGATCGTGGGGCTGCAGTGGCAGTTCCAGTCTCCCGCGCCAGTGGGTGACGGGGGCCAGGTGGGCTGCACCGGAATCAATCTGACCATTACCAACGTTTCGTTCGTCAGCAACTGAGACGGACGGCCGATCGAACTCTGGTCGACCTCAACCAACGCGCACAAATCGTCGGGGTCCAGTCCCGGTTCACCTAGCGCTGCGCTTCCTTCATGCAGTCCTGCACGTCCGGCAGACTCGCTGCGGGAGCGAACCTTCGCGTCGTCTTGCCAGCCTCGTCAATCTCACGCCCCGACAGGGAGGCGGGTCCGGTGATCCCGCTGAACGCGGTGGGCGACCCGACCTCGATGACGTAGGAGTGCGCCGCCTTCATCGGGATCGCGAACTTGCGCGGTCCGGTCGTGATGACGACTCCCGCCGTGGAATCCATGGTTCCCCCTTTCTCGGGCGTGCCCACGATGTGGCAGCCGGGCAGAAGGTCGAACGACCGTCCGTGCTGGGAGACATCCTTGCCGTCGACGTCATGGATGTACCCGGTCAGAAAGGCCACCCGTTGCTGTTCCATCAGCGGCGGATGGGGATAAAGAGGATACCCGCGTCTTGTCCCGGTAATGCAGGCGCCGGCATAGATCATCGTCAGGACGACCAGCACCTCGCGCAGCCTTGGTCGATGAGCCATGCTCACGCCTCTCTCCTTGGTCATTGGGGAAGCAAGTATTGGGAAGGGCAGGGCGCCTGTCAACACGGCGCCCCAGGGGGGATGGCCGCTTCTGGCGAGCGCTCAGCCAGCCTCCAGATCGAATTCCTTCAGATCGAACCAGAAGCCCATGCTCTTCACGTTGTCGATCTCCGCCTGCACGATGGCCGCGTGCCCGTCCTCGATTTCCAGAAAGCGGGAAAACAGGCTCTGGCCCTCGGCGGGCAGCTCGCGAACCATGCGAAGGTAGAAGGCCGAGGTCTCGTCCTCGGCCGCCAGGGCTCGATACAGCGACGAGAGTTCGGCGTCGTGGCTGCCCACGTCCTTGCGCACCCCTGCGCGCGTGCGCCCGATTCCGGCCCGAATGCGCTTGGCAGAAGGCAGGACAGTGCGCAGCTGCTCGGGCGACAGCCGGCCGGACTTCTGCCATTCGGCCAGGCGGCTTTCCAGGTACGCAACGTGGCCCTGTTCCTCTTGCGCCAGGGTCGCGAATATCCTCTTCGCAGTGGCGTCGCTGGCGTTCTTCGCCTCGACCTCGTACTGGGCGTGTACCTTCTTCTCGAACTCGAGTGCGGTCTTGATCGCCTCTTCGATGGTCATGGTTTCTCCTCCGTAGTTCTACGCCAGACGCCCCGCCAGCCATGCCAGGTTCTCGGCGAAGCGCTCGATGGTGGCCAGGGCTTCGCTGTCATTGGCCACCTCGCCCGCCTCCCGCGCCAGGGCCACGTTCCAGTACGACGATCCCGGCACCACCATGTCGTTGATCATGAACCACATGAGAAGTTGCGCAAAGGTGAAGTTGTGGCCGGCCCGCCGGGCAATGGCCACGGGGCCGCCAATTTTGCGCGAAAAGAGATTCCCGTTGGCGCGCGACACGTATCCCGCGCGATCGAGCAGCGCGACCATCTCCGGCGTGGCGGAGCCGAAGTAGACCGGCGATCCGACGACGATGATGTCCGCGTGCTGCATCTTCTCGAACACGGGATGGAAGTCGTCGTCCTTCTGGTTGCAGGTCTTGTCGCGCAGGCGATTGCAAGTGGTGCACGCGCGACAACCCTTGATGGTCTTGTCGCGCAGGGGCACCAGTTCGCCTTCGACGCCGCGATCCTCCAGTCGATCGAGACAGCGCTGCAGCAGCGTTTCGGTGTTGCCTTCCTTGCGGGGACTACCGGAGATGGCGATGGCGTGCATGATGGGCGGCAGTCTAGCGCAGCAATGGAGCGCATGAAACGGGCACCGCAGTAGCTCTGGTCACCGTCATCAGGCGATGCGGCGGTGCGCTCGGTCGCTCGTACCGAAGGGCGCGTGGCCGAGTTCACTGCCGCGCCGGATTCCCCGCCGCGCGCGCCAGGAACGGTGTGACGACTGCGGACCAGTCCTCGGGTGAAGCTCCGGAACTCGCCTCGTGCTCGGCGTCCGGGAAGACATGCAGCACCTTGTAGCCGCGCAAGGCCGCGTAGATGGCCTGGGCTTCGCGTACCGCGACCCGATCGTCCAGCGCGCCCTGCAGGATCAGCGTGGGACAATCGATGCGGGCCGCGTAGTCCACCGGGTTGTGCGCGAAACCGTCGAAGCCGTTCTGCAGACCGCCCCAGAACACCAGCAGGTTCGCCATGGGCCAGGACGGCAGGTGCACCATGTGGAAACGATGCTGGACCGTGGTCAGCATGCGATCGAACGACGCCTCGGCGATCACGGCGCGCGGTTTGATTCCTTCGACCGCGACCGCGCGCAGGACCGCCGCCGCGCCCATGGAGAAACCGTAGAGCACCGGCGTGGGCTCGTGCAGCGCCTCGTGCGCCCAGTGCACCGTGGCCGCCACGTCACGCCCCTCGTTCCAGCCAACAGTGGTGCGATCCCCTTGCGAGCCGCCCGAGCCGCGAAAATCCGTGAGCACTGTGGCCCAGCCCAGATCATGGAACCGGCTGGCGATCTCCAGGAGATCACCCTTGGCGCCGGCGTAACCGTGGAAGAGCAAGATCCATCCGCGCGCCGGCTCTGCCGGGATCACCCACGCTTCCAGGTCGCCCGCCTCACCCGCAAACCGTCGGGTCTCGAAGGTCAACCCCATGTCCTCAGGCGTGCGCGTGTTCACCGGGTGCGGAATGCTCACGCCAAGCAGGGCCACGTGCAGTTTGCCCAGCAGCGACATCTGCCCAGGCGGCGGCGTGCGCGCGCCCGAATCCACAAAATGGGTCATCCCGCGCGCGTGAATGTATGCAAGCCCGTTGGGAACGAGCACCAGCAGCGCCAGCAGCGCCAGCAACGCGAGCCAACGCAACTTCCATTTCCGCGCCATCGCCCCATTGTAGCCGTAGTCCGACAGCAGTCACGCGCATGCTCGACACACGTGGTGCAGTGGCGACGTTCACAAGAACGGTCAGCTCCGACTTCGGAGTTGGCACCGATTCGGAACTTTCAGGGCTTGGCCGGCGGGGAACTGGTGGCATCGTTCCCCATGGGATCTTCTCCGGGACGGGTCAAGCCGAGCAGGCGGGCGCGCAGGACCACGTCGAATTTCCGCGTCTCGGGATTGCTCACCTGGTATTCGAGGCTGATCGGTCCGACGCCCGGGGCATAGATGGTTCGCAAGACGCGGTCAGGATTCGTGCGAACCTCCTCGACGACAGCGCAATTGGCGTAGCTCCCCGCGGGCAACGTCACGGTCTCGCCCACGGAAACCACCTTGGCTGTGCCGCCAGCCAGCGGCCAGCTCGCGCCCGCGCGTATCGGCGTCTTGAGGATGAAGTCGCCTGGATTCAGGCCTTCGCGCCGGGCAATTCCCTCGGGCAGGATGGCGTAGCCGTTGCGTTCCTCGCCGGCCTGCACGATCACGGTGTCGCCCATCTGCTGGAGAACGGCATAGGTGGCCAGGATCTGCTCGCCGCCCCTTTCGATCTCGTAGGCCCATTTCCATCCGGGTGCCAGCGGGAAGTAGGCCGCGGCTTGCTCGGGCGGCGGCGTGCCCCCGGATCCCTTGTGCATGGTCGCGCAGGCAAGGCCGGACAAGCAGCCGGCCAGAAGAAACGTCAGCCGCAGGTTCAGGAATGGCTTTGACATCCCTTCACTAGACGCCAAACCACGATCTTTGGGTAGCTACGACCTGTGACCTGTTGCATCCGTGTAATGCTAGTCGTTCGTTCGGCTCGCGGCCGTCAGTCTCAGAAAACTGAGGGGCTTCCCCGGAAAACCCCTGCTTTTCTTGCATGAGCCGATGGCGCGGAGATTGCTACCATTGGCGTCAGATGCGTATGCTCGGCACAACGCTTGGTGTCTTTTTCTTCAGCGGGATTTTCCCGCTGGCACCGGCGTTTGTCTTCGCGCAGGCGTCCGGGCCAGCGTCAACCCAGCGTCTCGCATCGGAATGCCAGCGGCTGCGCGCGGATCTGGATCGGCTGAACGCCGAGGTCGCTGCGCTCAAGCGTGGCACGCGCAGCGTGCGCACTGACTACCTTCTGCGCGACAAATTGGCAGAGGCCGAGGCGCTTGCGCGAAAGCTGACGGCGGCGGAGGCTCGCCTGCGTGCCGCCCGCGGGCCCGTGCCGGCCGAGAACCCGGCCGTCCCTCTCCAGACGCCGGTCGCCACACCCCAGGATGGCGCGGTGGAATTGGAGGCCAAGGCCGACCTGTTGTCCGATCAGGCGCGTCGCTTTCGCGCCGAGGCCGACACCCTGGCCAAGGCGGTCGAACAGATCCGTGCCCGCCAGGCCTTGCGCCGACGCGCCGGCGCCTGGGATCGCGACCCGCTCGCCGGTTTCGAGGCTTCCAACCGCGTGGCGGTCGTCACGGCCCAGAGTTCGCACACCACGATAGCGACCAGCGGCGACTCGAGCGGGAGTTCCGCGGCAACTCGCGGAGGCGCGACGCCGGGCGGGAGCACCGTCCAGGGCACGGCAACGCCGGCCACCGTGGAAACGCCCGGATCGGGCACCACTAGCGCATCGACTCCCGCGCCGTCTCCCAGCGTGCCTAGCGCCGGTCCCGGTCCCATGACGGCGATCGCGGTCCCTTCTGCTGCCGGACCGACCTCCGCGGCTGCGCCCTCGGCGAATTACCCGCTGACCGCTGCGGCGCCGGTATCGACTGATTCGGCGTCCAAGGCGGCCGTGCAGCAGCGGACGCTACTCGATCCCGCCACGCTCGCGGGCATTCGCAACAGCGTCGGCCAGGTCGGATCGCTCTCGGACCCCGATGCGGTGGAGGCCGCGGCGCTTGCGCTACGCAGACACGCCCAGGCATTGGACGAGCAAGCGCGACGTCTTCGTATCCGGGCCGGCCACGAGTGATCGAGATCGCGCTCTCTTGCTTGACGCGCTTCCCGCAGTGCGAGTTCGAGCTAGTATGATGAACCCGGATGCGGCTGACCCCCACGCTGTTTGTGCTGACCCTGCTCTGCGCGCCCCCTTCGGCGCATGCTGACTCGGCTCGCTACGATCTTCGCGTGGAACTGGGCACCGAGTACGACAGCAATCCAGACCGGGCCGAGCAGATTGCGAATTTTCCGCCGCCTCTCACGCCCGCCGGTCCTTCGCCCCTGGCGCGCCTGGTGGCCGCTGGAAACTGGGCATCGGCGCTCGGCCAGAGTGGCGGCCTGGCCCTGTCGGGCGCCGGGGCGGGCAAGCGATTCTTCGATCAAGACGCGCGCGGTGACGATGTCTTGATTGTCCAGACGGGAGCCAACGGCACCCTCCGCGTCGCCGGCAGGACAATTGTTGGCCTGGCGGGCAGCTACTTCGATGCCTTCCAGCGCGGACCGGCTGACCGGCGTGATTTTCGCTCCCTGGCGCCTACTTTGCGCATCGAGCAGGGATTTGCCCAGGCGGCGCAGATCACGTTGGGCGGAGGTTATCGCTGGTACACCTTCAAGTCCGACGAGAATTTCAGCTTTGCCGGGCCCACAGCTTTTGTGACCGCACGCCAGATGTTTCCCGGCAACCTCGATCGAGGCGAAGCGGACTGGGAATGGACCGCAGGCGCCAGTTTGGAATGGCGTGGTTTCGAGGGGCCGGCATGCACCGACCCAACCTGCACAGCCGTATCGTCATCTCCGCCGGACCGTCTCGATCGATTCTGGATCAGCTACATCGAGCTGACGCGTACCACGACGTTTCTGCTGGGAGCCGGGGCTGCGCTTCACCTCAACCAGTCGAATAGCTACGGCGAAGGTCTGGTGCGCGGCGTGCTTCACCTGCGCGCGGTGGTGCCCTTGCCCTGGGCGCTTTCGCTTTCCTCGCGCGCCGACTTGCTGGCAACCCACTATTGGAATTCCCAGGTTCTGGCGCAGGACCCGAACGCGGGTGTGCCTCTGGTCAGCATCGAAGACGAAAATCGCAGCACCCTGCACATCGAAGTGACGCGCCCACTGGCGCGAGGCTTCGAGATCGGGGCTCGCTACGTTTTCTACACCAGCTTCCCGAGCCGGGGCGCGGTCGACTACCGCCGCCAGACCGCCTTGTTGTACCTGGCTGTCTTCGACGAGCGCTAGGGCCGCCTCGAAGGCGTTCGCCCCCTACGGCCCAAGATTCGTGCCAACACCGCGGCTGGCCGGGCCCGGCTCCGGCTCCGCCGCGATCCAGCCAGTAGCTCAACCAGCTACGAATTTTCGAGAGACGGCCCCAGCGGTACCCGTTCTCTTTTTTCGGTGGCGGCTACGATCGCCATTGACTTCGAGTGGGCCAAGGACCAAGAATGACCTCCCGAGTTGAGGAACGATCCGTCATGTGAAACTCGGGGCCCGCACTGGCGGTACGCTGGCGGCAGGCTTCCGGAAGGAGGTCGCTCTTGATGGCCACCGGAAGCAAAACCCCTCCCAAGCGGACGAAGTTCATCTTTGTCTCAGGCGGCGTGGTGTCGTCGCTGGGCAAAGGGCTGGCTGCCGCATCGATCGGCTCGCTGCTCGAGGCGCGCGGGCTCAAGGTCACGATCCAGAAACTAGACCCGTATCTGAACGTCGATCCGGGAACCATGAACCCGATGCAACACGGGGAGGTTTTCGTCACCGACGACGGGGCTGAGACCGACCTCGACCTGGGGCACTACGAGCGCTTTCTCTCGCGGCGCATGTCGCGGCTGAACAACGCAACCTCGGGACAGATCTATCAGGCGGTCATCCAGAAGGAACGGCGCGGGGAATACCTGGGCGGCACTGTGCAGGTGATCCCGCACGTGACCGACGCTATCAAGGCGCGCATACTCGAATGTGCCGAGGGCATGGACGTGCTCATCGTCGAGATCGGCGGCACCGTCGGCGACATCGAATCGCTGCCCTTTCTCGAAGCTGTGCGGCAACTGCGTTTCGAGTTGGGCCACCAGAACGTCATCTCCGTGCACGTAACGCTGGTGCCCTACATCGCAGCAGCGGGCGAGCTGAAGACCAAGCCCACCCAGCACTCGGTGATGAAGCTGCGCGAGATCGGCATCCAGCCCGACATCCTGCTGTGTCGGTCATCCAAGCCCATCGGCACGAACCTGAAGCAGAAGATCGCGCTCTTCACCAACGTGGCGCCGGATGCGGTGTTCTCGGCCGAAGATGTTCCCTGCATCTATGAAGTTCCGGTCAGATTTCTCAAGCAGGGCGTGGACGAGAAGATCGCGGAGTTGCTCAACATCTGGTCGCGCGCCCCTGAGGTGACCGGCTGGGAACGGGTGGTCGAGGCCATGCGCAGCCCGCAGGCGGAGGTCGAGATCGCCCTGGTGGGCAAGTACGTTGACCTGGGCGAATCGTACAAGAGCTTGAACGAGGCCATCATGCACGGCGGGATTGCGAACGCCTGCCGGGTGAACCTGCGCCACGTCGACTCCGAGGAGATCGAGCGCAAGGGTGCCGCCTGTCTCGACACGGCCGATGGCATCCTGGTGGCCCCTGGCTTCGGCACCCGCGGAACCGAGGGAAAGATCGTAGCCGCGCGCTACGCCCGCGAGCGTGCGGTGCCCTACTTCGGCATCTGCCTGGGGCTGCAGATCGCGGTCATCGAATTTGCGCGCAACGTGGCTGGCCTACGCGGGGCCAACTCGACGGAGTTCGAGCCCGCGCCTGCCCACCCGGTCATCGACCTTCTGCCCGAGCAGCGAGGCGTGGTGGACAAGGGCGCAACCATGCGGCTGGGCGCCTGGCCCTGCATTCTGCGACCAGGCACGCGGGCCGAGATGGCGTACGGGGCTACCGAGATCTCGGAGCGGCACCGCCACCGCTATGAGGTAAACAACGACTATCGAGACAGACTGGTGGCGGCCGGGTTGGTCATCTCCGGGGCTTCGCCCGACGAGCAACTGGTCGAGATGATCGAACTGCACAACCACCCGTATTTCGTGGCTTGTCAGTTTCACCCCGAGTTCAAGTCGCGGCCACAGCAGCCGCACCCGCTCTTCCGGTCGTTCGTCGGTGCTGCGCTGCAAGCCCGGGCAGAGAAGCGTCGGCACGCAAACCAGGCTGCGGCCGATGCCGGTCCAGCGGCCCTCGCGTAGTCAATTTCCAGAAATCGGTACCACTCCTTCGTGAGCCAGGAGCCAGCGCTTGCGGCGCAGGCCCGAAGAGTAGCCGCCCAGCTTGCCGCCCGCCGCGAGCACGCGATGGCACGGAATCAGAATGGGAAGTGGGTTGGCGCCGACAGCCTGCCCTACGGCTCGACTGGCCCCTGGCCTGCGCAGCACGCCTGCGATCTCGCCGTAGGTGGTCGTCGTGCCTGGCCAGATGCGGACGACTTGGCGCCAAACCGCCTTTTGGAACGCAGTCCCCGCAGGCGCGAGCGGCGGCAGAGGCGGAAGTGAAGTGCGACGGGAGAAATAGGCGCGCAACCAGGCCGCACCCTGGAGGAGAAAACGATGTGCCCGATCGGGTTCCACTGGAGCGTCAGCCATAGGCGAGGTGAAATTAGGTAGACGCGTCAAGATCAGGGCCACCAGTCCATCTTTGGAGGCTTCGAGTCGCAAAGGACCAATCGGCGATTCGATGACGATGCCCCATGGACCATCGACCTGGGGAGTTGTCAAGTGCATGCAAGCAATAGATGTACCACATGAGGCTTTTGCCTTCCTTGGCGCATTGCTCAATGGTATCAATGAGGGAGATTAGGCACCGATAGTTTGGCATTACGCGAGCTGACAGCGGGTACATGACGCGATGTCCATGGAGATTAAACAGCACCTGAAGCTGTCGCAGCAGCTCGTAATGACGCCGCAGTTACAGCAGGCCATCAAGCTGCTGCAGCTCTCCCGGGTCGAGCTGGTCGACGTGGTTCGCGAGGAACTGCTCGAGAACCCAGTGTTGGAGGACTCGGTCGAGATTGCTGCGGAACAACAGAAGCCTTCCACTTCGACCAGCGAGGCGACGTCGGAAGCCGCAGCACCCGAGGCCGAAGCCGAACGCGTCGGCGAGACCGAGATTCCGGTGGCGAGAATGTCCGAGGACAAGATCGACACCACGACCGAGGTCAAGCCAGACACTCGCTCCGGCGACGCAGTTGCGGATTTCGACTGGGACACCTACCTGGAGTCCCAGTCGAATGCCCCGCCCATGCCGACCTACCGGCCGAACACCGAGGATCTACCCTCCCTGGAGGCCACGCTAACCCGTGGCACCTCGCTCTTCGACCATCTCGAGTGGCAGCTCAAGCTGTCGCGCAATTTTTCTGACGTAGAGGAAGGGGTGGCGCTGCTCATCATCGGGAACCTGACGCCGGACGGATACCTGGACGCGGCGCTGGACGAGATCGCCGAAGAGGCGGGCGTCGGGTTGCAACAGGCGGAGGAAGTCCTGCGGCGGGTTCAAGAATTCGATCCGCCGGGCGTGGCGGCGCGCACTCTGCAGGAATGCCTGCTCATCCAGGCCCGCCTCATCGGCGCCGACGATGATGTGGTGGTGGGAATCATCACCAAGCACCTGGGCAATCTCGAAAAGAAGAATTATCTGCCGATCGCCAAGGATCTGGACCAGCCGCTTGACGAGATTTACGAGGCGGCCAAGGTGGTGATGGGCCTCGACCCCAAGCCGGGCAGCGCGTACACTGACGAGGAGCCGACCTACATCACGCCCGACGTCTACATCCAGAAGGTTGGGGAAAAGTACTTCGTAGTCGCCAACGACGATGGTCTTCCCAAGCTCAAGATCTCGGACTTCTACCGAACGGCACTCTCCAAAGGCCCCAAGGCGCGCGAGTATATTCAGGAACGATTGCGTAGCGCGCAGTGGTTGATTCGCTCTATCCAGCAGCGCCAGCGCACCATCGTGCGAGTCACCGAGTCCATCCTGAAGTTCCAGCGTGACTTCTTCGAGAAGGGGGCGGCCTATCTCAAGCCGCTCATCTTGCGTGACGTCGCCGAGGACATTGGCATGCACGAATCGACGGTTTCCCGGGTCACCACCAACAAGTACGTGCACACCCCGCAAGGCATCTTCGAGCTGAAGTACTTCTTCAACTCCGGCATCACCCGGAGCGACGGTGACGACCTGGCGTCCGAGGCGGTCAAATTGAAGATCAAGCAGATCATCGGAAGCGAGGACGTCAAGCGCCCGCATTCGGACCAGAGGATCGTGGAACTTCTTGGCAGCCAGAACATCGAAATCGCGCGTCGTACGGTGGCCAAGTACCGCGAGCAACTGAGGATCCTTTCCAGCAGCAAGCGCCGGCAGGTGTTCTAATCCTTGCACCACTGGCTATAACAGCCCCCCATCACACGGAGACAAACTGCATGCAGATTTCGACGACGTTCCGCCACATGGAAGCTTCCCCGGCGGTCAGAGACTACGCGGAAGAACGGCTCGACAAGATCCGCAAGTACTTCCAGCGCGAGCTTCTGGCGGCCCACGCGACTTTTTCCGTGGAACGCAACCACAACCATACCGCCGAGTTTTCCCTGACCCTGCCCAACGGCATCGTCTTGCAGGCGCGTGAGACGACCGAGGACATGTATTCGTCGGTGGACCTGGCGGCTGCGCGCATCGAGCGCCAGGTGCGCAAGTGGAAGGAAAAGATCCGCACCCACAAGCCCCACGGCGGTCCCAGCTTCTCCATCCGTCAGGCGGTGATTTCGCCCGAACAGTTCGAACCCCAGCCGGGCGGTGATGGCGAGGCCGACAAAGCCAAGGGAAGAGGGACATCGGGCAAGGTACACGTGGTGCGGGAGCGAACCCTCGAGGTGCGCACCATGTCGGTCGAGGATGCCGCGATGCAGCTCAACCTCGTGGAAAAGGAGTTTCTGGTGTTCACGGATGTGGACAGCAAGACCATTTCGGTCATATATCGCCGAAAGGATGGCAATTACGGTCTCATCGAGACAGGAGCCTCTGCTCCCGGAACGTAAGACCGCAGATAGTCCCCGTCCATCCGGAGCGCCGATGAAGGTCGTAGATTTTCTTCACTCGAACTGCGTCATCCCGACATTGCGGGGCACCAGCAAGAGCGAGGTTCTCACCGAACTGGCGCAACATTTGGCCAATGTGCAACCCGGGATCGATGCCGTCGCGCTGGCACGCGCTCTCGAGGAGCGAGAGCTGCTGGCATCCACCGCCATCGGGGATGGAATCGCCATCCCGCACGGCAAGCTGGACACGGTGGACGCGCTCATGGGTGTGCTGGGACGTTCGGTTCCCGGGCTGGACTTCGATTCCATCGACGGCAAGCCCACCCACCTCGTGTTCATGCTGGTGGCGCCCACGGCTTCCACCGGGGCTCACTTGAAAGCACTGGCGCGCCTGTCGCGGCTGTTTCGCGACGCCGGCTTTCGTCAGCGCCTGATAGACGCCCCCGATGGGGACGCCATCTTCAAGACGATAGAAGAAGAGGACGCCAAGTATTGACCGACCCCACGGCGCTGTCACCCAGTCTGACGGTGCGCTCTCTGCTGAGCGAGGGTGCGGGGCTTAGACTGGTGCTGCTGGCGGGTGAAGCCGGGCTGGACCGCCGCATCGCCGTCAACCGGATACAGAAACCGGGGCTCGCATTGGCGGGTTTCGTGCGCCAGGTGCAGCCCGAGCGGGTGCAGATCCTGGGCGCCACCGAGCTTTCGTACCTGGCCAGTCTGCCGCCCCAGGAGGCGCGACACGGCATCGAGACCTTCATGGCCATCGAGCCCGCCTGTATCATCGTCACCAAGGGGCTGGATGTACCGCCCGAGCTGTTGGACGGCGCCAACCGCTTGGGCGTGCCGCTGCTGCGCACCCCGCTGCGCTCGTCGACCGCCATTGAGGCCATCCAGTCCTTCATCGAGCGCGAGCTGGCGCCCTCGGAGAGCATCCACGGCGTGCTCATGGACATCCTCGGCATCGGCGTGTTGCTCATGGGCAAGAGCGGCGTGGGCAAGTCCGAGGCGGCGCTGGAACTGGTCATGCGCGGGCACCGACTGGTGGCGGACGATCTGGTCGAGGTGCGCCGCACCTCGCACAACATCCTGGTGGGCTGGGCGGCCGAGTTGATCAAGCACCACATGGAGGTGCGCGGGGTCGGCATCATCAACATCAAGGACATGTTCGGCGTGGCGGCGGTACGCGACGAGAAGAAGATCGAGGTGGTGATCGAGTTGGTGCGCTGGGAAGACTGGGAGTCCGCCGACCGGATAGGGCTTGAAGACCAGACGCACCTGATTCTCGACGTGTCGGTGCCGCTTCTGCGCATACCGGTGAGTCCGGGCCGCAACGTGAGTTCGCTGGTCGAGGTGGCGGCGCGCAATCGCTTGCTGCAGATGCGCGGCCACCATTCGGCGCGCGAGTTCCAGGAGAGACTGGACCAGGCCCTGGCCGACGCCCAGCAACGGCGCTTCCGCGACGACGTGGAGTGATTGATGAAGCTGGTCGTCATCACCGGCGTCTCGGGCGCGGGCAAGAGCACGGCCAAGAGCGCGCTGGAGGACCTGGGCTTCTACTGCGTCGACAACCTGCCCATGACCCTCATGCCCCGCTTCATTGAGCTTCTCGCCGGACGGGAAGAGGTGTCACGAGCGGGGCTGGTGGTGGACGCGCGCAGCGGGGAGTTTCTCGCCGATTCCGCGCGCGTGCTTTCCGACCTGCGCGCGGCAGGCCATGCCATCGACGTGCTCTTTCTGGACGCGCCGGACGAGGTGCTGCTGCGGCGCTTTTCCGAGACCCGTCGCCGCCATCCCTTGGCGGGAACTGACATCCGCGCCGGTATACAGGCCGAGCGCATGCGCCTCGCCGCCCTTCGCCATGAGGCCACCGCGGTCATCGACACGGCCGAGCTCACGGTCCACGGGCTGCGCGCGATCGTTCTGGGCCGCTACGGCCGGGCTGAAGGCAACCTGTCGGTCACCATGGAATCCTTTGGTTTCAAGTATGGGCTGCCCACCGAGGCCGACATCGTGCTGGATGTTCGCTTCCTGCCCAATCCCTTCTTCGTGGCCGCGCTTTCTCCGCTTTCGGGCGAGGACGAAAGCGTGCGCCGGTTTGTCCTGGACAACCCGGAGACACAGATCTTTCTGGCCAAGGCCGAGGAGCTGCTCGCGCTTTGCATTGCCGCGTTTGAGCGCGAAGGCAAGACCTACGCCACAGTGGCCATCGGGTGCACGGGCGGTCGCCATCGCTCGGTCGTCATCGCGGCTGAACTGGCGCGCCGGCTGCAGGCCTTTCATGTCGACGTCCGCCACCGGGATATCGGGCGAGGTCGCCCGGTTTTGCCGGAGGTGCGCAGGTGACGGAATGATCGAGTGCCGAGGGCCATATCGGCATCGCGTTCGTCCCCAAACCGGGTAGAATGAATTTGTGAGCCTGACACCGCAGCCGACCAGGACACTCAAGCCGATGGTGGGGATCGTCGTGGTCTCCCACGAGCAGGTGGCCTTCTCCATGCTGGAAGCAGCCCGGCGGGTGGTCGGTACGTTGCCCGGCGTTGCGGTGGTCTGCGCGTCAGCCAGCGACGACAGCGCGGTGCTCACCCAGCGGGTTGCGCAGGCTTGCGGCGAGGTCGATGACGGGGCTGGCGTGCTCATGATGGTGGACGTCTACGGGTCGACGCCGTTCCATGTGGCAATGGCGATGCTCGACGGGACTGGTGCCGGCGAGGTGCTTTGCGGCGTGAACTTGCCCATGCTGCTCAAGCTCGCCACGCTCGATCGCACCCGCCTCACGCCTGGGGAGCTGGCCCAGGAACTGTGCGAGTGTGGCCGTCGCTCGATCCGCATCGGTTCGGAGTTGACCGGCAAGGTCGTTGTGGGAGGGGTACGCTGACGTGGGGGACGACGGACAGGCGCAACGCTCGGTCAAAATACGCAATCGCCTGGGCATGCACGCGCGCGCTGCCGTCAAATTCGTGCAGCTTGCCAACCACTTCAAGTCCGACGTCAACGTGATCAAGGACGGCGCTCCGGTCAACGGGAAGAGCATCATGGGTCTGCTCACCCTGGTGGCGGCGTTGGGCACCGAGCTGGTCATCATGGCCAGCGGATCCGACGCGGACCAGGCGGTGGATGCACTGGCGGCGCTCATCAGCAGCGGCTTCGGTGAAGGGGTGGCGGATGCTTAGACTGGCGGGCGTGGGCGCCTCGCCGGGCATTGCCATGGGCGTGGCCCACTTTCTGGGTGGCCGGGTGGAGGTGCAGGAGCGCCGCATCTTCACCGACGAGGTGAGTAACGAATTGCGTCGCTTTGAAGACGCCATCGGCCGCAGTGACACACAGTTGCGGCGCATCCAGCAGCAGATCGCCGAGCAAGTGGGTGATGGTCAGGAGTACCGCATCCTCGAGGCGCACCGGATGATGTTGGCCGACGTGCACCTGGTCGAGGAGACACGGCGGATCATCAGCAGCGATCAGGTTTCGGCCGAGTGGGCTCTGCGACGGGCGCTGGACCAGATCCAGGCGGTGTTCGCGCGCATCGAGGACGCCTACTTCCGCGAGCGGCGCAGCGACATCGACATGATCGGCGAGCGCATCTTGCGCAATTTGATGGGCATGACGCCGCCTGGGCATGAGGGTGTGCCCAAGGGCGCCGTGGTGTTCGCCCACGATCTCTCGCCCGCCGACGTCACGCAACTGGGCCGCGCGGGTGTGAGCGGCTTCTTCACCGAGGGCGGAGGCAAGACCTCGCACTCGGCGCTGGTGGCGCGCGCGCTCGGTCTGCCTCTGGTCGCGGGCGTGCAGGGGTTCATCAAGCACATCCGCACCGGGATGACCGTGATCGTGGACGGCGGGCGTGGCGAGGTCATCCTGGAGCCCGACACCGAGGTGCAGGGCCGTTTCGCCGACCGGGCGGCGCGCGATCTGGTGCAGACCGAACGCCTGTCCCGGGCGCGTGAGGCGCCCGCCATCTCGCTCGACGGGGAGCGCGTGCACCTGGCCGCCAATGTGGAGTTGCTGGAAGAGGTGCCCATCTCGGTCGAGCTGGGCGCCGACGGGATCGGGCTGTTTCGCACGGAATTCCTTTATTTGGAGCGGAGCACGCTACCCACCGAGGAGGAGCAGTACCAGCACGCACTGGCCGCCCTGCGGGCCATGGATGGCCGAGGCGTCTGCTTTCGCACCTTGGATCTGGGCGGGGACAAGTTGCCCACCTCGGTGCGCATCCCGGCCGGGAACAATCCCGCGCTCGGCCTGCGCTCGATTCGCTATTCGTTGTGGCGGCGCGATGTATTCAAGTCGCAGCTACGCGCGTTCTATCGGGCTGCTGTGGTCGGCCCGCTGCGCATCATGTTCCCGCTGATTTCCGGCGTGGCGGAGTTGCGAACCGTGCGTGAACTGTGCGCCGGCGTCTGTGCGGAACTCCAGCGCGACGGGCTGGAGCACAATCCCGAGGTTCCCCTGGGCGTGATGATCGAGACACCCAGCGCGGCGGTCATTGCCGACCTGTTGGTCGAGGAGTGCGATTTCCTTTCCATCGGAACCAACGACCTGATCCAGTACGCGCTGGCGGCCGATCGTCAGGACGAGCATGTGGGTTACCTGTACCACCCGCTGCACCCGGCGATCTTGCGCCTGATCAAGACGGTGACGGGGGCGGCCAAGCGGGCTGGCAAGCCGGTGGCCATGTGCGGCGACATGGCCGGTGACCCACGCTTCTGCTGGGTGCTGCTCGGGCTGGGGCTGCGCTCGCTCTCGATGGCGCCGCGCCAGATACCCAGGGTCAAGTCCATCGTGCGCGCCACGCGCATCGCATCCGCGGAGAAGCTGACCGAGGAGATCCTGCGCCTGCGCACCGAGGACGAGGTGGAGGAGCTGGTCAATCGCGTGATGAAGGAGCGCTTCCCGGTCGAGTTCACCGAAGAGACTTCGTAGGGCGCTGCCTCGGATCGGGTTGCCATCGCCGGACGGCGGTTCTTCCGCTAGACTGCACGCGGATCGGCCGCCCCATGCCGCTTGCACGTTGCACGTCACTGCTTGGCCTCCTGGTCGCTTCCGGGTGCCTGAAGCCCGGCCCCTTGCCCGAGGGACACAAGCTGTACCCCGGCCGTGATATCGGTTCGCTTGGTTTCGTTTCCATCGACGGCGCCGCCTGGGTTGCCTTCAATCGGCGTAAGGCCCCGGCCACGCCGACCAAGGGCACGGTGTCCGACCTGTGGATTGCGTCCTGGGACGGGACGCAGCAGCGGCTGGTGGTGGCCGGCCGCTCCGACCGATGGAGCGGGGCCATGGCGGGCGGATCGCTCTACACCATGGTCGACGAGCACCAGGTCACCAGCGGAGGCGCCGGGGGAGGGCAGGTGGAATCCGTCGGCACCCTGGTACGTGTCGACCCGCACTATCAGCCGGGCGTGACCTTCGACAACGTGTCCACCTTCACGCTCGACGGCAATTTCGACAACCGCTTGCTCTTTCGCCAGGTTCCCACGGACAACGAAACCCCGGGGCTTTTTCTGTGGGACGGACAGGACAGCCTCCGTCTTGGGGACGTGGCGACCGTCAGCCTTCTCGACATGCAGATCGCGGATAGCGGTATGGCCTACTTCGTGCTGGGCACTGATCGGGTCTTGAGCCGACTGGGCGCCTTGACCGACACCCCGCAGGACTTGCACGCCAACGTCAGCCGCTTCTTGCTCCGCGGCGACGAGAACTACGCCGCGCTTTCCCTCTCGGATGCGGGCACCAGCACGACCGTGGTGCTCGACGTGCAGGCGGGGAAAGACATCCCCCTGGCGCGTCCCAACCCGTGCTGCTGGCTCGGGTTCACAGATCCCAGCGTCAACCAGTTCACCTACGCGCAAAGTGCCAGCGCCGGTGCGCCCGCCGAGTATCACACCCTGGACCTGACGAGCGGCATCGACACCACCCTGGTCTTGCCAGCCGCGCTGGTCGATCTGACAGGGTTCATAAATCGACCGCAGAGCGACGAGGTCCTGTATCTCGACAGCCAAGGCCATGGCGTGTTCTTCGGCCCGGACCAGCAGGTGCGGCGAGTTGTGCAGCAGTTCGGCACCGATGAGCCGTTGCGCATGCTGAGCCCGCAGTTCACGCCCGATGGCGAGTATTTACTCTACCTCGACCCGCAGCCCGCGACGGAGGCCGAGCCGGATCCGCACGGACCGCTGATGGTTCAAGATTCTGGTCTGCTCCAGCCGCCGCGCCAGCTTTCCACCCCGGGCATGACAGTCCAGGCCAGCGACGTTCCGTTCTTCATCAGCGGCCCGACCACTGACGCCGGTGCCAGCGTCATCCTAGTCTTCTGGGCCAATATCGTGCGCGACTCGTCCGACCTCTACTTCGCCGACTACGAAACCGGCGCGCTGAAGGTGGTGGCCAGTGCCATTGGGAGTGTGACGGTCGACGCCCAGCATATCTTCGGGACCGTCAACGTCTCGGCCCAGGACGAAACCGGCGATTTGGTCGTAAAGGACGTGGAGGACAGCGGCGGCCGCACCATTGCCCAGGCGGTGACCGAGGCCACGCAGTGGTCCGGCCTGGTCGCATACGTCGTGCGGGGGCGCGTGTCTTCCGATCACGACGGACTGTGGGCCACCACCCTGGCGCCACCCGGCCAGGACGGGGGCCCGTAGCGTGGTGAGCAGCTCGATGCTGGCCGCCCTGCTGGTGGCGGTCGCCGTGGATGCGGGTCCCGACGCCGGGGCAGAGGACGCCGGCGCAGTGGCCGAGGCGGGCGCGGACGCTGAGGTTCACGCGGACGCCGACGCCGAGGGCGGCGTTTCCGTTGCTGCCGAGCCACCCGCGTCGGCGCCTGTGCTGAGCGGCCGCGTCCTGGCGCGCGGCACGCGCGACCCACTTGTGGCTGCACAGGTGCGGGTGATCCTGAGCAACGGCGCATCGGTTGACACCGAAACGGATGAGAGCGGCGGCTTCACCCTGACGGTGCGGCCCGGTCCCTGCGAGCTGCGCGTCCACTCTGCTGGCTTCGAGCCTTTCTCCAGAAGGTTCGAAGTGGGCGAGCACGGCGCCCGTGGTCTGGTGCTGCGTCTGCAGCCGCGGCTGACCGGCGATCGCTACGAAACCGTGGTGACGGCCGCGCCCGAGCGCGCGCCTGCGGTTCCCGTGGCGCGCGAGGAACTGACCCACACCCCGGGTGCGTTCGGCGACCCCTTTCGCGTGGTGGAATCGTTGCCCGGCGTGACGCAGGTGCTGTGGCCCCTGCCCATGTACGCCATCCGCGGCGCCAATCCCGGCAACACCGGCTTCTTCATTGACGGCGTACGGGCGCCAGCGCTGTTCCATTTCGCGCTTGGCCCGTCGGTTATCCATCCCTTCTTCCTCGATGAGATGCAGTTCTATCCCGGCGGCTATCCCATCGAATACGGCCGTTATGTCTCGGGCATAGTGACCGCGAACACGGCCACGCCCGCCACCGATCGCCTGCACGTCTCGGCCGACGTGCGCCTCTACGACGCCGGCGGGATCGTGGCCACGCCGTTTGACGACGGCCGCGGGACGGTGGCGATGGCCGGTCGCTATTCCTACACCGGGCTGGTGCTCTCGGCGTTTTCCAGCGACTACAGCCTGGACTACTGGGACTACCAGCTTCGCATCGAGCACCGCCTGGGGCCGGGGCGGCTGACCCTGTTTGCCTTCGGTTCCGGCGATACCCTGCAACAGAAGCACCCTGATGCGCTCGAGTGGAACTCCAACATCCAGCCCGGCCTGGCCCAGCTCATGTTCCACCGCGTGCAACTGCGCTGGGATGGCGGCGTGCTGGGCGGACACCTGCTGGCCAGCGCGCTCGTCGGCCTGGACGATTCCACGGTAAGCAACACGCAGCTGTTCAGCCTGCCCATCAGTAGCGAGATGCTGATGGCCGCGCCACGCCTGGGCATGAGCTGGAGCCTTGGGCGCTGGGTGGATCTGGAAGTGGGCGGCGACGCCGAAGCCCAGCGCTTTCGCCCACAGTCTCTGCTGGCGTACCTGGGTGGGGGATTGGGCAGCTACTATCAGACCGACTTGTTCCGCGACCGAAACGCGCTGTCGGCGGGCGGCTATGTGGGCCTGACCATCAAGGCCGGCGACAGACTGCGCCTGACACCCGGCCTACGCTATGACGGCTACTTCGAGCAGGACACCCAGGCCGGGGCGCTGAGCCCGCGTCTATCAGCTCGCTATCGCGTGGCCGGGGACACCTGGCTGAAAGGCCACGTGGGTCAGTTTTCCCAGATGCCTTCTCTGCCGGTGGGAGTCCCCGGTTTCGAGAGCTTCGGTCTGAAAGACTATGGATTGCAGCAATCCCGTCAGGGCAGCCTGGGCGTGGAAACCGGTTTGGGCGATCGCGACGGTGCTGACCTCTCGTTTGAAACCACCGTGTTCTACCAGCGCCTGCACGTGACCGACCTGAACAGTTCGCTCAGCCTCGATCCGCAGGCGCGCGACTTTCTCCAACCGCGCGAGGGCGAAAGCTACGGCGTCGAGGTCATGCTTCGCCGGCCCATGCGTCACCGCCTGTACGGGTGGCTGTCCTACACCCTGTCGCGCTCGCTGCGCGTGGTGGACGGCGTGATCGCGCCGTCGGACTGGGACCAGCGCCACGTGCTGAACCTGGTGACGGGCTACCGCTTCTCCCACGGCTATGCCGCCTCCGCGCGATTCCACTACAACACTGGCCGGCCCTATCCAATTTACGACCCGCGTTCCGGCTGGGTGGACTACCAGCGCCTTCCCGCCTTTCCTCAACTCGATCTGCGTGGCGACAAGCGTTTCGTCTTCGACCGCTATGTGATGGACGTCTACGTGGAACTGGTCAACGCCACCGCGAGCCGTGAGGTATTCGACGAGAAACTCCAGATAGACGGCACCATGGTCCAACAAGCCTACCGCCTGGTCTTGCCGTCCATCGGCGTGCACCTTGAATGGTAAGCGGGTGTATCATTGCGCCTATGACATGCAGGCGAGTTACTTTGAGTCTAGCTGCCCTGCTGGCCGCACTGCTGGTGGGGCAGGCGGCGCGCGCGGACGATGCGGCCGTGCACTACAACATGGGCCTGCAGCTCAAGCGACAGGGCAAGACCGCAGAGGCCATCGCCGAGGTCAAGCAGGCCGTCCAGTTGCGCCCGAACTATGCGGCGGCCTGGTTCACCCTGGGGAACCTGTATCGCACCGAGGGAGACCTCGACAATGCGGCGCAGGCGCTGCAGAAGGCGCTCAAGCTTGAGCCCACCGATGGGAATTCGTACGCCAACCTGGGAGCGATCTATGCGCGGCAGAAGCGATGGAGCGAGGCCATCACGGAGCTGCAACACGCGGTGATCCTGCTGCCCAACGACTACGAAGCCCAGACCACCCTGGGCGCAGCCTTGCGCCAGATTGGCGACTATCCCAAAGCCGTTCCGCACCTGCGCAAGGCGACCGAAATCAAGCCGGGCGACCCGCTGGGCTGGTCCAACCTGGGCGTGGCTCTGTCCAAAATCAACGATCGGGAGGGCGCGATCGCGGCGTTGAAGAAAGCGATCGAGTTGGACCCCAAAAACGGGCAGACCCATCTCAATCTGGCGGTGACGTACCGCCGGCAAAAGAAGACCGACAATGCCATCGAGGAGTACGAGACGGCGGTTTCGCTCGATCCGGGGCTGGCGGGCGCCTACTACGACCTCGGGCTGCTCTACTCGCAGGACAGGCGCTATGACGAAGCGCTGACTGCTTTCAAGAAGTACCTGGCTTCCAGCGAGAACCTGGACGCGGAATCGCGGCGCGATGCCGAGGAGCGGATCAAGTCACTGGAAGGCGCGGTTAAGAAGAAGTAGGCGTACGGACGTGGCCGTGGTCGTGGCCCCGGTTGATCACCGTCGGCCGCGGCCACGACCGCCACGGGAAGTTGAACTAGAACTTAATCCCGACGAAAGCGCGCAGAATCTGGGCCGCAGTGGCGGTACCAGAGCCGCCGTTCGCGAACGCCGGCAACTGGATGGGGCGATTGAGCGCGCCGAAGGGCCAGAACACGCCCCACACCATGCCGGCGTAGAATTTCTCGCCG
>Ga0181523_10001839_pt1 | contig 21778 bp, 16 predicted proteins | sample PEATcosm2014_Bin_43_FD_119752 | JGI IMG/M metagenome (GOLD analysis project Ga0181523, IMG submission 119752) | Peatland microbial communities from MTU Mesocosm Facility, Houghton, MI, USA - PEATcosm2014_Bin05_30_metaG | ecosystem: Environmental > Terrestrial > Soil > Wetlands > Peat | place... | reverse complement strand
CGGCTGGTGATGCCTTTCTCCGGCAGGTAAACGCCGAACTTGTCCCCCACTGCGCCGCGCGGATTGAAGTCCGCCAGCAGAGGATACGTGATCCCCATTTTCTCCGCGAATGCCTTGTGTGACCACACGCTGTCCACGCTCAGCCCGAGAATTTGGGCGTCGAGCTTCTCAAAGCGCTTGAGGTCGCTCACGAAACAGGCGTGCTCGTTCGTGCAGGTCGGACTCCAATCCAGCGGGTAGAAGATCATGACGACATTCTTGCCGCGAAAATCCGCTAGCTTGACCTCTTTCTGACTCTGATCTTTCAGCGTGAATTCGGGTGCGGGTTGTCCTACGGCGACGGCCATGACGACTCCTCCGATATGTTTGCGTTGGATTAAGCCAAACGGCGCGTTCGAATGGCAACGCCCGCGGCCAAACTGCAATGATAGCGGAAATTGTGGGCGGGCGCTGGGCATTCCCGCTAAATCGGAATCGGGCGGAGTCAATGGCGGTCGCAATCTGCTACCATCCGGCCTCATGGCGCGGCTATCACCCGAGCAGGCGTATCCGGGAATTGAGTTTCGCAAGCGCACGCGCACGTGGTTTGCGCGGCTAATGCACATTCCGCCGGAGTGTGTCCACCTCGAGAAGCAACAGGACTGGATGGCGATGTTTGCGCCGGACACGCTGTACCTGCGCGGCAAAGCTGCGAAACGCCCGATCCGACCGAGCGCCTCGCCCAATCCGGGCGAGAAGCCGGGCGAGAAAAATGGCCGCTTGCGTCCTGACGTTTCGCTGTGCCGTAGTTGCCTCATCGATCTTTTCGAGCCGGAATTGAGCGAGTTTCGAGGCCCGGTGGTGGCTTTTGAGCCGGACGCGAGCAAGGTCTCGCAATATTTTTTTCTTGCTGTGCCGGATTTCGAGCCCGCAGGTCTAGAGGGGCATGTGGCGGACGCGATTCGCCGTCGCGTGACGGCGCCGGGCGGAAGCGGAGAATGTTCAGTGTGCGCGCGACGGGCCACCTGGCTTTGGTTCTCTCGACGCGAAGTGGAGAGCCTGGACAGTTCGGAGAAGATCATGGAATCGCCCGGCGAATTATTCTGCGCTAAGCACGGTGCATCACAGCTTTGCCGGACGCTCGCCGCAGTGCCGGACGCGAACTTGTTCTACCTCAATACGCCCTACGGCGATTCGGGCGCATACGTTTGGATTTGACGACGATGAGCTTGAAAGATTTAGTTGCGAAATATCTGGCGCTCGGCGGCGGATATGGCCAGCCGGTCGCGATTACGGCATTTGGGCTCGATCGCCGCGAGACAGAGCGCTTGTTCAGCCTTTTCGACGAGGACTACAACATCAGCCGATACCTTCATTTCTCGCGCGGTGAGGGCGAAGCTTACAGCATCAACGGCTTCGAGCAGACGCACCTCACGATCGACGCTGAGATTGCCGCCGTCTTGTAGAGTTTGTCGCATGATTTCTCGAGTCGGTAATTCCAGCACTTCTCGGCGGGGCTTAGCGCCCTCTCAGCCTCTGCGTTATCTTTTCCCTGTGGACACATTGTCTCAAAGTTCTCGCAAAGACAAAGGATAACGCAGAGGCGCGGAGTACGCTGAGATGCGCGGAGGGCAGCCCAAGCAGTCGGAACGGATTGCGCGACTAGTTGGGAAACCTGGGCTATCGCTGCGCCGGCGCCAAGCGGCCGAGCCGCTCACCTAGGTGCGCGTGCTCGTCGAGAAGTTCATGAGGCAGGCGCGCGCCGAACATTTCAATGAAACGTCCGACGCCGGCATGTTCTTCGGCCCAATCGAGTGGGTCCACGCGAAGCAACTCTTCGATTTTCGTGCTGGAAATATTCAGGCCATCGAGTGTCAGCCCATCCGGCGACGGCAACAGGCCAATCGGACTCTCGACCGCGCGGCCCTTTCCCTCGACGCGCTCTAGAATCCATTTCAGAACGCGCACGTTTTCGCCGTAGCCGGGCCAGAGGAATCGTCCCTCGGCGTCTTTGCGGAACCAATTCACATGGAAAATCCTCGGAGGGTGCGGGATGCGGCGGCCGAGTTCCAACCAGTACTGGAAGTAGTCGCCCATGTGGTAGCCGCAAAAGGGCAGCATGGCCATTGGGTCGCGCCGCGTGACGCCGAGCGCGCCAGTCGCAGCGGCCGTCGTCTCCGAACCTAGCGTCGCGCCTACGTACACGCCATGATTCCAATCCAGTGATTCGTAGACCAGCGGAGCAAGCTTCGCTCTTCGCCCGCCAAAAATGAACGCCGAAATCGGCACGCCCTCGCCATCTTCCCAATGCGAAGAGATGGCCGGTGCCTGTCGCGCGGCCACGGTGTAGCGCGAATTCGGATGCGCCGCCGGGCCCATGCTTGGCGACCATGCGCGGCCTTGCCAATCGGCAAGTCCCGACGGCGGTTCGGGGCTCATTCCCTCCCACCACGGTTCGCGCTCTGCCGTGAGCGCAGTGTTCGTGAAGATCGCATTGCGCTGGATTGCCGAGATGACGTTGGGATTCGTGTTTACACTTGTGCCGGGCGCGACGCCGAAGAAGCCCGCTTCGGGATTGATCGCGCGCAGCCTGCCGTCCGCGCCAATGCGCAGCCAGGCGATGTCGTCGCCTACGGTCCAGACGCGATAGCCTTGATCCGCCAGCGCCGAGACCATCATCGAGAGATTCGTTTTTCCGCAGCCGCTCGGAAATGCCGCGGCCATGTACGTCACCCGGCCGCTCGGATCCTCAAGTCCCAGGATCAGCATGTGCTCCGCCATCCAACCTTGCTCGCGCGCCATCCAACTCGCGATACGCAAGGCGTGACACTTTTTCGCGAGCAGCGCGTTTCCGCCATAACCTGAGCCGACGCTCCAGATCAGGCGCTCCTCGGGAAAGTGCAGAATAAAACGGCGGTCGGGATCGAGATCGCCGAGCGAATGTAGGCCGCGCACGAAGTTGCTCGACGATGCCAGCCGCTCTGTGGCCACGCGGCCCATGCGCGTCATGATGCGCATGTTGGCTACGACGTAAGAGCTGTCGGTCAGCTCGACGCCGGCCTGCGCGGACGGCGAATCCGGCGGGCCCATGACGTAGGGCACCACGTACATCGTGCGTCCCGCCATCGCGCCGCGGAACAGCGCGCTGACTTTTTCCTTCGCTTCGGCGGGCGCCATCCAGTGATTGGTCGGACCGGCGTCGGATTCGCTGCGCGAGCAGATGTAGGTGACTTTTTCCGTGCGCGCGACGTCGGTTGGGTGGCTGCGATGCAGGTAACAATTCGGGTAGCTCTTTTCGTTGAGCCGCTGCGTGTGGCCTTCCTCCAACATTTGCTGAAGGATGCGCTCCGCCTCTTCTTCCGAGCCGTCGCACCAGACGATGCGCGCCGGCCGCGTCAATCGCGCGGCTTCCTCAATCCATTGTTCTACGGGCGTGGACACAGAAACTCCATTCGGTTGCGGGCTGCGAATCGGGGCAGGACTTCGGCAGGGAAGCAGGCGCGGCCCCTCGCAAGCGTTGCCTATTCTTAAAGTGTAGGAGTCCGGCGGGCCGGAAGCAAGAAAGCACCGAAATCGAGGTGCTATAATTCTCTCTCGTGTACGCCAGGAAACTCCAGGTTGCCATCATCGTTGACAACGAGAAGCGGCCCTGCCCGCTCGAATGGCTGGACAGCTTTTGCATGCGCAATTTCACGGGCTCGGCTGAATTCGACGACACGCTGCCTCTCGGTGAAGGCCGGATTGAAGCCGGATTGCGTGTGGAGCCTGCAAGACTTGCCGAGGCGCTGTCCGCGTGGCTTACACAGCGCGGCAAAGGCAATGGCCCGCCAGTGCGAGTGGAAATTATTCCCGAATAGGACCCATTCGGTTTGGGGACTGGCGGCCGCGCTTCACCTTGCTCGCAATTTCGATCGCCCCCCGGATTTTGGGCAGGGCCGCGTTCGCTGCTTTCTCGCCAGCTTCGACTAGAAGAGGAGTTTTCTCGAACTCATCCCAGGCAATTTGCCGCACGTTTGGCGCGATGATCACGCTCGCCGCGCTGCGCCATTCGAGATCGGCGTGCTTCTGAAGTATCGCGAATGAACGCGACAGTATGTCTACAACGCCGTTGGGCCGTTGGCCGCTGTCGCTGTCCAAGAAAACCGCTATAACCACATCGGCCCCCATCTCCTGCGCGGCCGCTACCGGAACCGCAGCAGCCAGAAATCCATCCACGAGCATGCGGCCCTGGTATTCCACGGGGCAAAACATGCCCGGATAAGCGCAGGAAGCCCGCAGCGGGGGCCCCAGCGGTCCCTCGCGAAAATAGACGGCGTCGCCCGTCTCAAGATCGGTCGCCGCGATCGTCATCGGAAATTTCAGTTCGGCAAACGACGTCACGCCCAGATAATGCCGCAGGTAGCTATCGATACGATCGTTTGTTGCCAGGCCCATCTTGGAAAGTTTCCACTGGCCAAAATCGCGGAAGCGCGAGGCCGCGCTCTGCCGCTCAATTTGTTCGGTGGAGCGGCCGCTGGCGTAGGAGACGCCGATCATTGCGCCAGCGCTGGTGCCCGCGATGCAATCGATGGGAATCTTGTTTTGTTCGAGCAGGCGCAGAACGCCTAGATGCGCGGCGCCGCGCGCGAATCCGCCACCGAGCGCGAGCCCAATTCGGGGGCGCTGCCGGGTGTCAGCATGAGCGAAATCGCGGAGTCTTCCTTTGGCGCGTTCGAGCCAGCGCGGCACATTCCTCCTTCGGCGGGCTTCCCCTTTAATAGAACACCGTACAGTCCGCCGGGATGCCCCTCATTTGCCACGGTTTCCTGCGCATTAAACATTGACCTGCGCGAGGCGCGTTCTGTAACCTGCAATCCGGTCCCGGCCAGTTGGTGCCGCACGGATGGTACTCCGAAGAATCGAAAACGTGGTGGTTTTGGGCGCGGGCACCATGGGCGCCCGCATCGCCGCGCATCTGGTTAATGCGGGCGTGACCACTTCGCTGCTGGATATCGTTCCCTCATCACTCACAGCCGAGGAGCAGTCCAATGGGCTTACGCTCGAAACGCCGGGCGTGCGCAATCGCATCGTGAACGCGGGCGTTGCCGCTGCGGCGAAATCGAAGCCGGCGTCATTTTTTACGCGCGGGCTTGAGAAACGCATTCGCACGGGAAATTTCGAAGACAACCTCGATTGGTGCGTTCAGGCGGACTGGATTGTCGAGGCCGTCGCGGAAAATCTCGAGATCAAGCGCAAATTGCTGGAGCGCGTCGCCGCGCATCGCAAGCCCGGCGCGATCGTTTCCACGAATACATCCGGCCTGCCGGTCGGCCGAATCGCCGAGGCTCTGCCTGAAGAGTTCCGCAAGAATTGGGCCGGGACGCACTTTTTCAATCCGCCGCGCTACTTGCATCTGGTCGAAGTAATTCCCGGCCCGGACACCTCGCCCGATGTTCTGGCGACGCTTTCCGACTTTTGTGACCGGCGGCTAGGTAAAGGAGTCGTCGTCGCGAAAGATACGCCGAATTTCATCGCCAATCGCATTGGCACGTTTTCCATGCTGAACGTCGTGCGTGTGATGAACGAGCTGGGCATGACGTTCGAGCAGGTGGATGCGTGCACGGGCCCTGCGGTCGGCTGGCCGAAATCGGCGACGTTTCGATTGGCGGATATCGTCGGACTCGACATCCTGATTCACGTCGTGCGCAACATTTACGAAAATATTCCCGACGACGAATCGCGCGAAATCTATCGCGTGCCGCCGCTGCTCGAGGAAATGGAGCGGCGGGGCTGGCTCGGCGAAAAAAGCGGTCGCGGCTTCTACCAGCGCGTGAAAAAGGGCGGTGAAAGGGAAATTCTTACGCTCGATCCGGCCACCATGGAATATCGCCCGCGCCAGAAAGCCCGCTTCGCTTCGATTGACGCCGGCCGCACGATTGAGGACACGCGCGAACGATTGCGCACGCTGCTCGGCCCCGTGCTTGCGGGACAGCCGGGCGATCTCGGGCAGAAATTTCTGTGGGCGTCGCTTTCCGAAATGTGCCTCTACGCCGCGCGGCGCGTCCCGGAGATCGCGGATTCGATTGTGGATGTGGATCGTGCCATGCGCTGGGGCTTTGGCTGGGAGCTTGGCCCGTTCGAGTTGTGGGACACGCTGGGCGTCGAAGCCGTGGCGCGCCGCATCGAGAAAGACGGCAAGTTGCTGCCGCCGCTCGTCACAGGGCTGCTCTCGTCGGGCAAGAGTTCGTTTTATCAGTCCGCGCAGGGAGACACTTCTTATTTCGATCTCGCGTCGAAGAATGTTCTGCCCTTGCGCGAAGCCGCTGGCGTAATCATCTTGAAATCGCTGAAAGATAAATCGCAAGAGATCGAGCGCAATTCCGGCGCGAGTCTCATTGATCTCGGTGACGGCGTCCTCTGCTGCGAATTCCACACGAAAATGAACGCGCTCGGCGGCGAGATCTTCGCCATGCTGCACAAAGGCCTGAAACGCCTGCGCGAAGATTTCGACGCCATGGTCATCGCCAATCAGGCCGTGAATTTCTCCGCCGGCGCGAATCTGATGCTTCTGCTCGTGGCGGCGCAAGAGCAGGAGTGGGACGACATCTACCTCGCCGTGAAACAATTTCAGAACGTCAATCTAGCGATCAAACATTCGCCGCGGCCGGTCGTCTCCGCGCCGCAGGGATTGGCGCTGGGAGGCGGCTGCGAAATTTCACTGCACGCCGCACGCATCCACCCCGCAGCGGAAGCCTATATCGGTTTGGTGGAAACGGGCGTCGGACTGATCCCGGGCGGGGGCGGCACGAAGGAAATGTTGATCCGCGCGAACGAGCACGCAGCCGGTGACGAAGACCTCGATCTTTTCCACGCGCTCAAGCCGATTTTCGAGAACATTGCGATGGCGAAAGTCTCCACCAGCGGGGAAGAGGCGCGTGAGTTGGGTTATCTTCGCGCCGCCGATGCGGTCGCGATCAACGGCGATCGCCTGGTCGCGGACGCGAAGCAAACCGCGCTGGCGCTGGTGCGCGCGGGCTATCGCCCGACGGCGCCGCCGCCCGGCGAACCTTCGATTCGCGTGCTGGGCGAAGAATTTCTTGCCGGCGCGAAGCTCGCGATTCACATGCTGCTGCGCGGCGAGTACATCAGCGAGTACGACGCCGTCGTCGCGCGCAAACTCGCAAACATTTTAGCCGGTGGCGCGCTCTCCGCTCGGCAACTGGTCAGCGAGCAATACATCCTCGAACTAGAGCGCGAGGCCTTCGTCTCCCTCTGCGGCGAACGCAAAACGCAAGAGCGCATAGCCCACACCCTAAAGACCGGCAAACCGCTGCGGAATTAGCAGTTTGCGGAAAATCTCAAATTGTTGTCATTCCGAGGCACGCTGCGTGCCGAGGAATCTCTCTTTTCTTGCGTTTTGTACGAAGAGGGATTCCTCGCTGCGCTCGGAATGACATCGCAGCTGCATCTCGCAACAAGCTCCAATCGAACCTAGCGGAATATCGCGAAAGCTCGGCATATAGAGTGCGGCGGCTTGACGCCGCTTTTCCCCGCACCGCCTCGCCTCTACATTCCGCGAGCCTAAATAGTTATCGTCTTGTGTGAAGTCGCACTCGAGCAGCAGGAAATGCCAACGGCGTCGGTTGCACCCCGGCGCAGCCTCATTATACGATGGCCTTGAAATGTCTCGCCGGGGCGTGCACCACTGGAGCGAAACTATGAGACGAGTATTGCTGATGCTCATCGTCGGCTTGCTAATTGCATCCCCGGGTTTCTCCCAATACGTCGAGCCATCCCCGCCGCCATCCACCACGCAAGGACCGCCGCCCCCGCCGCCGACGCCCCTGAATGTCCTGGGCCAGTATCTGATCAAGACGGACGGTAAGAGCGGTGAATACGAGATCGCCCCCGGCAATCCCAGCCAGACGAGGTCTGTGGAAGAGCACAGCGAATGGCATTTGACCTACAGAAATATAAATGGAGCCTCCTGCCTGCACACGGATGTGGTGAACTGGCAGCACATCACGACCACTTACGACAAGACCCAGGACGGTAGCCGGGTATTGCGTACCACGATTGAGACGCAGACACTGGTGAAAGGTAAGTCGCCCAACGGGCAGTTGCAGCCCAATCCGTGCTACTTGACCGCGAACGAGACCTATCCTCTCGATGGGCCGGCAACTCTGTCCATCATCGGTTACACGCCGCTGAAGGGGCCGGGGCATTACAAACTGTATCGCGCGCTGGCGTTGGAGTCTGGCTCCTCGCTGCCCCAAATCGCAGTTGACATCACCACCCAGCAGACTGGCCGTCCAACCACGAGTGAGCTGCATATCTTGACGGCTTCACTCGATATTGAGCGCTGGGACAAGGCGGAGTGGACCACGCCCTATGCCGGGACGATCACGGTGACGAACGACTACGATACGTACATCACTCCGGAGGGTTATGCGTGGCTGACCATCAGAGCGCGCTGGAATACACAGCCGAAGTGACCATCTGGCAGGCGCTCTTCAATTGAAGCGTTGACATGCGCGCAGGCCGAGTTAAAAAATCCGCTTTCGGATCCCGAATCGCGCCAATCCGCCTGTCGAGCACCAGCCGAGTAGATGTCCGGGAATCCCACTGATCAGGCATTGAACGGGCAAATCAGGGTTGCGACCTATCCCGGATTTCTCAGCGGGGTGGGCAATACAATCCGAATGGTGGCGGTTTTCTCCGCGAGTCTCGGCGTACTTCGCGCCTCTGCGTTATCCTTAGCTCCTTCTTAACGCTTAATCGGCGTGTCCCCTCGAGAAAGTAGCGCAGAGACGCGCAGAGAAATCCAGGATCCACCGCTGCATTTATTACGGCTGGTGAGAAATGCGGGTTAGGGCGCATTCGGAAACTGATCCGCTACCCGGCGGCAACGTGGCTTGCTTTTTGCCCCCTTGCGGCATCCAATAGATTGTAGAGTTGTGCTCGCGAGTCAGGTGTTCGCCAGCATAGGTGAAAAATGCGTGAAGCTGTAATCGTCAGCTCGGTGCGCACGGCGGTCGGCAAAGCCGGCAAGGGGACGCTGCGCTCGACGCGCTCCGACGATCTTGCGGCCGTCGCGATTCGCGCGGCGCTCGCCCGCGTCCCCGGCCTCGACCCTAAAGAAGTGGACGACGTCATCCTCGGCTGCGCCATGCCGGAAGGCGAGCAGGGCATGAACGTAGCGCGCATCGCATCGTTGCGTGCGGGTTTGCCGGTGGAATGTTCCGCGATGACTATCAATCGCTTTTGCTCTTCGGGCCTGCAGTCCATCGCCATGGCCGCGGAGCGCATCATGGTGGGCCATGCGGATGTGATCGTGGCGGGCGGCGCGGAGTCCATGAGCATGGTGCCGATGGGCGGCAATAAAATCGCGCCGAACCCCTGGCTGATGGATCACTATCCGGACTCGTATCTCGGCATGGGCCTCACTGCGGAAAACGTCGCGCGAAAATACGGGATCACGCGCGAGCAGGCCGATGAATTTTCACTCGCCAGCCACAAGAAGGCCCTCGCCGCCATTGCCGCGGGAAATTTTCGCGACGAGATTGCGCCGGTAGAAGTGAGCATCACTGCCTTGCCGAATGGCAACGGCGCAAATGGCCGCGCGCCCAAAGTGCAAACTTCAACGCTGCTTTTTGACACTGACGAAGGCCCGCGCGCGGACACTTCGATGGAAGCGCTCGCGAGGTTGAAGCCGGCATTTCACGCGCGCGGCACCGTCACCGCGGGCAATAGCTCGCAGACTAGCGACGGCGCCGCCGCGTCCATCGTGATGAGCGTGGAGCGCGCAAAATCGCTCGGATTGAAGCCGCTCGCTCGATTTGTCGCCTTTGCCACAGCGGGCTGCCCGCCTGAGGAGATGGGCATCGGTCCCGCGTTCGCGATTCCGAAAGTGCTGAAGCTCGCGGGCCTGAGGCTCGACGACATCGCCGTAATTGAGCTGAACGAAGCGTTCGCCGCGCAGGCGCTCGGCGTGATCAAGCTCGCGGGCCTCGATCCCGCGCGCGTCAATCCGAACGGCGGCGCGGTTGCGCTGGGCCATCCCCTCGGTTGCACCGGCGCGAAATTGACGGCGACACTTTTGCGCGAACTCGCCCTCCGCAACGCGCGCTACGGCATGGTAACGATGTGCGTTGGCGGCGGAATGGGCGCCGCGGGAATTTTTGAGCGCCTGAATTAGCTTTGCATTTGCGAAGAGGGCCCGACAGCTCGGCAGGAAGCAGAAGGAGAATTCATGTCCACAGCGACAACCTCTCATGCAGTCACGCGCGGCGGTAGCTTCCTTGTGGAGGCTTGTCCCGCCGACGACATTTTGACTCCCGCGGAGTTCACCGACGATCAGAAGCTCATCGGCCAGACGGCCGAGGAGTTCGTCACAAACGAGGTGGTGCCCGCCATCGGGGAACTCGAAGAGCACAAGCAGGGCCTGATGCCCAGGCTGCTGAGGAAAGCGGCGGAAATCGGGCTGCTGGCTGGAGGCGTGCCCGAAGCGTATGGCGGTTCTGGCCTGGATAAAGTCGCCAGCACGGTGCTCGCGGAAAAACTTGCCATCTACGCCTCGTTTGCCGTCAGCCACGGCGGACACGCGGGCATTGGCACGTTGCCGATCGTCTCTTTCGGCACCGAAGCGCAAAAGAAAAAGTATCTGCCGAAACTCGCCACGGCCGAATGGCTCGGCTGCTATTGCCTCTCCGAGCCGCAAGCCGGCTCGGACGCGCAAAACGTGAAGACGCGCGCCGTACTTTCGCCCGACGGCAAGAACTGGTTGCTGACTGGCCAGAAAATGTGGATCACGAACGGCGGCTTCGCCGATCTGTTCATCGTCTTCGCAAAGGTGGACGGCGAGAAATTCTCCTGCTTCATCGTGGAGCGAAACTCCCCCGGTCTTTCGATCGGCGCGGAAGAACATAAGATGGGCATCAAGGGCAGCTCCACGGTGCCGATTTTTTTTGAAAATTGCGCTGTGCCCAAAGAAAATCTGCTGCACGAAATCGGCCGTGGCCACATCGTCGCGTTCAACGTTCTGAATTCCGGCCGCTTCAGTCTCGGGGCGTACTGTCTCGGCGGCGCGAAGAAAGTCCTCGAAGCCTCGTCCAAATATGCTAAGGAGCGCATTGCGTTCGGCAAGCCTATCGCCGAGTTCGGTCTGATTCGCGCCAAGCTGGGCGAGATGGCGATCCGCCTCTTCGCACTGGAATCCATGATTTACAGGTCGGCGGGGATGATGGACCGCGCGATCGCGGCCGATGCCGCTTCTGACAAAACGCAAGCCGGCATGAAAGCGCTGGAGGAGTACGCGATCGAAAGCTCGATCAGCAAAATATATGGCAGCGAAACCTTGAACTATGTGGTCGATGAAGCCGTACAAATTTTCGGCGGCTACGGCTTCCACGAAGATTATCCCGTGGCGCGCGCCTACCGCGACGCCCGCGTCAATCGCATCTTTGAGGGCACCAACGAAATCAATCGCATGCTCGTCATTCAGATGCTGATGAAGCGTGCGTTAGCTGGGACGCTGCCGCTGCTCGCCGCCGGCGCGAAATTGCAGGAGGAGATCCTGGCCGGCCCTTCGTTCGACGACGCCCCTTCCGGCGCCTGGGCCGATGAGGATCGCATCGTGGAAGGCATGAAGAAATCGTTTCTGCTGGCTGCGGGCGCCGCCATGCTGAAGCACCGCGAGCAACTGGCCGAGCAGCAGGAGATCGTGGGCGCGCTGGCAGACATCGTGATTGATGTTTACGCCGCCGAATCATCCGCCCGCCGAGCCCAAAAGGCCGAAGCCGCACGCGGGACGCAGGCCACCAGCGCGATGGCCGACGCCGCGCGTGTGTTCCTTTACGATGCCGCGGATCGCGTCGAGAAACAGGCGCGCACCGCTCTTGCCGCCGTGGCGGATGGAGATACGCTCCGCACGCAACTCGTCGTTCTGCGGCGTTTCCTGAAGCGCGAATCGGTGGACACCGTTGCGCTGCGCCGCAATGTCGCTGCAGCGGTCACTGCGGGCGATCGCTACCCGTTCGAGAGCCGGTAAAAAACGCGAGTCGGTAACGCGCGAGGCGCGAGCGCCTCTCCTCTGCCCGGCAATTGGGCGAGTCCTTTAGTTTCAGTCGCTTACAGTCGGACGCTGCGTACCTGTCTCCTCAATTAACCCCAAATTAACCTCATCTTCATTCCCTGGAAGCTTGTCCACTGTTTACTGTCGAAGGGACAGGCATCCAGCGAAGCTGGCGGACGAATTTCTTGCACATTCGAACTAACAGAATGCCATAGAAAATCTCCAAATTTGGGATTGTCGCTCCCGAACTAGGAATTACGCGAGTACTGTGCTGAGAGTCCTAGTCCCCGTGGACCGCCTGTACTCTCGTAAATGGAACAGCTTAGCGGCTAAAATTCTGTCGTACCCAATGAGCGTCGTTTGGCCGATTGTTTGCATCTAAGGATTTGAGTTCAAAAAGGGAAAAGGGAAAGGACCCAAGAATTGATGACCCCTCGGGAGATTTATCGGAATCGGAAAGTGCGCGTCACGTTCTGGATTGCAGTAATTGCGCTGGTTGCCCTGCAGCTGTATTACGTGAGAGAGATGCTCGCGCTGCTGATTCTGTTTGCGGCTTTCTTTGCCGTCGCCACGGCGATTGTGCTCGCCCTGTATCTCGTGAATCGCGCCGGCCAATTCAGCTTGTCCAAGGCGGAACCCTATGCCATCTCTGCCGCGCGCGCCGGCCGGCGCGGTTTGGGCTTCGTCGGCGAAGTCAGTAGAAAGCCATTCCGCCGTCAACATTCAGAGACTGCCCCGTAATCGCGCTGGCTGCATCGGAAGCCAGAAACAGCGCGGTCCCGGCGATTTCGTCCGCCGTCTGGCCGCGCCCCTGTAAGATGCTCTGTAGAAACTGTTTAAGCTCTTCTTCCGGGGAGACGCCCAGTCGTTTCCCCAACGCTTCTCCCAACTCCTTCGACATCTGAGTTTCGGTCACCGGTCCGGGGCAGATTGCGTTGACGCGCACGCCCTTGCGCGCCGACTCTGCCGCCGTCACGCGCGTCAAGCCAAGCATCCCCGCCTTAGCCGCCGCGTACGGCGAACCCCACGAAAACGCTGCCTTCGCCGATAGGCTTGAAATATTCAGGATCACGCCGGAAGCGCGCTCGTACATCCCCGGCAGCACCAGCCGAGTCAGCAGGAATGCCCCGCGCAGATGAACCGCGATCACGCGGTCCCACTCGGCGGGCGAAATCTCCTCCACCGGCTTCACCGGGCCGTACTCGCCGGCATTGCTCACCAGGATCGAGACGGGCCCAAGCTGCTTCTCAGCTGACTGCACGACGCGGGCGCAATCGGCCTCCTGCGAAACGTCGGCTGAAATCCAGGCAGCACGCCCGCCGCTCTTGGCGATCTCAGTCGCGACGCCCTCGACTTGCGCGCTAGTCCGCGCAGCGACGAGCACGGCGGCACCCTCGGCGGCAAAGCGCAGAGCAATGGCGCGGCCGATCCCGCGCCCGCCACCGGTCACAATCGCGACTTTGTCTTTCAGCAGCATCCCGGAACGCCCCAGCATAACATCCCGTTGGGACGATCGTGTCAGGTCATCTGGAGGGCCGGGCCGACGCTGAATCGGGCATGAGAGGTGCTTGCTCAGATGCGCAGCGTAATAACTCGAGTCTTTCGGGAAAAGTGCCGTGGCGGGGAGGGGGTGAAATCGTGTATCATGTTGGGAAATTTGGCAGGTGAAAATGTCTGAGGCGAAGGCTGGACCCGATAAAGGGAAGTATTTGTTACGGATGCGCCCCCGCGGCTTTTGCGCCGGAGTGGTTCGGGCAGTGGACATCGTGGAACTGGCGCTGCAGGTGTACGGCTCGCCGGTTTACGTCCATCACGAGATCGTGCACAACCGCTACGTTGTCGAGCAGCTCCGGCAGCGCGGGGCCATTTTCGTCGAGACGGTGGAGGAAGTGCCGGAAAAAGCGGTGCTGGTATTCAGCGCCCACGGCGTGCCTCCCACGGTGCGCGAAGAGGCGAAGAATCGCAGCCTGCGCGTCATTGATGCCACCTGCCCGCTGGTGACCAAGGTCCACCTCGAAGCGCTGAAGTTTGCGCGCGAGGGACGCACCATCATTTTGATCGGCCACAAGGACCACCAGGAAATCGTGGGCACTTCGGGCGAGGCGCCCGACCGGACCGTGGTGGTGGACAGCGTCGAAGCAGTGGACCGGCTGGAAGTAAGCGATGCGAGCCGGCTGTCCTTTCTGACGCAGACGACGCTCAGTCTGTACGACACGCAGGAGATCGTGGCGCGGCTGCGGCAGCGGTTCCCGCAGATCGAAGGCCCGGCCTCGGACGACATTTGCTACGCGACGCAGAATCGCCAGGAAGCCGTGGAAGAGATGGCGAAAGAAGTGGATCTGATTTTGGTGGTGGGTTCGCCGAACAGCTCGAACTCGAACCGCCTGGTGGAAGTGGCCGAACGCGCCGGAGTTTCCGCGCGGCTCATTGACGATGCGACGGGCGTTCGTCCGGAGTGGCTGGAAGGCGTGAGCCGCGTGGGATTGACGGCGGGAGCGTCCGCGCCGGAAGTGCTGGTGGAGCAAGTGAGCCAGCGACTGGCTTCGTTCGGATTCACGGATCAGCGCGACCGGGACTTGATTCGCGAAGACGTTCGGTTTACGCTGCCGCAGGAATTGGCAGTGATCGCGCCTGCTTCCAAGCAGGCGTAGCGCCCCGGGGGGGCACGGGCGGGCAATTCCGACCCTGCGAGTGGCAGGCAGGCTTCCCAAAAGAAGAGGAGCGCACCTTTGGCGGTCAAGATAATCCGTCAGCCGAAGAAGATTGCCTTGCTGGGCGCGCCATCGAGCGCGGCCGCTCTCTCGGCAGGACACGAGCGCGCGCCGGCGGCCCTGCGCGCGGCGGGCCTGATTCCTGCGCTTCAAGCGGCGGGATTTGAAGTCACCGATCTCGGCGACGCCGCTCCGCAACTTTATCAACCTGACGATGAACATCCACGCGCGCGGAATCTTCCCGCGGCACTTGCGGGCTTGCGCGATTTGCGGCCGAGGGTGGAAGTTGCGGTGAAGTCGGGCGCGCTGCCGCTGGTGATCGGCGGCGATTGCATGATAGTGCTCGCGACGATTGCGGGCGCGCGGCGCTACTATCGCAACGTCGGCCTGGTGTACATGGATTCCGACGCGGATCTGAACGAGCCCGCCACAACGCCCTCCGGCTGCGTGGATGGGATGGTGATCTCTCACGCCGTTGGGCGCGGCGCAGCGGAGATGATCCGCTTCTGGAATGAGCCGCCGCTGGTGCGCGAGCCGGAAATCGCACTTTTCGGCGTGAATCGCACGGATCCCAACGAAGATAAATTTTTGGAGCGTACGCCGCTGCGCGCCTATCGCGCCGAAGATATCGCGAAACGCGGCGCTGCGGCCGCGGCGCAGCAGGCGCTCGACCGCATGCACGGCGCGGGACACGAATTCGTGCTGCATCTTGATGTGGATGTAATTTCGAGCGATGAATTTCGCGCGACGAATTATCCCTCGCTCAGCGCGCTGAAATTGGCGGAGGCGCGCGATGCGCTCGCCGTGTTCGCGCGGCAACCGCATCTCGCCGTGATGACCGTTTGCGCGTACAATCCCGCGCTCGATCCGGACGGCTCGGCCGCAAAACTTGTGATTGATTTGATTGTCGGGGCGCTCGCGCAACGGCTCGTTATCGCGCCTGAGCCGGCGAGCGAAGTTGCGACGGCAGCAACGCCCGCCCCCGCAGAAGCGAGTGCAGTTGCAGCGGCTTCGGCTGCTGTGTCCACACCTACGGAAAAAGCCGCACCGGACACGAGCGAGTCAATTAACCTGCCGTCCGAAGTGGATAGCGAACCACCGAAAGCAGAGCCCGCAAGTTCGTAACTGCCCGCTACACCAACGGCTTAGAATTTTTCCACTACGAGCTTACGCGCTCAGAAATTAAATGTAAGTTGCAGGTCGATTCTCCGGTCCGCCGTGCCGGAGGAGTAGATTCCAAACCCGCCGCCTCCGCCGCCCGCCATGGAGATCGATTGATCGAAGTCGAACACGGGCGCACCGTTGACGACTCTGCTCGAATCGATAGCCCCGACAGGCGGTCCGAAGTTCGCAATATTGAACAGATTGCGGACGTTCGCGGAAAGCGTCAGAGTGTACTTCTTCCCAGAAGACGCACCTCCGCCGCCAAATCCGCCGAACCCGCCTCCCCCACCACCACCTCCTCGGCCACCGCCACCACCGCCGCCGCGTCCGCCTCCCCCTCCTCCGCCTGGGCCGCCACCTGGACCACCCGGACCGCCGCCGGGCCCACCGCGTCCCCCGCCGGGGCCTTGGCCTGGACCTTGGCCGCCCGGCTGACCATTATTTGCAGTTGATTCGAGCGGGCCTCCAAAGCCAAAGCTCTTGCTGATTCGGAGATTGAAAGTGAAAAGGGCGGGGCCCGTGCCGGAATTGATGGGCACCAGAGATTCTGCAGCCGTCGGCATGGAGTCAAACGTGCCGAGGGGCGTGCAGTAATCGTTCATCGTCTGCGTCACATTGGCGCAGGTGGTATTTGAGACGAACCCCGGCCGTTGATTGAAAATGTTACTGCCGATCAAGTCCTCACGGATTGTGATATCGAATGGCGAACCCGAAGCCGCCACGAGTAGTGGGTTCAAGCGAAAACCCCACGGCAGTGTGACGGTGCCGCCGAGGAAAACGCGGTGACGCGTATCGAACGAGGCCCTGCCGTAATCCGCGAGGATATCGTAGGGATTGGAAGGGGAGCTTCCCGCGCCGCCAGTATCACTATTGGCAAAGCCCAGGCTGTAGTAGCCGAACAAAGTCAGCTTGTTGCCGAGGCGGTAGTTCAAATTTACGATCAACTGATTTTGCTCGAACTCTCCCACCGACTGGTATTGATTGATGTTTTCCAAGATGCCGTTTGGACGCGTGCCGCTGTCCGGGAGGTTCGGGTTGTACGTTCCGGGCAGCGGCGCGTTCACGTTGTCTAGAAGAAACTGATGCTCGCCATGCGTATTCAGATAGTTCACGGTGACCGTGGCGCTCTTGCTGAGTTGGCGTTCGACGCTGAGCGCGGCCTGCAACTTATAGGGCGCGCGAAGGTTGGGCGCGATCTGATAGATCGTGGGAATGGACGTGGACAAGCTGCCGGTGTAATCGCTGGTTGGCGTCGCGCCATTGGGGAAAAAGAACGACGGATTGTTGACCACGTATGTCTGCTCGGTCACGCCATTTTGACGTTCGGCCTGAAGCACGAGGTCATCCGTAAACCGGTCGTAGAAAACTCCATAGCCCGCTCGCACCACGGTCGTCGGACCGGCCTTGGAATGGCCTAGCCCCCAGGAGAGCATCACGCGCGGCGCCCAGTCCGCGTGATCGTTAATGTGATTTTGCGATTCAAATCGCAAGCCGTAGCTCAGGGTCACCGTGGGGCGAATCTTCCAGTCGTCCTCAGCATAAACGCCCACGTCTATGAGATTTACCTTGGCCGTTGGATTTCCCGTGGCGATCGAGAATTGGTTCGGCCCGGTTCCGGACGCGAACGAAGCTTCATTGCAGAGTCCGGTAGAACTATTCGGGCTGGTGCAGCCTGCTTCGATCGCCTGAAGCGGGCTCAAGGATTGAAATGTGTAGCTGCCATTAAAGCCGCCCGTTGAGACGCTGGTGACCTGGAAATCCCGCAAGCGGCCGCCGAAGCGAACAGAGTGCTTCGCAAAGGCGATCTGCGTGTAGTTCTGAAACTCGTAGTGGTCTTCGTCGTCCGTCGCCGTGCCGATCTTGTTCCCGCCTGCAGTGGACTCGCTGAGGATCTGGAGAGAGGGGAGTAGGGACTCCGCATTCTCAGTGTTGCTCTGACGGAGAAACTGGAAACGCGTTTCGGTCAGGGCGCGCGGGCTGATCACATGTGTCTCGTCGAGCTGGATGGTGTTTTCGATGTCAGAGGAGTTGATTCCTTGTGAGGGGAGCGTCTGTGTGGATATGCCCTCATTCGTGCTCACGCTGCGTGTGAATTGGTAGCGAGTCGTCAGCGTGTCATTCGCACCAAATTGAAAATCGAGGCGCGGACTGATCTCCGTTCGCGTCAGGGGATTGATGACCGATGCGGTGTACTGAATCTGGTTGAAATTGGAGCCCAGCGTTTCCGCATCCACGACGCTGGTATTGTCCACATTCCGCTGCTCGACCTCGACGAAATAGGACATCTTCTTGTTGATTGGCCCGCTGACGTTTCCACTAAACTGAACCGTGTGATAAGGCGGGGTCGGCGTAACGCCGGGAATAATGAACGGATCGAGCGTGTTGAATCCAGAATCGTTGCCAATCACAAAAAACTGGCCGTGCGGCGTGCCCGTCCCGGGCTTGGTGAAAATTTCGACGCGCCCGAAACCCGGCTCGTCCCATTCGGCGGAAAATGGATTCTGATTGATGCGAATTTCGCGGATGGACGATTTCGGCGGCAATTGTCCGGCCGTGAATCCGTCAATGTACATCTGGCCGCCATTGGGGCCGGCGGAGGGTCCCGCCAGCGCCGAAAGTTCGTCCTGCAATTCATCCGGATCGTCGGAGAGCGCTTCGAGGTCCTTGCCTTGAATCACGATGGCGCCGGCATTGTTTTCCGGACTGACGTCCACCTGCACGGCCTGCCCTGAGACGTTGATTTTCTGTTGCTGCTCCGCGAGCACGAGCTGCGCATCAACCTTTTGAATCTGGCCTGCCGAGATCTCGACCGAATCGTTCTCGAACACAGTGAAGCCGTTGGCGTTCACCGTGAGGATATACACGCCCGGCGCGAGCCCTTTGATCTCGTAGGTTCCGGTAGCCGTAGTCTTTGTTGTGATCGTGTCACCTGTGGACGGCGTCATCGCCACCGTTGCCTGTGGCACCGCCGCGCCTGATGGGTCCGTGATCTGGCCACGCAGCGTGCCGGTGGCGGTTTGCGCGTGTGCGAATGGCGCGAGCGTCAGCGCGGCAAAAAGTGCCGCAAGTGCGAGGAGGGTGGTACGAATTGGCCTGACTTGCATCCCGTCTCCTTTGATCTATAAGGGCAATCACTGCGAATGAAAAAGTGCGCGAATCAGCCGCGCAATTATTGGCCGCCGCCGGCGTCTCCGCTCGGCGCTCCGAGACTCCACGGCGCCAGCAGCATTCCGCCTCCGCCCGGCGAAGCTTCGAGTATGGGTTCGACGCCGCCCAGCAACGTAATCGCGGTGACGCCCGCGGCCGTGCCTTCCGTCGATACGATCATCACGGCGTCGCCTTTCTGGAAATCGTTCAACGTCGAAGCGGGCATTCGCGCAATCATTTGTTGCAGGTCCATTCCGCCGCCCCCGCCGCCGCGAGGTCCTCCCGAAGGCCCACCACCTGTTGGACCGCCGTTCGCACCGCCGCCCGCGCTGCCTCCCGCCTGTCCGCCAACGGGTCCACCCTTAAGACGCATCGCAATTCTTTGCGCGATGAATGGTTGGAGCCGGCGAACTTCTGAATCTGCGGTGACAGCGATGACGAACGTTTTCTTCGTCGCCAAATCCTTGACGCTCAAAGTTCCCTTCGTCGCATCAATCGACGCGATCGTGCCCGAAATATTGTGAAAGGCGCCCGAGACGATTTCCTCCGCCGCGAAGGAAGTGCCGTCCGCGCTGATGGCGCCGCGTGCGCGAACCTGATCGCCGGGCTGAATCCGATCGAGCGTGCTGGGCTGGGCATCTTCAAATTTCACCGACTCCGGTGCATAACGCCGGACAATTGTGGTCTTTGCGACTTGGATCGTGATCGTTTTCTTGGCGCCGGCAACGGTGGTGGACATGGTGATCGTTCCCCCGGCGACGTCCACGGCGTTCACCAGACCGCCGATGCCGCGCTTCTGCCAATCCTCAGCCTGCTGCTGCTGCATCAGCACGACGTCCGCGTGCTTCATGACAATTACCGTGGACGCGACAACAGTTTGGCCGTCGTCGCCGAGCTTGCCGCCGACCAGCAGCCGGTCGCCCACCTCGATGTCCTGCAAATGGAGTGGAAGGGCGCTCTTCAAATCTTTTTGCCCGGGAGTGATTCGCGCGATGCGTGTGGCGTCCTGCACCACGATTTGCACGGTTGCTCCGGCATCGGTCGTAAGCGTGATCTGCGTGCCGTTTATCGCTTTAACTGTGCCCACCGGACGCGCAGCGCTGCCAGGCGCAGGGGACGGTGCAGGCTGCTGGGCCGCAGGCAGTGGGCCAGCGGCGATCAGCGAGACTAGGGCCAGCAAGAGGAAACAAAGTGTCAGGGGGCCTGAATACACTCGTCTAATCCTACCTGCCGGGCTCAATGCCACTTTTAGCACTCCTCTTGAGGTATCAATCCTGCGCTGTCTTGCGCTGCAGTGGCTGCGGCCTGAGGGGGACTCCCCGCGCCACCTGATGCCCTGCCTATACCCCTGCCTAGTGTTGGACGCATGAACCGCGGGCTGTGTTTCAAGGTTTTTAGTAGGACAGGCATTTCTGCCTGTCCTGGTTTTTTCAAGCGCCAGAAGGAACCGCGCACTCTGGAGATGTGGCTACGCTGCTTAAAGATTTAGGATGAAAGGACATGCAGCAATGCCTGTCCTACTTCAACCCGCTCGATCAGCCGGTGAGCGCCCCCGCAAATACTCGGTGATTGTCGAGAGATCCGACGCCGCAAATCCACTCTCGGCCGCCGCGTGAAACAGCTCCCGGGCGAGTATCGCGGTTCTTAGTTCGAGCGAATGCCGCTGCGCTTCCTCGATGGCGTAGGTCAAGTCTTTCTGCATGAGGCCCAGATAGAAATGCACGCTCGTATCGTGCGCGGCGATTCGTCCGGCCATGTTTTTCACAAGGGGGCTGCCCGGCGCGCCGTTGAGCAGCACCGGCAAGGACTTCTCCATGTCCAACCCGGATTTATCAATCATCGCGAGCGCTTCGCCGAATGCGGCACCTTGCACCGCGCAGAAGAAATTGTTTACGAGCTTCAGCGTGGCCCCGCTTGAGAGCGGGCCGACGTGAACCACATCTTTTCCCATCGCCCTCAATGCCGGCGCCGCGCGTTCCACGTCTCGCGTTTCGCCGCCGCAGAGAAACAGCAACTCGCCGCTGGCGGCGTGCGTGCGGCTCCCGGTGACCGGCGCATCCACGAGGGCGCATCCGCGCGCTCGCGCGGCAACGCCAAGCTCGCGCACCCACACCGGCGAAACGGTGCTCGACTCCACGAACAGCGTGCCAGCCGCGGCACCCGCCACCGCGCCCTGGTCGCCGAGCCAAACCGATCGTACCGCGGTGTCGTCGCTCAACATGCTCACAATTACGGCGGCATCGTGCGCCGCATCGCGCGGACTGGTAGCCACGCGCGCGCCTGCACCTCGCAGACTGTCCGCGCGCGATGCCGTCCGATTCCAGACTGTCAGCGGGAATCCTGCGTGCAACAGCCGCCCCGCCATCCCGATTCCCATCGTGCCCAGGCCCAGTAGTGCTATGCGTTCGCTCATGATTTCCGCTCCAGACTTCCCGAGTCGGTGCATTTTAGTGCGTTGCCGTAGAAGCGCGCTATTTATAATTCTTGAGAGTAGGACAGGCATTCCTGCCTCTCCGGTTTTTCCCAGGGGCAGTATGGATGAGGGATAAAGTCGACGTGCGGCTGTGCAGTTCAGAGAAACCTGGACAGGCAGGAATGCCTGTCCTACTTTCCAGCTTTCCGCTTGCGATTCGCGTCCCGCCGTCGTACCGTGCCCGGTTCGGGCGTTCCACACCAGGCAGATGGAATTCTCCTTCGATTCCGGGAACATACGCCGCTGGCGGAT
>Ga0181523_10001833_pt1 | contig 21873 bp, 21 predicted proteins | sample PEATcosm2014_Bin_43_FD_119752 | JGI IMG/M metagenome (GOLD analysis project Ga0181523, IMG submission 119752) | Peatland microbial communities from MTU Mesocosm Facility, Houghton, MI, USA - PEATcosm2014_Bin05_30_metaG | ecosystem: Environmental > Terrestrial > Soil > Wetlands > Peat | place... | reverse complement strand
TCGGATGATAATCACACCCTATAATCAGCATGTTCGGCTCCTTTCCTCCGAGCCCTTTGGTTGGTTTGCGCCTCCAAAGTTTACTCGGGCCTGGGAGCCGACATTGTTATGGAATCATTACACGCATTGACCCGTCATGACTGTAGAGGGCCTGCCGATGGGCTGGTCACGGGCTACGATATTGACGCGGATCTCAGCCGTTCTTTTTTTCTAACTCTGCCCAACGTGCGTAAAGAGCATCGAGCACCTCTTGAGCCGCGTCCAGCGCGGCCTGCGCGCTTACCAGTCGCGGAGCGTCCATTGCGTTGGCTGGATCTTCCAGTTCTGCGCGCTTGGCTTGCACCAACTGCTCGGCTTCTTCCACTCGCTGCTCGATGGTGGCGTACTCCCGCGCTTCGAGGTAGGAGAGCTTCTTTCTTGCTGCTGTCATCGCAGCGGACGCAGTGCCTGACGACGTTTTTGAGTTGTCCGTAGCGGGGCTCAGCCCCGCCACCACACGAGTTGTTGTCGCGGCTACTGACTTTGTGCGCTGGGCTTGCCATTGCTCCCATTGCGCGTAGTCGGCGAAGGTTTCGGCTCCGCCTTTGCCGTTTAGTCCGAGGACGATTGTGGATACGCGATCCAGCATATAGCGATCGTGGGTCACCAGCACGAGCGAGCCGGGAAAATCGATCAGGCTTTCTTCCAGAATTTCGAGCGTCGGAATATCGAGGTCGTTGGTGGGTTCATCGAGCAAAAGAATGTCGGCCGGCTGGAGCATGAGCTGTGCGATCAGGACGCGGGCGCGTTCGCCTCCAGAAAGCCGCCCGACGGGCTGGCTTAGTTGCTCGCCGGTGAAGAGGAATCTTGCCGCCCATCCGGCGACGTGAATTACGCGGTCGCGATACACGACGGAATCGCCGTCGGGTGCGAGCGCGCGGCGCAGAGTCACGTCGGGATCGAGAGTGCGAGTCTGGTCGAAGTAGACGATGCGCAGCCAATCGGCGCGGCGAATCTCGCCGCCGCTCGGTGCGAGGTCTCCCTGCAACAAGCGGAGCAGGGTCGTCTTGCCGCTGCCATTCGGGCCGACCAGGCCTACGCGCATTCCGGCGGTGAGAATAAAGTTAAGGCCTTCGAATAACGCGCGATCTCCCATGGTGCAGGTGACGTCCTGCAGTTCGATCAGGCGCTTGGTCTTGCGATCGGTCGCGGAGAAATCGATCTGCGCCGTGGTGCTGCGCGTTCTCGAATTCAGGTCGGCCAGCTCTCCCATAAGCTCACCGGCTTTGCTGATGCGGGCTTTAGACTTGCGGGTGCGGGCTTTCGCCCCGCGGCGGAGCCACTCGATTTCTCCGTGAACCAGATTCTCGAGCGCTTCCTGACGCCGCGACTGCGCGTGCAGGAATTCTTCTTTCTTCTCCAGAAAAGCGATGTAGCTGCCGCGGACGCGGAGCGAACCATCGGGGTAAATGCGATTGAGCTCAACCATGTCGGTGGTGACGTTCTCGAGAAAGTAGCGATCATGACTCACGATGACGCTGGCGAATGGCGCTTGCTCCAGCAGGTCTTCGAGCCACGTGATTCCGGGAAGGTCGAGATGGTTGGTGGGTTCGTCGAGCAGAAGGATGTCGGGATGCTGCACCAGTGCTTCGACAATGGCGAGACGCTTCTGCCAGCCACCGGATAATTCAGTAGCGCGGGCGTCGAGATCCTCGAAACCAGCGCGGCCGAGCGTCTCGGCAAAGCGCGCGCCGCGCTCGGATCCGGAGACGCCGCAACCATCGAGAGCACTTTCGATCACCGATCGGACCGTGGCTCCGAGCTTGAATCGCGAGTCTTGCTCAACACAGGCGAGACGGGTTCGCTTCCGAAACGACACTTCCCCGCTGTCGGGAGCAACATCGCCAGCCAGAATTCGCAGAAGCGTGGACTTGCCTGACCCGTTCGGGCCAATGAGGCCGATGCGATCTCCGTCAGAAATGGTAAAAGAAACATTCTGGAAGAGCGGATTTGCTCCATAGGCTTTCGTAATTTCCTGTGCGTTGACGATGGGCGGCAATGATTTGCGGTCTCCAAAAGTATGGGTATCTTGAGGATATCAGTTGGTAGGGCATGACTCATCCATCCCTGGCCGGGGCAGCTGCCACAGCGGCTAAAGCCGATTCGTCCACGAACCCGGCGTTATCGCAGCGGCGAACCGCTGCGCCACCCAAAATCAACACCTCAGCCTATTGCGCAATGACCTTTTGTTCTAGGTCTCGAGCGGCTAGCGCGACACCCTCTGGCTTGCCGAGATCGCGCCAATAATATTCATCGGCGCGAAAGGCGAGGATTCTTTCTCCCTCGGCGGCGAGACGCAAATAGGAAGTAATGATGGAGAACGCGCCGTCTTCAATCATCATCGCAAGCAGACGCGGAGAAATAACGTGGATGCCGGAGAAGCCCCACGCATGCAGGGGCTGCTTAGGTGGAACGAGTGAAGATCGAACAAGTTCAGGTTCTTGATCGCTTCCGGATCGGCGGCCGCGGAGCTGAAGCTGATCGTCGAAGAGCAGGTATCGAGAGGTCTTGCGGTCCTGCACCGCCAAGGTCGCCAGAGCCTGACTTGCAGTGTGAAATTTCACCATGCGCCGAAGGTCAATCGTGCTGAGGACATCGACATTGTGCACGATAAAGGGTTCGTCAGCGCGGCCGGAATCTTCGACGGAACTGTTGGCAAAGAAATAAGCGGCCTTCTTCAGGCCACCGCCGGTGTCGAGCAAAATGTCCTCGCGAGAAACTACAATGCGCATGCCGAAGTTGTCGTTTTTTTTCAGATACTCCACAACCATGTCGGCGAAGTGATGAACGTTGATGATCACCTCGCGAACTCCAAAGCTGCGCAGGCGAGAGAGCGTGATCTCCAAGAACGTGCGGCCGTTGATTTCTACCAGCGCCTTGGGACAATCGTCGGTGAGCGGCCGCAGGCGCGTGCCGAGTCCGGCGGCGAGGATCATCGCTTTCATGGGTCTATGGCTCACCGATCGAGCGCCTTCGCTGATCTCGCGTTTTCTCGGATCTCGCTCTCACCGGGCCAACTCTCCTGCTCGCGATGGCGGACGACCACTTCTACTCCGCCGTTAGCTTTGTCGCGCAAATGCTTCGCCAATTGCTCCGCCAGATAGACCGAGCGATGCTGGCCGCCGGTGCATCCGAACGACACCATCAAGTGTTTGAAGCCGCGACGCTGATAGGTGCTAACGCTTGCGTCCACCAGCGACTTTACGCTGGCTAGAAACTGGTGCACGCTCTCCTGCTGATTGAGATAGTCGATGACGGGCGCGTCTTTGCCGGTGAGGGTCTTGAAGCGCTCTTCGCGTCCAGGATTGGGGAGGCCGCGGCCATCAAAAACGAAGCCACCGCCATTACCGCTGTCGTCTTGTGGCAGGCCTCGATGAAACGAAAAACTGAAAACTCGCACCGTCAATTTTTCCGGAGAAGAAACCAGGCCCTGCAACTTATCCGAGGCCACCATGACCTTGAATGCTTCCATTAGCGTCGGCAAGGCGACGGGCAACTCCACATTGTGAAGCAGCCAGCGCAAGTTTTTCAGCGCATATGGCACGCTTTGCAAGAAATGCTCTTTGCGTTCGTAAAAGCCGCGAAAGCCATAAGCGCCGAGCGCCTGCATGATACGCACATAAACGTAGGCGTAATAAAACTGCATGAACACGGCACGATCGAGATCGACGAACCCGGCGAGGCTGTCGAGATAATGATCGAGTAATTGCTGGCGCAGATCCGAGGGCAGGTCAGCCTTGGCATCGTATAAAAGAGAAGCGATATCGTATTGCAGCGCGCCTTTGCGGCCGCCTTGATAGTCGAGAAAAAACGGCTGGTCTTCATTCAGAACTGGGTCGAGAATTTTGCGCAACATGATGTTGCGGGACTGGAAATCGCGATAGAGAAAATAATCGCGACTGGCGCTCAACAGGAATTTCGTCAGGCGGCTGAAATCGCGCTCCAGGGCCTGTTCGTTGAAGGGAATGCCGGCGAGCCTGAGGAAATAATATTTAAAATAATTCAAATCCCACGCGATGGACTGGCGATCGAAGCTGGCGCGCGGATAGCACACTTTGTAATTCAAATCGCGTCCGGCTTCGACCTGAAAGCGCGGCAACAGGGCGACGACTTTCCGATAGGCTACGATGGCCTCGGGAGCGATGGTCGTGCCGTCGCGATGGCCGGAGAGAAACTCGAAAAGTGTGGTGCTGCCGAGATCTTCCTCGAGATAAGCGCCGTGGCTCAAATCTTCGGCATAAATTTCCGGCACCGGCAAACCGTGACGACGAAAGTGCCTGGAAAACTCGAGGAAGGCGACATTCTCTTCACGCACGTTATACAGAATGCCAATCGCGCTGACTTTGCCGCTATCGAGCCGGACGATCTTGCGTCCCGACCCTCCGAGTTCGCCCTGCAGCGGTCGCACCCGCTCAACCGGCGAGTGGAAATGCTGCTGGAAAAGTCTTTTGAGAACTTCCATGAATTATGCCGCTGTCCTGCTGCCGCTGTCCTGCAGTGCGGCCTCCTAAAGATAACATCGCACGCGCAGACGGGTGGAGTAGGCGATATGACGCCCAGCCGTGGAAACCGATTGACAACCATATCTCTGCTGCCCTAGCATTGACTACGTTATGACTCCGTTGACCCATCGTCATCATCATCACCATGCGATGAGCGTGTCGGCGGGGTAGCACGGATAACCAAAAGCACTTATAGGAAATCCAAGCCCGCTGGCGCAGAACTCGCCCAGCGGGCTTTTTGCCTTTGTGCGAGGTCTGAAAATCGGGATATGAGATAAGGAGGGTTCGATGGAAATCGACTTCGACAAGATGCAGGGCCTGGCGCCTGCGGTCATTCAGGATGCGGGCACGGGAGAGCTGCTGATGGTGGGTTTCATGAATCGGGAAGCGCTGGATATGACACTGCGCACGGGTTTCGTCACGTTCTACAGCCGCGCCCGCCAGACTCTGTGGACAAAGGGGGAAACCTCCGGCAATCGTCTGCAGGTGGTTGCCGCCTTCGCCGACTGCGACCGGGATACAGTGTTGCTTTGCGTGCACGTGCTGGGCGAGGGCAAGGTCTGCCACAACGGGACGCGTTCCTGCTTTACCGAGGAACTTCCATTGGGAAGTGCGCTTGGGGCTGCCCCGCTCGGACAAGAAAAAGTGGGCCAGGAGAGGGCTGAGCGATGAAGCTGCGACTCGGCATTCCCAAAGGAAGCTTGCAGGAAGCAACGTTGAGCCTGTTCATGCGGGCTGGGCTGCGCGTGTACACCAACGCCCGTTCTTACTTCGCTGCGACCGATGATCCGGAAATCGAATGCATGCTCATCCGTGCCCAGGAAATGGCGCGCTACGTCGAACACGGCGCGCTCGATGCCGGCTTGACTGGCCTCGACTGGGTGCTCGAAAGCGGCCTGGATGTAGCCAAGGTCTGCGACCTGATCTATTCCAAACAAAGCATGGGCAGGGTCAAATGGGTGCTGGCGGTGCCGGAGGATTCGAGCTTCCAGAAACTCGAGGATCTTGACGGTCGAATCATCGCTACCGAATTGGTGAGTTTCACCCGCAATTATTTCGCGAACCGGAAGGTTGACGTGCGAGTCGAGTTTTCCTGGGGCGCAACCGAAGTGAAACCGCCGTTGCTGGCAGACGCCATTGTAGAGGTCACGGAAACGGGTAGTTCACTGCGCGCAAATCATTTGAGGATCCTCGAAACAGTTCTTGAGTCCAACACGCAACTGATCGCGAACAAGACGGCGTGGGCCGATCCTTCACGGCGAGAAAAGATTGAAAACCTGGCCGTCATGCTCAGCGGTGCGATCGCTGCGCTGGGGCGGGTGGGGTTGATGCTCAACGTGCGCAAACCAGACTTGCCCGAGGTTCTCGGTCTTCTGCCGGCGCTGAAGAATCCCACCGTCGCACCCTTAGCCGATGGCGAGTGGGTCGCGGTGAACACGGTGATTGAGGAGAGCACCGCGTGGTCTCTGATTCCAAAGCTCAAGCAAGCCAACGCTCAGGGCATCGTCGAATATCCGCTGAATAAGGTGGTCATGTGAAGGGCGATAGCGTGGTGCGCAAAGCGGCGAAGCGCGGCAACCAGATGCGCATTCTTGAAGGCGCTGAGCAGGCTCGTCTTATGAATACGCTGGTGCGGCGCGGCGCAACCGATCTGGCGGAGGTCGAACCCGCAGTGCGGCGCATTGTGAATGACGTCCGGCGCAACGGGGATCGCGCAGTGCGCCGCTACGCCACACGTTGGGATGGATTAGGGAAAAGCGAGCCATTGCGCGTCCCCGAGGCCGATCTGCACGAGGCTTGGGAGAAAACCGACCCTGCACTGCAGGGAGCGATCGAGCAGGCAGCGGGCAATATTGCGCGCTACGCCGAGTGGCAAGCGCCCGAGGAATGGGGGCGCGAAATTCAGCCTGGCGTTAGCGTGGGCCAGTTAGTGCGCCCGCTGGAATCGGTGGGATGCTATGTGCCGGGCGGCCGCTATCCTTTACCTTCCACCGTGCTGATGACGGTGATCCCGGCGCAGGTCGCCGGTGTCGGACAGATTCGCGTTGCGTCTCCGCGCCCGGCGCAGGCAACCTTAGCGGTGGCTGCATTTCTCGGCGTGCGCGAGTTCTACCGAGTCGGTGGGGCGCAGGCCATCGCCGCCCTCGCTTATGGAACTGAGGAAATTCCGCGCGTGGATAAGATCGTCGGCCCGGGCAACCGGTACGTAACCGCAGCCAAGAAGCTGGTGGCTTTCGATTGCGCCATTGAATTCCTGGGTGGCCCCACCGAAGCCGTTATCATCAGCGAAGATGGCGATCCGGATTGCATCGCTTCCGATCTGGTGGCTCAGGCTGAACATGATCCCGACGCGCTGTGCATTTTCATCACGACTTCACGCACATTGGCGAAAAGGGTACAGAAGGAAGTGCGAGAGCGGGTGCGCGCAAACCCAATCGCTGCCCAATCACTCTCGCAGCGCGGCGCCATTCTTCTGGTCGCTTCTCTTGAACAAGCTGTGGAGATAGCGAATCGCATCGCGCCCGAGCATCTCACACTTCCGGCGGCATTGGCGCCGGCCGTGCAACACGCTGGGTCGGTTTTTCTCGACGAGTTCACACCTCAGGCGGCGGGCGACTACGTCTCCGGACCGAACCACGTGCTGCCCACGGGCGGAATGGCCCGGGTGCGCGGCGGTCTGAGTGTGTTCGATTTCGTCCGCGTCGTTGCGTGCCAGCAAGTGTCCCGTGCGGGAATCGGCCAAATCGCGCCGCCGGGCATTGCGCTGGCAAATGCCGAGGGTTTAAAAGGTCACGCGGAGGCATTCCGGGTGAGGTCCTCTCATGCTTGAAGCGCGCGAAGCGGTAAAGAATCTGCACACGTATCGGCCTCCGCTGGCTGGCCGAACCGGATTGCGTCTCGATTTCAACGAGAGCACGGTAGGGTGTTCGCCGCGCGTGCTGGCCCGGCTGCGGTCGCTCGACGCCGAAGCGCTGGCGCGCTATCCCGAGCGAGAGCCGGTGGAAAAAGAAGTCGCGAGTTTTCTCGGGCTCGATCCGGCGCAGGTTCTGCTCACAAACGGCGTCGATGAAGCGATTCATCTGCTGTGTTCCACGTACCTCGATCCCGGGGACGAGGCGCTCATCGTCGTGCCCACCTTTGCCATGTACGCGATCTTCGCGCAGGCCGAGGGCGCGCGAGTTGTCGAAGTGCGTGCTGGCGACAATTTCAAGTTTCCAGCGCAAGACCTGCTCGCTCAACTCAGCCCGCGCACTCGGCTCATCGCCGTGGCGAATCCGAACAATCCGACCGGAGCAGCGGTTGCCTGCAATGTCCTGATTCAGATTGCGCAACAAGCGCCGCAAGCTGCTCTGCTCGTCGACGAGGCGTACTTCGAATTTCATAGGGAAACGCTCATCGATCGCGCGTTTGTTGACCCCACCACGCAGATCGAGAATCTTTTCGTAGCGCGAACATTTTCCAAGGCCTACGGGCTCGCCGGTCTGCGCATCGGGATTCTTGCAGGTCAAGCCCGGCAGATGACGATGGTCCGCCGTGTGGCCTCACCGTACAGCGTCAACGCAGCCGCCCTCGCGGTTCTGCCGGAGGCTCTGAGAGATCAGGAATATGTCAGCCGCTATGTCGCGCAAGTCCTGAATAATCGCGAGAGGTTGCAGCGGGAACTTGGCAATTTCGGATTGCATTACTGGCCGAGTCACGCCAACTTTGTGCTCGTCCGCATTGGCTCCGCCCACGCGGAGTTTGTTCAGGCTCTGCGCGACCGCGGAATTCTGGTTCGCGACCGGAACTCTGACCCAGGCTGTGAAGGCTGCGTTCGTCTGACGGTGGGATCCGACGAACACACAGAGACTCTTATCGGCGCTCTGCGCGAAGTGGTTGAGCAGCTTGGATTGCGATCTAAATTGCGACCTGCGTTGCCGGCAGAGGTGCGGGCGTGAGGAAAGCGAAGCTGCATCGCAAAACTGCCGAAACGGAAATTCGAATTTCGCTCACCATTGAGGGTCGTGGGAAGTACGAAGTCTCGACCGGAATCCGTTTTCTTGACCACATGCTCGAACTGTTCACGCGTCACGGTGGCTTCGATTTGAAACTGGCCGCCCTGGGTGATTTGGATGTTGATCAGCACCACACCGTGGAAGATGTTGGCATCGCCCTGGGTGAGGCGTTCGACCGCGCTCTGGGCGACCGGCGCGGCATTCTGAGAGCCGGCTATTTTCTGATGCCCATGGACGAAACTCTAGGGCTGGCGGCGGTGGACTTCGGCGGCCGCGCGGTCGCCGTGGTTCAGACTAAGGTCCGCGCGACGCGGGTCGGCGATCTGCAGACAGAACTAGTGTGCGACTTCTTTGAGGGTTTTGCACGCGGCGCGCGCGCCAATATTCATGCGCGTGTACTTTACGGTCGCTCCAGCCACCACAAGATCGAAGCGCTGTTCAAAGCTTTTGCACGCGCTCTTCGTGTAGCCTGCTCCCGCGATCGCCGACTGGGACGCATGCTGCCAAGCACCAAAGGGCTTCTATGATGGCTTCCAAAATTGCGATCGTGGATTACGGCGCCGGCAACCTGAATTCGGTGAAAAAAGCATTTGACTATCTCGGCGCCGACGTCGTCGTGACCGCGCAGCCTGACGCCGTCGCCGCAGCGGACAAGATCGTTCTGCCTGGCGTCGGGCACTTCAGCGCATTAGGCGGCCTCGACAACACTGGCTTGCGCGACGCCGTGCTGCAAGGCGCGCGGGCGGGCAAGCCGTTCCTTGGGATTTGCCTGGGTATGCAGTGGCTGTTCGAGGGCAGTGACGAAGCACCCTCGTTTGCGGGAGCCGGAATTTTTGCGGGTCGATGCCTGCCGTTTCCGTCGTCGGTCAAGTCGCCGCACGTGGGATGGAACTCGCTGGCGGTCCGCGAAGGCTCGCGCCTGCTGCGCAACGTCGCACCCGACTCCTTCGTTTACTACACCCACTCCTATCAAGCGCCGGTGGTTGCCGCCACCACGGCATCGACCGAGTACGGAATGCGGTTTTCCGCCGTCGTCGAGCAAGACAACATTTTCGGAGTGCAATTCCATCCGGAAAAATCGTCGACTGTGGGTCTTCTTATACTCAAGAATTTCTGTGAGGCCGATTTGTGAGGCTGATCTGCGGAGTTCGATAAGTGCTGACCAAGCGCATCATTGCCTGTCTCGATGTGGACGTCGGCCGCGTAGTCAAAGGCGTGCAGTTCGTTAATTTGCGCGATGCCGGCGACCCGGTGGAATGCGCCGCCGCGCACGCCCGTGATGGCGCCGACGAAATCGTTCTGCTCGATATCACGGCCACTAGCGATAAACGCAACACCATGCTCGACGTTGTCCACCGCACGGCGCGCTGTCTGTTTATTCCATTCACCGTCGGCGGAGGAATCCGCGAACTCTCCGACGCCGCGGCCGTGTTCGAGGCGGGCGCGGACAAGATCGCCATCAACTCGGCCGCGGTAAACGACCCAACGCTGATCGGAAGAATCGCAGCGCGTTTTGGCTCGCAGGCGGTGGTGGTGGCCATCGATGCCCGGCGCGTGAACAGAGGTTTCGAAGTGTTCGTTGCTGGAGGACGCACTCCCACCGGCCGCGACGCCATTCAATGGGCGCGGAAAGCAGCCGCTTGCGGCGCGGGAGAAATCATGCTGACCTCCATGGACCGCGACGGGACCAAAGCTGGTTTCGATTGTGAGTTGACGCAGCTTGTGGCCGACGCGGTTTCCATTCCGGTGATTGCATCGGGCGGAGCTGGATCGCCGCAACACTTCATTGACGTGTTCCGCGAGGGACGCGCGGACGCAGCTCTAGCGGCTTCGATCTTTCATTTCGGCCTGGAAAATATCGGACAATTAAAACGCGAACTGCAAGCCGCCAAGGTGCCGGTGAGGTGGCCATGCTGATTCCGTCGATCGATCTTATGGGCGGCAAGATCGTGCAACTGGTCCAGGGTGAAAAAAAGAAATTGGAGTTTGACAACTTCGACTACTGGATCGAGCGCTTCTCCAAATATCCTATCGTCCAACTCATCGACCTCGACGCGGCGCGCGGCGCAGGCGACAACCGGCCGCTGGTGAGGCAGATCGTCGGCCAACTGAAATGCCAGGTTGGCGGCGGCATTCGCGATCTCAAAACCGCACGGGAGCTTCTGGATCTGGGGGCGCGCAGGGTCATCATCGGATCCGCGTTGTTAACCGAAGGCCGCATCAACCAGGAGTATGCTCGCGCGCTCGCGGACACGCTCCCGAGGACGGCGCTAATGTTTGCGCTTGACTCCCGAGGAGGCCGAGTTGCGATTGATGGCTGGCGTACCCAGACCACTGTCACTGCCTTCGACATGATTCGCGAGCTGGAACCTTTCTGCGAGACGTTCCTCTATACCCACATCGACACCGAGGGCCTGATGGGAGGCATTCCGATGGAGACGGTTCATGCTATCCGGCGCGCCACCGCCCGGCACCTGGTGGTAGCCGGCGGGATCACCGAACAACGCGAAATCGACGCCCTCGACGCGCTCGGAATTGATGCAGTGGTGGGAATGGCGCTGTACGCCGGGAAAATTCGCGGTTGAAAGCGATCCGACGCAGACGAGAACACAGTTGTCGAACGTGACACGCTAACCGCGATTGGCGGACTAATTTCGCTTTTCATCGCGCCACATCATGCCGGAGAACGAACGCCATCCTGATGCACGTACTTGATCACTTCCACGTCAGACATGGCGATGAGGCCTTCGTCCACCATCTGATCGAGCGCGGGCAGGAGCTTGTTGATGTTCTCGTGCGTATCCACAACGGATACCATGATGGGGCGATCGGAAGACCAGAGGAGGTGAGCGCGGTGAATCAGCGTGCTCGCGCCATAGCCTTCAATTCCGCGATAGACGGTTGCTCCGGCTATATCCAGCTCTCTGCACTTCTCGACGATAGCCTGGTAGAGAGGCTTGCCATGCCACTTGTCGTCTTCGCCGAAATGAATCCGGAGCATCTTGGCTTTGCCTTCGAGTTTCATGTTCGTGTCTCCTGCCGGCGCTCAGTTTTTTCGTAGTTGTGCGAATACTTGATGACATCCACATCGGAAAGCACAACCAAACCTTGCTGCACCATTTCGTCCAGGATTGGCACGAAGGCCTTGAGCTTCTCCTCCGTGTCAACGATGGAGAGCAAGATGGGCCGGTCATGCGAGAGGCTGAGCGCGGCATCCTTGTGGATTCTGCGATTCGCACCGTAGCCGAGGATGCCTCGATACACCGTCACGCCGGCAATGTCGTGAGCTCGTAAACCGCCGACAATCGCTTCATACAGAGGCTTGCCATTCCATTTGTCGTTCTCGCCGACGTAAATCCGCATTAATTTGGCTTTGCTCTCGTTCTTGAGCGCAGGTTTCTCAGGCACGGCCGCTTGCTCTTTCTTTGTCTGCCCTTTCTTTGTCTCGGCGGGCTTTACGATGGTCGTGTCGTGCATTTCAATCAAGCCGGAGCCAACCATGGTTTGCAGTTTGGGCAGCAACTCCTCTACCTTCTGCGCAGTCTCGATGAACTCAACCTTGATCGGCAAATGGGTCGCCAGGTCTACCAGCCTGGTCGTGTGCAGTTGGTGGTCGGAGCCGAAGCCAGCGATACCGCGGGTTACGGTTGCGCCCGCTACGCCACGAAAGAACAGAAAATCCAGGATGGCGGCATAGGCCGCGCTCCCGTGATACTGCTGGTCTTCCGCCACATAGATCGCGACCTTTTTAGCAGGTCCAGATGTGAGCACTTTTCCTCCTTCGCTCTATGTCGACAGTTCTCGCTCGCTGACAAAATTCAACCACGCGCCTTAGTATCCCACCGCCGCTTCATGGGATCGCCTTCCCAGCGACAACGCCCGCCCAGACTGCAGCAAAACCAACCACTACGCTGAGCGTAATATTGAGGAAAGAGATCAAGAGTTGGCCGTCCTGCACACCGCGCAGCGTCTCAAATTCGAATGTCGAAAATGTTGTATACGCGCCGATGAATCCAATCGGAATCAGATATCTCCAATTCGGACTCCAATGCGTCTTCTCGTCCAACAGAGTGAGAATCAGGCCGATGAGGAACGATCCGGAAATGTTGATCACAAAGGTTCCGTATGGGAAGCGTGTTCCCATCTTCCCTCCGATGTAGCTGCCCAACCAGAAGCGTGCGATCGCACCGACGAAGCCTCCGATTCCAACCATTAGGTACTTGAGCAATTCGTATCGTCCCTTTCTGCTTTGCTGAGTTTCTCTTCCGGAGGCAGCGTCTGTCCACAAACTTCGCTGGTCACGTAGCGATCGAACTCCGTCGTCAGGCTCATCAACTCCGCAGCAATTCGGTTGAGATCGGTTGCGGCCGCAGGGGAAATCTGCCCATAGCCGCGCATGTATCTTGGCTGCAATTCCTCAGCGGCAATTCTGATGAATGTCAGAGCGGTGTGCAGACATCGGCTGACCGGGATGAAAGGCTCAGGACGCTCGATGCCCTGAACATCCAACACCTCAGTCAACTGCATGCGTAAGCGCGCAATGTAGTCTTCGATCACCTGCCGTTGCGCCGGCGTGACGTCAGGCTGGTACTCAGGAAAAGCCTGCTTGGAATTGGCGACAGCGAGCGCATTTTCCATATCGGCCAGCAGTTTGTCGATGTGCCGGCACGTAACCGACAAGCGGCGAGCCTGGTTTGAGTTGAGAGAATCCTCTGGCATGAAGCTCCAGCAACGCAGACACGTCGTCTTTAACTTTTCCAGCTCTCAGAAATCTCTTGGAATCAGAAGCGGAAGGGGACGGCAGACCGAATCCCTACCAAGAGAATTCCTTCTTCTTCGTAGGAGTCATCTGCCCGATGCGGGCGATTAAGGTGAACTCCAACACCCGAGCAGATTATGACAACCTCGAGCGGTGAAGTCAATTGTTTGTACTCGTCCAGTGGATGAGTACGCCCGTTTGCATATCGCCCCAGCTGGAGTGTAAAGTCGCCGATACGGTGGCGCTGCGCGACGTCCTGTTGTGCCGATGGCACCACTCGCGGAAGGGGGATTGACGATGCCCACAGCAATTCCACTCCACGTCAACGGTCATGCAACACGGGTAATGGTCGAGGATCCGGAGATGCCGTTGCTCTATGCTCTGCGCGACGACCTGGGACTGCACGGGCCGCGCTTCGGCTGTGGCCTTGGGCAGTGCGGGGCCTGCACGGTACATCTTGACGGGAGGGCAGTACGCTCCTGCGTGACGCCGATCTCCTCGGTCGGCAAGAAAAAGATTGTGACACTCGAGGGTTTGGGCACACTCGAGAAGCTGCATCCCGTCCAGAAAGCGTTTATCGAGGAGCAGGCCGCGCAGTGCGGCTACTGCATCAACGGAATGATTATGGAGGCGGCCGCTTTTCTCGCCTCCAACAAAGGCCCCAGCGAAGCTCAAATCAAGCAGGCGCTCGCCCGAAATCTGTGCCGTTGCGGTACCCATCTGCGCATCGTGCGTGCCGTCAAGCGCGCCGCTGCCAGCGTGTAAAGGGAGGCCGACCATGCTGCTCACTAAACCAACTCGCCGCCACTTCCTGAAGGGCACCGGAATTCTGATCGTTAGCTTCTCGCTGCCCTCACTATCGACGACGGCTTTCGCCCAGAGCGGAACTCCGGCAAGCTCAGGAACGAAGACTGTCGCGCTCGACGACGTCGATGCCTTCCTGGCGATCGACCCCAGCGGCAGCGTGACTCTTTATTCCGGCAAGGTCGATCTGGGCACCGGCATAACTACGGCATTGACCCAAATCGTGGCGGAGGAACTGGACGTGCCGCTCGCGCGCATCCAGGTCATCGAAGGGGACACAGCCCTTACGCCGGCGCAAGGCAAGACCTGGGGCAGCCTCTCGATCCAAAACGGCGGCGTGCAGATCCGCCAGGCCGCTGCTACCGCGCGGCATGCTTTGCTGCAGGAAGCGGCAAAACGGCTCGGCGTGCCGGTCGAGGATCTCATCATCGATCAGGGCACGGTGCGATCGCGCAGCGGCGCGGCGCAAGTCACTTATGGCGAACTGATCGGCGGCAAGACATTTTCACTCAAGCTGGATAAGGAAGCGCCGCTCAAAGATCCGGCGACCTACAAGATCGTCGGGCAACCGGTTCCCCGCGTCGATATTCCGGGCAAGATGACAGGCCAGTTCACCTACATGCAGGATTTCAAGTTGCCCGGCATGCTGCACGGTCGTGTCGTGCGGCCGACGGGCATCGGCTCCACGTTGTTGAGCATCGATGAGAGCTCGGTCAAGGACGTGCCCGGCTTGGTCAAGGTTGTGCGCCAGGGCAATTTTCTGGGCGTGGTGGCCGAGAGCGAGTGGGGCGCCATCCGAGCGGCGCAGAAACTTAAGGTCAGCTGGTCGGACTGGGAGGGACTGCCAGAGCAGAGCCAACTCTGGGAGCATGTCCGCGCCACCAAGGTGAACAAGGACGATGTCACGAGCAACGTCGGCAGCGCCGAGCAGACTCTTCAGCAGGCCGCCAAACGGATCAGCTCGACCTACAACTTCGCCATCCACACGCACGGCTCCATCGGGCCTTCGTGCGCCGTTGCGGAAATCAAGGAGGGCAAACTTACCTGCTGGTCCTCCAGCCAGGCGACGCATGATCTTCGCCTGCAGCTGGCGGCCATGCTTTCCATGTCGGACACGGACGTGCGCGCGATCTACGTCGAAGGCTCGGGCTGTTACGGCCGCAACGGCCACGAAGACGCGGCTGCGGATGCCGTCTTGCTTGCACGCGCCGTGGGGCGACCGGTGCGCGTGCAGTGGATGCGCGCGGACGAGCATGGCTGGGATCCGAAGGGGCCGCCGACGCTGATGGACCTGCAGGCGGGGCTCGATGCGAACGGCAATGTCATCGCCTGGTATTCGCAGCTCTACGTTCCCGAGGGCGCCATCGGCAACGTCAAGCTGGTGGCAGCGGAGCTCGCCGGCCTGCCGCATGAGACCGGGATGGTTCCCGGCAACGTCATCCAAAACACGGCCATACCCTATGCGTTCCCCAACGTGCGCACGGTAGCGCATCGGCTGGCCGAAACCCCGCTCCGTCCGTCCTGGATTCGCGCGCCGGGGCGCATGCAGAATACGTTCTGCAACGAATCGTTCATGGATGAACTTGCCGCGGCGGTCGGCGCCGATCCGCTGGAGTTCCGGCTGCGTTACTTGAACGATCCGCGCGGGGTCGAACTGTTGAAGCGGCTGGCCAGCCTCGCCCGGTGGCAAGGCCGGTCATCGCCAGGCCAATCGTCATCTGACCGGTCGTCATCTGATCGAATGGCGAAGCGGGAGACTGGCGATGTCGCCACCGGTCGCGGTCTTACCTACGTCAAATATGAGCTTGCTCGCACCTATGTAGGGGCGGTCGCCGATGTTGAGGTGAACCGCAAGAGCGGCGAAATCCACGTCAAACACTTTGCCGTCGTGCAGGATTGCGGGCAGATCATCAATCCCGACGGCGTCAAGAACCAGGTCGAGGGGAATGTGGTGCAGACCGTGAGCCGCGTGCTGAAAGAGGAGGTCACGTTCGACCGCTCGCGGGTGACCAGCCTCAACTGGGCAAGCTACCGGATCTTGACCTTTCCGGAGATTCCGGACGTGGACGTCGAGTTGATCGACCGGCCGACGGAGAAGCCGTGGGGCGCGGGCGAGCCGTCCGCTGCCGTTGTGCCCTCCGCCATTTCGAACGCGGTTTTCGATGCAGTGGGAGTGCGGCTGCGGTCGGTTCCCTTCACGCCGGCCAAGGTGCTCGCCGCGATGCAGAACTCCTGAGGCACGAGATCGTTCTGTATCTGGCCCAGTGCAGTTCAGCTAAACTGATTTGTCATGAGTGAACGTCTGCAGGGCAAGATTGGGATCGTCACTGGTGCGGGCAGTGGAATTGGACGGGCATGCGCGATCGCCGTGGCGAGAGAAGGAGCGCGGGTGGCGCTGGTCGGCAGGCGACGGGATCGCGTTGAAGAGGTCGCGCACGAAATTGGCGATTCCGCGTTCGCGATTTCAGCCGACGTTTGTGACACGAGCGAGATTGATCGCTTGCTGGACCAGACCGTACGCCGCTTTGGCGGACTGAGCTTCCTGCTGAATAACGCCGGGGTCATGCATGTCGGGAACGCAGAACAGATTACCGAAGCTCAGTGGGACCACACCTTCCAAGTGAACGTGCGCGCCGTTTGGCTGCTCTCTCGGGCCGCGTTACCGCACCTGAGAAAAGCTGGCGGCGGTTCCATTATTAACATGGCTTCCACGCTCGGGCTTGTCGGCGCCCCCAACCGCGCAGCCTATGCTGCTTCCAAGGGTGCGTTGCTACTGTTGACTAAAAGCATGGCCATCGACCACGGGCATGAAAATATCCGGGTGAACGCAATTTGTCCGTCGTTCGTGGAGACCGATCTGACTGCGGCGGTCATCGCCCAGACTCCCGATCCAGCCGCAGTTCGTCGGCAAAGAACCGCAGCGCATCCCATCGCCAGGCTCGGCCGGCCCGAGGATATTGCAGGACTGGCGGTTTATCTGGCGAGCGATGAATCGTCCTGGGTGACCGGAGCTGCCTTGCCGGTGGATGGAGGCTATCTCGCGGCGTAACGCATTTGCAGTAACGGCGGTCTGATCGGCGCCTTCCATAATTTTCTCACTGCCTCTTACGGTCTGGTCCGGGTTTTTGCCCGGGCCAGAAAGCACGACCTTCCCCGACAAGAATTGTGCAAACAGATGACATCGCGGTGACAACCCTCCTGGCACTGCGGACCTAGCATTCGATTGCAAGCTGGGTCGAGAAAATATTGGTCGAGTGTTGTGCGCTCGGCGACTTACTCGCGTTCCACCCGGCTCGCACAATTCAAGGAGGATTCTGCTATGCAGCGTCACAGGAGTGCTTTCACGATTTGCCTCGGGCTCGCGGTGATACTCGTTTCGAGCGCAGCCCTGGCACAATATCAACTCACAAACCTGGATTCGAATCAGGCAAAAACGGCTAAGGTCATGGACCCACTGCAGGTGAACGGTTGGGGACTGGCTCGCAGCGCGGGCGGTCCCTTCTGGGTCAGCGATCAAGGCTCCGGCTGGTCGACAATCTACAACGGCCAGGGAGTCAAGCAGGGCTTGGAGGTGTTAATTCCATCGTTCAACGGCGCTGGCCCGGGTCAGCCGACTGGAATTGTCTTCAACGGGTCGTCAGATTTTCAGATAGGGGGATGGGACACGCACTTCCTGTTCGCGACTTTGGATGGGACCATCAGCGGCTGGGCTCCGCAGACCAATGCCAATGACGCGGTTATCGCGGTGAATAACTGGGCGGCCGGCGCCAGCTATACTGGCCTCGCCATTACCAACCACCCTTCGGGGAATCTCCTTTATGCTGCCAACATCGCGCAGAATGTAGTCGAGGTGTACGACGGGAGCTTCACCCTCGTCAATACGTTTACCGACACTACGCTGCCGGCGGGTTACGCGCCGTTCAACGTTGCGGATATCAACGGTTTGGTCTATGTAACATTCGCGCTGACAAACCTCGCCCCGAGCGGCCAAATCGATATCTTCCAGGAGGACGGGACCTTCGTGAAAGTGCTGGCGCAGGGCGAGCCCTTGAACCAGCCTTACGGCCTCGCCGTGGCGCCCAGTAATTTTGGACCGCTGAGCAACACTCTTCTGGTCGGGAACAACCTGAACCGTCCGGGCACGATCAGCGGCTTCAATCTCGAAACCGGCCACTTCGTGGGCACCCTCAAGGACTCGATCGGCAACGATATCGCCATCGACCAACTCTGGGGACTTGAGTTCGGCGGGGGCACCGCAAACAACGGCAAGACCAACCAACTCTTCTTCGCCGCGGGTCCATACAATAATCTGGCGGGGACGTTCGGGGTGATTGCGGTGAGGTAGCCGCAAGCCGCTCGATAACGAAATACAAGTTGCACGCACGAGAAAGGAAATATCGCAAAAGGCCGCTCGAGACCGAGCGGCCTTTTGCGCTCTTTATTTTGCTCTTTATTTCGCGCTTCCTTGTCGCTCTTTATGAGCAGCCTAGCGCTGCTTTTCGTATACAGAGTTGTTGGGCGTGGGCTCGTCGTACTCGCGTCCATACTTGTTCTTGTGCGCCATGCTCTGGCCATTGGCTTCCGGCACTCGAATCACCCCTAAAGACGAAGCATTTTCTGCGATGGTGATCTCCCGCACCAGCGGCTGCGCATTTTCCGGGCCCATGCCCTCGCTCCAGATATGCAACATGTATCGCCCATAGGGAACGTCCGCCAGGTTGATTTGACCGTCCGCATTTGAAATGGCATAGAGCGGCGTCGCCATCGTAATGACGACCGCATTCATCTCGGGATGAATATTGCAGAAAATGTAGCTGATTCCAGGCCGGTCAAATCGCACCATCCGCGAAGTACCGGCCTCATACAGACCGAGATCAAACCGCTTTCCTTCGAAAAGTGAAAAGACGTTATGGAAGAAAGGATCGCGATTGGGAAACTCCACCATCGATCCCGCTGGAACCACCAGGATGTGCGGTTCGAAGCTCTTGTTCTTCTGCACCAGGCGCGGGTTTTGCAACACACTTGCCGGCGGGCCGGCGGCGGAGTTTGACGCTGTCGTAGCCGCTTCGCTTCCGGTTCCCGGCGTCGTTGTTGTTATTGGCGTGAGCCACACCACCGTCACCGGAATCGTCCCATGCCGCCGCCTGCCCTTGCCCGCTGCATCCACGACTTCGACGCGCCCGCGCACCGTCGTCGCCGTTGTCTTCGACGCTGTCGTCGTTGTCGTCGTTACCTGCGCGAGCAATCCGGCCGCACCGGTCCACAACATCGCGACCCAGATCAAGATGCTTCTATGGCTCATCGTTGATGGCCTGTCTTAATTCTGTGTTCTTTGTTCTTGGTTCTTTGTTCTTTACAGCGGCTTCTCACCGTGCCGTTTCCATCGATCCTGCTAGAAAAGAACTCCCATCATCAAATTGACATGTCCTGCGTTGTTGCCGCCGTCGGTGAGCGAATACGTCGTCAGGTGCCGATACTCAGCGGAAAACAACAGGTCTGATCGCGGACGGTAAATCATGTTCACGAAGCCCGCTTGATTTCTCGCCAGCGACGCATCTCCGTATGACACCGGATAGGGGAAATATTTCAGGTCGCTGGCATATGGATTATCCATCCCAAACGCCGCATTGAACTCCCATTTATTCGTTGGCCGGTATTTCAATTGTGCCCAGCCACCGATCGAGTTCAACGCCTGCACTTCCGTGGTGGCCAATGTCGGATCGCCACTGAACAACACGCTTTGTCCGAATGCGCCGTACAGTCCGCCAACCGCCCTTCCCCGATAAAACTTTCCGCTCAACGAAAGCTGGCGGCTGAGCGGCAGTTCAATGTCCGTCATTCCGGCCCAGCCATCGACGTTGCGATTGAAGCCATAATCCTGCCGCGCGTAGTAGCCTCCGGCTCCGACGCGCAACGGCTGTCCGAAAACATTCCGCGTCCATGCGATCCGCGCACCGTATGCCGGTTGACGCGATGCTTCCCCAGGCCCCGCTTGGCGGTAGTAACTTGCACCTGCCTCCGCTCCCGCCACCGTGCCCGGTGTTTCCCCGGTTACGGGATCGAGAATTCCTGCCTGGAGGATCAGGCTCGACTCTTCTCCCAGCGCCACTTTATGTTCGACTCTTATCTGCGGCACCCAGCTCCACAAATTTCCTGCATAGGTCAGCGCCGGAATCGCCAGCGTAGCAAACGATGTCGGTGAGTTCGGTGAGAAGAAAATCGCATCTTGCCCAACCACAAGCGAGGTGTTTGTCCAATCCATTCGCATCGTGGCCGTCCGCAAGCGCACGAGTCCGGAGTTGATCCCGTTCGGAATCGGCGGGAACCCGCCCGCCAGATCGAGTTGCAGGTCCGCCGTCGTCTTCGCACCCGCCACAGTCGGCCCAAATGCCTCGAACCCGATCTCCGATTGTCGCAGCGTCGCACCAAAACTTCCTCCGGAGCTGCCTGGCGGCTGCGCATACGCGAGCGTGGGAAGATCAACGCTGTCCACCACACCCTGATTGCTCACCAGATTCATCAAAACAATGCCCGACAACCGCACCCGATACTTCGATGCGCTTTCCACTTTTGTCTGATACTGGTCGTCCACTTTTCCGCTCAGTAATTGGTATTCCTCGTCCAGGCTGGCGGTGCGCTCGGTTTTTTTCTGATCTTCTTTCTGACTTTCCGCTCCCTTCTGACTTTCCGCTCTTTGATCTTGGGGAGTGCCGTTCTGCAAGCTTCCCGCAGCCGCCTCAGAGTTGCCCGCGCCAGTGTTCGCCGCCGCATTGCTCAACACCGCATTCCGCAGTTCCGCTCCGCCGCGGACTTCTCCCCTGCGAATCTCGTCGAGCTCACGGCGTAGTTCCGCTGTTTCCGCGCGCGCGCTCTGCCAGTCGGAGCGCATCTCGGCCACCGCCGCCTGCAGCTCGCCAACCTGCTCCCGCAACTCGCGAACCGAATCACTGACCGACTCATGCGTCGACTCGGGATAAGGTGGATAGGTCCGATTCGCAGGTTCCTGCGCAGCGCCGATGGCGCTCCATGCCGTCAGACCTAGCAGCATGCCCCATCGCAAGCATTCGACCCAGCGTGTCTTGCTCATCGTCATATCGCCTCCTGCCACTCCCCGCACTTCATTTTGAATTTCGGATGGACCCTTCAAGTCTGGTTTACCGAGCCGCTGTCCGCCCCTCAGGGGCTAAAGCCCAGATTCTTATTGGCTCTAAACGGCACGGCTGAAGCCGTGCCCTACCCAAGCCACTTATTTGACGAGTTCTAGTTGGCATGCCGGGCTGCCAAAGCATTTTCCGGCGAAGGGTTCAGCGGAATATTTGCGCGGAATATCGTTCCCGAAGCCGAAGTCTGCTCCACCGTGACGTCGCCCCCGTGGTCCTGCAGAATCTTCTGCACCACGGTCAATCCCATCCCGGTGCCATTTTCCTTGCCGTGGCTCACGAACGGTTCGAACAGCCTGCCACGCACCGCCTCTGCGATTCCGGGCCCGTTATCTTCAATGCGAATTTCCAAACTCTCACCCGTGCGTCGCAGCCCGATATCGATCTTTCCTGAGTCCGCCGGCACCACCTCGCACGCATTCAGCAGCAAGTTGAGCATGGCGCGCTCCAGCTTTCTGAAATCGAACCAGCCCTCGGTCGACCCTTCCGCCGAAATCCGGATTCGTATGCGCTGGAATTCCGGATGCGCCTTCACTCCCTGCACCGCTCGATCCACCGCCGACCGAACGTCGCCGTAGGTGGGACGCAGCGACTCTCGTGTACGCGAGAATTCC
>Ga0181523_10001831_pt1 | contig 21886 bp, 18 predicted proteins | sample PEATcosm2014_Bin_43_FD_119752 | JGI IMG/M metagenome (GOLD analysis project Ga0181523, IMG submission 119752) | Peatland microbial communities from MTU Mesocosm Facility, Houghton, MI, USA - PEATcosm2014_Bin05_30_metaG | ecosystem: Environmental > Terrestrial > Soil > Wetlands > Peat | place... | reverse complement strand
TGCGAATCGTGTTGATACACAACTGATCGAGCTGGGTACCGGTGGCGACAGACTGGTCACTGACAGCCATCAATTCTCTCCTCGCAAATTGGCTTGCACTGCCCCCACTGCCAAATTAGATGAAGTCAACGCCAAATGGATACACCTGCGCCGGCCGCCCCAAGTTTACATCGTGATCGAGAAACAAGACGAGGCACAAGGGGGACTGGCTAACGACCAACAATTTTACACCGAGAAGAATTGGCCGGGGGATCGTCCGGGGCCGGCTGGATCAGGGTAGAGACACGGCTTGCCGCGTCTCCCTGCGCGGAGTCAGACGGGGCAGGCCCCGTCTCTACCAGCGGAGGAACTTCAGGTAAGAAAGGTCCTATTCTGGCTTATCCGGTGTTGCAGGGTGGAGGCCAACTGGTCCACATCTACTGCCGAAATGTGCATTACGTCAGGGTCAAGCAAGGAGATGCGGTTGCTTCCGACCGCGTCGCGACGTACTTGGATCAGCAAAGCCTGCAGTGCTTGAGGGTCGTATTTTTGCGGGGTCATGCGGATTAATTCCTGAAGCGCCGATCCGAGCGACAAGCGTTCGCGGTAGGGACGCTCGCTGGTCATGGCGTCAAAGGATTCGGCCAGGGCGACGATCCGCACGGGCTGCGGTATCTCGTTTCCATGCAAGCCATCCGGGTATCCCGACCCGTCTACGCGTTCATGGTGCCAGCGCACGATTTCCGGAATCTGCGGCCAGGGAAACTGCACCTGGCTGACGATCTGATGCCCCACGACCGTGTGGTCTCGCATTTCGCGGGATTCTTCCGGGTCGAGCTGCGCGGCTTTTCCCAACAGCCGCTTATCGACGGCAACCATGCCAATGTCGTGCAGATATGCGGCCGACCGCAGCGACGCGACCGCGGTCGGGTCCATACCGAGCGCCTCGCCGATCGCCTGCGAGTACCGACCCACGCGCAGCGAGTGTCCATGAATGTTGATGTGTTTGACGTCGATGGCGGTGGCGAAAGCTTCGAGCGCGTTGTCGTAGAACCCGTGCAGCGAGGCCAGCAGCCGCAGGTTTTCCGAGACCCGCTGTGCCAGCGTCTGGCCGAGCGTGTGATTCTGAATGGCCAGCGCCACGTAGTGGCTCAGCATTTCAAAAGCGTCGAGTGCATCTTCTTCGTACAGGGCTTCGCCGGGCCGACGTCCCAGGGCGATGGCTCCAACCAGCTTTCCCCGGACTTTCAGCGGGCAAATGCACTTGAAGAGTTCGGGAGCGACGTTGCCGTTCGAACTCAAAAAGACATCGTAGGTGGAACTGTTGAGCAGCACCGGGCCGGCGGTTGCGGTCAGGGTATGTACGTGGCGGGGAAGCAGGGGAATCAGCGAGGGCTCCGGCAGCAGCGCGAATCCTTGCGCGTCCACCGAGGTCAGCAGGGAAGGCCGTTCGCCGAACGAAAAAAGCACAGCCTCGCGCGCACCGGCCGCCTCCATTACAGCAGTCAGCATGGCCCGCGCGGTTTGGCGGAAGTCGCGGTCCGCCGTAAGTTCGGGCCCCAAATCCGCCAGTGCTTCGACCGTTCTTAAAAGCTTTTTGAGATTGGTTCCCTGCAATGCCTCATGCGGAGGTAAATGCGAGAAACCAGAGCCCCATCAGGTTAGCATCGCCCCGCGACTCGTTTGTTGGTTAGTTTGGTGCAAGCAAAGCATCAGATATTCTGGCGATCGGGTCACCAGGTGATCAGAAAATCGGGATAGCGAACCCCTGTCACGATGCTCCGATCATCCGCTGATTACGCAGAAGGACACACCCCGTGTCACTTTCCTTGACAGGCGCGCGGGGTTGGCTCATACTTCGGCCAAATCGCCCGCGCCGCTTGTGTTCTGCCGGTTTTGCCCGGCAATTTTACCGACCGAGAGAGATCTGTGGTTGTGCCTCAATCCAAGCCGTTTGACCCCGGGAAAAAACTCAACGCTTTGGATCGCGATTCATCGCCCCCGTCGACCTCTTCGAACCGGCCCGGCAACATGGCGGGCAATTTGGACGAGAGCACAACCTTGTCGTCGCTGAAGGAGATGATCGCAGCCGGGGACCACCGACTGGACGCGATGCTCGGAACCATCACCGATGCCGCACAACAACGAACGGGCGCCTCCGGAGCCGCGCTGGCGATGTGGAAGGACGGCGCCATGGTGTGTCGCGCGCGCAGTGGCGACACGGCTCCCGTTCTCGGTGCGCGGTTAAGTGCGGAGACTGGAATCTCGGGGGAGTGTTTTCGCAGCGGCCAGATTCAGCATTGTACGGATACGGAGAACAACCCGCTTGTCGATGCGGAGGTCTGCCGCAGCCTCGGGTTGCGCTCGATGGCCGTTTTGCCGATTCAGGGCTGGCGCGGGGTCAACGGAATCCTCGAAGTTTTTTCCACCCAGCCCGCGGCCTTCAGCGAAGCGCATATTGTTCTTCTTCAGCAACTGGCCACGCTTGCGGAACGGGCACGCGCGTCACAACCGCATGGCGCATCGTCGCTCGCGCCGAAACCCTCGTCTGCGGTTGAGAAGCCGCAACTCTCAGGCCTGCTGCCAGCGTCGGATCGTGTCGGGGACGTGGTGCTCGCTTCCCTGGGCACTCGATCGCGACCGTTCGTCTTAGGCGTCGGCGGCCTGGTGGCGATTGCGCTCTTTGCCTCGGTGATCTGGCTTGGGTGGCGCGGTCCGAATGAGACGGATGGCAAGACGCACGCGGCGACCGCGGCATCTGTGGATGCTGCAACCGTGACCACCGCAACGGCACATCCACCCGACGATGACCTGGTCTGGAAGGAGAATCCTGGCGGCGAGACCTTGATTCCGCTGAGCGCAAAGCCTTCGGCCGGGTCTACGGTGAAGTTGGCCTCAAAGGCGGACGTGCTGGCGAGAAAGAAGACCCAGGCCGATCGCTCTCTCTTGCTCGCCGACGTTGCCGCCGATGCTGTCATCCGACATGACGGTCGAACTTCGCAGACAGGTGCGCAGACAACTGCGCAGACTGGATCGCACTCTGATGAAACCGCCGTGACCGAGCCGTCGTCGCCCGGGTCCTCTGCGGCGGTGTCGCGTGAGATTTCGGGCGGCCAACTCCTGCGTCGCGTTGAGCCTGTTTATCCCGCGGAGGCTCTGCTGTCGCGCTTGGAAGGCCGGGTCATTCTGGCCGCGATGGTCATGGAGGATGGAACGGTGAGCGACGTCAAGGTTATCGCAGGCTCGCCTATCCTCGTCCCGTCTGCCGTGGATGCCGTTGAGCACTGGCAGTACAAGCCCTTTGAACTCGACGGGAAACCGATGAAGAACGAGATCGGGATCAAAATTGACTTCAAGCTCCCCGAATCAAATCATTGAGACATTGAGTCATTGAGTCATTGAGTCATTGGTGGGAAGTCCGATCTCCAATGATGCTCAATGATTTAATACCTCAATATTTACACGCCGACCGGGAAGGGCTTGGTGTGGGTTTCTGAACCCACCGAGAGTCCGGCGAACCGTCCCTGCAGCAGCGACATCATCCCCGTGACCCAGTAACCGATCACGAATAACAACAGGAAGGGGACGGTGAAGTAATTCTCATTGTCGATGGCGTAATACACCGCCAGCGCGAAATAAGTTCCGATCAGAAGTTCAACCCACGGGACCCATCCCAGGCGCTTGCGATATTTGTTGGCGCCGACTTTGTCTTTCTTTGATTCGACGCGATACTTGGGAGTGCGGGCGAAGGCGGTCTGCTTGCCGACCAGCGCTTCGAGCACGGCAATTGTATTGGTGATCGTGAGCCCGATTCCCAGAGACATCAATAGTGGCAGATAGAGCAGCGATCGCACCCAGCTTTTCGGAAACAGTTCCTTTTGCGAGACCAGATAGAAGCTGGAAATGGAGAACGTCGAAGCCATGAACAGGGGCAGGTCGATGTAGAGCATCTGGAACCACCCCTGATAGAAGCGAATAATCATGGCGGGCATCAGCAACACCGAGAGCACGATCATCAGCGGATAGCTGAGGTTGGCTGTCAGGTGATACACGGCTTCGATTTTCTGATGCTGGGATACGTCGCTCTTTAACACCCGCGGAAGTATTTTCTTGGAGACCTGAATCAACCCTTTGGCCCAGCGAGCTTGCTGCGTCTTGAATGCGGTCATCTCCACCGGCAACTCGGCTGGACACTCGACGTCCTGCAAATAGAGAAATTTCCATCCTTTGAGCTGGGCGCGATAGGAGAGGTCGGTGTCTTCAGTGAGCGTGTCATGCTCCCAGCCGCCGGCTTCGTCGATGGCCGAGCGCCGCCACATGCCGGCGGTGCCGTTGAAGTTAAAGAAAACGCCGCTGCGGGCGCGTCCTGAGTGCTCCAGCACGAAATGGCCGTCGAGCAGAATAGCTTCGACTTGGGTCAGCAGCGAGTAGTTGCGGTTGATGTGCGTCCAACGCGTCTGCACCATGCCGACCTTGGGATCGGTGAAATGATGGATGCACTTCAGCAGAAAATCGGGTGGGGGAACAAAATCGGCGTCAAAGATCGCAACGAATTCACCTTTCGCCGTTTTCAATCCTTCCGCCAAAGCGCCCGCCTTGAAGCCCTCACGGTTGTCGCGATGGATGTAGGTGAGTGGATGCCCAAGCGCGGCGTAGCGATCGACCAGGATTCGGGCGACCTCGACGGTTTCGTCGGTCGAGTCGTCCAGCAGCTGAATGTCGAGCTTGTCTTTCGGATAGTCGAGGCGGCAGACGGCATCGAGCAGCCGGTCCACCACGTATTGCTCGTTGAAGATGGGCAACTGCACGGTGATGCGCGGCAAATCGTCAAAATGAGCCGCGGGTTCTGTGGTCTTGTTCTTCTTGTGCTTGTAATAAAGGTAGACCAGCCAGTAGCGGTGAGCGCCATACGCCGCCAGAATGATTAGCACGATGAAATAGGGAATCAGCAACGCCAGATCGAAGGCATTGACCTGGTAAAGCCCTACGAAAGTCTTGTCCAGAAAATGCTGGCGAAGGTAGGGTCCCCAGCCCTTGGAGGCAAGAATAACGACCAAGGCCATCCGGGCCGGCGGGAAACAAGTGAGCGTCAAAGCCATGAACTCAACAGGACCATTAAGGAAAGAGAGCAGCCCAAGCATTGTACAGGATCGGTCACGCGGTCCGAAGCCGAGTGGCGACAGGGCATTGCCCCGTTCCGGCCGGGCAAAGCCCCGCCACCACACGAACACCTACCGCCACTCCTCGCCCACGGGACTCACCTTCAGCTCGATCTGCTGGCGAGAACCTTCTTCCACTTTCACTGCCATACCGTTCGCTTCCTGGGACTGCAGAAAGTCGGGGTCGCGATAGACGCCCTCGGCCAGATCCTGCCAGGCATATAGCTTGTAGCTGCCCGGAGCTACGCCGCGGATGGTAAAGCGTCCATGCTGATCGGTCGATCCGACCCCGAAATGATCGGGAAGCTTGCGAAATTTCTCTTCCGGCACCGACACCACCGTGGCGTTGGCTACCGGATCATCGTTGTCCACATCTTTTGCCTTTTCAACTACCACTCCCTCGATCATGCCTCCGCTGGTGCTCACCGCCAGTTCAACCGTCGCCGGTCCGGTTGGCGTGAATCCGGTTGCTATGTCTCGTCCGCCCAGCGTTACGGATTTAAGAAAGGTGCCCTGCCCGTTGCCTCCGTACACCTGCACGATGTAGTTGCCGGGGTTCACGTTCTTCCATGCGAAGTTACCGGAGCGGTCTACTGGCGCGTTCGCTCCAAAAAACTCTGGCGACATGAAGAAGCCGGGGTCCTCCGGTAATTCTGCCTGACGCAGATTTGCCGCATATTGCGTGAGGTCGCCGGTGACGGGCTCGACATGGAGATGACCGTTGATCGTGAAAGCAGGCTGGACAGTCAGCTTCACCCCTTCGACGTCGGCGGCAACCACGCTAATCTCCTGCCGCGCCGTGAGCAATTGCGAATCCGTGCGGGCCGATGCCCTTAGAACATACGATCCCGGACCGATCCCGCGCAGTTCGAACTGGCCGTCCGGTCCTACATCATTGTCCGCATGGATGGAGTCGCCCGCTTTTGCGACCAGCTCGACGGCAGGCTTCTGGCCGGATGTGACGCCAGTGACAATCCCACGGACCCGATACGTTCTCGCCGGAAGCAGCGCGAAGTTGGTCGGCATTTCATCGCCTGCCTTAAGCACCACTGCCGCGGCCCGCATGGCATCGTAGGTTCCCGGATAGTAGGTGGTGAGGTAGCGAGTATCGGGCTGGCCGTCGCTCGGGCTTTCTCCCCGCGGCGATTTCTCCTGCCGTTCATAATCGCGGAAATCCGGAGGCGGCATGGCCACGATCCAATACTGGCCGGGGAACAAACCGGAGAGACGGTATTCGCCGAGATCGTTGGTGGAGCCGGCCGCGGCGCCTTCCTTTCCTGCCTTCCCTGGTTTCTTCCTTTGCGCGATCACTCTGACCCCGGACATCGGGTCGCCATCTTCATCGGTAACGCGTCCGCTGATGATGGCGGTGGGCAGCATGCGCAAGAGCAGATCGTCCAGCGATTGACCCGCTTGAACCGCCGCAACGTTTACATCAGACTGGAGCCCGCGCGCATTTACTCCGTCAAATCCGGCTTTTTCGAGAAAGATGCGGTAACGTCCGGGCACGACATTCTCGATGTGGAAATGGCCGTCGGCGTCGGTCGAAGCGGTGTAGTTTCCGCCCTGTTTCTGGTCTTCCGCGATGACCTGCACCAGCACTTTCTTGAGCGGCCGGCTGCCCGGTTCCTGCACTACTGTGCCTGCAATGGACGCTGCTTTTGGCGCAGGCGCGGAATCCTGCGCGCCCGCCAACAGCACGGCGCTGAGAATGCAAAAGGCGAGGGCGAGTGAGCGCGTCATTGAAATTTCAGAAATTTCACGTAGGGACAGGCGCCCCCGGCTGTCCAGGCAAGCGTAGCTTGCCTCGGTCTTCGTTGGTCCATCTTTGCACGCAACCTTGCTGCACTCAACCTGAGTACTCAACAATGGCGGGGCTGTGCCCTGCCGGACAGCCCAGGGCGGCTGTTCCTATCTTGTCAGTTCAGAAAGTATTGCCGGTACAACGTGTCCCGCCGCGCCGGGCGGAAGCCGGCATCGCGTATGATGCGCCGCAGCTCTTCTTCGGTTGTGCAGTTGGTCACGCCGGCGGCGCGGACGACGTTCTCCTCCAGCATCACCGAGCCCACGTCGTTGCCGCCGAAACGCAGGCCCATCTGGCAGACTTTCAATCCTTGTGTCACCCAACTGGACTGCACGTTCACAAAATTTGAAAGATAGAGACGCGAAATTGCCAGCACTTTCAAATATTCAACAGCGGTGGCTTCATCCCAGCGGCGTCCGCCGAGTGCGGTATTGGCGGGCTGAAAACTCCAGGGGATAAACGCGGTGAACCCGCCCGTCTCCTGCTGCAAATCGTACAGACACTGGAAGTGATTGATGCGGTGCTCGATGGACTCGCCAACGCCGAACATCATAGTCGCGGTGGTGCGCATGCCGAGCTGGTGAGCGGTGCGATGCACCAGCAGCCAATCCGCGGTCAGGCATTTCAGGCGCGCGATTTTGTGGCGGACTTCATCGTCAAGAATCTCAGCTCCGCCGCCCGGGATCGAATCGAGGCCGGCGTCGCGCAGCCGCGCTATGGTGTCGCGCACGCTGAGATGGCTGTATTCGGCAATCGCCAGAATCTCCGAAGCGGAGTAGCAGTGCAAGTGAACCTCCGGGAAGCGTTGTTTGATGCCGCTCAGCATCCGCTCATGCCAGTCGATCTTGAGATCGGGATGCAGTCCTCCCTGCATCAGCACGCCGGTGCCGCCGAGTTCCACGGTTTCGCGGATTTTTTCGTAGATGGTATCGAAATCGAGGATGTACCCTTCCGCAGCCGCCGGCCCCTTCAACGGGCGATAGAACGCGCAGAAGGTGCAATACTCCGTGCAGAAATTGGTGTAATTAATGTTGCGGTCGATGATGTACGTTACGGTGCCTTCGGGATGCAGTTGGCGGCGGACGGCGTCCGCCTCCATGCCAATCCCGATCAGATCGTCGGACCGAAACATCTCCAGCGCTTGCGGTTTGGTCAGGGACATCCTCATTCCCCCCACGGTAATAACCATTTTAGCCGGTTGCGGGTGCCGGAGGCGAGTTTCGTGAACGTAGGGACAGCCGAGGGCCGCTGCCTCTACGTGTACTTCGCTAAGCCATCCGACGACGAACTTGCGGTTTCGGCTGGGAGGCTTTGGGACGCTCGGCCTTCTGTCTGCGTTTGTACTCGTAGAGGCCGTACAGTGCGCCCAACACCGAGAACCCAATCAGGGCGATGAGTAAGGGCCAGTAATACAGGGCAAAGAGCCTCACGATATGCCGTCCGTAGTGGAACCCGAGATAGGCCAGGATGGTGAACCGAATGCCGCGCCCCACGGCCAGGGCGGTCAGAAATTTCCTGGTGGGGTACTGCATGGCGCCGGCCGCCAAAAGCATGGGCACGATGGGAAACGGCGGCGGAAGAATCGCCGGGATCGCGACTGCCGCGAATCCAAAGCGTTCAAAAATTGCATACACCTTCTTGGTCGTCTTCTTCGAGAATCTTTTTTCCAGAGTTTCTTTGCCACCTTTGCGAGCCATGTGGTAGGTAAGATAGCCACCGATGAGCGCTCCCGCTGTTGCCATGATCGCGTAGTAGACCCAGAGGCTGGGATGATGGGCGGCGAGCAGAATGGTGACGACGTCCGTGCTACCCGGCAGAGGGATGACGGAGTTGTCGACCAGGCCCAGCAAAATCAGGCTGGGACCGCCGAGATGGATCAGCCATCGCAGGGTGCTCTTCTTCGACGCGAGCAGAAGGATCGCAAGCAAGTGCATCTTCCTTATTGGAGCACGATTGGGGCGGCAAGACGCAGGTTTAAAAAGCAGCTAAGTTTTGCCCTCAAGCGGCCGTTCGCAAACTGCTTCGTAACCTGAGCAAAGTCGCACCCAGTGCTGCCGTCGCGGCAAGCCAGATGGCAAGCGCCGAATTCACCACCCAGCTCGGCGCTACCCCGACGCGACGCAGCAGAAAGGGCAGAAGATTCCACGTCGTGCTGTGAATATAATCCCAAGGGTCCCAGTGCATGGCTTCGGTGTTCAATCCCCAGACATCCATTTTGCCCAAAGCGAAGGCGGCGATGTTCTTGAAACGCAGAGCAATCACGAATGTCGGATGTCCGAACGTTTCCATCTGGTAAATTTCCAATGGCAACCAGAAAGCCAACGATGCTAACTGAATCATCAAGCTGACTACGATTAGCGCGATTCCGGCGCACCAGATCGTTCTTCCCAGGCGTTCTCCATTCAAAGACGCTCGATAGCGAATGAGCAACGGCACGGCAATGAGCGCCACCAGTTCCGCCGAGGTCGAAACATAGCGGTCGCCCCAGGCGAAGTCGCCCGCCCAGAACGTGTATCTCGCGTAAAAGCAGATGTAGGCCAGCAGCAGGAGAAGCGTGGTGACTGCGTAGGCACGCATCTCGGGAGTCAGGCGCGCCCACAGCCATGCCAGGAGGAAAATTGCCAGCACGAGAAGCGGATCGAAGAGAAAAATAGACTTTTCAGGCTGGAATAGCGGACCGAGAAAGCCAGCGTGAAAGGGCGTGCTCCAGGGAAAGTTCGCCGGCAGCGTAGGATCCAAATGGCGGGATTCCCGGGCGAATACAGCCACGTATGTATTGGTAAAAGATCCGTAGCGGTAAAACTGGTAGGAGCGGTCAACCACAAGAAAGAAGATGTAAACTGGCGCGGCGACTTTGCAGTAGGCAAGCAGACGCAGCCACAACCCCCGCCGGCGCGATCCTTCAAGCAAAAGCACCAATAAGACAAAGATCCCTGCCGCCATCAGGTCTAACCCGGTGGTGAGACGCGTAAGCAGGTTCAGTCCCAGCGCGCAGGAGCCAGCGAAAAGCGCGCGCCAGTTGTCCGTGCGCAGCCATTCGTATTGAAATGAAAATCCGGTAAGCGTCAGCAACATGATGTAGTTGTTCTCCATCATGTTCTGCGTGTAATGCAGATGTGTGGTACAGAACATCAACGCCAAAACGCCGGCCACAGACTGTTTCAAGCTAAAGCGCAACTGCACGAGCAACCGGAAGGCGATGAGCGCGGTGAGAATGTTGACCAGGATGTTAGTCGTGTAGCTGACCACAATGCTGCGCACGGCAGGGTCGTCGTCGTACCCCGAGAAGATAGACCAGCGCGCTATCCACGTCCCCAGGAGATCGGCGGGCAACATGAGCAGCGACTGGCCTATGCCATACCAGCTATAAAGACGCCCGTCACGGCCGTGCAGGCCAAACTCGGGATATTCGTCGGGGAAAACCTGCGGTTCCGAGGTCCAGAGCCAATGTGTGGTCTGCAGCCGATGCGTCGTGTCGGATGTCCCCAGTTCGCCGGATTGCACGACGAAAGCGAGCAGTCCAGCGGTCAAACACAAGAGAAAAAGGGGATCACGCAGCCATCGTCCGACGCGAGAAGTCATCGCCTGGATGGTAATTCGAAAGTCATAATTTAAGAAGCATTGGCACGCGACCTGAGGCGTTGGAGTGCGTCGATGGGGTCTCTTTTTTCATATCGGCTCGGCCGGATTATCCGCAATCCGACGATTAATCCGACGATTAAACCAAAGATTGGCGGTGACAAACTTTGACATAGTGACCTGGAGACACTCTGACAAACATCGTCAGTCCCGTCTACAGCCAACACAAAATACCCCTTCGTTCGCAGCCAGCCAAAAAGATTGTTTTTGGAATCTATGGCTTGAAGCGGTGGCTTACTTTGGTCACCTGGCCGGCAGGCCGGGCCCCCCAAATGCAACAGGATACCGTTGTCGTGGTTGAATCTGGTTCCCCTCGGGGCGGAGACATTCACTTGCGGAAACAAAAGGGCTTCTCACTGATCGAATTGCTGATTGTGGTGGCGATCATTTTGATCATCGCCGCGATCGCTATCCCGAACCTGTTGCGCGCACGTATCGCGGCCAATGAATCGTCCGCTGTGGCGTCGCTTCGTACCATCAACACAGCTCAGATTTCGTATTATTCCGAGTACCCGACGATTGGCTTTGCGTCCGTCCTGAGCCATCTATCGGGCACTTGCACCGGAACCACCGTGCCCACTTCGGCGGGCTCCTGCATGATCGATACCACGCTGGCGACTGGCACTAAGAGCGGCTATTCGTTCTCGGTGGCGGGCACGGCCAGCGGCTATGCAGCCTGGGCAAACCCGGTGAGCGCGAACCAAACGGGCGTGAACTCGTTCTGTTCGGTTCAGGATGCAGTCGTGCGCAAGACCGGCACCTCTGCGACCACCACCTGCGCCGGCACTGAGACCCCGCTGCAGTAAGTTTGCATTTTGCAAGACACTTGGGCGGACAAAGCGGAAAGAAGCACAGTAGAGATCCTCTGCCAAGGCTATGACGCTAGCAATGCTCAAAAGGACTTGTTTGACAGATAAGATCTAGACAAAACGCAGTTCCGGTGCTCGCGGAAGGGCTCCGATCTCCACGCCCAGTTGGTAGTAAAGCTCAAGCCCCTCCAAGCAAGGGGCGTCGAGATAATAGTGGATGTTGTGTGTCAGGTAGAGGCGAACGAACTCGACAGTAAGGCCGAGACGCGGCGCCCACTGCTGAGCGATGGCTTCAAGTTTTTCGACCGACAGCCCGTGATCCCGCGACTTCTTGAAGATTTCCGTGATTGCCGCTCCGTTTCGTCCAGCAAGCGCCTGCTTGCGAATCGCCCAGAAGGCGAAGACGAATGACTTTCCCGTGCGCGTCACCCACTCCTCCGCCAGGTCGAGCGTGTAGTAGCGCGTGCGGTCGACCTGCAGCGCCGGGTCTCCGATGAGCAACGCCGCACCGCAAGCGCCGAGCATGGCGTCGAGATCCGGAGCCATCGCCTTGTAATCGCGCGCTCCGCCCAGCCATTTTGCGAACAGAATCTTAGCCAGCGCTACCGACGTCATTGAAGAAGTATCGAGCGCCACCGTGCGCACCTGCTTCGGCCATTGATCAACGGGAATTTTACTAATCAACAGGATGGACCGCACCGCCCGTCGTGCCGCAATTGCCACGTCAGGAATGATGACGAGATCGGAGACTGTCGTGTAAGCCGCAGCCGGGATGATGCCGATATCGGCCGTTCCCGCGCGCAAAGCCTCGGCGCAGGCCGAGGGGATGGTGTAGGAAATATCAAACTCCGCGTTTGCCTCCCCGTGCTCAAAATCCCACATGAGAGGCGCCGTATTCAGGTAGGAAATGGCCGAGATCTTTAACCGGCTCATCACTTTACGAATTCTATCAAAGTGTTGAGCGCGGCATGCTTGACGGCGTTTTCCGCCGCGGACTAGGGGTCACGCAATCTGTCCAATGATCTCGACATGCCCGGCGCCGTTGCCGCGGCCAGTCCCGCTTCTTACCAGGCCACCCCGCCGACGCCGCAAAATTTTCCCATCCGCAACCGGATCAGCAGCGGCATGTCGGCCGGCGTACTGGTCGTGGAAGTCGCGGAATACAACGGCACCCGTATCACTTCCCGCTGTGCACTCGAACAAAACCGTGATGTCTACGCCGTTCCTTGCAACCTGGCCAACAAAGGCTCATGGGGTCCGAACACCCTGATCAAGCAAGGAGCGAAGCTCGTCGCCACCTGGGAGGACGTGTGGGAAGAGCTTCCCGCCGACATTCAAGCTACGCTCAGTTCCAGGCAGAATGAATCCCCCGAGCCGGGAACCGCATCTCTATTCCCGGACCAGGCCAGCTCTCCCCACGAAAAAAAGATCATCAAGTCGCTGAAGGCTGATGAATCGACGCATATTGATCAACTGGTCGAATTGCTGGAGAACGAAATTTCCTCGTCCGAGATCTTCGCTACGCTCTTCGAGCTTGAACTGGGCGGCAAGATACGGCAGTTGCCGGGGGAGAATTTTGTGAAGAGCTTTTGAGTGCGCTGCGAGCTACGAGCAAGCTCGAAACCAAATCACGGGATGAGCGCGTTGCGGAACTCGAACGGAGGTTTTCGCGTGAAAGATTTTGAAGATCTTCGCGTATGGTCGAAAGCCCACTCCATGACAATTGGTGTCTGCAAAGCCACCAAAGAGTTTCCGAGAGAAGAGTTGTTCGGGATAACATCCCAAATGCGTCGGGCAGCGTCCTCCATCGGAGCGAACATCGCAGAGGGCGCCGGACGCCGATCAGACGGTGGGTTCTGCTGCGGAACTCGAATCTCACCTGCTGCTGGCTCGCGATCTAGATCTTCTATCGAGAGCGAAGTTTGATTTATTGAGCGCACAGGTGGACGAAATACAACGAATGTTGACGTCTCTGATCCAGCAAGTTCAGCCTGTTCAGCGTGCTGAAAGTGCTGCTGCTCGATAGCATTCGATAGTGATCTTGGTGTACACACCAGCCGACCAGCTTTTGCTTGCTCGCGGCTCGAAGCTCGCAGCTCGTAGCCGACGGTTTCGCGAAATTTGCCAAGTCATGTTAGTTTCGAGTCAAATAAGCTGTCATTTGAGGAACCATTGTCTAAAGGCCTAGTCATTGTCGAATCGCCAGCCAAGGCGAAAACTATCCAGAAATATCTCGGCAAGGGATTCACGGTCGATGCTTCTTTCGGCCATGTGAAAGACCTGCCCAAGAGCAGCCTCGGTGTCGACGTTGAAAACGATTTCGAAACCGAATACGTCGTCATCCCCGGAAAAGAAAAAGTCCTGGCCAAGCTGAAGAAGTTGGCGCTCTCTGCCGACTACATCTACCTGGCGCCTGACCCGGATCGCGAAGGCGAAGCCATCGCCGCTCATCTTGCCGACGAACTTGGCGAAGACTCGAGCAAGAAAAAAAAGGGAAAGAAGAGCGCCAAGAAGAAGACCGGCGACATCGGCGACGGCACACGCATCCGCCGCGTCACCTTCAACGAAATCACGCAGCGCGCCGTCAAGGCCGCGTTCGAACATCCCCGCGACATCGATCGCAATCTGGTCGACGCGCAGCAGACTAGACGCGTGCTCGATCGCCTCGTGGGCTACCAGGTCTCTCCGCTTTTATGGGACAAAGTCCGCCGCGGCCTTTCCGCCGGACGGGTGCAGACGGTTGCGCTGCGCTTGATCGTCGATCGCGAACGCGAAATCAAAGCCTTCGAGAAAAAAGAATATTGGACGATCGACGCCCATCTCGCCGCCGCTAAGCCTCCCGCATTCGACGCCCGCTTTCTGGGCAAAGGCGAAGAGAAGATCGAAATCACCAACGGCGAGCAAGCAGAACAAATCCGCTTGGCGCTGGAGAAGGCTGACTGGGCGGTCCGCTCAGCGGAGAAGAAGGAGCGGCGGCGCAATGCCACTCCTCCGTTTACTACCAGCAAGCTGCAGCAGGATTCCTCGCGCAAGCTGCGTTTCAGCGTGAAGCGCACCATGATGATCGCGCAGCGCCTCTATGAAGGCATCGAACTCGGCGACGAGGGACTGGTCGGCCTGATCACCTACATGCGAACCGATTCGACTCGTGTTTCGGCCGAGGCGATCACCGAAGTCCGCGAGTACATCGGCGGGCAGTACGGCGCCAACTATTTGCCGGAATCTCCCAATACATATAAGGAGAAGAAAGAAGCGCAAGCGGCGCACGAGGCCATTCGTCCGACTTCCGCGGCGCGCCATCCCGATCAGGTCAAACGGTATCTGCAGGAAGATGAATTCAAGGTTTACAAACTGATCTGGCAGCGCTTTGTCGCCTCGCAGATGAACCCCGCCGTGTTCGACCAGACTTCGGTCGACATCGATGCCAAATCTGGGAGCGACGTGTTCTGGTTCCGCGTGACCGGATCGGTGATGAAGTTCGACGGCTTCCTCAAGGTCTATGAAGAGTCCAAAGACAGCAAGGACGAAGAAGACGAGGAACTGAAGCACAAGCTCCCACCACTCGAAGCCGGGCAGAAGCTGACGTTGAAGTCGCTGCTTCCGGAGCAGCATTTCACCGAGCCGCCTCCGCGCTTCAACGAAGCTTCGTTGGTGAAAGAGCTCGAAGAGCGCGGCATCGGCCGGCCTTCGACCTACGCGACAATTCTCAGCACGATTCAGGAGCGTATGTACGCGCAGAAAATCGGCGGCAAGTTTGTGCCTACGGAAATCGGCTTGGTCGTCACCGATCTGCTGGTCGAGAACTTCAAAGATATTTTCGACTTCCAATACACCGCGCGCCTGGAAGAAGAACTCGACGAGATTGAAGAAGGCAAGCAGACGGGCAACGACGCGCTCACCGAGTTCTACAAGAAATTTGCGAAGGATCTCCGATACGCCGAGAAGCACATGGAAAACATCAAGCGTATGGAGAAACCCACCGACGAAAAGTGTGAGCTCTGCGGTGCGCCGCTGGTCATCAAGTGGGGCAAGCACGGTTCCTTCTACGCCTGCAGCACCTACGACAAGGAAAATCCTGACACCTGCAAGTTCACCAAGGAGAACCCGATCAATCTTCCCGACCTCGACTCAGCCGACCTGCAGGAGACCGCGCAGGAGGAATACTGCGAAAACTGTGGCCGCGTCATGGTGCTGAAGCGCGGGCGCTTCGGGCAGTTCATGGCCTGCACTGGTTATCCCGATTGCAAGACGACACGGCGGCTCGACCAGGGCAAGAGGGTGCCCGACATTCCGCTGGATGAGACCTGCCCGCTGTGCAAACGCAATCTGATCCTGCGGCATGGCCGTTATGGTGAGTTCACTTCCTGCAGCGGATATCCTGAATGCAAATATGTGAAGCAGAACTTCATCGGCGTGAAGTGCCCCTTATGCAAAGAAGGCGAACTGGTCGAAAAGCGCGCTCGCAAGGGCAACACGTTTTATGGATGCGGAAACTATCCGAAGTGCAAGTTCACTTCGGCGGCCAAGCCCATCCCTGAGAAGTGTCCGGATTGCGGACATGAGTACCTGGTGGAACGACTGCGCAAAGACGGAGCGGTAATCGCGTGTCCGAATAAAGAATGTGATTATGAGCGTCCCGTCGAAGGCGGAACTGCGGGTACGGTGACAGCCTGACCAGAAACCAGCTTTCAGAAACGAAATTCAGGGCCCCAACGTAACGAGGCGAAAACTATGGCAAAGAAAGCAACCGCGCACGATGCAGATCTGATTCTGAAACTCTACGACCTCCGCCGCGAAGCGGAGATGCGCAAGGCACGAAGCTGGTTTGGGATGGAATTCTGGCCGCAGAACGCCGATGATTTCATGAAGGTTGTGACCACGTTTCCCAGCCAGGAGAACACCTGGATTCGCCAGGTGGGCGGGTATTGGGATATGGCTGCGTCCCTCGTGGTGCACGGTGCGCTCAACGAAGAACTCTTTCTGGAACCTGGCTGCAGCGGCGAAATGTTTTTTATTTTCGGGAAGATCTATCCGTATTTGAAGGAATTTCGCGAGAAAACCAACAACCCCGACGCCTTTCTCAACATCGAGAAAGTGGCCACCGGATCGAAGATCGCCCGCAAACGGTTAGACCGTATGATCGCGATGTTTGAGCAGCGCCGCAAAGCGCAGGCCAAGCCAGCGAAGAAGGGCTGAATCCTGACGAGCGTTCTCCCTCGTTTCGCATATTTTCGTCGCCGCCCATCTGCTATCCTTAATGCGTTGTGCGGATGCTCTGGTGGTTTCTCATATTAGGACTGAGTGCTGCGGTGGTCGTGTCGGTTGCGCTTTCGCTCTACATGCGGGTCCGGCGGCAAATGAAGCTCTCGGCGGCCCACCGGGCGGAGCACGACGGCCTCGACCACTCGTTGCCGCCTGAGGCCTGATCCGCCGTGCAGCTCCGCCACCAGGAAAGGAACGCCATGTCAAAAGTAGCGCCCCATGTTTTCGGCCAGCAGACCCCGGCTATTACCCGACCGATGGATCGGGGAATGGAGTGGGTGAAGCAGGCGGCCATTGTGATCGCCGCCAGCTTTTTTGTCGCGTTGTGCGCACGCGTGACCGTGCCGCTACCTTTCACGCCGGTTCCGCTGACGCTGCAAAACTTCGGAGTTCTGGCCGTGGGCTTGCTCCTCGGTTCGCGGCGCGGTTTCGCCGCGCTCTCGCTCTACCTCGTCGAAGGCGCTTTCGGACTGCCCGTATTCAGCCCGGCAATTCTAGGCACCGGGATTGCCCACCTACTCGGCCCGACCGGCGGATTCCTCATGGTCTATCCGCTCGTGGCATTTGTCGCGGGCCGGATTTACGAGCGGAGGTCGGAACACAGCTCGCGTCGTTTCGCCTGGGCTGCGCTGGCGTCCGTGGCCGCGGAACTGGTGCTCTTCGCGGGTGGACTCAGTTGGCTTGCCGTGCTCACGCACTCGGTTTCTCTGGCGCTCCGCTATGGCCTTTACTGGTTCGTTTTTGCGGAAGTCATCAAGGTGCTGATGGCCGCCGCAGTCGCCGCGCGCTGGCGTCAAGGGATTTCCTAATGGCTTTGGAGGAACGTCGCTGGAGGGAACGAGACTTTTTGGGTGGAATATAGCCCCTCGGTTGTGATCACTGGGAACCTAGCAGTGAAGCTTATAGAACAGGATTAAAGAATCTTATGAGTACAGTATCTTCTCCAGTGCGCGAGATCTCGGTTGCGCACAGTCCCGACTCCGACGACGCCTTCATGTTTTACGGCTTGGCCACGAACAAAGTTCGCGTGCCGGGACTGAAGTTCAGCCATACCCTTTGCGACATCGAGACGCTGAATCGTCAGGCGCAAGAAGGCGTCTACGACGTAACCGCGATTTCGTTCCACGCCTTCCCCTACATTCAGGAAAAATACTCGCTGATGTCATGTGGCGGCAGCTTGGGCGACGGTTATGGTCCCATGGTCGTTTCCACGCGGCCCTTTACGCAGGACGAAATCAAGCAGAGGAAAATCGCGGTGCCCGGCAAGCTCACCACCGCTTATCTGGCGCTCGAACTGTTCGCGCCCGGCATTCAGGTGGAAGTTGTTCCCTTCGATCAAATCATCCCGCAGATCCTCGATGGCAAACACGAAGCTGGCCTCATCATCCACGAGGGTCAGCTCACCTATGACAAATCCGGACTGCACCGCGTTGTCGATCTTGGCCGGTGGTGGCAGAAAGTCACCGGACTACCGCTGCCGCTCGGAGGAAACGCCATCCGCCGCTCGCTCGGCCGGGAAACGATTATGAGTGTCACCCAGGCGCTGCGCGAGAGCATCCAGTACGCCATTGATCATCGCGAAGAAGCGCTCAGCTATGCTATGCAATTTGCGCGCGATCTCGATGCCCAGCTCGCCGATAAATTTGTCGGCATGTATGTCAACGAGCGTACCCTCGACTACGGCGACGACGGCCGAGAGGCCGTGCGCCGCCTGCTCGACATGGGACATAAGGCGGGAATCATTCCGCAGACGCCGCGGGTGGAGTGGGTGTAGGAAGGGCTGCGGGCTGCGAGCGACTCGTACTCGCTGTCTCTGTTCCACTAAGAATTCTAGGGATTGTCATCCCGAGCGCAGCGAGGGATCTGCAGTTGCCCGCTCGTAGCCCGCAGCGCCCTACCTCACCCTCTCCGGAAACGAAAACACCGGATCAATATCCACCGGGACATCCGCGGCCGCCTGCAGCGACGCCTTTAATTCCTCCGGCATCGTGCCGTATTTCTTGAACCAGTTTTCCGCCCGTAAGCGGTCTCCCGTAGCCTCGATCTCCAGCAGTTCTTTCGCTAGATCGGCCATGGCGCCCGGCATCTTCTCGTAGTCAATAACATACTTGCCGTTGGCGTTGCGACGGACCGCGCCGCGCTCCGAGAGATAGTTGAATTCCATCATCTCGGCTTGACCGTGCGCCTCCGCCGTCCCGAAGCGTACGGTGCGAAAGATTCCGCCCACATACGACGCGTAATACTCCTCCAGCTTTTCTTTCGGAAGCGCGTCATGATCGATCAACCACTTCAGCGCGAACATTCCGGTCACGTCGGCCTTGGCTTCTTCCAGGCCGCTATATCCCGGTCCGATCGCCTCCCGGATATCGACTTTGCCCGCCAGCTCACCCGATGATGTGCGCGCGAACGCCGGACCCAGCCCGTGACAGATCTCGTGCATGATTGTGAACTGCAGATACCCTTCGCCGGACACCCGGGCAGCCTGGTCCGGGTCCATCAGTTTGCGTGCGACCGGCAATACGACATAGTTCACGCGCGCGTCCATAAAATTCCTGAAGAAAATCTTCTTGCTGCCCTTCTGTTCATGCACCCGCGGATCGTTCGGCAGATTGTCGGCCACCGCCTGGTATCCGTGTGTCAGATCTCCCGCGCGAAACGGAGCGTCCATCACTTCCATGGGCGTCTCCAGACCACGCTTCGACGGCCGATCTTCCACTGCGAGCGGCAGAGCGTCCTGAAGTTCCGGTACATATTTCTGGAACAGCTCCAGTTTCTTGCTCTCGCGCTCGTTGCGCACTAGCACCGCCGCGCCGTACGAACCCTTCACGCCCAGCAGTCCATCCAGATAAGTTTCATAAGGCGCAAAAATGATGTCGAATTTCGGATTCTTCAACTCGAGCCACGCCAGGTCACTTTGAAAGTAGTCGTCGCTGAGCAGCGCATCGGCCCGCGAACGAAGAAACGTCGCGAAAGCCGGGTCATCACTAAGCGTAGCCGCTGCTCGCAGAGCCTTTGCCGCCGGTTCGAGAAATGCGCGAAATGCGATGTGGTAGGGAACGGCCTCCAGTCTTGCCTGATGCCACCGCACGATCGTGAATTGATCGTAGATCGCCGCTTTCTGATCGGGATGCTGATTGACGTATTCCTCCACCTGGTCGCGCGTCAAGTTCGCAGGATAAAACCCTCGCCCGGGCGGCGCGGCTTCCGTCCCCACAAACGGCCTATTTTCGTCAATCAGATCGAAGCGCGAAGCGTTTATCCACAAGTAGCGTCGCAGTTGCACGTCGCGCCGGTTCCGGCTGGCGGCCAGCGACTGATACAGCGTCAAGCCGTCGGGATCGCTCTGCCGCCAGTAGACACTCTCCAGGTAGACGCAGGCCTCCACCAGTTTGCGGACAAGTTGCTGCTCGCGAGCACTCAAACCCGCCGTTCGAAAGGGCATCTGGACGCGCCGGAACTTAGCCAGGCGTTGCTCCAAGTCAGCTGCGACTTCCAAATCTGACGGTGCGCCGCCCTTGGCTGCCGAACCCGTCATCGCCCGGGCACTTTTTTGTTGCGTCGCGCCGAAAGTTGATATGAGGAGAATGAAAACTAAAACCAGCCCACACTCCATCGATAAATGGTTCTTAATACCCCAGTTCTTACGCTGATCATTTTCCATACGAGCACAAGTCTATCAAAGGGCCGAATCCGGCCCGGAGCCGTTATCATGAATGCATGCGTGGGGAGAATGGCGCCCAGACTCTGCTCATCGATGCCGATGACACGCTCTGGGAAAACAACATCTATTTTGAACGGGCGATCGCCAAGTTCATTTCGTTCCTCGACCATCGCGAACATTCACCGGACGCGGTTCGCCTGGTGCTGAACGACGTCGAGAAGGATTCCATTGTCAAGCACGGCTACGGCCTGCACAGCTTCGCGCATTCTCTGGTTGAAACCTTCGAGAAACTTTCCGTCGACCCAGTCACGCCCGAGTTGCACGAACGCATTCGCAGTTTTGCCTACCAGATTGCTGATCATCCCATCGAAGTTCTCCCCGGCGTACTCGAGACCTTGCAGTATCTCGGCGAACGCCACCACCTCATCCTGATGACCAAGGGACACCCGGCCGAGCAATCGGGAAAAGTCGAGCGTTCAGGATTGAAAGAATACTTTTCCGCGGTCGAGATTGTCGCCGAGAAGGACGAATCCACCTACCGAAACGTCATCGCCAAGTACGCCCTCCCGGCGGATACCACCTGGATGGTTGGCAACAGCCCCAAGTCCGATATCAACCCGGCCCTCGCCGCCGGCCTGCACGCGGTCTTCATACCCCACGACAACACCTGGATACTGGAGCACCAAGACCTGGCAACGGCTCCGCCAACCCAACGATTGCTGGTGGTGGTGCGGTTCGCCGATCTGAAGGCGCACTTTTAGTTTCCGGCTTCGGGCCGCCACTCGTTACTGGATGGTAAAAGTCATGGCATTCGAGTTCGCGCCGCCCGAGTGCACGTAAACCTGCACCGAGCCCGGATTCATGACGTCCTCTTCCGTGACATCCGCCGTCACTTGAGAAGCGGAAACGTAGGTCGTCGTCCGAGTCGTCGTTCCCCAATACACCAAAGAGTCCGTGCCAAAGCCCGAACCATTGACCTTCAGAACAAAGGCCCCACTGTTTGCCGCGGCGCTGCTCGGCATAAGTTGTGTGATCATGGGCGCTCCGCTCCCGTTCATGTAGTTTTGGGAATACCCACATCCGGCGCCCATCAACATAATCCCCAACAAGACTCCCAAACTGATCCGCGACATAGTCACCTCCGATGACCATGCATATTGGGGCAGCGTAGCAATGACGGGGAACGGCGTTGTCACAGGTTCGTCATTTTTGTGTATACAAAAAAACAGACAAAGCAGTTCCGAGTTGTCCTTCATGGCTCTGCCGACGGGTCTTACGGGGAACTGGGAACGGAGGATTTGCAATAGACACAGGCCGGGAGCCCGGAATTTCTTCCGGTCCCGGCCCGCGCTTCTATCAACTTGGCAGCCGACTCAGTTGGCCGGCGTGGGGTTGGCGTTGGCGGTGGTTGCCGTCGTCGCTGGCGCTGCTGCCGTGGTAGCCGCAGGCGCGTTCGCGTTGCTGTACCGCGCAAGTCGCGGGTAGAACGGCGTCACCTCAAACGGCATCTTGTCGCGCGCTGAAGTGATTGCCACCGGCTGTGCCTTCACGATCTCGACTTTGTCGTCCCACG
>Ga0181523_10001829_pt1 | contig 21921 bp, 18 predicted proteins | sample PEATcosm2014_Bin_43_FD_119752 | JGI IMG/M metagenome (GOLD analysis project Ga0181523, IMG submission 119752) | Peatland microbial communities from MTU Mesocosm Facility, Houghton, MI, USA - PEATcosm2014_Bin05_30_metaG | ecosystem: Environmental > Terrestrial > Soil > Wetlands > Peat | place... | reverse complement strand
CACCTTCTCCTTCGAAGTAGCCGTAACCTGTTCCTCGGCGAGCGTATTTCCGTTGCTACAATTTACCGCTTTCAAGCCGACGACATATTCACTGCCTAAACGGCCGATCGCTCCAGCAAGATAGGCCTTGCTGCCTGCGCGCTGGCAAAGCTCGCGGGCTAACTCGGGCGTGAGCTTTGTGCCGGCCGGCCGAGTCATCTGTTGCAAAGTCTTCGCGACCTGGCTGTCGGTGAGTACATTCAGGAAAGGTGATTGCCGCAGGGAAACGCTGAGAGCCGTCTTCAACGTGTCATCGAAAACTGCATCGCCCGTGCTGTTAGCGAAGTCAGCTAGGACGATGGTGTCCTTATCGGTCAGCGGCTTGGAGCGGTGGGAGCGATAGTAAAAACCGCCAGCAATCGACGCGATTACCACCACAACCGAGGAAACCACGATCTTCCAGAGATTCTTTGCGGCGTGTGTTCCGCTTTCCTGTACTGCGGGTACTGACCCCGAACTCGCCGCTCGCACGCGCCCCGTCTCCGTGTCGCGTTTGAGCCGTTGCAACTCAGCACGCATTTCGGAGGCATGCTGATAGCGAAGTTCGCGGTCTTTCTCCAACGCACGGCCGATGATGTCTTCCAGCTTCGCCGGAATGTCGCGATTGAACCGAATCGCCGGAGGCGGGTCAGAGTGCAGTATGGCGTCGAAGATGAGTGCAGAAGTTTCGCCATGAAATGGCAACGCTCCCGTCGCCATCTCATACAGCACCGCACCGCAGGAAAACAGGTCTGTTCGGGAGTCCAGTTCCTTCCCTTTGGCTTGCTCCGGCGACATATAGGCGACAGTTCCCAGAGTTGCGCCGGGGCTGGTCAGGTGTTGTTCGTCCAACGTCTGGGTATCGGCTGCGGCGATCTGACTGGAAGAGAACGCCGTGGGTACGACCTTTGCCAATCCGAAGTCCAGAATCTTCGCGTGTCCGCGCTTAGTTACGAAAATGTTCGCAGGCTTAATGTCTCGATGGACGATGCCAGCAGAGTGTGCCGCGTCGAGCGCGTCCGCGATCTCGATGCCTAGCGATAGCACCGTCTCAATCTCCATCGGCTTGCCGCCGATGCGGTGTTTCAGTGTCAGCCCGTCGAGATATTCCATCGCGATGAACGACTGCCCCTCGTGCTTGCCGATTTCGTAGATCGTGCAGATATTGGGATGGTTCAAGGCAGAAGCGGCTCGCGCCTCTCGGCGAAACCGTTCGAGTGCCTGAGGGTCTTGGGCTAGGTCTTCAGGCAGGAACTTCAGGGCAACGAAGCGCCCAAGTTCAGTGTCCTCTGCCTTGTAGACGACACCCATCCCACCGCCGCCGAGCTTCTCGACGACGCGGTAATGCGAGATGGTCTGACCGATCACTGACGCGAAATGTTACGTCTCTTAAATGAAGCAAGTCAATGAAAGCGACGGAGTTGGAGCAGGCTCAACAGGTTAGTTGTTGAAAAATCGCGATTTCACTCATTGACCCGACAAAAGGGCGAACAGACAGCGCAAACTTGTGCAATCGCCTGTTAACAGCACGCCGACGTGGGAACTTAACGGTGAAGCTGGAAATCTACTGCTATTTGGGTTTCCAGTGCCACCGGCTCCCTATTCAGAAGATAGGGTTTGTACTTCCATTTCTTTACCGCCTCGATCGCCGCCTGCGCCAGCTTGGGATTCCCGCTAATCAACTGCAAGTTCTGAATCGCGCCATCTTTGCTGATTTCCGCCTTCAGCAAAACCTGCCCCTGAATGCCGAACTGTTGTGCCTCTTCCGGATAATGGGGGCTCGACGCGACTCTCCTTAATTAACAGCTTGACCGCGAAGCCCGAAGAAACCCGAATGCGCTGGACCTCAGGTGCAGGCTTGGAAACGGCTGAATTGTTGCTGTCTTGGCCGACAGCCGCCGTGCTGGCCGCCAGAATCAATGGCACCAGAAAACGGAATAATCGATTCATTTTCGCCCCCTACAGAGTTGCGGAAACCGGAATTTCCTTTTTGACATCCAACAACGGCTGCCATTGTCCCCCCCCATCCCTGTCGCGTCAATGTGAAAGGCTTGTTTCACCGGCGAGAGTATTTCTGTCGTGGTTTGTTGTTGCAAAATCCCCATTTCACTCATTGAGGGGTCAATGAGCGCTATCGCCTGATTTCATCAACAACGCGCTAGGAATTTGTCCAGAGGCGTACAATACCCCGCCATGGGAATGAAACGCCTGTTCTGGCAACGCCGCTCGGTGAATAGGGAGGAGGTTTTCAAAATGGAAACTTCGGCAGTCCACTGATGGAGGCAGGCGGGGCACACTCCTGCCGTGTCGAACGTGTTCCATTCGTGTCCGCAGGTGCAGAACCATTCTCTGGGACAAGCTCCAGATTATGATCCGGCGCGATTGGGTTAAGGGCACGCTCGGGCGACCGAAGTCGAAAGCTTCCAAAGCCCCGGTGGAGATGCACGCGGCACTCGCGTCGATCCTCGCGGCATGGCGTCAGGAGACAACCTACAATAAGGACTCGGACTTTCTGTTCGCGTCTTTTAAGATGCACGGTTGCCAGCCCCGACTTGGCTCGATGATCGTTCAGGACTACATTCGCCCCGCTGCGCTCCAAGCAGGCGTCCTGCGCAAGTTCGATGATGGAACATGGGTGGACAAATACGGAAACAAGGTGACTCGCTTCGGGTTCCACAATTTCCGCCACTCGTTAGCCACGTTCCTGATTGAGAAGGGGCACGACCCGCTGGTCGTGCAACGCATGCTGCGCCACTCGCATGTGGACATGACGATGCACTACACTCACAACAGCCATAAGCGCAGGGAGGCTCAGGCCGATTTCATCGAGCGTTTCCTGCCGGAAGGCGAGCGGGTGCCAAAGCGGGTGCGCGAAACGTTATAGTAAAATTGGACCGGACAGGGAAGTCGTGCGGTAGGATGTATTTGCGAGCAATGTAGGCGCGTAGCTCAGTTGGTTAGAGCGCTACCTTGACACGGTAGAGGTCAGGAGTTCGAGTCTCCTCGTGCCTACCAATCTTTCTATCAAATAGTGAGAATCCAGAAAAGGGGCTTCTGGGAAATGGACAGTCCCATGCCCGGGATTCCACTAATTGCCTGGGTGTGCGGCGTCAGCCCGGCTTTCGCAAGCGCTTTGAGAGCCATCCTTTTTCAGAAGACGTTCCAGCTCCTGGTCAAGCGCACTCCGATTGATTGGCTTCGACAAGTAACCATTGAAGCCAGAGTTCAAAATCTTCTCCCGGTCACCCCGCATCGCGTAGGCAGTGACAGCGAGTACGGGCAAGGAGCTGAGGCGCGGATTTTCCCGGATTTTGTGCAGCGTCCCAAATCCATCCAGTACCGGCATGCCGAGGTCGAGGAGCAGAATGTCGGGCTGTGTTTCTGCGATCTTCTGTAGAGCTTCCTGCCCGTCGCAAGCTTCAATCACATCATAGCCGCGCATTTCGAGCAGCTCACGGAGCAGTTCACGATTGACTGCGTTGTCTTCGGCGATGAGGACCCTTTTCATTTCTGTCCTGCCGCCTTCGCCTGTTTGCCGCTCTGGAGGACTCGGGCGATCTCCGCAAGGAGCTGTTGCTGCCAGTGACCATTCTTTGGGAACAGAGCTTGGGTTTCGCGACTGATAAGGGCTATTTCTTCGGAGCTCAGATTCTTGCCAGTCATGACAAAAATAGGAAGGTCGCGCAAGGTCTCTTTTTCCCGTATGTGGCGAATAACCTGAAAACCATCCATCCCGGGCATCAACAAGTCGAGCAAAACGGCGCCGACTAACTTCGAGGAGAGTATTTCGAGTGCCCTGGCTCCGGTCTGGACACTCTGCGTTTCATATCCACCCGAGCGGAGGGTTTCCTCCAATAACTCCAGAGTCTTGACATCATCATCCACAAGCAGAATGGCGGAATCATCATCCGCATACCGTGGCACATACTTGCAAATGGTTTCCAGCAGCAATGGTCTGCGAATCGGTTTGACCAGATAATCCGTCGCGCCTAAGGCGAAGCCCACCTCTTTCTGGTCGACGATGGAGAGGATAATGATCGGAAGGTTAGCCGTCTCAGGCTGCTTTCGCAATGCAACCAAAGCTTCAAAGCCGGTGCCGTTCGCCATCAGCACATCCAAGATAATCGCATCGGGCCGCAGCTGCTTTGCTTTTTCGATAGCCTCCACGCCGGATTCAGCCGTAGCAACGCGATATGCTGGGGACAGGTAGTTGGTCAGAAGTTCGCGAGCGGGGAGTTCGTCGTCGACGACGAGAATAAGTGGGTTGCCCAGAGCTGCGCTCGCAGAGATGGCACTAACCGCCGAAACAGGGGCCGGCTGCGGCTGGGGGCAGCACGATTCGCTTGCCATGGGAAAAGTGACGGTAAATCGGCTGCCCTTGCCCAATTCGCTTTCCAACGAGATTTTGCCTCCCTGTTGTTCGACGAGACGCTTGGTAATGGCCAGTCCCAGCCCAGTACCTTGCTGCGTGTTCGCGTTACTTCCCTCGACTTGCCGGAATTCCTCAAAGACAAGTTTTTGATCTTCGGCTCGAATGCCGATACCGGTGTCAGCCACGGAGATGCAGATGGCATCCCCTTGCTGGTAACAGTCGATTTCGATGCGACCGTCTTTGGGGGTGAATTTCACGGCATTGCTGAGCAGGTTGTACAGGACCTGCTTGAAGCGCACACGGTCAGCATAGACGGGGAGATCGGTTACAAGCTTGTGCTGGACCGTGATTCGCTTTGCCATGGCCAAAGGACGAATGGTGGAAAGGACCTCAGGCAAGGCCTCGTTGACTTGGAAACCCTCGCAACGAAGATCGATCAGCCCGGCTTCGATCTTGGAAAGATCCAGGATGTCATTGATTAACTGCAAGAGGTGAGCCGAGCCTTGCTTAATGTGATTGACGAAGCGCTTTTGCTTGTCATTAAGTTGCCCAGCAGTCTGTTCCGCCAGGAGGTCGGAAAAGCCCACAATTGCGTTCAGGGGGGTCCGCAGCTCATGGCTCATGCTGGCCAGAAACTTGCTTTTCAACTGGGTTGCGCGTTCGACTTCGCGATTGCGAAGCTCCAGTTCTTGATTGCTGACAGCTAATCTGTCAATAAATTTGCGCTTCTCTTCTTCATGCCGCTTTCTCTTGGTCACGTCTACTGCCACCACGACCTCCGCCGGCCGACCACGAAACTGCAAGGCGAAAGATGTGATTTCTACGTCTATGAGGGTTCCGTCTTTTTTCTTGTGCCGCCAGATTCCCAGCCTTTCGGTTCCGTCCGTGGCAGAGCTGACGGCCTCCAGCATTTGAGGAATATCCTCCTCAGGGCGGATATCTTTTAACGTCATTGTCAGGAACTCATCGCGCGAGTAATGGTATTTGCGGACTGCAGCACCGTTCACGTCTAGAAATCGCAGTGTCTCCCGGTCATAGACCCAGGTGGGGAGTGGATTGTTGTCGAATAACTTGCGGTGCCGCTCTTCGCTCTCCTTTAACAACTCCTTACTTGCCCGCAACGCTTCCTCAGCCCGCTTGCGTTCCGTGATATCCCGCGCGATGGCATAAATGAGTTCCAGCCCTGGCACGGCAACGGCATTCCACATCATCCACTTGTACGACCCATCTTTGCACAAATAACGGTTCTCAAATGCAATCGTAACTTCCCTGTTCTGAAGACGGGAATCCTCTGCCACGGTCGCCCCACGATCCTCCGGATGGATGAATTCCAAGTAAGGCTTAGCCAAGAGTTCTGCCGTGGTGAAACCCAGCGTGTTCTCAAAGGACGGGTTGAGGGTCTTAAAGAATCCATCGAAACCGGCGGTGCAAAACATATCGATCGATAAGTCGATGAAGCGGTTGCCAGTGTCAAGCTGGGAGTACAGGGACCCCATGAAGGTGCTTACGATCAGGCCGACTCCAAGAAATATCAGACCAAGAAACCAAACCCGCCGTTCGACAACCCAAATGCCCTGGTGAACCGCGGTCGAGGTCCGTTCTACCAGAACACCCCAGCCGTAGTGAGGCAGCGGTTCGTAACTCCCAAAAAAATTGGTGCCGTCGCGCACAAAAGTCCCGTTGCCGGCCTGGCCGGCTCGGGTCTGCTTTACGGGTTCGTACCAACTCAAGTCAACCGCGGGCGAAAAGGAATCTATGTTCGGTCGGGCCGATAAGTGCCCGCTCTGGTCAACCAGCGAGATTGTCCATCCCTCATCAAGCTGGGTGTTCAATAACTGCCGGCTCAGCGTGTCAAGCGCAAAAGGAGCCATGAGAATGCCAACCGGTTTGCCAGCATCGTCCTTCATTGGAACCACAATGGCCGTGACCAGTTGATTAGGAGGAACCGCGGTCTGATAGACCTCTGACACGTATGGCTTCCATTGTTTCGTGATGCCCTTGTACCAGTTGCGGAACTCGAAGTTCTGGTTGAGCAAGGCTGGCTGAGGAGGATAGATTCCACGCATCGTGCCGTCGAGGTCGTACACGCTGACAAAAGCAAAATCGGGACGCAACGCACTCGCTTGGCGCAGGTCCCATCCGACTGAATCCAGGTCCCCGTGTGCCCAGGCCGTGCGGAACGCCCGGCGACCGGCAATCGACTCCAGAAAGGCAGTACTCTCGCGAAGGTGTTCCTCAACCAGTGCAGTCGAGACGCGTGCAATCTGCGTGCTCTCGGTGATCGCCTGCGCTTCCACCCGGTGTTTTAGCACCTGTCCCACGGAATAAGCGAAAACCGCGATCGGCAAGATCATCAATAGGATGATTAGCGCGTACAGACGCGCCCGACTCTTGGACATCCATTTCCCCATGATGGCGAGGCTTACCATGCGAACCTCGGACTTCTCTGAAATCCTTCATCTGCGCGGATGCCATGGCGACTAGCGTCCACCGGCCGCGCCTTTGGACAGGGAGTTTGCTGTACCGCTCCTGACAAGCCGCTCGAACTGGTCAAACAGATGGCGATCCCACCATCCCTTGGCTACTTCTTGTTTCATGGTTTGCAGTGCATCGGTGATAGAAAAGGCGGGCTTATAAGGTCTTACTGTGGTAAGTGCGTCATACACATCGACGATCTGCAGGACTCTAGCTGTAATCGGTATGTTTTCTCCCGCAAGTCCATCGGGATATCCGGAGCCATCAAACTTTTCATGGTGGTGGCGAATAATTGGCAGCACCGAGCGAAACGACTTCAAGGGCGCACAGATGCGTTCCCCGACGACGGGATGCTCCCGCATGAGTTTCCATTCATCTGGCGACAAACTGGTGGGCTTCAAGATGATCGAATCGGGTATGGCGATCTTTCCGATGTCGTGAACGACACCGGCGCGCCGAAGAGCGGTAATCTGGTCTTCCGGAAGGCAGAGATGTTCTCCCAAAGAAGCCGAATACTCCGCTAAACGCTCGCAGTGACCGTGGGTATAGGGGTCTTTGCCTTCGATACTCCGTGCCAGGCTAAACAGCACAGCCTCGGCGCGCTCCAATTCGTCGGTACGCTGTTTAAGCTTCAAAAGCGATCGAACGCGGGCCAGCAATTCGGTGCGATCAACCGGCCGGGTCAGGAAATCATCTGCCCCGGCTCGGATACCTTCGATGCGATCCTGCTTGTCCGAAAGGGCGGTGACGAGGATGACAGGTATGAGGTAGGTATCTGGATTAGCTTTAATCCTCTCGCACGCCTCGAATCCGGTTACGTGAGGCATCATCACGTCGAGAAGGACTAAGTCAGTCGGCACTTTGCTGATCTGGTGCAAGGCCTCCGCCCCGTCAGCCGCAGTAATGACCTTGAAACCCTGGGTAGTGAGAAGCTCATCCAGCAGTTCCCGATTTGAGGCTTGATCGTCAGCGACTAGAATAGTTCCGCTGACTAAGTTAATTGGCTGTGACAACATACTTCGCCTGCCGATTTCGTGCCGGTGGGTGAAGCGTGGCACAAACCAAAGTGGGAAGGGTAGATTACCAAAGTTCTAAAGATAGGGGGCAGTCCACGTTACGCCGTTACGGTCCTTCTACCTGACTGATGAATTCTCGGATTTCCGCCTGGTTTTGATTGGTCGTCTTTGTGAACTGGATTCCTTGCCGCGTCTGATTTGCCCACACGACCGTGCCGACTGCCTCAATTACCGCGCTGGAACCGGGCAACTGGAACGCTACGTGTACCGTCTCGCCAGGTTGGAGATTCCCGGCTTCCACCTGCATTCCGCCCTGGCTGAGATTCCAGGTTCTGCCTCGGCTGGTCCTGGATCCCACGCTGCAGGTTACCTCGGTTTGCAGGGGCACGCGGGCGCATCGGCGCCGGTTCTCCACCATCGTTCCGTGGACGGTTCGAAATAAACGGATCAATTTATGTCTGTCTACGGGCTTTTGAAGAAAGAAGGTAGCGCCGGTTGCAAAGGCCTGGCGCATTGTGTCTCGTTCTTCCCGTCCTGTAACGATGACAATTGGTGTTGATTTGTTCCAGGAAGATCCGCGAACCCTCTGCGCAAGCGCAAAACCGTTGAGGATCGGCATCTCCAAATCCAGGAAGACTCCATCGAACCTCTCCTGGTTAACCAGAATAGCCGCTTCCTGGCTGTCGCTGACCGGGCGAACTTCCGCTTCAAGGGATGAAAGAACCTCGGTCATTAGTTCCAGGTTCGCGGTGTCGTCTTCGACGACGAGGAGTTTAAGTGACAACATGTTTCACCTGGGTTCCGGTAAACTCGTTAGATTCGATTGTCGCTACATCGGACACCCAAGATCAAGAGCCCGTAAGTTCATGAACTTGTAAGATGGAGGAGAAGGTGAATGACAGCGAAGAGAGCATCTGTCGCTATCGTAGGTTAAATTGAGGCTGAACAACTGGCTTTTCGTCCAATCGCGATGCCATAGGGGCTTCGGGGAAGATTTTTCACGCTCGAACGGAACATCGAACGGGACCTCGATCCCATCGCGCCTGGTCAAGGGCGGATCTAGTTATCTGTCGCAATCGGAACTGCGCGTAACCTTCGGGCTAGGGAAGCGGGACAAGATCGATCGTCTCGTGATCGAATGGCCCAGCGAAGAACGGAAGAATATAAGAACCTCAACGGGCCGATCCTATGAGTGCGTGGAATCAAAAGGGATTACCGCCCAGCCGGGCTTTTAGAGATCGGAATATATCAATGGGTTGGAGATCAGAGCTTAGAAGGAGCGAGTAGAGATGAGAAATCTTATCCAGGTATTGGCTGCAATCGCTGTTCTGTTCTTTATGTTCGGCTTCGGTCCCGCGCGACCAGAAGTGCCGGAAAGTTTGAAAGCCCCGGTGGGCGAGGAGGTCATTCTCGCGGCGCATGCTACGGGAGTGCAGATTTATGTGTGCCAAGCCGAGACGGAGCAGAAGTCTGCTTGGGTGCTGAAGGCGCCGAAGGCGGAGTTGACCGACGCGACCGGCAAGACGATCGTGCATCATTCCGGCGGACCCTCATGGAAGCACGTCGATGGAAGCGAAGTGACCGGCAAGCTGGTTGCCAAGCAGGATGCGCCGAAGCCGGGTGCGATCCCCTGGCTGCTGCTGTCGGCAGCGAGTCACGGGGGCGAGGGAATTTTGACCCGCGTCACGAGCATCCAACGGATCTTTACCGACGGCGGCCTGCCACCGAAAGCGGCCGATTGCAACTCCTCCGTGAAGGGCACGGAATCGCGGAGCGCCTATTCCGCCGATTACTACTTCTATGCTCCACCGGCTCCGGCACAAGCTGCGAAGGGTGACGGTAAGTGACTGACTCTAAGCGCTGACGTCAAGTGTGCTTCGACTCCCATAAACCTGCTCTAACACCGACGTGGTGCTGTCAGAGTTGCTTGAAGAGGAACTGCTCACATTCAATGTGCTGAGCAGTTCCGCGACTAACTGCTCCGATCGAGATGCGACGTTTGTCTCGTTTGTCTGCGATGGCGAGTTACTGTTTGTCAAGTCGCTCTGCACGGTCGCAAAGGCAGACTGAGCGGTCGATAAATCGCCCGAACTCAGTGCGCTGCCGAGTGCCGTCAGATCGGTATTGAGCTGAGAACTGCTGGATGATGATCCGCTGCTCCCGCTCGCAGTTGCCAGGCTCTGGTTCAGTTGCTGCAAGGTCTGAAACGCAGACTGCGCGCCGTTCAGATCGCCTGACGTGAGACTGTCTTGCAAAGTCTGCAATGCCTGCTGCAACTGGGTGGAGTCGCTAGACGCGAGAACGTACTGACTGAGGCTTGCAGCCGAGATCGAACCAACTGTCATAAGCGCACTCCCCCGAGAGCCTTAGCTACTCTCGCTTGTCTATGCCATCGGCACCCTCGCCCAGAATCTTTAGGACATATTGTTGCCCGCGATGAAAAAAGCCCATCTATGGGAAACAAAACACTTACCGGCTAGTCTGCTGCAGCGTGCGCCTGTGCGGAAGCAACGCATCACCCGCTACCCACGCTCCGTCCGGGCCAACAAGAATTGTGCAAATAGATGACATCGTGTTGACAACCTGCCCGCAGCGCGGAACTAGCATTCGATTGCCAGCGGGACTGAGAAATTATCGTTTTGTTCCGGCCTCGCACAATCCAAGGAGGATTCTTTATGCAGTGTCGCAAGATTGCTTTCACCATTTGCCTCGGCCTCGCGGTAATGCTCGTTTCGAACGCAGCCCTGGCGCAGTATCAACTCATCAATCTGGATTCGAATCAGGCAAAGACGGCCAAGTTCATGGACCCACTACAGGTGAACGGTTGGGGTCTCGCTTACGGCACAGGTGGACCCTTCTGGGTCAGCGATCAAGGCTCAGGCTGGTCGACACTCTACAATGGTGCGGGAGTCAAGCAGGGCTTGGTGGTCTCGATTCCGTCGTTCAACGGTGCAGGTCCGGGTCAGCCGACTGGAATTGTCTTCAACGGAACGGGAGAATTTCCGGTGCAGGGATGGTCTGCGTTCTTCATTTTCGCGACATTGGACGGGACCATCAGCGGATGGGCTCCGCAGTCCAATCCCAACGCTTCGATCATCGCGGTGAATAACTGGGCAGCAGGCGCAAGCTACACCGGCCTCGCCATTACCAACCACCCTTCGGGGAACCTTCTGTATGCGGCCAACCTTCCCAAAAATGTGGTCGAGGTGTACGACGGAAACTTCAACCTCGTCAATACGTTTACCGACCCTACGCTGCCGGCGGGTTACGGGCCGTTCAACGTTGCGGATATCAACGGATTGGTCTATGTAACGTTCGCGCTCATATCGACTGCCCCGAGCGGGCAAATCGATATCTTCCAGGAGGATGGGACATTCGTGAAGGTACTCGCGTCGGGTGCGCCTTTGAACCAGCCTTATGGCCTCGCCGTGGCGCCCAGTAATTTTGGACCGCTGAGCAACACTCTTCTGGTCGGGAACAACCTGAACCATCCGGGCACTATCAGCGGCTTTAATCTCGAAACCGGCCAGTTCGTGGGCACCATCAAAGACACGAACGGCAACGATATCGCCATCGACCAACTCTGGGGGATTGAGTTCGGCGGGGGCACGCCAAACAACGGCAGAACCAACCAACTCTTCTTCGCCGCCGGTCCGTACAATAATCTTGCTGGGACATTTGGTGTGATTGGTTTGAAGTAATCGCAAGCATTCCAAGGCAAGGTGGAAGAACGAATGACTGCAGCGAAGGCCACCCCCACGGGTGGCCTTCGTTGTCTGCTCGCAGAAAGCGCGACGCGGCACAAGGCGGGCTCTGCCCGCTAGCCATCAGGTCCATGATGGAAGGAACAAGACGACAGAGCGCGGTTGCAAAGGCTCAAATCGTCAATTAAGCTAAATGTTCTCTTCAAGTCTCGCACACCAAGCCGGGATGGCGGAACTGGCAGACGCAGCGGACTCAAAATCCGCCGGACTTCGGTCCTTGGGGGTTCGACTCCCCCTCCCGGCACCACGCCTAAACCCCCTTTGAAATCAATCTCTAGCTGGCGCTAGTTCACGGCACGGGATGCGGGAGGCTGGGCCAAAATCGCATCAACGTGGGCGGACGCGAAATCCGCATTGGCCAGCAGCCCGTCAATATCCGGAGCGTCGGTCGGATAGATGACGGCGGCAATGATGACTTAAGGGAAGGTCACAGGTTGACGACAGCGAGAATGTGGTTCTGACGCAGGAAAACGGTGTCCCGGTGTTGATGAAGGATGTCGGGAAGGGGTCGGCCGGTTACCGGCCAAGACTCGGCATTCTGGGCCGCGACCATCAGGAGCATTGTCGTGCCTCGCCGCAATCCCTTTCAGTCCACGTCTGCCTGCCGCTTAGGAGAATCTCCTATGCGATTTGTGGACTTGCATCGACAAACAGAACGGGGCCACTGCTTTTGTGCCGATGTCGCAATGGGTCGCATTGCGTGGACGCGCCTTCTGCATCTGAAACTTCCGAATCCGAGTATTATTTCTGATAATCCAAATCCGTAAATGGGGCATCTCACCTGCGCCTGGTTCCGCAAAACCCTTAACGGCGGCGGCACGCCGATAAATGGTGACCGACTATGACCGAGAAGACAGATTGCAAGGCAACTGAAGACACGCCGAAAGCTGTCTCTCGGCGCAACTTCATTAAAGGGGTCATCACCAGCGGCGTGGCAGTCTCTTCCGCGGGCTATCTGTTTCGTGCTTCGTCTCTTCTGCAGGGCCAGCAATCGGCTGCCGGCGTGGGCGAGCGGCTGATCACTCTCAATGTCAACGGCCAGCAGCGGCGTGTTGATGTCATGAAGCAAGAGACGTTGGCGTCGACGCTGCGCTACAAGCTGGGCCTCACCGGCACCAAGCTGGGCTGCGATCGCGCGGAATGCGGATCTTGCACGGTGCTTATGGACGACGTTCCGTACTATTCGTGCTCCCTGCTCACCCACACGGTGCGCGGCCGGAAAGTTCTGACCATCGAAGGCCTGGCCAGCGCCGACGGGACCTTGCATCCAGTGCAGCAGGGCGTCATCGACGAACAGGGATTTCAGTGCGCGTTCTGCATGTCGGGCTTCATTATGACCGCAGTCGGATACCTGAAAACGAATCCCAACCCCACGCGCCAGCAGTTGGCGCAAGGCCTTTCGGGATGCCTGTGCCGATGCCAGGACTACGACAAGATTCTGACCGCGCTGATGCGCGGCGCTGAGAATGTGCGGAGGTCCAGACTTGGATAACAAAGGCTTGGATAACACAAAATTGGATAACACCAAGGTCGTCGCGACTACCAACCCTACTGAGCGGCAGTACGGGGCTGGTTACAAGCTGATCGGCAAGAACTATGCGACGCCAGATCTGTATGCAAAGGTTACCGGCCAAGCGAAATATGCCGAAGACTTTCGCGCGGATGGCATGTTGTTCTGCAAACTGCTGCTGAGCCCGATGCCACATGCGCGGGTAAAACGCATCCACGCGGACGCTGCGCTCCGAATGCCGGGCGTGAAAGCCATTCTCACCGCGGACGATCTTCCCGCTCCGGCCGATACTCTGACGGACAACGGGACCGTCATCAAGGCCAGCAAATGGGGAGAACGCGGCCTTACGAATGAGCCGGTGTATCAGGGGGAACCGATTCTTGCGGTGGCTGCGGTCGACGAACTCACCGCTGCGGAAGCCATCGAGAAAATCGAGATCGATCTTGAGCCGCTTCCGTTCGTGGTCGATCCACTCGACACTCTGCGACCGGGCGGTCCGAACCCGCGAACGGATGGAAACGTGTGGACTCGGCCTGCGACGCCACAGGGTCCGGGCACTCCCGCGGTCACGGAGCTCAAATGGACCAAGGCCGACTTCGCCGACGAAAAGCATGGCCGTCTTCCAATGGGCAAGACGCCCGATGAATGGTCGTATGGCGATCTCGATTCCGGTTTCAAGAACGCGGCGCTCGTTCTTGATGAGACCTTCGTAACGCCAGATACCAGCCATCAGACGCTTGAGACCCGCAGTGCGATGGCTTACTGGCAGAACGGCAAGGTCTACATTCACACGGGCACGCAAAGCACCGCGCAAACCCTGCCCGCAATCGCGCGCTGGTTGAACATCGATGCGGACAAAATTGTTTTCATCAGCGAGTACACCGGAGGCGGGTTCGGCAGCAAGATCACCGGCGGCGTGTCGATGATCATCCCCGCGCTTCTAGCAAGGAAAACGAATGCTCCGGTGATGATGCGCATCAGCCGCGAAGAGGAAAACTTCATCGGACGCGCGCGGCCCGGTTTTCAAGGACGCATGAAAATCGGCTTCTCGAAAGAAGGGCGGATTACGGCTCTCGACATGTTCGTTATTTGCGACAACGGCCCCTATGACGCGGTGGGTGATGCTCCGTCGTCGGGCCGCATCGTTTCTCTGCTGTATCAGCCGCAAGCCATGCGCTGGCGCGGGGTGACGGTGCTGACGAATACGCCGCCGCGCAGTGCGCAAAGTTCTCCAGGTGGACTACAGGGAATTGTCATTATCGAGCCGATCATTGCGAAAGCCGCGCGCAAACTGGGAGTCGACCAGGTGGCGATCCGCCGCATCAACTGTCCGGAGGGCAAGGCGCCGTTCGGACCACTCGTGAAAGGGAAGATGCAGTATGCGACGAGTGCATTCCTCAAAGAAGCACTCGACCGGGGCGCGGAGCAATTTAAATGGAGCGAGCGGGTCGCGCACACTCCGAAAAGAATTGGCACGAAAGTTCGCGGCGTCGGCGTGTCGCTTAGCTGTTACGTGGGCGGGACCATCGGATTCGACGGGCTGCTCGTCATCACGCCGGATGGCCGGGTTACCTTTCAATCTGGCATCGGAAATCTCGGAACAGAGTCGGTGATCGACGTTCACCGCGCGGGCGCGGAAGTTCTCGGTGTGCCGTGGGAAAAATGCGACGTGGTGTGGGGCAACACGACCAAGAATCTTCCCTTCACCTGCGTATCCGGTGGCAGCCAGACAACTCACGCGATGACGCGGGCCGCGTATGCGACGGCGATGGATGCCAAGAAGAAACTCCAGGAAATCGCGGCCAAGAAACTCGGAGGCAAGCCAGAGCAATACGAGGTTGCCAACGAGCGCGTTTTCCGCAAAGGTGGTGGCGCCGGCATGACTCTGGCGCAGGCGGCGAAGTATGCGATTCAACTGGGTGGCATGTACGATGGCCACGAGGCGCCCGCCGATGTCCACAAATTAACGAAGGCATCTGTGGCGGCGTTGGCGGGCCAGGGCTTGGTAGCGGCAGCTAAGGACAACTACCCACGCGACGGCTCAACATTTTCCTACGTCGCCAGCTTTGCCGAGGTTGAAGTCGATGTCGAAACCGGCAAGTACTACATCGTAGATTTTCTCGCCTCCGGCGATGTCGGAACGGTGATTCATCCCCGCGCGCTGGGCGGACAAATGCTCGGCCGTTCGACGCTCGGCATCGGCCACGCGATCGGTCAGAAGTGGGTGTTTGATCCGCACTACGGGCAGATGGTTTCCAAGCGATTCCACCACAGCAAACCGCCAACGATTCTGGATGTGCCCGTCGACATGCAATGGACGGCCCTAGACATTCCGGACCCGGAGACGCCGGTGGGCGCTCGAGGTGTTGGAGAGCCTCCGGTTGCGGGCGGTTGCGCCTCCATCTTAAACGCGCTCTCAGATGCACTCGGAGACGAAGTCTTTCAGCGCGCACCAGTGAATGCCGACACGATTCTGACGTCGCTCGAAGCGGGCCGGCCGATGCAGCATCCCTTGATGGCCCACATTTGATGGCCCATATTTGATCGGAGATTTGAAGGAGAGTTATGGCTGTCATACGAGACGTAATGTCCGCTTTCGAGCTCTATCAGCCGAGTTCCGTCGCCGATGCGCAAAAGCTTCTCGCGCAGCACGGACCGGATGCCTGGGTGCTGGCCGGAGGGCTCGACAGCTTCGACTGGCTGAAGGATCGCATCAGGAAGCCCAAGGCTGTCGTCGATTTGAGCGGCATCGAAGAGCTGCGCGGAATTCGCACGGCGACTGACGGTGTCGAGATCGGCGCGATGACCACGCTCACCGAAGTAGTGAATCATCCCATCATCAAACAGAAGTATGGTCTCTTGGCCCAGAGCGCAGAAGTAGTAGCGTCGCCGCAAATTCGCAACCAGGGAACCATCGGCGGCAATGTTTCGCAGGACACGCGCTGCTGGTATTACCGCGCCGGTTGGCCCTGCTACCGCGCCGGCGGCAACATTTGCTATGCCGATACACCGGAAGGCCGCAATCGCGAGCATGCGATCCTGCACGCAGACCGCTGCGTGGCGGTGAATCCCTCCGACACAGCCCCGGCCCTGATTGCGCTGGACGCCAAGTTCGTCATGCGCACGCCGAAAGGTGAGCGTGTGGTGGATGCAGAGGATTACTTCATCGGTCCTGACATCGACATTACGCGGCTGCACATCTTGCAGCCTGGGGACCTGCTCACGGCCATTCGCATTCCGTCCGCGTGGGCGGGCGCACAATTTTATTTTGAAAAAATTCGAGACCGCAACGTTTGGGATTTCCCGCTCATGAACGTAGCCTCCGCCATAGTGACTTCGGGCAACAATATTGAACGCATCCGAATCGCCGTGAACGCCGCGGCCGCTCGTCCCTTACGGTTAAAAGCAGTCGAAGATGCAGTTCGCGGCAAGCCGCCCAACGCAGCAACCGGTGAGATGGCGGGAAAACTGGCCGTGCAAGGAGCGATTCCATTGCAGTTCAATGCCTACAAGATCCCGCTGATGAGAAATCTGGTGAAACGCGCCGTCGTCGGAGTTGGAGGAGTGGGAGCGGTGGAGGCGACATGGGCTTCTTAGAATGGGCCACGAGTCCGTGGGGGCAGAGTATCCCGATCCATATTGCATGGTTCTTGATCTGGGTCGCTGTGATCGCGGGTCTCCTCTTCCTGATCGTTCATGCCACTTGGCGGAGGTATTTCGCCAAGGAAAAAGAATTTGTGAGCGATGCATCTCCAGAGGTCGTTGCGAAAATCCCCAAGCACGTTCCCCGGCATTCGCTGGTGGCGCGGCTGTTTCACTGGATCATGGCAGCCTCCATGTTGACTCTGCTGTTTACCGCCTTCCTTCCGAAGGTGGGCGTCCAGTTTAATTGGGTGACTTATCATTGGATCGCGGGCGCCGTGTTAACAGTGGCCATCATGTTTCACATCGTTCATGCTTCCTTCTGGCTGGATTTTTGGGCGATCTGGCCAGACAAAACGGACGTAGAAGATGCATGGAAAAGAGTGCGCCGGTTTTTCGGAGTGTCTGCGCCACCGCCGCGGAAGTTCGCCAAGTATCCGCTGGAGAACAAGCTCTTCCACGGTGTCATCATCTTGTGCGGAATGTCGGTGATCCTTACCGGCGTTTTTATGATGTTTCGCGTGCGCACTATCTTTTTCCCCCGCAACCCGTATCTGTTCAGCGACATGACTTGGGGACTGATGTATGTGCTGCACGGGCTGGCGGGCGTGGGACTGATTGCGCTAGTAATGATGCACGTCTACTTCGGGCTCCGACCGGAGAAACTCCCGATCACGAAAGCAATGATCTTCGGCTGGATGGACCGCGACTCTTATCTGCAAGAGCATGATCCCAAGCGCTGGGCGGTCGAAACGTCTGCTTCGGCATCGACATCGACATCCAACCGAGCGGAAGGCCGAGGGCTGACAGGTGCTGACTGAAATTAGGAATCGTTGTGAAGGTGTGGAAGAGTGCTACGAGTTCCTACTTGCATTTGCGGCCCAAGGGCTGCCCAGTGATCAAGGCAGCGCCTCGGGCGCACAAGTCCGTGAGTTCCTGCGCCGCGCCGCGCAAGCCCTGACCGGGTTAGCGGAAACGTGTGCGATGGCAGTGAAAGAGGAAAGACTTGAGCCAGCCGACAAATACCTGGCGTTCTTTGCGGTGCTCGATCGCGACGCCCGCGATTCTCTGGCCGCGATCGAACTGGTTTTGGCCCAACCTGCCATCAGTTCCCAGTTGATTGACAATCTGAACGCTTCCATCCATCTCCGGGCGTTACTAACCGACTTGTTTTTGGTCGACGAGATCGTGAGAAAGCAAACCAAACCGGAGGAGCCGGTGGCTAGGGGCGTCGTCAAGAGTGAGTCTGAAGTCTGAATGCACAGTGGTTATGGACTCGGTGTTGACGATTGTTCCAGCAATTCCTTCAAATACTGCTGCCACACGGTCGCCCAGGTATGGGTGCCGTGACCGTGCGTCTGCTCGGAAGCGGGTAGCAACACGAATTTGCCGTTCTTCACTTTCTTGATCTCGCGTTCGGCGATCCCCAATTCCGGCGGATTGATGAAGTCATCGGCGGAGTTAATGAACATCACCGGCGCTTTGATTAAGTCGAGTTTCGATGACGGATCATAGTCCCGCGACGCGCTGACAGCATAGAGAAAGTCATTGGCGTCGAGTTCCGCCGTCATCCGCTTCACGGATTCGTCGAGATATTTGTCGGCGGCATCGCGGGTCGGCAGGTCTTTCTGCATGCGCAGCGGCGCACTCCCGGCAATCAGCAGGAAATCGGCGGAGATCTGAAGCGCGGCGCGAGGTTCGCCAGTATACTCGCCGTTCTTCCATTCCGGGTCCTGGCGAATACCGTCGATCACCATTTTTCTCCAGATACGGTTTCGCCCGGCGATTTGCACCGGCAAACATGCCAACGGCATCAGCGCATCCATCGCATCGGGATAGGCCTCGCCCCACATCCATGAATGCATACAGCCCATCGACGTCCCCATCACCAAACGGAGATGATCCACGCCCAGCCCCTTTTCGACAAGCTCATGTTGCAACGCGACCATGTCGGCATAGTCATACTGCGGAAAGCGGGCATGCATGCCGTCGCTCGGCTTGCTGGATTTTCCGTGTCCGACGTTGTCTGGCAGAATGATGTAGTACTTGCTTGCGTCCAACAACTGCCCTGGTCCAAACAGCACGCCGGCAAATATCGGACGGAGGAATTGCTGTCCTGTACCGCTCGTGCCATGAAGGACCAGAACGGCGTTGGCCGTGCGTCCGCGGGCGTTTTTCACTGGTGTGCCGAATGTGGTGTAGTGCATCCGCACCTCGGGCATGGTTTCGCCCGATTGAAATCGAAAATTGTGAATGACAAAGTCGCCCTCGTGTGGCGCTGGCCCGCTCGGCGCATTTTGGACCGCATTCTCTGCTGCCGTCTGCGCTCGGGCTTGCCCTGGAGCCAGCATTATCGCCATGGCCACAAACAGTCCCAGGCGCTTCACGATCCTTATCCTTATTCTTGCCATTGTCCCTCCACATTAGCCGTCATAGTGAGCTTCCAGAAAAGCTGGAGTTCACACCAGTTCCCAACAAATCCAATCCTGTCATGCGGGTACGCTCATCGGGATTGTCTCTGAGGCTGACCCCCTGAACTGCTGAAGCTTCGCATACCCAGCGAAAACCGCGGAACAGGTGGAATCTCCTAAGGGTTGTCGATGAAACTTCCCGCTCCGCTCCTGCTCGACGACGGTTTCAAACAAAAAAAAGCAGTGGGACGCGCAGTTTGCGCGTCTCACTGCTGGGTAGAGTGTTGCTATGCTGCGTTACTACGCCGGGGAAAGCCCCAGCGCAATGTCAATGTCACCGCCCATGTCCACCGCCGTGCGATCCACCGCCATGCGAAGATCCACCGCCGTGCGAAGATCCGCCATGGGAGGATCCACCACCGTGACTGCTTGGCGCCGAATGCCCGCCGCCGTAACCCGGGGCCGAGCGTCCGCCGCCATGAGCACCTCCGCCATAAGAGCGCGGAGTTACGATGGGCTGCCTCATGTTGAGTGGCGGACGAGAGCTTCCACCGTAGCCGCGCGAACCGTATGCGCCTGCGCCATAGCCCCGGCCTTCTGGGCCGGAACTGCGAGCGGAGCCGTATGCACTGCGTTCTTCTGTGCGCCCGGTCGATTCGCCCGACCTTCCTGCCTCGCCCGATCTGCCTGACTCAGAGGATGCGCGCGAAGCCATCGGCGAAAATCTCTGCCAGCTACCGCTATTGCCACTTTCGCGTCCGGACGCCGAGCCCCCCGAATTGCCGGGTTTGTAAGGCGATGCCATATTCGAATTGCCACGCGCTTCCGAGCTTCTCTCGGAGTTTGGGTTGGAGCGCGGGGCTTCGCGGCTGCTTCCTATCGACCTTTCATTCGCCGTTGCACCCGTGTTACCTCGGCTCGTTTTTTGGGCCGAGAAGAAATGTTGATTCTGCGACACGTTCCGAGTCGTTGAAGCAGCCGCCGGACGTCCGCTAGCCGAAAAGCTTTCCCGGCTCGGACTCGCGGACAATCTCCCAGTGTTGAAACGCGCATTCTGCATCTCCGCATGACCCACAGCCTGCGCATTCATGTGCCCCGTGCCAAAATCCCTGCCTGAAACTGAAGTCGCGCCGCGGAAGTTGGCGTCATGCATCGCGAGGTTCACGTTCGAAAATCGCGAACCGGCGCGCAGCGGAGCAAAACCGCCGCGGTTGAATTCGCCGAAGCGGGCGTAGCCGAAGCCCCCGCCCCACCGGCCCCACCAGGGATGGAAAAAATCACCAGGTCCCAGCGGCAGCCAACCGATCGAGCCGAAGCCAAATCCAAATCCGATTCCGAAACCCCCGCCGAATCCGAAGAATGAAACATAAGCCGGCGCCCAAATCGGACGATAAAACGGGTATCCATAAGCCGGTCCAGGCCACCAACCCCAACCGCCGTTGACATACATCCAGCGCCCGTAGTGATACGGAGCCCAGCCCCACGAATCGTACGAAACCCAAGTCCATCCCCAATAAGGCTCATACACCCACCGGCCATCGCGATACGGAGCCCAGCCAGGCGGCACCGCTGGCCGCCACACCGGACCGTAATCCGGCACTTCGGACCAAGTGCCGTGGGCGTCGAGATCTTCGGTTCCCACGTAGTAGTCGTTAGTCTGCTTTCGCGATACCGAGTTGCGGATCATGCTGTCGCGATCCGAGTTCCACTGATCAAAGTCATCACGAGCCGGCGCTTCGCCGATCTTGTATTGCTCGTCCGCGCCGGTGCCCTGAATGGTAATGAACTGGTTCTGTCCCACGCGCGTGCCACCCTGCGGAGTCGTAACTTCGATTTCGCCTTTGCGGACGAGTACTTCGGTGTGATCGTCGGCTGTAACCAGAATGCGAAAGCTGGATTCGCGCCGCTCGGTGCGAATGGCAACGTTGGGCGTATCGATTTCCGCGTCCGCATCGCTGTTTCTGAGAACGGTGTAGTTCGCCATGCCGTGCCCAAGTTGAATCTGAATTTGCGAGCGCGTGAGCTGCGTGATGTTCGCCTGCGTATGCTCAGCCAGGCGCAGCATGTTGGCATAGTCGAGTTGAAGTTCAGTGCGCGCTTTGTCGCCGGTCGAAACCCCGTCACCCGCAAGCACGGGAGCATTGAGCGCCGCTGCGGACCAATCCTTGGAATCGCCACGCTGCGTGGAAACGTCGCCATGAATCAGACTGATGCGCGCCACGCCGTTTTTCTCCTCCGGAGCCGGTGCGCTGGAAGCCGGGTTGCCGGAGCCTGGGTTGCTGGAATTTGGGTCGTTGGGACCTCCCGCCGGGGCCTGATTCATCGAACCCTGATCCATAGAACGATCCATGGAATCCTGGTCCATGGAACCCTGGTCTGCGGGACCCTGGTCGTTGGGACCGGGCACGGGCGCTTGCGTAGGCGCTTGAATGTTCGGCGACGGCTTCGAATTCTGATCCGGCGCCTGATCGTCCTGGTTCTGAGCGCCGTTCTGACCGTCGTTCTGACCGATGACGGCGCCTGGAGTCGCCATCATCAATCCCAATCCTAAGAGTGCGGCTATTAATTTGAATTTCATTGCGTACCTCCACCTCGTTCGGGACACAACCATCTGCCTGAAAGAATGCAGGCAGAATGCCAATGTCGGACGCTAGGCGGCTATTTATCTAACTGATTTATGTTCAATAACTTAGGAGAGACATAACACCGAGGT
>Ga0181523_10001828_pt1 | contig 21930 bp, 20 predicted proteins | sample PEATcosm2014_Bin_43_FD_119752 | JGI IMG/M metagenome (GOLD analysis project Ga0181523, IMG submission 119752) | Peatland microbial communities from MTU Mesocosm Facility, Houghton, MI, USA - PEATcosm2014_Bin05_30_metaG | ecosystem: Environmental > Terrestrial > Soil > Wetlands > Peat | place... | reverse complement strand
TTTGTAGCGCCTTACTTTACTAAAGTGCGAACGGCAGCATCCATTTCCATATCAAAAGTTACTAGTGGAAACTCAAACTCGACGGACCCGCAAAGCAAAACCCCCGCGCCTTCCGCGCCGTCCGTTAAGAATGCGAGTTGGTATCAGAAACAAATAAAATATGCGGTCAGTTGCGACCTCACGTCGGTGCTCAACGTCGCCGATCACGATAAGATCGCCATCACTGGATCTAAGCCAGCAGGTTACGACACACCGGCTGCTGGCGCCGAGGTAACGCTAGTCAGGCCCGACGCGGTCTTTATAGCTGCTGATACCGATCCAGGCCCCTATCTTGGAGGGTCGACGCTCAAAGGGGGCATAACTTGTCCGAGCCCCGCATCTGCTAATGGCTTTAGTGTGAACTTTACGTTGAATACATTGCCGTACGGTCGCGCGTACCTTTATTTGCGCCGAAACGCGCTTTTCAGCGACAGCATCAATGTGAGCGTTGATGGCAATGGTATGATGGCAGGTTCGGATTCATCTTCCATCCAGCAGATCACTGCGATCCTTACAGAATTGGCTCAAACAGCAGAGACGCTCATTCCTAATCCTCGGATTCTTGGAGAAACGGAAAAGAAATCCGGACCAACGCCCCTTCCTGCCCAAAGCCCACGGCAGATTTGTTACAACGCTATCTCCAATCTCTTAAAACCCGGCCCCTTCTATGCAGATCTTGGTTTTCCATACATACAACACAACAAAGGTCTTTCCGGCGTCCAGTGGAGTTGGTTATCTACGGAGAAACTGGAAAATGGCGTGGAACTGGTTCTCACTTTAACAACGCTGACGGATTCGTTAGGCGGCATTGACCTGTTTTCTGCGGCCGAGGGCGCGATCACCGGAATTGATAAGAAGAAAAACAAAAAAACAATTCACGTTCACAATGGTTTGGTGGCCTTTTTCCCTGTCCCAGCTGCCGCTAGGATCTATTGCGTCGTTGGAGCGGATCATCTTCTTCTTAACGCACCGACCGTCGTGAATATGTATGCCAGGAGCCAGTACCTCGATCCGCAACGTGACTTCTTAACTGGGCCGCAGGACAGCCTTACATTTAGCGCTGGGTTTATTGTCGGCCACAAATACTCCGACCAAAGTTCTGCGAAGACCGTGGTGGATGCGGTAACAGCCCCAGTTCGTGCTCTTTTCCCGTCAGTTTCGGTACAGCAAACCACGCAAGTTCAAACCGGGGGCGGGAAGTCGGATCAAACAACTACAACAACGCAGAGAACTACCGGCCCACCGAAGTCGCAATAAGCATCACTCGACACGTCACTGGAAAAAATGGCTGCGGGGCAGGGTATTTCAGCCGCCCGGGGCTCTTCGTTCGTCGGTCGGACATCCTTTACACAGCCGCGGCGACCATTGCGCGGATGGATGTGCTCGTCAATACTTTCGGCGGACTTCAACATGCGCGCAATCAGGTCAAAGGTTTCTGCGCCGCGGTGACAAACTCATGGGGCGGGACGAGTTGGTGATCAATCTTAAGACCGCCAAGGCCCTCGGACGGGCCTACGACCCTGAGAGTCTGTCCGGAAACATGCGTTTGATTTGACTCATTTTTCCAGATCAAGAAGTTAAATGAGGTGCCGGAAAGACGCTTGTTGGGAAGCCCATGCCGAATTTCCTCCAATGCTTTCACAGGCAAAAGTTTCCGGACGGACACTTACATTCTAAAAGCAATACTGGGGTGATGCAGGTTTGGATCAACGAACGATGTCATCGAGAAAGATTGCCCTTTCCTTTACGGCAAATGGCCTAAGATGAGCACCATCCCTATACAGTGGTTTCCCATCTTCCGCCACAACGGGGCAGCGCCCGTTCTTACAAAAGAAGTCTAATGGATCTATTATTTCAGCTCCCGCAGTTGATGCCGCGGCACGAAGCGCCGATACCACCTGTTGCGAATATTGCTGAAATGCTTTTTCGGGGATGGAAAGGTCTGGAATTTTTGTATTTTTCCAGGCAGCAACATAAAGTTCTTTTGAAATGTTTTCATGTCGCCCCGGAATAGGTAGAATAACTATCACTCGCTTACCTAATCTTACCAACTGAGCGATGACATCTGTAAACTCCAAAATCTCGTCTTTGAACACCGTACTCCCGAGAGAAACGGTCACTCGTTTTCCATTTTCATCAAGAATATACAAGGCCGGCTGTTCGTCAGTGCCGTTGTAGGCACCCACAAAATAATCCGTCCAGACGCTCCCAAAGACAACGGTGGAAACGGTATCTCGGCTAGCGAGCTGTTTTGCGGCCTCAAAGAATTCGGCGCATCGAAACCCCGGTGTGATTCGATTCACGCGAGGGAGCGGCGGGCACCCACCATAAGTCGCAAATATAATAGGATGAGCAAGATTCCCATCTCCCATTTGGTTGAACCGCGGCCACCATTGCTCAACCTGACTGTCCCCAACGAAGAGCACCGCGTCTTTTTCGCCTCTTCCAATTCTGCAAAGCCGTAATCTCCCGAAGAAATCCGTTCGACCGCAATTAGATGGATAACCCCAGTCATCCAAGGCCGCTTGGTATTGCAGCAGCAATGCCAAATTATGTCCATTGTAACGCCCTGTAATGCCATCGAGAGTATAAACGCCAACGGCAAAAAGAATTACTGGCAGCGCACCTCCGGCGTATACAGCGATCTGGCCTCTGACATCTTTTCGCTGCAGCATCTTCCTGAAGGGTTGTTCAATGAAATGAAATGACATGAAGCCTATCAACACTGACAAAGCAATACCTGCAGCAAGCATTCCGGCGGGGAATGGTATTTCAGTGCCTCGCAAGTACACTACAATTGGCCAGTGCCAGAGATAGATGGAATAGGACCACTGACCGAGGAATTGCGCGACAGCATTTCCAGTCAACATCGACTGCGGCACCTCAGCGAGGAGCACCAGCGCGGTACCAGCCACGGGAACGAGCGCAAGATATCCCGGCCAATCGGTCCGATCACTATACGATGCAATCGCCAAGCAAATTAGCGCCAGTCCAACGAGCTCAACGCCTCTTCGTTCGCGGCTACTCCGCTGCCTCCAATTTTCTGCGTAGAGGAATACCAAGCCGCCAGCGAGCATTTCCCACGCCCGAGTCGGCAGCAGGTAAAACGCCGCCAAAGGCCGAAATTGGGTTCCAAAGATCGAACAAGCGATAGAGAGAACAAACGCTGCCCATATTGCGGCGGTCACGCCCGAACGTTGTCTTAATGCGCTTGCGGCTACTTGGATGTAGACGGGGTAAAGCATATAAAATTGCCACTCGATCGAAAGCGACCACGTGTGAAGCAGTAGCTTTTCCCTGGAGGCGCTGTCGAAATAACCAGCCTCTCCCCAAAAAAGAAAGTTTGAGAAGAAGCCGAGTGCCGCACAAATTTCCTGCGACAACTCCTTGTAGTCGACAGGCGACAGAGCGGCATAGCCTATTACCATTAGAGCTAGGCAAAGAGCCGCGAGAGCTGGAATAATCCGGCGAGCACGAGAGAGATAGAAACGGATTAGCGAGAAGGATTTCGCTTCGCTCTCCATAAGAATAATCCGTGTCATCAGGTAACCCGAAATGACGAAAAAAATGTCGACACCAACAAAGCCACCCGTGAACCCTACTGTTTTGAAGTGATAAAGAACCACAGCGACCACTGCAATCGCTCTGAGACCGGTAATATCTTTCCTGAATTCGGGTGATTGGTTCGGAGTGTGCCCGCCACGCATCGTTTTACGGGGTACGTTTATGCAACTCATATCTTTCGTAATGGGCAAGGCAGAGGGTCTAGCCGTCTCGTTCAACATGAACGTTAACCTCACCTAGCTCCAAGTGACGCTACCCGGGGTCACGTCCTTGATATAATCAATTCTATTAGCCGATACATCAGCGGTTAAGATAGATCCTATCACTTCGTACGTTGTAATTTTCCTGCGTGGAGACTGGATCCGCTCACTTTCAGCAAAGAAAGACTATTGCCACAACTAAACATCAGAACGTTAAAGATCAACCATCCGATATTTTGGTTCCAACCGATGGTCATCTCTGTCAGGCCTTCCAGAACCGTTCCAACCACAAATATTAGTGTGAAAAAACCGAGAGGTAGTATTCCACCTACACAACAACGCAAGCCACGCCAAAATCCAAGACCCACGTATAATACAATCAAACAGGCACCCACGACTCCAAGCTCCAAGGTGATTTCAAGCAGTGCATTGTGCGAGTGCGTCACACCCCAACCACCCGTCAATTCATCCGTGAGGATCCGGTAAGTGTCGCCCGGATCCCACATCGACCGGTAGCCATAGCCGAGATACGGCCTCTCATAAATAAGATCAGTAACTGCAGCCCAGAGCTCAGTCCGCCCGGAGAGGCCTGTGTCCTTACCAAACAAACCAAGCGTGTATCCGGGTTCAACCCAGAGAACAGATGACGCGATCAACACCAGAAGCAGCACAATCATGCCAATAACCGTGCCAAGGAGGCGATCGTTCCTCCATAACAGGTAGACGCCTGTTGCTATCAGGTAGCCAATTGATGCGAAAATTGCCGTTGCCGAATAAGTTAGTATAAGGAGAGCGAAATATAGTGCCAGCAAGAAAAAGCGCCAGCGGGCACGCCCCCCTGTGGCAACAAGAACATACAGCTCGGTAAAGACCGCAAACCCCATGACGGGGCCCAATACGTTCTTATGCGGAAATATCCCCCGCCAGGTGCCTACAAGCTCCTGGGTCTGCATAATTCCGTCGCTGGGATAAGCAGCAACATACAAGAACGACCCAATTGCGGAAATAGCGAAGCTCGAAGAAATGAGTTTCATCCTGTTGACATCGTTGAAACCCACCGTGAGATAGGCTGCGATCGACATCGACAGTATGTAGCCCACGCCACGACGGATCGTCAGCTCCGGATGTATCGACCAGGCCGCGGATGTCAGAACGAGCGCCATATAGAGAAGGCAGATCCAGTTTTTTGACGCTAGGTAGCCAATTTTTTGAGCGTTTAGAAAAACAAGGAACCCCATGATAGCGAAGCTAATGGCAATACCGATTGTGTTAAGAAAATTGGTATCTGTCGACCCACTGTCGGAATTGAGACTGCTGAGTGCTGGGATCCCTATGAACGCACCTTGTTGGATAATCAAGACAAAGACAACGATCATCCATACCAAGAACCAAGACTTCTTCTCGGGTTGTACCAATCCCGGGGCGGCATTCAATGATTTGCCTAGGCGACCGTTCCGGGCAAAACGATTGGCATTGGGTTTATCGTATTCGCCGGCGATAGCCACGAAACGAACCTCCGACTGCGGCGTCCTACGACTGGCCGTCTGACATACTTCGAAGATACCTTATCATGGTCAACGCGCGGATAGTCCCGATGCCTGTTGAAATTGGTGCAGCAGGCGCCATCGGTTGAATCCTATGCTGCCAGATTTTTGCTGGCAATTGGCTGGTCACCGAGCAACGCTTGTTGATGGCGCAGCAACGCGGGCACACACGAGTCATTCGACTCGTCGCCTTGATGATAGGTATGCCACGCAGAAGTATTAATAGGCAAGAGTTAGGCCGCAATTGGGTTGAGACCTAGGGTTAACCTCCGAAACCGGAGGTTATGATGCGGCAAGTTCGCGCAGCAAGCGAGGAACGCACGCCGCCATGGGAAGATCAACTAAGGTTAATCTAGAGCGCGAAGGGGCATCCTGCAACGTGCCAGAGCGGCAGATTGGAATGTCCAAACTTCAGTCGAGCAAACGATCAACAGGGCCGTCCAAACCTCAAAATCGGAATGCCAACATGTCGAGCAATAAACGCTTTGCTTGTAGCTGATCCTCAGGATAGAATGAGGTGTGTCGGAAGGGGCAGTTTTAAGGTTCTGTATGCGCGTCGCCTTAATTGCCCCCGAAATCCCTGATTATTCGGTAGAATACTCCGAGATTGCGGCGAAACGTTGCGATGTCCTTCTTTGCATCGCCGACAAGCATTCAGCGACAGCGCATGTGAAACCTCGGCTGGAAACGGCGCGGCTGGCGTGGCCACGTCAGCGCGAATTAAGGAACTTAATATTTATGCGTGATCTGGCGCATCGCATTCGAGAATGGAATCCGGACATTGTGCACTTCATGAACGAAAGCAACGTCTGGCTTTCGCTTCTCATTCCGATATTGGGCAAGATACCAGTCGTGACGACCGTGCACGACATTCAAATTCACCCAGGCGACACCAGCTCAGCGCGCGTCCCCCGCTTTTTGACCAGACTACTCGTGAAGCTGTCCGATGCGATTGTTGTGCACGGGGGAGATCTTCGCTCAGACGCGATACGTCACCTTCCGGTCACTCCGAAGAGCGTCTTTGTCTTGCCCCATCCTCCGCTGAAGAGCTACAGCGAAATCGCGAAACAAAGGAAATTCGGCAAACCACAGGACGGAAGGTTTCGGATTCTGTTTTTTGGACGTATCCATAAATATAAGGGAGTTCGCTATCTGCTCGAAGCGGTTGCGTCCGTGCAAGCGAACGTCCCGAATGTCGAAGTCTTGATTGCTGGGCGGGGCGATGACCTATCCCACGACTTATGCAAATTGGGCCAGCCTCCATTCGTAAAAGTCGATAACCGGTTCATCCCCCCCGATGAGGTAGCGCGTCTGTTTGCCGAAGCCGATCTGCTGGTGCTGCCCTACATCGAGGGTTCACAAAGCGGCGTCCTGATGGTCGCCATGGCCTTCGGTTTGCCGGTTGTTGCGACAAATGTCGGCGAAATACCCGACGTCGTCCGATCGGTCGGCATGGGGCTTGTCGTGCCTTCAGGGCAAACACCTGCGCTTGCGACGGCGATCACCCAAATAGCCCTCGACCCCGGGTTGCATCGGCGATTCTCCGAGGGAGCAGTCGCTGCGATGAACGGAGAGTATTCGGATGATACACTTTCTTCCCGCATTCTCGCGACTTATGAGAATGTATTGAATATCGCAAAGCGCTCTTAGGGGCGGTGCTCCGTGATATTTCCGTGTTACGGCCTGAAGGTTAGCAACAGAATGAAGGTTTAGTTATGCGCTACAATATTGCGCTGGTGGGATGTGGCGCAATCGCCAAAGGGTTTTATCTGCCGGCCCTCGCGAAGCATCGCGCCAAATTTGACAAAGCGTGGCTTATCGATCTAAACGACGCGGCGCTTTCCGCAGCGAGCGCTGTTGTGCGGGCAGAAAAGGCCCACCAGCTTTCGGAGATCGCCGACGAATTGCAGTTCGTTGTTGTCGCAACGCCAAACAGCTCGCATTTCCCGCTGGCGTGGGACGCGCTCTTGCGCGGCGCGCATGTCCTGATCGAAAAGCCGTACGTTATCCGGCCGGGCGATGGCCGCAAGCTGATACAGCTTGCCGCCGAGCGTGGGCGCATCGTCGCGGTAAACCAAACCCGGCGGTTCTTCCCCCATGCTCGGGAGCTTAGACAACGTATATCGGCGGGCGAATTTGGCGCACTCAAGTCGGTCGTCCATCTTGAGGGGGAGAAACTGGCGTGGCCCTTCGAGTCCGGTGCGGCTTTTGCAAGGACCGCGCAACGCACAGGCGTCATCATGGATCTGGGCGTTCATGTCCTTGATTTCTATCACTATCTGCTTCGTCCATCGTGGGCATTCGTGTCCGCGATCCACGACGGGTTCGAAGGGCCAGAAGGACTGGCGACCCTCAATCTCGAGGCGAATGGCGCGCCGGTGAAGATCCGCCTCAGTCGCTATCAGAAGCAGAAGAATACGGCCCAGCTGTATTTTGAGCGCGCCACCCTCCACGTCAACATCCACGACCTGAACGCCTATGCCGTTGAAAAGACGCCCGGCGCGATAGAACGCGTCATCGTCCAGCCGATGGTAACGAAGTACGAGGTGCTTGGGGAACAACTGCTCGCGAATTTCGTGGCCGCTGGTCTCGGCCAGGAAACACCGGGCTGCGACGCAGCCTCGTCGACACCCGTCATAGAGCTACTGGACAAAATATACCTTTCGGCGGGTCGATACCCCGCTAAGATCGGCGCCGTCTAAGAGGTCAGGACATGCGGATCGTCGTCTTTGGAGCCGGCGGCTTTGTTGGCGGAAGCATCTGCGAAGAGCTGGCCGAGCTTAACCAATTCGAAGTTCTCGCCTGCGTGCGCCGATGGGCCTCCGCAGTGCGACTCGCCCGGCGCGGAATTGCGATCACGCAATGCGATCTTGACGACGCGACTGGCGTTGTCCGGGCCGTGGCAGGTGCCCACGTGGTCGTGAACGCCGCGATGCTACCGCCCGGCGTCGAGGCTGATCTTTGTCGCCAGCTTTATTCCGCTTGCGCGAAAGTCGGTGTTCAAAAGCTTATTCAGTTCAGCTCCGCGGCCGTCTATGGCAATCGGCGCGGCTGGATCAACGAAGACCATGCGCCTGCTCCGAACAGTGACTACTCGCGCGGCAAAGTTAGGATGGAAATGGCGCTCCTGGCGGCTCCTGCAAGCCCGACGCCGCAGCTTTTCATCCTCCGTCCCTCCATTATTTATGGGCCGTTTGCCGATGCCTGGAGCGTGCGCTACGCGCAGCGCATCGCCGACGGTCACTGGCTATCACTTGGTCGCGCCGGAAGCGGCACATGCAATCTCATTCATGTCCGCGATCTCGTGCGGTTCGTTATCCTAGCAGCCAATGTTGAACCCGTCGAAAAGTCTCACGTTCTCAACCTCAATGGTCCCGATATCATCAGCTGGAACGAATACATCGAACGCTTCGGCGACGCATTGAATATTACCGACCGCACTACCCCTAACTATGCAGTATTTCAGACGTTGGCCCTTGCGGCCGAGTCGATCCGCCTAGGGGGTAAGTGGGTCAAGAAGCAACATAACGACCTGATCGAGAGCATTAGCCACTCCACCGGTACCGCGTACTCCATGATGTTAAGGGCAAAATTCCTTACCACACTCTATCCGACTCTAAACGAACTCCATCTGCTTCGCCGACACGCTCATTATTCGGCGAAACGTGCCACCGATCTGTTCGGATTCCGTCCGGCCATTGCCTTGGATGAGGGCCTGCGTGAAACCGCAAATTGGTGCAAGGTTCACGGCATCGTCTGACGCCTCGAACGGGGACGGACGGCTTGGGCATTGCAGACAAAACCGGAGATGCGGTTGCGATGAGGCGGGATATCTACGAAGGCAGCACTGTCAAACGCGCCCTGCACGCACATTTCATCCTAAAATTCGTCAATTTAATTCTCGGTCTTCTCTTTCAGGTTCTGGTCGTCAAGATATTGTCGCCAGAAGAGTTTGCAACTTACGCGGTTTTGCTCGCTGCTATGATGGCCGGCGAGCGAGCGCTTTCTTTTGGGATCGATCGAACGATCCTTCGATTCCTTCCTGCGCTTTCGGTGCAAGGCGAGCTCGGCCAGATCGTGTCTCTCGGAAAGAGGCTTGCCCTAATCCGGCTCGGCGCACTAGCGATTTTTATTTTGGTTCTTTCGTTCGTTGCGCGTTTCAGCACCAACCTGCTTCCTGTTGAAGTGTCGACGTCCACGCTCGTCGCTTTTGCCATCTGGTTCATTGGGTACACGCTTTATACCGACGCGGACGCGCTCGCTCAAAGTCTAATCGAGCATGTTAACTCGACAACAATCGCGGCTATTGAGGTTCTGGGCCGATTCAGTGCCGTCGCATGGCTGGGCCTCTACCTCCACGACGCCAGCGCGCATTCGGTCATCACGGTCTGCGCCATCACGATGATCACGGCGGCGCTTTCGCTCACCCTCCGGCTACTGAAGCCCCTGAGCGCCCTGCTACGGTCTATGGGGAGTAAGGTCGAGGCGCCGCCCGAACGGCGGGCTAATGTGAGCCAGGCGATCACGTTCGCGGTGGCGAATTATGCCTCGACGATCAGCTGGCTCATTTCAAGCCCTGCCACCGTGCGGATCATTGCGGCCTCCGCATTGAACGTGCTAATGCTGGCCGCATTCTCTTTTGCGCAGGGGCTTTACATCTCGTTCCAGCGCGCGCTGCCGGGTCTTTTCATCCTTCCAAGCCTCGAGCCCATACTCATGGCCCGGGCGTCGAGCGGTCAAGGGCACGAGAAAACTTACACCATATTCTCGGTCATTTTTAAGGCGGAACTAATCTGCATAATGGCGGCATTGATCGCGACTACAATTGCCGGGAAAGACATCATTCAAGTCCTGTCGAAACCCGCTTATGATGCATATTACTACATATTGCCCGTCTTGATACTCAACCTCACCTTCGGTACTGCCTATCGCATCCTCGAAATAATTGCGATCATCAATTTCAAGCAACGGATATTTTTCTTGTTCTGGCCACTGGGTCTGACATCGACGCTTGCTATGTATTTGACGGTGGGCGCATGGGGTCTCTGGAGCGTACTAATTTTTCCGACAATCGAAAATCTTCTCACAATCGGCATCCTGCTTTTTGCATTTCGGCGACAAGAGGCGTGGCGTGCCTTGGATCCGTTGAGATCAATTTCTTTGTCCCTAGGTTCAGGGCTCATCGTCGCGGCGCTGTTTGTTGCCCAGCATGTGGTTTCAGTCCATTACGCTCACCAGGGTATTTTTCTGGCGGCAGCTGGTATCATGCTGCTCATTTTATTCATTTTTCTCCTCCGGCCGTTTCGCCACACAGAACTCGAGACGATATTGACCGCGATGCCTTCCTCCCGGAATTTTGTTCGAAGGTTTGTCTTAGCTATCTCGCGGCCATAGTTCAAAAGATTTCAGGCCATACGGAGCGTTTAGATCATCATTTCGATAGCGCTACTTCATTGGGAATATGGAAAGATTCCAGCGTGGCCCAATCCAGTGATCCAGGGTGCTTAAGTTCCTTGATCAGAATGTCTTGTAAACGATATGTGGGGCCGGTGCACTTAGGATCACTGCTGCGACCAAAATGGTCACCGCCATAACGGTCGACAAAACCGTGCGGGTATAGCGCGACGTTAAGACAGGTTCTCCTGCGATGCTGATGGCGGGGGTAAGTAGTCGCAGCCGCTCCAGCGCCTCTAAGATGGCGGTCGCGGCGACGAGGAGGACGAGCCAAAGTGCCAGAGAGGTCTCCGCTCCTAAGACGGACGCGAAGCCGTGAAGCTGCGCCCAGTTTGACCAGAACCAGAGCAGCGTGAAGGTGAACCAAGTAAAAGTGAGGCCGCGCATAAGCGCGGCATAAATCGCGTTTTTGGTCAGCTTCGCATAGCCGCTACGTCCCATTTTGCGCGCCAGCGTAATCTGGCAGAGATTATTGGCGGCGAGGCCGCCCCCCTGGAGAATGCCGAAGAACAGGAATTCTGAGGTCTGTCCGTGCCAGAAGCCGACTAGGAAGAAGGTTACGAAAAAGGCGATCACGCCGAGGAAGGGCGCGATCGAGGGTGCGGGGAAGCGACGGAATAGTGTCAAGAGCAGCGGACTGAAGACGTAGGTCTTGATCCATTGCGTCAGGCTCATATGCCACTTGCTCCAAAACGAAATGATATTGCCTGCCGAGAAAGGCCGGTCGAAATTTTCCGGTAGCTCGATCCTAAAGAACCGAGCGGTCCCGATGACGAAATCCGTGTAGCCCGAGAAGTTGAGGTAGAGGTAAACGGGGTAGATCCCAGCAATGACGGTGCCTTCTACCAATCGCGTCGTCCATGGCTGCGAGGCCGACAGGGTGTCGATCTCGGCACCTTGGATCGAGGCCAGTATCGCGGACAGGATGTAGACCTTGAAGAACCCGATTAGGATCCGTTCGACAGCGCGCCCGATCACGAATTCTCCCAGCGGAAGATTTTTTGTTTCGAAACGCCGGTAGTCTTCGAAGCGCTGGATCGGCCCGGAAACCAGGCTCGTGAAATTGAGTGTGTAGTCGACGTAGGAAATGAGTCCGGCGATGCCCTTCGGCACGGTCTCCCAGCCGTCGATCACGAGGTGCATCACTCGAAAAAAGACATAGGACAGGCCGACCGTCAGGTAGCCCTGCGGCAGCAAGAGCTCAGGTGGGACGAACAAGTACCGCTTCAGCCAGACGAAAACGGCGAGGACCGCCAGCAGAAAGAACCACGACCCGCCTCTCGGCCGAAGGACGACACCGGCGTAACCAAGGGCGAGAAAGCCGGCGAATGGCAGCAACTGGCGCCAATCCTCCGCGAACGACTGAAGAAAATAGACGTTCGCGAACAGCAACACCCCTTGCCGCCACCATCGAGCAACGGAGAGGTTGAAGGCCAGCGCGCAACCGAGCGCAAAGGCAAGGAAGAAAAAGGAGGGAACGGTCATTGTCGGGCGCCCACAAAAGCCCGACATTGGCCAAAGGCGGGCAGCTTCAGCAGCGTGGATTCCACGCGCTCCGCGATGACCGCATGGCCTTCGGCGGTCGGATGACCATCGGCTTGATAGAAGAGAGAACCGAAATCGCGGGCGCCGGCAAAATCTGGCGTGGTGTCGACGAACGCAACCCCATTTTGGGTGGCAGTCGCGCGAAGCGCTTCCCCCAGTGCGGCTGTATCGATGCCGGGACGGGCATATTTAGAAATCGCGAGCGCCGCTTGCGTACGTGTAGGAAGGTAAAACAACAACACGGGGACGTTGGCGGGCGCGGTCTGCGCGGTGATCCTGCCCAGGAGGGCACCCACATCGTCGACCTGCTTGCGCCAAGTCTCAGGCAGGGGGTTTTGGAGGTAGCGCGATGATTCGTCGCCGTTTCGTAGAAATGCTGCGATCTGAACCGCGGGATCCCGATACAGATAATGCTGCCCAACCAGGAACAAACGACTCTTGCGTAACTGGGCGTCCAGATCATGAAGGTTGAACTGAAATCCCGCGGTAGCCGCTCCCTGCGTGGTCTCCTTCAAATGTTCGATATCATAAGGGCCGATGACGATGACGATGGCCGTCGGCTTCAGCGCCAACGCCTCGGAGATTCGCAGGTCGTTACGGTCTAGATCGGCTGCCTCGGTGCCTAGATTCTGGAAATCAACGATGCGACGGCATGCCCCAGTCAATGCCGCACTGGCGCGGGCCGCGAAGGTGTGTTCATAGGCCACCAGCGCGCCCCTCGCCGCCGAGGACCCCAACACGACGACCCGAAGCTGGTCCGGGCCTCGCACCACGCAGGATTCGGTCGTCCGATATCCACACTCATTATCGACGCTGGTGGTCCACGGCCCCTCGACCGCCTTTTCCGGCGAGCTGCAATTGGCCCGGAAGCGCTTGCCCAACGGCGTCTGGTAGGCGCAGGCGTTGTCGAGGTGTTCCGCCCAAAAGACGCGCGCGAGTATTTCGCCGCATCCGAGCAGAAGGACGATCGTCGCCAGAACGATCAGCGGCAGAAGTATGTAGTCCCGCTTGGGGAGCCAGTCTTCTGATCGGGGGGAAGGGACGACTTCCGCCATCGGGAGAGACGATTTGGACCCGAAACGCTGGGTATTCATGGCTGGCGGCGCTTGTAATTCTTAGGAGGGCACGAGTTCTTTTGCAAAGCCGTGTCGCTTCACGACCATCGGCGCCTCCGGCACCGTTACCGGCAGGAGGAGTTCCCATCTCGTCGCGCCGCGGAGATCTGCGCCTGTTTTAGTAAATCCCAGCTTCTGGTAATGGTCCCGCACGATCATATTGCGCTCGGTCGGCACGTAACGACCGATGACCCGTGCGACGCCCGCAGTTTCAGCGTGGTGGCCGATCTCACGCAGAACCATCTCCTGGACCCGGCGTCCGAGCACGCGGCAGCTCATCAGCCATGTGTCGATCTCCCATGTATCAGGTGCTGTCCTCCGGCAGATCACTACACTGATCATACCATTGTCACCGATCGAGTCGGAGAGGCGGACCTGGAGCGTGAAGCAATCGGGGTCCCGCTCGGTCGCCGCCACTTCCGCCTCGGAGTAGCGCCGGGTGGTCAGGTTGAACTGGTTCGACTTGTTGATGAGCTGAGCTATGCGAGTGCGCCCGACTTCGTCGAAGGGCCGGAAGGTGATCTCCATCTGGAGAGATCTGAGATAGGCATCGACATCCGCGACCTCCGCCTGAAGCGCCACGCGGCGGGCATTGCCTTCGTAGAACGCAGAACGGCCGCGGTCCTCGGCGGAAAACGCGATGGTATCGAAATAGCCCGCAGCGCTAAGTGCGCGCGCGTAGAGGGCGGGATCCTCAGGGAGTTCAGGAACCGCAACGTCGGGCAACGTCTCTCGGACGAGCCCCCGCTCGACCGGATTGTCGTCGAGAAAGACCATCGAATCGAGACCAAGTGACAGCGTCTCGGCAATCGCAGCGATGTTGCTCGCCTTGTCCTTCCAATTGGCCTGGAACACCGCGATGTGCTCTTCCCGAAGCAGCATCTCGGGATGGTGCCGAAATGGCAGCCTTGCGGTCTCGTCCTCGTTCTTCGATGACACAGCAATCACTACGCCTCGGGCACGCAAGGCCAGTACCATTTGTTGCAGACTGAGATACGCCTCGCCGACCGTGTCCCCTTGCGCGATTCGGATGCCGTCGACGCCGTCATCGCCGATCACTCCGCCCCACACGGTATTGTCGAGATCAAGGATCAAGCATCGCCGACTCTTGCCTCGAATTGCGGCGAACAAGCGTGCCGCATGATCGGCATAGAGCGGAACAAGCGCGCTTGAGAACGGCAATTTGGCCATGTTCCACTGCGCGGGGGAGAACCATTCCGCGGAGCCCACCATCTCGGCGAGTGCCGCCACATCGAACAGCACATCGCTCGTCTCGGCCGCGCCACGAACCACAGCCCGATTGACCTCATCAATAAGCCCACGCAGAGTCCCCGTGAGAACTCGGTCGAAGCTGCCGAACAGCGGTTCGGGAGGGGCCACAATCGTCTGGAAAATTGTGACCGCGCCGCTATGTCCCCGGATCCCGCGACGAATAGCATCCAGCTGCTGTTCCGTGGCCGCGACGCAGGAAGCGGCCGCGTCGCGATCGCCGGGACAAGCTCGCAAAGGCAAGGCGCGGTAATCGAGGGCGACCAGAACGGCATCAGGCCCGGCCCGGTTGATCCTCGACTGCGGATCGAGAGCTTCTTGGAGCACCTGGTCGTAGCTGCTGCGGACACATTCCAAGGCTAGCCCGTGCCGCGCAGCGCTGGCAACCAGTGCCGATTCGATGAAATCGAGCGTTCCATTGCCGAGCAGGCCGAGCCGGAACGGCGTGAGCGGCTGGAGATCGTGTCCATCGGTCCGCAGTGCTATTATGACGCGCGCCAACCTCTCGAGCTGATTTTCAGTTAGCGCGTGAGTGGCCAATGCGCGCAGGCCTCGGCCAGGCGCCGAGCTTTCCTTCAAGGCTAAACACCGCTCCTTGAAGTCGGAAGGCGGTTTTGGCAACCACTCGAGCCCTTCCAAATACGCGCGGCTCATGTCAACGATATTCCTTTAGATTATATGTCTTTCTGAGCATCACTATCCCCCCGGACCGAATTGAACACGTAAAGCGTGTATAATTCGCCGAATAGAGAGATCATTCCGCGTACGTGTAGCGGATTTCTCCAAATCAGCCCGGCGGACCTTAGCTTTTTCCGTGATCAAGGGCGCAGGTCTCCTGTCGTTTGCATGCGTCCATCCAGGAATCCGCAGCTCCTGCCTCCAATAACGGAGGCTTATAAACACAATAACTCCGTTACTTTATAAACACGTTCGAACAAGTTCAGTCAAATCTCCGACGTTCTTCAAATTGCCCACCTTGGTCGAGGGAAGCCTCAAATCGAATTTGCGCTCGATGGTGAGCATGAGGCGGATATTTTGCATGCTGTCCCAGCCCTCGATATCATCCGCCGTCATCTCCGGCCTGAGTTCGATCGTATCGTCGTCAAAAACTTCGCGAAACACCTCGGTCAGTTCCGCTAGCACCCGATCATCCGGCATTTTTCACCTCTCCGCCACATACATAACATCCTAATGAGCTCTTAAAGCAACGACATATATAGTTAGCGCTCTTGAGAATTTCCAAATGATGCCCCACCATCGCCATAACAGTAAATAGTACATTGCAGTATTCATGCTGTATTCGAGGCGATAACGGCACATGAAATAGTAGCTCTCATCTTACGAGCCCTATCTTCCGTGTAGCCGCTGGCTGGGAAGATCCCTGCCTCTATAGGCTGGAGCCCAGAAGCGCGCACCGCCGCAATCACCTCTTCTGGCGCCGAGAACAGAAAGATATGATCAGGGGCCGGACAGTTCACCGGAACATTGATAAAGGCGCGGCCGCCGGGCCGCAGGCTCTGTCGGACAAAGGCGAGGGCGCGTGCCGGCGTTTCGAGATGCTCCAACACCTCGCTCATCACCACACTGTCCCAGACCGGTTCTGCCGCAGCATCCGTCAAGACATCCCGGCTGCGCAGATTAACGGGCCGCTCAACGCCGAGGCGTAGTAAGGAGTGGTCATATTCAGGCTGGCATCGCTGACATCCCAGGCCTCGATAGATTTGGCGCGTGGGTCGAGCGCAGCAAAATACAACAACAGACCGTGACCAGGTCCAATCTCCAGATGGTGATAATGATCTGGATTGGTTCCGAGGAAGCGCTCAGTATAAAATAGTAACGCCTCCGTGTGATTGCCCCAGAGAACTTGCGTCAAAAGCAAGGCGTTCATGTAGCGACCCATATAATGGGCGTTTTCGTAGACCTCGGCAGCCGCATCCGCAAAGGAGGAAAGGCGATAGCGTCCTGTGCGCATAAAATGCATCTGTTCTTGTGCGAGACAATCGCAGTGCCAGCGATAATCTTCTATCAGTTCTCCCAGATCGCCGTCGGTCAGACGCAATACTAAACTGGCCAAAGTTTCGGCCATACGAAAATGCGAATCGGTACACCCGGCAAAGCGCTTGGCCAGAAAACGGCCATGCTCTGGCCATAGCGCTTCTAAAGCGGTTACGATATACTTGAGATTTGGATAAGTGTCGGCTGCAAAAAGGGCCATGCGGAGTGGATTTTGCTAGGGCGCAAGAGCATCGGATGGAGCAACCTCAGTTTAGCGACAATCCCCACGGAGGACAATACTCCACGTTCGGCTTGCAGTTCCATCACCTCGGTCTCGCTGTTAAAGAACCGGCAGAAGCCAGGAGATTTTTGGAAGGTTTAGGTTATCGCTTCGGCGGTGAGATTTTTGACCCTTTGCAAAACGTCAATGTGATGATGTGCTATCATGATACAATGCCGGCGGTCGAAATCATCTTCCCTGCCTCCGCGGGGCAGGGACCGGTAACTAATCTTTTGGCCACGCATAAGAACGGGCTGATTTATCATCTCTGTTTCAGGGTAGATAACTTAAGCGAATGTCTGACGCGAATGGAAGCCGCAGGTATCCGCTTATTTGAAATTTCGCCGCCTCAGCCAGCTGTTTTGTTTGGCGGAGATCCAGTTTCTTTTTATATGGTGCCTGGCATGGGCGTGATAGAAATTATCGAGGGGCTCACTGGTACCTCGACACAGTGATTTTGACCAATTGATCTAAGATTAGCGTAGGACTGGGAGGTGTGGCTCTTCTGGAGCCGTTGATGCCGAAAAATCAAATGAGTGCACGCGCTGACGATCGAAAGATCATGAACGCGATATTACGTGCTGCGCACGGTGATGCCGTGCCGCGATCTGCCGGAGCGCTATGGGCCGTACACGACGGCGTACAATCGCTTCAACCGTTGGTCTCGACGCGGCGTCTGGAAGCGGATTTTCGACACGCTGGCATCGAAATCGCGCGATAGTTTGTATCTGATCGACAGCACGATCGTGAAAGCCCATCGTGCGGCCAGCGGTGCAAAAGGGGGAGCAAAATCAGGCGATCGGCGTCAGCCGCAGCGGCCGCTCCACGAAAATCTACGCCATCGTCGACAACAAAGGCCGTCCGCTGAACTTCACGGTGACGGGCGGGCAGATCCACGACAGCCAGGTCGTTGGCGACGTGCTCGACCTCCCAGACCACCACTGGCCGTCACAGCCGACAAGCCTTACGACAGCGAGAAAGTACGCCAGCAGATCAAGGATGAAGGCGCTGTGCCGGTCATCCCCAGTCGCAGCACTGCCACCAAGAAAGCCTATTGTCCCAAGCATTTTTACCGCCGACGCCACAAAATCGAAAACTAATTGCGAAAATACCTTTGTCGAGTCCCGCGAGTTATATTAGTCATCGTCGGTCACTGATTCTGGATCAGCACTACCGAGTCTCGCCGTGGCTGGGCATGCCTGGGACTGTCGCCAAATCGCCACCAATTGCGTAACGTAGGACCCAATTTCAAAGCGTTCAGCATGATCCCTCCGTGCAGCTTGTCCGAGGTTCCTACGCAAGTCATGATCTTCAATCAACTGCTCAAGCGCGTCCGCCAGTGCGGACACGTCACCGGCAGCGACAAGAAGCCCATTCCGCCCGTGATCGACGATCTCGGGTATCGCGCCCACTGGAGTCGACACTACAGGCACCCCATGCGCGAACGCCTCAAGGATTACCATGGGTAGGTTCTCCGAAAAGGATGGCAGCACGAGGAGATCCGTTCGACAAAGGAGGTTTCTGATCGCCACGGAGTCGAGCCATCCAGGGATATTAACTTTATCGTCAATTCCAAGAGATCGAACCTGCGCACGGCTCGCCTCGACTTGGCCATTCCCGGCAATTGTCGCGGTCCAATCCGAACGGCCGCCAAGCAGGCCAAGAGCCTCGATCAATTGCGGCGTGCCCTTGCGTCGGCCGAGTTCGCCCAGACAAGAAATTCGAACGCGACTGTCTATTGCCGGCAGTCTATTGAAGTGAATTGGCGGGGTAGCATTTGGCATCACGCTGATTTTTCGCACGATGTTCGGCAATCGATCGGCGACTACACTGGCCCAATAGTGCCCAAGGACGATAACATGCTCGCTCCGCTCGAATAACCGATCGATGGCGTGAGCCAACCGCGCGGGTGCAGTGGACCAGAACTCATCGAACACGGCTCCGTGCAAATGTACAACGTAGGGAACGCGCAGGAACCGAGCGACGGCACCCAACACGATCTTTCGGTAGCTGCTGCCCCTGTCTGACAAATGTATATGCAACAAATCCACCTTTCCCTGGAACGCGGCGAACGACAAGCGCACAAGGGCGTATGCAAATATAAACTGGGCCCTAAGTAGGCCTCCCTGCCCCCGCGTCACTAAACGATCGATGGAAACATCCAGTTCCGGTCGTGCTGCGATAGCCTCGAAGATTATGTCGTTTAATCGGTCGATACCACCACGGCCGTGCAACCCAAGCGGCGTTGCGACCATCACGCGAATAGCCTCTTGGGTGTGGTCAAGGTCCTTCACTGCCGCCCGCACAAATGCCCTGTCGGTGAGAGCTGGGCCCGGTTGTCTGAACAGATTTTCCGCATCGATAAGTGGAGCCTCTGCCGGGGTTAGGCTGCCAAGCGGAGGGGCAGCGGGTTGCAGTAGGCTTGATCAGGTGTCGTGCCGTCAAGGCTTGAGTTTGGCCTCCGGCCATTATAAAGGTTTAGGTAACGGCCGATCGAAGCGCGGGCCTCGGACACGCTGTCGTAGGCTCGCAGATACACCTCCTCGTATTTGACACTGCGCCACAGCCGCTCGACGAAGACGTTGTCGCGCCAGGCGCCCTTGCCGTCCATGCTGATGGCGATCTTGTTTTTGATCAGCACGCCCGTGAAGGTCGTGCCGGTGAACTGGCTGCTCTGGTCCGTTTTAAAGATGTCCGGTTTGCCGTTGCGTGCGAGAGCGTCCTCAAGGGTCTCGACGCAGAATGCCGCCTCCATCGTGATCGATACGCGCCACGACAACACGCGACGATGAACCAGTCGAGCACAACCGCCAGATAGACGAAGCCGCGCGCCATGGGGATATAGGTGATGTCCATCGCCCACACCTGGTTTGGACGCGTGATCGCCATCCCGCGCAGCAGATACGGGTAGATCTTGTGGCCCGGCTCCGGCTTCGTTGCGCGCGGACGGCGATATAGCGCCTCGATCTCCATCCGCTTCATCAGCGTCTTCACGTGACGACGGCCGATCTTGTACCGCTCGGCGACCAGCAGGCCTTGCAACATCCGCGAGCCGGCGAAAGGAAACTCCAGATGCAGCCGGTGGAGACGTCGCATGACCCCCAGGTCGGTCGCCGGCACTGGGCCGCCTCTGTGATTTAATCTGCCACTCAATTATAATTTTTCACAGCCCTGTGGAAGGAAAAATTAAACATAAAGGTGATGCATGGTGAATTGTCCTGGATCCCTACAACGCTGGCTGTCATTCCGATCGAGTCCATCGTTCGGGCCGACGCAGCCTGAGGCCGGTCAATTGCATAGCAAAATTCCACAAGAATATAAAATTCATCACGGTGTAACGCTTCCATACCCTACGAAAATCTTTGCTAAAGAGTCGATACAGCCACTCAAATCCGGACTTCCTGATAAATTCAGGTGCCATTCTTATCCGCCCGCCAAAGAAATCGAAGGTTGCACCGCTAGCGATTAGCACTGCTCCTCGAATCTTGTAAAGATGATCTTCTATCCAATAGTCTTGCTTTGGCGTTCCTAACCCGACGCACACGATATCAGGTCGTAAGCGATTAATTTCATTTGTGATCTCTCTGTCTTCCTCCTCGGTGAGTGGCCGAAAAGGTGGCGCCATTACACCTACTATATTGATCTGTGGAAACTTCTGTTCCAAAGTCTTTTTCATGTTCGCAACAACATCAGGGGCACCGCCATACAGATAAAAGGAATACCCTGCGTGTTTGGCCCTATGCGCGAGTTGCAAAAGGATATCCGGCGCAGCGAGGCGATCGCACCTTGCTTTGAGAACCTTTCTGATCCACAAGACAAATGGAATACCGTCTGCCCCAACAATGTCAGCCCCATTATAGATTTTTCTCAGCCGCTCATTATTCATGGCAAGTGTTGTACAGTAAGCGTTAATGCAAGCGATATGGTGCGAGCGCGCATCTTTGCTTTTCAACCACTCGTCGATTCGATCAAACATTTCATCATATGTAATGGCATCAATTCCCGTTCCTAAGAAGTTTGCGACAGGCATGTCGGATTTCTCCTCAGATCTGCATCATTCGCCGGACAGAGTAGATCCCACTTTACGAGAAAGTTTGGCGGCTTAGCCAAGTTGAGTTCTGGGTTACGCCTGCATAACATAGACCGCATCGAGCGCCCTGCCGCCGAAGACGCGCTGTAATAACCGATCCAACATCCGATTCCGGTTCTTAGCTCGCTCCGGTTCAAGAGCCTTGAAGAAGAGGCATTGGTATTTCAGCCATCACTACAGCCAATCCATAGAGACGTTGTCCATCCAGCGGCCACGCGTCAAGTCTGAGAACTGCTGGATATTTTGGTTTGGGCTGCGCCCTTTCGCGCTGTCATGCCTGCGGCCATAGTCTGCAGCGACGCCGGCCGCGAGGTCACGGGCGATCGCTCGGCTCGGCGGCGGATAGGCCGCCTGCATGCGAACCTTGAACTCCGGCCACACGTCTTCCGGGACCTTGACCACCAGATTGCGCATGCCATGAAGCCGCCCTAGAAGCGCTATGGCCAGGGCATGGCCGTTTTCTCGTAAATCCAAGCGCCCCGAAGAAGGCAACCAGCGCTTCGGGCTCGCTCTTCACGATCTTCCCCTGCGCGTCCACAACGCACACGCCCAAGAGTTCCAATGACACGTCAATTCCGGCATAATGCTCCACGGCTGTCCTCCGTCTCTAGATGCTTGGGCCGACTCAACGTCGTGACCCCGTTTCATCATCTATCGGGGGACAGCCACATCAACTGCTCGTAGAGAGTGTCCATTACGGCACCTAGCTAGTCTAGCATTACAGTTGCATTTTATTTTGACTTCTGAATCCATGGGCCACCATGATTCGGAGGATCATGGATGGCGGGAGCATCGATTGAGGCGACGCGTGAGCTTTGGGCGTCTTCGCTACGGG
>Ga0181523_10001827_pt1 | contig 21939 bp, 17 predicted proteins | sample PEATcosm2014_Bin_43_FD_119752 | JGI IMG/M metagenome (GOLD analysis project Ga0181523, IMG submission 119752) | Peatland microbial communities from MTU Mesocosm Facility, Houghton, MI, USA - PEATcosm2014_Bin05_30_metaG | ecosystem: Environmental > Terrestrial > Soil > Wetlands > Peat | place... | reverse complement strand
TCCAGGGCGGAGGTGGCGGTCGATCCCACGCCGATGGCGTTGACGCGGATGCGCGGTGCGAGGTCGCGCGAGGCCAGGCGGGTGTACTGCTCGAGTGCGCCCTTGACCGTCCCGTAGGCGAGATAGCCGCGGCCGGCCACATGGCCCATGACCGAGGAGATGGAGACGATGGCTCCGCCGGGGTGGTCGCCGTCGAGCATCCGAGGCACGGCCGACCGCACGAGCGCGTGGCCGGCCGAGACGTTGAAGCGGAAGGCCTCTTCGAGGAAGCGGGGCGAGGTGTCGAGCAGAGGCCGCGGCATGGTGCCGCCCATGTTGTTCACCACGATGTCGAGCCGGCCGAACTCAGCGAAGGCCGTCTCGGCCAGGGAGGCCATGAGCTCGAAGTCCGTGAGGTCTCCGGGGACCACGACGGCACGCCGGCCGGCAGCCTCCACCTGCGCCGCGACCTCGCGCAGCTGGTCTTCGGTCCGGGCGGCGAGGATGACGTCGGCGCCTGCCTGGGCCAGCGCGATCGCCGACGCGGCGCCGATGCCCCGCCCGCTGGCGGTGACGATGGCGACCTGGTCGGTGACGAGGAATCGGTCGAGGATCATCCGAGGAACATAGTTGTCCGCCCGGGTCGGGGTCCCGGACGCCGGGTCAAGCCGGACCGGAAGGGTGTTCGTCGGTTGTCTCGCCCGACGTCGGGGGGTGCTCGGTCGCGTCCTGCCGCCCCAGGCGGTCAAGCAATCTTTCGTCGGAATCGAAGATGGGGAACGGCTTGGGCATCACCTTCTCCTTGACGTCGTCGGGCAGGCTGAGGTCGCCGCCGGTGTGCCCCACGCTGAAGACGCGCTCGGGCCGGGCGGTCCCGATCATCGAGGTGCCCCAGCGCCACAGCGCGGCGAGCCGGTGGCCGAAGCCGTTGAGGAAGGCGAGGTGGACGAAGAGCCACACGACCCAGCCGGGAAAGCCGCTGAGGCGCAGCCCGCGTACGCTCACGATGGCCTTGAAGCGCCCGATTGCCGCCGCGCTGCCGAGGTCACGGTACTTGAAGGGGACGCTGTCACGTCCCTTCAGGCGCCGTTTGATCGTGTTGGCGGCGTGCAGGCCGCCCTGCATGGCCACCTCGCAGACGCCGGGCAGGTTGTTCAGCGTCGCCATGTCGCCGACGGCGAACACCTCGGGATGGCCGGGCAGGGTCAGGTCCGGAAGCACTGCGATGCGGCCGGCGCGGTCGGTCTCGGCCCCGGTAGCCTCGGCCAGCAAGCCGGCAAGCGGGGAGGCCTGGACGCCGGCTGCCCAGATGGTGGTGCCGCACTCAACGCGACCCTTCTCGCCGTCCGCACTCTCGGTGTCGACCCCGAGCGCGTCGACGCCTACGACCCGGAGGCCCATACGCAGCTCCACGCCCATCTTTCCCAGCTCCTTGGCGGCCCGTTCGGAGAGGCGGTCCCCGAAATTGGCCAGTGGTTCCTTGCCCCCGTCGAGGAGGATGACCCGGACCTGGGCCGAGTCGATGTGCCGGAAGTCCTTGGTCAGGCTCCTGTAGGCCAGCTCGCGGATCTGGCCCGCCAGTTCCACGCCGGTCGGCCCGGCGCCGACGATGGCGAAGGTCATGAAGAACCGTTGTTGCTCTGTGTCCGTCCGCGTCTCGGCCAGCTCGAGCGCTCCCAACACCCGGCGCCGGAGCTCCATGGCGTCGTCGATCGTCTTCATCCCCGGCGCAATCAGCGCGTACTCGTCGTGGCCGAAGTACGACTGGCCGGCGCCGGCGGCGACGATCAAGCTGTCATAGGGGTAGTCGCAGCCCTCGCCCGGGATGGACGCGGTGTGGACCACCCGCGCCTCGAGGTCGAATCCGGTGACCCTGGACAGGACGACCTCGACGTTCTGGTGGCGGCGGAGCATGTGCCGGAGCACGGGCGAGATCTCACCCGGCGACATGATGCCGGTGGCCACCTGGTAGAGGAGCGGCTGGAACAGGTGGTGGTTCCGTCGGTCGATGAGGGTGACGTCGACGTCGGTGCCGGCGAGGAGGCGGGCGGCGGGGAGGCCGCCGAAGCCGCCACCGACGACGACGACCCGGTGGCGTGGATTTGCGCTCACGATGATTCCTTTCCTCGTGGCAGGGGAGCCGCAGCGCTCGCCTGGCCAGGATACGACGTCGAGGTCACCCGACCCCTGGGTGAGCCTGCAGCGCGGGGCGGAGGTGGAGGTGCGACACCCCTACGCCGGCAGCTTGCAGCAGACCGGCCCCGAAGGCGGCAATCCCACAGCCGAGGCGTTGAAGGCGATCACCGCGCCGGGCACCGTTGGATACTGGCTGCTCGACAACCCGCAGTGGGACGGGCTGGTGAAGGTGGTGGCGGCAGCGGGGAAGCTGACGAGGGCGACCCACCCCGAACCCGGCAGCGGGGGCTCAGGCCAGACGCTCCGTGAGGTGCTCGCCGACGCGGATGGCATTGGCCATGGCCGTCAGTGCGGGGTTGACCGCGCCGATACTGGGGAAGAAGCTCGTGTCGACCACGTAGAGGTTGTCAACCTCGTGGGCCTTGCAATTCGCATCGAGCACGGACGTCTCGGGGTCGTTGCCGAAGCGGCACGTTCCGGCCTGGTGCGCCACACCGGCCACCGGGATGTCCATCGACATGTAGAAGTTCTTGTTGAGCACGTGGTGGGACGCCATGCCGCAATGGTTCAGGATCTTCTTCAACTCACCGTAGAGACGATCCGCCTCCTGGTCGTTGGTCGACGTGTAGGACAGGTGCACGTTGCCCTCGCCGTCGAGCGTGACCCGGTTCTCGGGCCGGGGGAGGTCCTCGGTGGTCAGCCAGAAGTCCACGGCGTGGGAGGCGACGTCGGCCAGGCTCCAGTGGGGCGCGAGGAGCGTGAGGTGGGGTTCCTCCCCCTTCATGGCCTCGGCGTTGGACTTGCCCACCATCTGGATGTTGCCCAGCGGGTGGTCGTAGTCGGGGCCTTCGAAGTAGAAGTCGTTCAGCCCGAGCGTCTTCTGGAAGGCCGTCTCGTTGGGCTCCTTCCCCAGCGCCACGACGGCCTTGGAGTTGTGGAACATGTAGTTGCGGCCCACCTGGTCCGAGCCGTTGGCCAGTCCGTTGGGATGGGCGTCGCTCGCCGAGGACAGCAGCAAGCGGGCGCTGTTGGTGGCCCCCGCAGAGACCACCACGATGTCGGCGGTGAAGACCTCTTCGGCGCTCCCGTGCTGGGTGATGACACCGGTGACGGTGCGGCCGCTGGCGTCGGTCTGCAGGCGTGTCGCCTCGTGATCCACCAGGAGGGTGACGTTCGGGTGCTGCAGTGCCGGGAGGACGGCGATGGTCTCGGCGTCGGCCTTGGCATGCACCAGGCACGGGTAGCCGTCGCACCAGGTGCAGCGGATGCAGGCGCTGGTGGGGAGGTCGGCCTCGTCGAGGATGATCCCACAGGGCGCATTGAAGGGGTGATAGCCCGCCTTCTCCAGGTCGTCGTGGATCTGCTGGATCCGGGGCTCGTGGCTGACGGCGGGAAATGGGTACTGGCGGCTCCACGCGCCCTCGGTCGGGTCCTCTCCGTGGTTGCCGTGCACCTGGTAGAGCCACTCCGCCTTCGTGTACCACGGCTCGAAGTCGTCGTAGGAGACGGGCCAGGCGGGCGAGACGCCGTCGACGTGTTTGAGCTCGCCGAAATCACCCGGTCGGAGCCGGTACAGCGCGGCGCCATAGAGCTTGGTTGCGCCCCCGACGTAGTAATGGACCCCGGGCTGGAAGGCCTTGCCGTCCTTGTCCTGCCACGAGTCGGACGACACGTAGCGACCCTTGATGAAGACGGACTCGGGATCCCAGTTCTCCTTCTCCCGCGGCAGGAAACCTCCCCGCTCGAGCAGCAGGATCCGCTTGCCCGACGGCGCCAGGGTGTGCGCCAGGGTCCCCCCGCCCGCACCGGTGCCGATGATGATGACGTCGTAGTGCTCGGCCATGAAAGGTCCTCCTCACCTCTTTCGCCCGTGGGCGCCGGTGCTCGTTGACGGGTGTCGCCTCGGAAGACTTCGTTCGGCTCTAGACCGGGCTGCCGCCGCGCTCGGCCTCGATCAGACGGCCGACCGCGTCGATGAGCGCCAGGTGGGTGAAGGCCTGGGGGAAGTTGCCCAGGTGCTCGCCGGTGGCAGCGTCGATCTCCTCGGCGTAGAGCTGCAGCGGTCCGGCGAACGCGAGCAGCTTCTGGCACAGCGCCCTGGCACGCGCTTCCTCGCCGATCATGGCCAGCGCGGTGACCAGCCAGAACGAGCAGATGGTGAAGGTCCCTTCCTTGCCCTCGAACCCGGTGTCGGTCGAGTCGACCTTGTAGCGCAGGACGAGCCCGTCTTCGGTCAGCTCGTCGGCGATGGCGAGCACCGTGGCCCTCACCCGCTCGTCGTCGGGCGGCAGGAAGCCGAGGATCGGGATCAACAGCAGCGAGGCGTCGAGCTCCTCGTTGCCGTAGGCCTGGCGGAACCGGCCCCGCGAGTCGACGCCTTGGTCGAGGATCTCGGCCTTCAGCTCGTCGGCCGCCTTGCGCCAGGCCTCGGCCCGGTCGGGTTCTTGGCGGATCCGGGCCATGTCGGCGCCGCGGTCCATGGCCACCCAGCAGAGCACCTTGGAGGCCGTGAAGTGCTCGGGATCGCCCCGGATCTCCCAGATGCCCTGGTCGGGGTCCCCCGCGTGCGCGATGGCCGCCTCCACCATCTTGGCCAGGCCCTCCCACATCGGTTTGACGATCTGCGCCGCGCCCTGGCGCAGGTGGATGTCCACGGCGTCGAGGAGCATGCCCCACACGTCGTTCTGGTGCTGGTCCCAGGCCCCGTTGCCTACCCGGACCGGCCGCGAATTCCGCCAGCCCGACAGGTGGTCGAGGGTCTGCTCGGTCAGGTCCCTGCGACCGTCGATGCCGTACATGATCTGCAGTTCGAAGTCGCCGCCTCCTCCGGCCAGCGCCTCAATGATGAAGGCGAAGTACTCGAGGGCTTCCCAGTCGAATCCGAGCCGGTACAGCGAGCGCAGCATGAAGGAGGAGTCGCGGATCCAGGTGAAGCGGTAGTCCCAGTTGCGCGCCCCGCCCGGCGTCTCGGGCAGCGAGGTCGTGGCGGCCGCCATGACGGCGCCGGTCGGCGCGTAGCTCAGGCCCTTCAGCGTCAGGGCGCTGCGCTCCAAGTAGCTGCGCCAGGGATGGTCGGGGAACGTCCCGTTGGAGAGCCAGTCGCGCCAGTAGACGACGGTGGCGGCGAGCTGCTGTTGGGCTTCGTCGATGTCGGCGGGGTGGTGGCCGGACCACGAAAGCGCGACGAAGGCCGACTCACCCTTGTCCAGTGTCGAGCGCCCGTAGCAGCGGGCCCCGACAGCACCCAGGCGGATGGTCGAGTTCACGGTGAGCACCGGGTCGCCGACGGGGGGCCGGACCGTCATGGTCCCGTAGCCTTCCCCGTCGTAGTCCCACATCCCGGTCTGCAACCCGTACTCGAAGAGAGGGACCACGTTGGCCACCACCTCGACGTGGCCCTCGATGCAGGTGGCCAGGCGCAGGAGGGTCCCGGTGGCGGCGGCGTCGCCCGGGGCGCGGTGGTAATCCGGTCGACGGGACTCCTCCGTTACGGGCTGCACCACCAGGAGGTCCTCGACGAGCAGCCACCCCGTCGGGGTGTGCCAGACCGTCTCGAGCACCATGGTCCCGGGCACGTAGCGGCGATGGTGGGGCACGAGGGTGCCGGTGGGGCCGAAGCGGAAGTTGCCGGCAGTGCGGTCGAGAAGGGCACCGAAGACGCTCGGTGAGTCGGGCCGGGGGAGGCACAACCACTCGACGGAGCCGTCCGGGGCCACCAGACAGCTGTTCTCGCAGTCCGAGATGAACCCGTAGTCGGCGATGGGGGGAAAGATCTCTGGTTGACGTTCTGCAGCGGTGTCTTCGGTCACCCGTACGATGCTAGGGAACGGGGGTGCTGGCCTCAAGGGCCATTGGTACCGGCCGGGTGACAGAGGGGCGATGCGTGACCCTGCACTGTGACGTTGAGGTGAACTGGGACGCGGGGAGCACTTGGGAGAGGCCTTCGTCTTCTCCGAGGCCGAGCGAGTCGGTAGCGTACGACCACCGATCGGGAGAGAGCGCCGTCGCCGGCGCAAGGACGGAGGTTCGACATGGCTGAGGAGCTGGCCGGCAAGGTCGCCATCGTGACCGGAGGCAACACGGGTATCGGCAAGGCGGTGGTCCTGGCGTTGGCGGGACAGGGGGCCAACGTCGTCATCGACTTCGTCTCCAACGAGCAGGCGGAGGAGGAGCTCGAGCGTCAGATCTCCGGGCTGGGCGAAAAGGCGGTCGGGATCGAGGCCGACGTCTCCAAGATCGAGGACCTGCAGCGGATGATCGACACCGCCGTCTCGACGTACGGCCGGCTCGACGTCATGGTGAACAACGCCGGCATCGAGACACGGACCTCGGTACTCGACACCACCGAGGGGCAGTTCGAGAAGGTGATGGCCGTGAACCTCAAGAGCGCCTTCTTCGGCACCCAACTGGCGGCCAAGCAGATGATCGCCCAGGGCGGCGGAGGGCGCATCATCAACATGACGTCGGTGCACGAGGATTGGCCCATGCCCGGCAATACCCCCTACTGCCTCTCGAAGGGCGGTATGCGCATGCTCACGAGGACTGCCGGAGTCGAGCTGGCGCCGCACAACATCTGCGTAGTCGGCGTCGGACCCGGCGCAGTGAATACGCCGATCAATGCGCAGACGATCAACGATCCAACCGCGCTGGCCAAGCTGGACAGCGCCATTCCGATCGGTCGCATGGCGGAACCCGAGGAGATCGCGTCGGTGGTGGCCTTCCTCGCCGGCGACGGGGCGAGCTACATCACGGCCACGACGATCTTCGCCGACGGCGGCATCATGCAGAGCAGCCCCGGCCTCTGATCGGCGCCGCCGGGCCGCGGCGCCTCCGTGCCTTACTGGTTCTCGGCCGGCGTCGTCGCCTCAGCCGGCGACGCGGCGTGCTCGCCCTCATCGCCGCCCACGCGCGGTACCGAGAGGCGCTTCTTGAAGATGTGGTAGCCCCAGGCCTGGTAGACGAGGACGAGGGGTAGGAAGATCACCGCCACCACCGTCATCACCTTCAGGGAGTACGAGGGGCTCGCCGAGTTCGCGATGGTCAGGTTGTACGCCGAATTGGTGCTCGAGATCATCACCCGGGGGTAGAGCTCACTGAAGAGCGCCCACACTGTCCCCGCCATGCCGACGGCGGCCGCCGTGAAGGCCCATCCCTCCGCCTTGGCCTGGGCGGCCCACGCCGCACCAATGACGGCCATGAGCCCCAGGGCCTCCACCGGCTTGGGGACGAAGCCCGTGCTGAGACCGACGTGGATCCAGGTCATGAACCCGAACGTGACCACCACGGCCACGGCGCCGATGGCGGCCGACGCTTTCTGGGCCCGTGCGTGGATTTCACCCGTCGTCTTCAAGGTGAGGTAGGTGGCGCCCATGAGGAGCGAGAGCACCAAGAGGGTGAGCCCGGACCACAGGCCGAACGGCGTGAGGAGATCGAAGAAGTTGCCGGTGAACTCGTGGGAGCTGTTGATGGGCAGTCCGTGCAGTAGGTCGCCCAGGCCCACCCCGAGCAGAAGCGGCACCAGCGCGCTGCCGATCGTCAGGGCCCACCGCCAGGAGTTGCGCCAGCGAGGGTCGTCGAACTTGCGTTGGTACTCGAAGGAGACCCCGCGGGCCATCAGGGCGACCAGAACCAGCACCAGGGCCAGGTAGAGGGCCGAGAACATGGTGGCGTACCAGCCGGGGAAGGCGGCGAAGAGCACCGCCCCCGCCACGATCAGCCATACCTCGTTGCCGTCCCAGACGGGCCCGATCGTGTTGACGATCACGCGGCGCTCCAGGTCGTTGCGCCCGATGAACGAGTGCAGCATGCCGACCCCGAAGTCGAAGCCCTCAAGGACGAAGAACCCGCCCCAGAACACGGCGGCGATGACGAACCACAGGTCTCCGAGATTGAATCCTCCCATGTCGACCTCCTAGTAGACGAGGGCCAGGTCGTCCTCGTCCTCGTGGGACGAGTCGAACTCGGCGTCGGGGTCTGAGCTGCTGCCGGTGCTGCTGCCTCCGGGGCTGCCACCTCCGGGGCTCTCTCCCTCGGACGTCAACTTGGCCAGGGGATCGTCGCCGATGGAGCGGCGGCCGAAGCGGATCATCAGCCAACCGTCCGCCACACCGAGCACGGCGAAGACCAGGTAGAAGACGATCAGTGAGATCCAGATGTCGGTCGCCGAGACCGAGGACGACACGCCGTTCTTGGTCAGCATCAAGCCCTGGACGATCCACGGCTGCCGGCCGTTCTCGGTGAGCATCCAGCCCGCCGTGTTGATGAGGAAGGGCAGGATCACCACCCACGGAGCGACCCGCAGGAACCATTTGGCGCGGTCGAGCTTGTGGCGGTAGAGCAGCCAGGCCCCCCACAGCGCGAAGAGGAACACGAGCGTGCCCAGGTAGGCCATGACCCGCATGGACCAGTACTGGATGAAGACGTTGGGGATGTAGTTCCCGGGCCCGTACTCCTTCTGGTACTGGGCGTTGAGGTTGTTCAGCCCCTGGACGGTGCCGTCGACGTGGTTGGTGGCCAAGATGGAGAGCAGGTCGGGGATCTCCAGGATCTGGGTGGGCGTCTCGTCGTTGTTGCCGCCCCCGATCTGGAAGAGCGAGAACGGGCAGTGGCTGTCGCAGGTGGTCCACAGCGCCTCGGCCGCGGCGATCTTCATGGGCTGGTACGTCCCCTCCACGACGCCGAGCTCGCTGCCCACGAAGAGGTTGAAGGCGACCGTCGGCAGCAGGACGACCAGCGAGATCACGGCCGTGCGCCGGAAGGCCTCGACCTGGTTCTTCCGGTGCAGGTGCCAGGCCGAGACGCCGAGCATGATCACGGCACCGGTGACGAGGGAGGCCACGACGACGTGGGTGTAGCCCCACAGGAAGACGGGGTTGGTGAAGAGGGCCCAGATGTTGGTGAGCTGGGGCTGGTGGGTGCTGTTGTTCGTCGAGTAGCCCACGGGGTGCTGCATCCAGGAGTTGGCCGCCATGATGAAGGCGGCCGAGAGCATGGTCCCGGCCGCCACCAGCCAGATGCAGGCCAGGTGCGCCTTCTTCGACAGGCGGTTCCAGCCGAAGATCCAGATGCCGAGGAAGGTCGACTCCAGGAAGAACGCGGCCAGGCCCTCCATGGCCAGTGGGCCGCCGAAGACGTTGCCCACGAGGCGCGAGTAGGCGGACCAGTTCATGCCGAACTCGAATTCCTGGATGAGCCCCGTGACCACGCCGACCGCGACGTTGATCAGCAGCAACGAGCCGAAGAAGCGGGCCAGCCGGAGATAGGTGCTGTCGCCGTTGCGGTACCAGGCCGTCTGCAGCAGCGCCACCAGGAAGGCCAGACCGATGGTGACGGGCACGAAGAGGAAGTGGTAGATGCTCGTGCTGGCGAACTGCCAGCGCGCGAGGTCCAGAGGGTTCACGGGGTGTCGCTCCCTTCGTTGAGGACTGCGTCGTTGAGATCGTCGAGGACACCGGCTCGCTCCGGCGGGGCGGTGGTCGCGGGGCGGGCGTCGAGTGCGCTCCGGTCGTTCATCTGCTCGTCCCACCACAGCCCGGCATAGCGACCGCCGGCGCGCACGAGTTGGGTGTGCGTCCCGCGTTCGGCGACCCGACCGCCGTCGAGGACGATGATCTCGTCCACTTCGTCCAGTCCCGCCAGACGGTGCGTGATGAAGAGCGTCGAGCGGCCCTCGGTGAGGGCCAGGAGGTCGTCGGTGAGGGCATCGGCCGCCGCCGGGTCGAGGTGCTCCGCGGGCTCGTCGAGGATGAGGATGGGGAACTCGGCCAGGAGGGCTCGCGCCACCGCCACCCGCTGGCGCTGCCCGCCCGAGAGACGGGTGCCGGCCGTCCCCACCTGGGTGGCCAGGCCGGCGGGCAGGCCCGCAAGCCAGTCGCCCAGTCCCACCCGCTCGAGCACGTCGACGAGGTCGTCGTCGCTCGCCGAACGGCGGCCGACCCGGAGGTTCTCGGCCAGGCTGGTGGTGAAGAGGTGCGGGCTCTGCTCGACGAGCCCGACCACCCGGCGCACGTCGTCGGACGCCAACCGGTTCGTCGGCACCCCGTCCAGGCGTGCGTCGCCGGCGTCGACGGGCAGGAAGCGCACCAGGACGTCGGCCAGCGTCGACTTGCCCGCCCCGCTCTGTCCGACCAGGGCGACCCGCCGCCCCGGCACCAGGTCGAGATCCACCCCCCGCAGCACCGGCCGGTCTGTCCCGGGGTAGCCGGCCCACACCCCGCGCAACGCAAGCGTGTGCGGCCCTGACACCGCGCTGGGCAACGGCAGCGGCGGGTCCGGTTCCTCGACCGGCACCGCCGCGTCGGTGGCCGCGAACACCCGGCCGGCCGCCGTCCGCGAGCGCTGCAACGCCTGGGTCGCCGCCGGCAGCGGGGACACCAGCTCGAAGGCGGCCAGTGGGACGAGGGCCAGCACGGCCAGCAGCGCACCGTCGAGGTGCCCACTGTGGGTGCTGCGCACACCGAGCGTCAGCGCGCCCCAGCTGGCGAGGCCGGCCAGCGCCGTGGTCAGCCCGAGTCCGATGCCGGAGGTGCCGGCGCCCCGGCGGGCCGTGGCGCGCAGGCGCCGGTCGGCGCCGGCGATCCGCTGCAGCTGCTCGTCGGTGCCGCCCATGACCGTCAGCTCGGGCGCTCCGTCGATGAGGTCCACCACCGCCGCGCTCAGGTCGCCGCGGGCCGATGCCTGCTTGGACTCCTCCCGCTTGGCCAGGCGGCCCGTGAGCCACGGCACCAGCGTGGCAGAGACGACGAGGGCCACCAGCAGCACCGCGCCCGCACCCGGCAACAGGACCCACATGACGGCGACGGTCGCCGCGCCCACGACGCCGGCCACCGCGAAGGGCTGGATCACACGCAGCACGACGTCCTGGAGCGAATCCACGTCGTCGACGACCCGGGCGACGAGGTCGCCGCGTCGGAAGAGCGGGAGGCCGGCCGGTGCGATCGCCTCGAGCCGGCCGTAGACGCGGACCCGCAGGTCGGTCAGCACGCGCAGCGCAGCGTCGTGACCGACCAGCCGTTCGCCGTAGCGCAGGAAGCCGCGGGACAGGCCGAAGAACTGCACCCCCACGATGGCCAGCGTCAAGGAGGCCTCAGAGGGATGCAGGGCGGCCTTCGAGATGAGCCAGGCCGACGTGCCCATGAGGGCGATGGACGCCCCGATGGCCCCGGCGCCCAGCAGCGAGGCCTGCGCCAGCCGCCCGGCCGCGACGCGGGCGATGCCGAGCGTCCGCCCCAGGTCGGCCGGGCGATCCGGCGTCGCGTCGAAGACGCCGCCGCTCACGCCGTCACCACCGGAGCCGGCAGGTGGATCACCCGGTCGGCCAACGCGGCCAGCGCGGGGCGGTGCGCCACGATCAGTGCCGTGCGCCCCTCGGTCAGCCGACGCACCGCCTGGAGCACGTCGGCCTCGGTCTCCGCGTCGAGGCTCGCCGTCGGCTCGTCCAGCACCAGGAGTGGCGCGTCGCGCACGAAGGCCCGCGCCAGCGCCAGGCGCTGGCGCTCTCCCGCCGACAGGCCGGCACCACCCTCGCCCAGCTGCGTGTCGATTCCTTGGGGGAGCCGTCCCACCACGGGCGCCAGTCCGGCCGCCTGGAGCGCCGCCGCCACTTCGGCGTCCGTGGCGCCGGGTCTGGCGACGCGCACGTTGTCGGCGACGGAGCGGGCGAAGAGGTGCGGCCGTTGGGGCACCCAGCCGATGCCGGCCCTCCACGCGTCGAGATCGAGTTCGCGCAGGTCGCGCCCGCCGAGCCGAACCACCCCCGCGCTGGGGCCGCGGAGCCCGAGGATGACGTTGACGAGCGTTGACTTGCCGCAACCGCTGGGACCGGTGAGCGCCACCGTCTCGCCCGGTTCGACGATCAGGTTGGCGCCCTGCAGGGCGGGAATGCGGCGCCCCGGATAGGTGACCTCGAGCCCGGCGATGCGGATGCTGGGGTCACGCGGCGGGTTTGCGCCGCCCGCCCGCCCCTCGACGGACGTCTCGAGGAGCTCGAAGACCTCCTCGGCCGCCTTCATCCCGTCCGCACTGGCGTGGAAGTTCGCGCCGAGGGCACGCAGCGGCAGGTAGGCCTCGGGTGCGAGCACCAGGACGAAGAGCGCGGCGTGGAAGTTCATGTCGCCGTCGAGCAGCCGCAGGCCGACGGCGACGGCAACCAGGGCCACGGAGATGGTGGCCAAGAGCTCGAGGATCAGCGACGACAGGAACGTCAGCTTGAGGGTGGCCAGCGTGGTGGTGCGATAGCGGTCGGTCACCTCGGCGATGGCACGGGCCTGCGCCTTGGCCCTGCCGAAGACCTTCAGGGTGGGGAGCCCGGCCACCACGTCGAGGAAGTGCCCGGCCAGCCGCTGCAGCGATCGCATGCGGGCGGCTGTGCGGTCCCGGGTGGTGAGGCCCACCAGACCCATGAAGACGGGGATCAGGGGCACCGTCACCGCGATGAGGACGGCCGAGATCCAGTCGGCGCCGGCCACCACGGCGATGATGGTGATGGGGACGATGACGGCGAGGAAGAGCTGGGGCAGGTACCGCGAGAAGTAGCCGTCGAGTGCGTCGACGCCCGTCGTGACGAGCACGGTGAGCCGCCCGTTCTCCTGGTGCTCCAGGCCGGCCGGGCCGAGAGCGGCGATGTGCTCGGTCGCCGAGTGCCGGAGCTCGGACTTGGCGGACGCCGAAGCCCGGTGCGCGGCGCGCTCGGTGGCCCAAGCCAGGATGGCGCGACCCGCAATGACGGCCAGCAGGAAGGCGAGCGGGCCGCGCAACGACGAGAGTGACCCGTGGTGGAAGAAGGCGTCGTTCACGACGGTGGCGATGAGCCAAGCCTGAGCGACGACGAGCAGCGCGGTGGCGCCGCCGACGCCGATGGCCAGGACGATGAAGCGCCGGGTCGTGTGCGCGTACTGCAGCAATCGGGGGTCGAAGGGGCCGCCGCGGCGACCGGCCGGCTGCCCTGTCGTCGTCGGTGCTGGTCGGGCCAACGCTCTCCTCTTTCGTCCGTTGCCGGCCGGAGCGCGCACACTCCGATGCCTCCGCATCTGACGAGGTCATTGTCGTCAGGAACGGGCGGTCGCGCCAGGGACCAACGACCCTAGATCTTCACGACGGAGGATGTCGCTGCCCTCCGCAACGCGCCTCCCTGTCGCGCCGGTCCTCGGCCAACCTCAACGACCAGGGTCCAGCGTGGCAGCGGCCTGGGATCGCCGAATCACCCCGATGGGGTGATTGTGCTCGCCGCCGGCGTCACGCGGTCCCAGATCCGCTTCTGCACAATGAGCATGATCATCCCGACGACGATCAGGATGGACACGTTGAGGAGCAGCTGCAGGAAGGAGCCCCAGGCTTCTTGCCACGAGGCGTAGCTGAGGAGAGGCCGATGTCGGCGGCAGCGGGGATCGGCGTCACCGAGATGAACACGCCGATCAGGGCGGCCGCGCGGGATTCGGTCAGGGACAGGATCCCGACGATGCCCGCGAGCACGGCGACGATGACGGAGAACACGTTCGGCGTGTTGATGAGGTCGGAGACCGGGCGGATTCCGAGCTCGAAGGCGTGGGGCGTGACCCCGGCGGCCCGGATGATCGCCCCAGAGCGATACAGGCGGCGATGGCCGCGGCAAAGCCGACGAGCAGCGCCAACAGTCCCCGGACTACCGTCGAACCGTCGCGGCGGGTCCCCGCCCGGGCGACGCTCGTGATGGCGCCGTATTCGGGTCCCACGACCATGGCCGCCACGATGAGGATCTGTGAATTGATGAGGATGCCCACGGCCGCGATGAGACCGGCGATCACGAGGAGTACGAACCAGCCGGGCGGGTAGGTGCCGTCGCTCCGAATGCGTGCGTCCACCATTTCCCACACCGGGGCGAACGCCTCGAAGCGCGGCTGCCTGCGCTCGGCCGTGGTCGCAGTGTCGGACAGCCACGTATCGACCGTTTCGGCGACCACAGAGCCCCGCTCCACGATCCCGAGGGTGCGGAACTGATCGAACACCCTGTTCGCCGCTCCATTGAGCACGTCGAGATGCACGGCCGAGGTGACCGGCCAACCGCTCGGCGTCGTGCTCCTCGGCGAGCGGTGGGTCCTGTACCGCTCCGGTGGCGAGGTGCGCGCCTTCGCCGACCGCTGCCCGCACCGCCGCTGCCCCCTCTCGCTCGGTCACTGTGACGGGGAGGGTGTGCTCCAGTGCGCCTACCACGGCTGGCGCTTCGACGGCGCGGGCCGCTGCGTCGAGATCCCGGTCCTCGGGACGGGGGCGACCCTGCCGCCGGCGGCGCACCTCGAGCCGGCCGCCGGGACCGCCGAGGCCCACGGCATGGTGTTCGTCGCTCCCGACGAGCCCATCGCGCCCCTCGGCACCATCCCCGAGGCCGACGACCCGTCGTTCATGACCGGGGTGCTCCCGACATTGCGGGCGCGGGCCTCGGCGGGCCTCCTGGCGGACAACTTCCTCGACGTGGCCCACTTCCCCTTCGTCCACGCCGGCACGTTCGGCGCCGAGGAGGCGGCCGAGGTGCCCCCCTACGCCGTGGCCCGCGACGACTGGTCCTTCACCATGAGCTACGAGCACGCGTTCGCCCACCGCGAGGACCCCGGCGTGGCGGCCGGCCAGCGGCCGCTCGTGCAGACCCGGCGCCTGACCTACCGGCTCAGCGCGCCGTTCCATCTCCGGCTGCGGATCGACTTCGTCGACTCGGGCGGCACCAACGTGATCGGCTTCTTCATTCAGCCCGAGACCGACGAGACGTGCCGGCTGTTCACCACCCTGTGGCGCGACGACCTCGACGGGGACGACGAACGTATGGACCAGGCCGTCGCGTTCGAGCTCGAGGTGCTGCGTGAGGACCTGCGGATCCAGGAGGCGTACCACGACCTCACGTTGCCGCTCGGTCCCACGGCGGAGGTGCACACGAGGGCCGACCGCACCACGCTCGAGCTGCGCCGGGTGCTGGCCGACCTGGTGGCGACAACGGGGGCGGACGGATGAGCGGCGTCACGGTGGTCGGCGGCCCGGAAGGCCGCAGTCTCGGCGTGCATGGAGGGGTCGCCGTCCTGGACGCGGCGGTTGTGCCCGCGGCCGAGCAGCGTGCCGTCCTCGTGGAAGAGGGCGGCGCCGATCGGGATGCCACCCTCGGAGAGCCCGTGGCGCGCCTCCTCCACGGCGACCGCGAGCATGCGTGTGATCAGGACGTCGTCGAGCGGTTCAGCGGGGGACATATGCTCGGTGCAGAGTGATGTCCACGGCCGCCGATCGTACCTACACGACCACGGTCGGGAGCCAGAAGGTGGAGCTCCCGCTCGTCCCCCTCTCCGACGAGCTCACGATCGCGCTCCTGATCTGTGTGGACATGGGTGTCGCCTTCGCCGAGACCGCGGGGCGCGAGCTCGCCGAGCTCATGCGACCGGCTCGTCCCGAGATCGTGGTGTCGGTGGCGACCATGGGGATCCCGCTCGCCATCGAGGCCAGCCGGGCCCTGGGCTTCGACGACTACGTGATCCTGCACAAGACGCCCAAGATCCACCTGGGCGAGTCGTGGGCCGAGCCGGTGTACTCCATCACCACGGACAAGCCGCAGCGCCTCCGCATGGACCCGGCCCGGGTCGTCGCCGTGCGCGGCCGGCGGGTGGCCGTGGTCGACGACGTCATCTCCACCGGCGCGTCGCTGTCGTCCGCGCTGCGCCTGGTGCGCCGCATGGACGCCGAGCCCGTGGTGATCGGGACCCTCATGACCGAGGGCGGCGGGTGGAAGGAGGCCCTGGGCCCCGACGCCGAGCTGGTGCGGACGCTGGGGGCCATGCCGCTGTTCCACCCCGACGGCCAGGGAGGCCTCACCGAGGACTGGGGCTGAGACCGGGGAGGGCGGCCTCCGCCGAGCCTCCCTACCCGGCGGTCGCGTGCAGGGCTTCTGTGATGTCGTCGATCGCCGACTGCTCGGACGCGCTCACGTCCTGACCGTGCTCGCGGTGCGCGGCGGCGACCTTGTGGGCCAGGTTGACGATGAAGCGACGGTACTCGTCGACCTCTGCCGGCGCCGCCTTGCTCTGCAGCAGGGTGACCGAGTCGCGCAGGTGTTGCAGCCCGTGCTGCTTCAGCTCGTCGGGGGAGTGGTAGTGCGTGTGGTCCCGCTCCGGCTTCGCGGCCACGATGTCGTCGAGAAGCTCGCTGTTCCCGTGCTGCTGGCGCGCCTCGACATAGGCCTTGGCCATGGCGATGGTCTCGCGGAACGAGCCTCCCCGCTGGGCGGTGACCACGATCATTCCCGCACTGGGCGGCGCTTCGAGAATCAACTGCCACTCCTCAGCCGTGAAGTCGGACTTCGAGGTCATCGCCGGTCTCCTGTCTCGCGCACTCGCCATCTCGTTTCGTTGCCCGCACCGTAGCGGCTGACGGCCCGGGCGAACGGCGCGGTGCTGCCCTCAGACCGCCCCCTCGCGCATGGTCTCCCAGGCGTCCTGGAAGGACCGGATTGCCTCGGCCGGTGACGCGCCGAGTTGGCGGACCGTGACCGCGAGTTGCTCCGTCGCCTCGACGAGAAGGGCATGGCGTTGCTCGGCGTCGAACGTCCGTGGCCGCAATGCGACCACGGTTCCGTTGCGGCCCCGGCTCTCGATGGCCCCATCACGGAACAGCGCCTCGTACGCCTTGCTCACCGTCCCCTTGGCGAGCCCGAGGTCGCTCGCCAGTTGGCGGATCGTCGGGAGCCGGGTCCCGGGCGCCAGCGTTCCGGCGGAGATCATCCAGAGGAGCTGGCTGCGGATCTGCTCGTAGACGGGAGTGGGGTCGTTGGCGGCGATCTGCAGGATCATTTGAGCATCTCCGCCGCCGCCGCCGCCCGGCCCCGGGTGCGGGGCTCGGGCCGCACCATCTGACGAGCCTGCCAGGCCAACCCGACGGCCCAGCAGAAGAGCACGAAGGCCAGGAGGGCGCACAGGGCACGGGGTTCGTAGGTGTTGTTGCTGTAACCCGTCCCGCTCGGGACCGCGATCGGCGGCGGGCTCGGCTGGGACATCAAGATGGCCTCGAACGAGGCCAGCATGGTGATCAGGCCGGCGGACCCGTAGGCGACGGACCAGGCGGCCATGCTGCGGATCGCCTCGTCGGCGGCCCGGAGGTCGGGGCTGAGGATCGGGCGGGACCGCTGCGCGATGCCGCGCTGGCACGCCTCCGTCACGAGCACGGTCAGTGCCGCGGTCACACCGAGGCCGACGACCACGGCCGGATCGGGACTCGGATGCGGGAGCAGCAGCGCGGCGGCCACCAGGCCCAGGGCCACGACGGCGCTCACCCTGGGGAGCAGCACCATCCGTGGGGGAAGGTAGCGACGGACCTCTCGGACCTCCAGGCTCGCCCGGCGGGTGCCGCTGAAGCGTGGCCGCAGGTTGTACATCTCGGAGCGCACGAGCCCCACGAACCAGAAGCCCAGTGCCATCAGGATCACGTTCGAGGTCGGCGGGTAGACCACGATGCCCCAGGTGGAACCGACCGCGGGCCGCCAGACGTACGAGAGCGCGATGGAGGCCCCGATGCCGATCCACGTCCAGGTTTGCCGGTAGCGGTACGTGCGCTCGAGGTAGCGACCCATCAGCCGCATGGCTTGCCCGGTGGGCGGGACGCCGAAGTCCTCGCAGAACGCACGGAGGAGCGGGGTGTCGAACCCCGCCCGCCGGGCCGACTGCAGGCGCACGAGCTGCCCGACCAGCGCGCCGGCCAGCACCACGAGGACCAGGACGCCGACGAGGAGCCAGGTGCGCCCCGTCGCGCCACTGATCGCTCCTATTGACTGTCCCACTGTCATAGGACAGTATGACAAACGTGGCGCGGACGCAAGCCCCCGAGGCGCAGTGGTCGGTCGAGCCGCAGCCGGATCCGATCGACCTCCTGGTGCCCCCGCCCCGCACACTGCGGCGGTCGCTGGTCCTGATGGCGATCACGGCGCTCGTCCTCGTCCTCGTCGTCGCCGTCGCCAACACCGGCCTGGTGCGCCCGAAGCTCGGCCTGGTGCCGAACGCGTCCTACACGGCGGCCGGTTCGACCACGTTGCCGAGCCTGGCCTTCGACGTGCGGAACGACGGCAGCTTCCCGGTGTCGATCGTCGGGGTGGACGCCCGCGCCCGCGGGCTCGGCGGGGCGAGGGTCGGCGTCGCGAGACTCGGCGCCGGCGGGACGCAAGCGGCGCACGGGTTCCCGCTGCGCATCGCCCACGGTGATGTGGCTCGCATCACCATGACGTTCGCCACGTGGAACTGCCGTGCGATCCAGCTGCACGGGAGCGACACCGTGCCCCTCCATCTGTCGGGACCGCTGGGCGTGAGCACCACGGTCTCGCTCGTCCCGGGGTTCCACTTCGACCCCCCGGATGCGGGCGTGCTGATCGGCGCACCGGACGAGAACGAGATCGGGTGGCCGGCCGGCATCACATGGACCGGGTGTCACCCCGGCAGCAGCGACCCGAACGCAGCGACCCCGTAGCGCTCAGCGGGCGGGCAGCCCCTCCTCCGTGAGCAGCTCCTCCTGGGCGTCGGCCTCCTTGCGCACCTTGCGGACGGCCAGGACGAGGTAGACGAGTGCCGCCACTCCCATGCCGAGGAAGACGCTGAAGTCACCGCCGTAGTGGTAGGCGTCCTGGGTGTGGTCGGTCACCTCGTTCATCCAACGCGGCACGCGGAAGTAGTAGGTCGGGTTCACGTAGAGCGCCGAGATGGCCGCGTACATGCCCACCACCTGGGCGATGATGGCCGCCCAGTGGACGCCGCCCCGGCGCCAGTACAGCGAGGTGCGACCGGTCTTCTGCAGCTCGCTCGGCACGTAACGGTAGCGCCGCAGCACCCAGTCGACCAGGAAGATGGCGCTCCACGGCGCGATCCACACGATCACCAGGTCGACGAAGTCGGACAGGTACTCGGTGAAGGAGCCGCTGAAGATCGCCCACATGGTGATCCCGAGCGCGATCACGCAGTCGATGAGCACCGCCTGGTACCGCTTGACCGGGATCCCGATCGCCTGCAGCGTCACGCCCGAGGAGTACATGTCCAGGCTGTTGATACCGAAGAGCTGCACCACGGCGAAGAGCAGGAACACGACCACGAACCACGACGGGATGGCGCTCTGGTGGGCGAAGGGGAGGAACCCGCCGGCGCCCGTCCCGATGTTGAGGACGAAGGTGCCCACGACGGCGCCGAGGGTCATGATGAGGATCTCGGGCACGGCGGTGCCGAGGAAGACCCAGCCGACGATGCCCTTCTTCGAGGTGTCCGTCGGGCAGTAGCGGGTGTAGTCGTTGCCGCACTCGGCCCATCCGAGCCCGCTCAGCGCAATGGTGAAGGCGAGCGCCTCGGTGAAGGCCTGCCAGTCGCCGCTGGACTTCACGACGTGCAGGTTGGCGTGGGGGATGGCGAAGCCGAGCATGACGGCGAACAGGACGACGAAGGGGACGATCAGCCAGCGCAGCGTCTTCACGATGGCGGCGTGGCCCAGGAAGGGAAGGATGCCCTGTACGAGCACGGCCGCGATGACGAGGATGACCTTGGCCGGATCGCCGGGGAGGTAGCCGGCCTTGATCATGAGGACGAGCCCGGCCCCGACGATGAGGATCAGGCCCTCGACCTCGAAGCCGATCTGGGTGAGCCAGTTGAAGACCGATAGGGGCCGCGAGCCGTTGGGCCCGAACGGGGCCCGGTTGATGGCGAAGACCGCGGTGCCGGTGTTCGGCCCCTGCAGCGAGCACAGCCCCAGCAGGAAGTAGGACAGGTTGCCGAGGACGATGACGAAGATCACCTGGGCGAAGGTCAGCCCGAACGTCATGAGGATGGCGCCGTAAATGAAGTACTCGATCTGCACGCTCGCCCCGGCCCACATGCCGAAGATGTCCCTCGGGGTGGCCCAGCGCTCGCTCTCGGGGATGAAGTCGATCCCGTGCTGCTCGACGTGGAACACCTCGTCGGCCTCGGGATCGTGAATGACCGCCAGATCCTCGGTGAAGTCCTCGGTGATCGCCACCGCGCGTTACCTCCCTCGTTGTTCGCCTCGGCGGGACCACGCGCACGCCCCGGAGGGACGACCGGGGGAGGGGTGCTGCCCCGCTACCCCCCGGCGGCCGGCCCTCGGTCATGCGTCCACGCACCCCACCCTTCTCGGGTTCCGGTGCGCCTCCCTGACGAGCGACCGAAGGTGTGCCGCCCGCAGCATGACATGGCGCGGGCCACCCCGGTCAAGTGCGTCCCGTGAAATCCGTGTGAACCGGATCCGGCTAGAACTCCGGTGATGCACGGGGCGCTCATGGTCTGCGGGACGTCGTCCGATGCCGGCAAGTCCACGGTCACGACCGGGCTCTGCCGCCTGCTGGCCCGTCGAGGCGTCGCAGTGGCCCCGTTCAAGGGCCAGAACATGTCGCTCAACGCGATGGTCACCACCGACGGCGGCGAAATGGCCCGGGCGCAATGGGTGCAGGCGATCGCCGCCGGCGCCGAGCCCGAGGTCGCCATGAACCCGGTGCTGCTCAAGCCCACCGGCGAGCGCTCGTCCCAGGTCGTGGTCCTGGGGCGCCCGGCCGGGGTGCGGGAGGCCGCCGAGTACCAGGCGTCCAAGCGGACGCTCGTCGGGGTGGTCGACGCCGCACTGTCCTCGCTGCGGGCCCGCTTCGACGTCGTGGTCTGCGAGGGTGCCGGCAGCCCCGCCGAGATCAACCTGCTGCGCGACGACATCGTGAACCTGGGCCTGGCGCGGCGGGCCGGCATCCCCGCCGTCCTGGTGGGCGACATCGAGCGGGGCGGGGTGTTCGCGCACCTGCTCGGCACGGTGGCGATCCTGCCCGACGAGCTCTCCTCGCTGATCGGGGGTTTCGTCATCAACCGCTTCCGTGGCGACCCGGCACTCCTGGGCGGCGCGGCGGCCGAGCTGGAGGACCGCTGCGGCATCGCCACCCTCGGTGTGCTGCCCCACCTCGGAGACCTGGGGCTCGACGCCGAGGACTCGCTCGCCCTGGCGCAGCCCTCCGGGCCGCCCGCCGCGGCCTCCGCCGCCGGACTCGACGTGGCGGCCATCCGCCTGCCCCGCCTGTCCAACTTCACCGATCTCGACCCGCTCGCCGCCGAGCCGGGGGTGCACGTCCGCTGGGTCGCCCAGCCGGGGGCGCTGGGCGACCCCGACCTGGTCGTCATCGGCGGGACGCGCGCCACGGTGGCCGACCTGCACTGGCTGCGCGAGAGCGGCCTCGCCGCCGCGCTGGACGCGCTGCGGCGGGGGGCGTCACCGCCGGTGATCCTCGGGATCTGCGGCGGGTTCCAGATGATGGGGCGGGAATTGCGCGACCCGGCAGGGGTCGAGTCGGCCGAGCCGGCCGGCGCGGGTCTCGGGTGGCTGCCCGTGGACACGGACTTCGAGGAGGAGAAGCTCACCCGCCTCACCGTGACAGGTGGGCTCGGCGGGATGCCGGTGCGCGGCTACGAGATCCGCCACGGCCGCCTCTCAGCCCGGCCGGGCTTCGTCCCGTGGCTGGCGCCCGAGGGAGCGGACGGCCCGGTCGGTGCCCGCGACGGCGACGGTGCGCTCCTGGGCACCACGGTGCACGGGCTGTTCGAGGAGGACGCGTTCCGGGCCTCGTTCCTCGGTGACGTGGCGGCCCGGCGCGGTGCGGCGTGGCGACCGACGGGGGTCTCCTACGCGGCGCTGCGCGAGCGCCAGATCGACCGGATCGCCGACGCCTGCGCGGCGCATCTCGACCTCGAGCGGCTCTGGGCGTTGGTGGAGGCCGGACCGCCCGCGTAGGCGGAGGGCGCGGCGGTCAGCCCTCGAGCTCGCCGCGCATGTACGCCACCGCCTTCTCCTGCATGTCGCGGG
>Ga0181523_10001825_pt1 | contig 21953 bp, 18 predicted proteins | sample PEATcosm2014_Bin_43_FD_119752 | JGI IMG/M metagenome (GOLD analysis project Ga0181523, IMG submission 119752) | Peatland microbial communities from MTU Mesocosm Facility, Houghton, MI, USA - PEATcosm2014_Bin05_30_metaG | ecosystem: Environmental > Terrestrial > Soil > Wetlands > Peat | place... | reverse complement strand
TTATCTTTAATATGCCTGGTGGGACTAACCCTATGCTTGCTTCCAAATTCTCATGGGCGCGTAATCCTGTCTTTGCGATAAGTTACCGTCGCATGTTTATAGTGCCGCTTATAAGGAAGGCAGCTGCAATCATAACTATTGATAATGCTTGTGACCAGCTTGTAAGGTCGATTTTGATAAATACTGTGGGAAGGGTAATTAGATCCTCGGTAGCAGTTAATACCGCAGTATTTAAGAAATTAGACGAGAAAAATAAGCTGAAACTAAGACAGGCTATGGCAATTCCTTATGATGCTGTAGTTGTAGTATTTGCCGGCCGTCTTGAGGTCGTGAAGGGATTAGAATTATTAATAGAATCCTTCACTATTTTTGATAAACATCTCAATGGCAAGTGCCTACTTTACATTTGTGGTGATGGGTCTCAACAGAGCCGGCTGCAAAAACTCGCCATTGCTTCAGCAAAAGCGGGGAAGATAACGTTCACTGGTGCACTTGCACATAATCAGCTGACGCACTATTTTCAGGCTGCTGATATTTTTGCAATGGCCTCACATCACGAAGGCCTACCAAATGTAATTCTTGAGGCAATGTCATCTGGTCTCCCCGTTGTGGCTACTGATGTCGGTGGAATATCCAGTGTAATAAAAGATGGGGAGACGGGTTTCTTGACCCGTAAAAGAGACTCTGTTGAGTACGCCGGGCTTTTGCTGCAAGCGTTCAGACTAAAGGATTCATTGGGTGAAAGAGCAAAAAACCTAGTGCAATGTGAATATGCAACCGAAGTTGTCGTAGGGAAAATAGAAAAAGAAATCGAGACTCTCATGCAGAGCAATGGATAATTTAAGTGCCGATAACTCAAGAGGCGGTTGTCAATGCGAATTGGTATAGATGCTTTTCAATTAGTCCCGGGACAAGGAAGAGGCGGTGGCTTCTATACATACTTTAAGAATCTATTAACGGCACTTCTTGAAGAAAAGGGAGCAAACTCTTTCGTAATATTTATTAATCCTGAACTCGCAGAGGATCTCAATATTAGTCACTTCAACTGCGAAGTGATTATTATAAAGTTGCCCTCCCGTAGGAATCTCTGGATTTTCAGGCTTATATGGATGCATATGATTCTACCAGTCTATGCAAAAATAAAGAGTCTTGATGTAATGTTCTTTCCTTTTGATTACGGAGCTGCGTACTGCCCAATCCCTTCCGTCGTTACAATTCACGATCTCATCGATCTTTATTATCTGAGGCACATACCCGGCGAAGGCAAGAGGTTTCGGATGATGTATTCCGTCATGATGAAGTGGATTTCCATCCAGACTGGAAAATTCATTATGGCGGTTACGGAAGAAACGCGAAAAGATATTCTTCAGTGTCTCGTTCCACCTCCGAGACCCGAAATGATTAGAGTTATTCACGAAGGGGTGGGTGCCGAATGGTTCAATCCCCCACAACTACGGCGCGATCAATCAACCCCATACATCTTTTCTATTTTGTCAACGAGTCGCCACAAAAATTATGAAGGATTACTAAAAGCCTACTATCACCTTCGAGAAAATAATATGAACGTCCGACTTGTACTGGCTGGCATGTCGGGTCAGAGTCATCGACATATTACCGAGTCGCTAAAATCACACCCATATTCTTCGGACATAGAAATACTGGGATACATCAGCAATGATGAACTTATCAGTGTGATGGTAAATGCAAAGGTTTTTGTTTTTGTTTCTATGAAAGAAGGTTTTGGTTTGCCTATTTTAGAGGCGATGGCGGCCGGAGTCCCGGTGGTTACCTCTTGTATTAGCAGTATGCCAGAAGTGGCTGGTAATGCGGCACTCCTGGTTGATCCAAGTGATAGCGCAGCGATAGCTCAAGCAATAGGGAGTGTTTTGAGAGATCAGAACTTGTCACGTGAACTTTCAGCTAAGGGGCGCGAGCGAGCAAGTCAGTTCAAGTGGGCTCATACCGCTCAAAATCTTCTAGCATTTATTGAAGAGATTTACAGATCTCGATCTCGGAAGGTAAAAAGCAAAAAAAGGTATTTAGTCAGCTGATGAGATTATTAATACAAATAGTTAGATTAGATGTAAATGAATGCTCATGGCAGATGGAAATGAGACAGGCATTTTTAATATTTTGCTTATACATGATCCCTATTCTCTTTGCCGCCACCACGATATCTTTGCAGGTAGCAGAAGGCTTCAATCCCCAGGAGCGGATCTTATATGTGGCTGGCAATGGTAGCGACCAATGGTCCGGTACACTTTCAGCGCCTGCCCTCTCAGGAAGTGACGGTCCCTTTGCAACGCTTCAAAAAGCACGTGATACAATCAGGGAATTCAAGAAAAATGGTTCACAGGATGCTTTTACTGTTTTAGTCCGTGGTGGCATATACAATTTAAATGAGACTTTCACACTTGGCCCGGAAGACTCTGGAACTGAGTCTGCATCTACCGTTTTTAAAGCCTTTGGGAGTGAAAAGCCAATACTGAATGGATCAGAAAGAATAAAAAAAATGGAAGCTTATAAAGGAAACATTTACCGTGCCGATCTGACTGGTACTAACATATCAGACTCTTTCCGACAGCTATTTATTGATGGAAAGCGACAGGTGCTTGCCCGATATCCAAATTATGATGAGCAAAACCCTGTTACTGGTGGTTATTTGTATGTTGCTGATTCTGCAAAAGGAGCAAGTAAACGTGAGTTTAACTTTAAAGGAGGTTCGTTGCGCAAGTGGGCACATCCAGAGGATGCCGAGGTTGTTATATTCCCCGGGCCAAATTATACAAGTGACGTACTTCGCATTCTTAGTATTGATCTGAATAATGAAGTTGTGAGATTGTGGCAAGACGCTTCATACGACATTACGGCCGGCAATAGGTTCTACTTTCAAAATATACTTGAAGAGCTTGATTCGCTGGGAGAGTGGTATTTCGATCGGCGTGACAAAATGCTTTATTTCTGGCCGCCGGCAGCTGCATCGCTAGAGTCCGTGAATATCCCTGTCGTGAACTCGATAATAGAAGTGAAGCCGAAAAAATACTTTGACAAGTACAATGTTGCGCCTTCATATATACGGTTCGAGGGCTTTACCTTAGAGGCTTGTGAAGGTTCAGCTATTGTTATTAATGGAGCCAATAATATTGTCGTAAGTAAATGTACTATACGTAATGCAGGAAGACATGGCATTGAAATCAACGATGGTTTTCAAAACGAAGCAATTGGTAATGATATATGCGAGGTCGGAGCCAATGGGATCTTGGTCTCCGGTGGCAACAGGAAAAAACTAACCCCAGGGAGGAATAGAATTGAAAATAATTACATACATAATATCGGGGTCTTTAACAAAACAGCTAGTGGTATTGAATGCAGGGGGGTAGGCAATGTAATCTCACATAATCTTATTCATTCAACACCGCGCGCGGGGATTTGGTTTGATGGTAATGATCACCTTATTGAGTACAATCATATTCATCACGTAAATCGTGAAACTCAGGACAGCGGTATTATCTATAGCAGCCAAATCGATTGGACGAAGAGGGGAAATAATGTTCAGTTCAATTATCTTCATGACAGTGGCGGTTATGGACTAAATAGCGCTTCAGAAAAATGGCAAACTCCTTTCGAGACATATGGTATTTATTTGGATGACTGGACGAGCGGGACCAATGTTTATGGAAACGTGATAAGAAATACTGCCTTTGGTGGAATTCTAATTCATGGTGGAAGAGATAATATTGTTGAAAACAACATAATCATCGAAGGAGGTCGTCTTGGACAAATAGTTTACTCTGGATGGCCTGCCACTGAGCCGACGGCTCAGCAATGGCTTCCCCAAATGTACGCAAAAATCAAAGAAATGGGATACACAAAGTATCCTCTTTTATCCACCATCAAGGACATGCAGACTGGTGCATTGATGTCAGGCAATCATTTTGTCAGGAACATAGTCTATTATCGTAATCAAAGCTCTCCTCTATATTGTATCTATCATAACGCCGACCTCGCGACAACCGTATCGGATTACAATATAGTCTACCATGCGGGCCTGTCATTACAGGTTCCATTCACAAATGTGACAGCTGAACTGCAGTGGGGAAAGTGGAAAGAAAGCGGATTAGATCGAAACACAATCATTGCTGATCCATTATTCTCCACAGTGACTGCTGAAAGCTTTCAGCTTGCTCCAGATTCACCCGCTCTAGACATGGGATTCCGGCAGATTCCCTGGGAAAAAATAGGCCCGTACAAAGATCCAATGCGCGCAAGTTGGCCGATAAAGGAATAGTTTCAACCAATGGATAGGAATACCAGTGAGGCAAATATTTTTGGTTACTGGATCAGCAGGCGAGGAAAGCGAGGCGATATTACGCGGACTCGACAGCTGATTGCTTCGGGCGGGAAAGGATCATATATGGCCTGTGCAAATCCCCACTCCTTAGTTGTTGCATCAGGAGATCCTGTATTCAATGCAGCCCTAAAAAACGCAGATATTCTTCTGCCTGATGGTACCGGCGTGGTGATGGCTTCAAAAATATTTAATGTGCCAGTTATGGAAAAGGTGGCAGGTTATGATTTTTTTTTGGCTTTGTCGGCTTCCGCCGAGCAGAGCCGAGGGCTAAGGTACTTTTTTCTCGGTTCATCAGAACATGTCCTTGATCGGATTGTATCTCGATTAAATCTGGAGTATCCTTCGATAGCTGTCTGCGGGATCTATTCGCCACCTTATAAAGAGTCTTTTTCAGAAACAGATAATATTACAATGGTCGAGGCGATAAATGCCGCAAACCCTGACGTATTATGGGTAGGCATGACCGCTCCTAAACAGGAAAAATGGATCTATGCGAATCGCGAGAGGCTTAACGTCCCTTTTATCGGAGCAATAGGCGCTGTATTTGATTTTTATGCTGGGACTAAAGTGAGATCATCTGTTTTCTGGCAAAAGTTGGGCCTTGAGTGGTTGCCCCGTTTCATGAAAGAGCCAAAGAGGCTTTGGGAACGGAACATAAAGTCAACACCTATTTTTATAAGCTGGGTTGTAAAAGAAAAAGTGAGACAATTATGCAAGCTATAACAGCGGCAGGAAGTGTATTTTTCTATACAGTAAGAATAACGAAGATGATGTTGATACTCACTCATGCTGTGCATCCTTTTCTTTCCTGATAAGGCAAGAAGTGTATCGATGGCTAAAAGAAGTATCGACTCATTCTGGAGAGCATTATGTTATTTCGGAAACTATATTTTTGAGGGGAAAGTTTGTATGAAGGCTTCTTTAATGATCATAGAGGGTTGCGATTTTAGCAGCTTTCCCGTAGGGGGACAATTGTCTCATGCAAAACAACTCGTGCAAATTTTTGGAGATCGACTGGCACTTGTTGGCATTTCAGTAGATGATACTCCGGTGGGTGTCTGGATAAAAAAAAGTTTTGATGGCGTTTTGCTGGACTACTTTAGTATCGGAAAAGTTAATTCTTTGATAAAAAAGCCTATGATCCCTGGTCGTCTGAGCGTTCTATTATTGTTAAAGCTTTATAAAAAACAAATATTGTCCATTGGAGTCAAGTCTGCTTTTATCGAAGCACCTGAGGTAATGATTGCAGTATCAAACTGGGGATTGCGTCTCTGTTATAAATTTTCAGGAGTGGAAAATCCTCTCACCATGTCTAGATATCCATTTGGAAGATTGTTCGCGAACCCGTTTGAGAAAATGCTGTTTTCAGCCTTGGCAAATCATGCTGAACTTATTCTAGCCGCGGCGGATAGGAATGCTATCAAAAAGATGGCATCCCGCAGTAAGGGAATATTAGATGAAGCTAAAATTGTGCATTATCCCACACGCGTTGATACAAAGATTTTTAATGCTAAGCGCAAAACGTTAAGCGGTTTTCAACCTGTTTTCTTATCCTGTGGCCGTCTTAATCGTGTTAAAGGCTGGGATCTGATTCTTGATGCCTTTCGCCTTGTAAAAGATGAATTACCTTCGTCACGACTTTATTTTGTTGGTGATGGAGAAGACCGCAAAATCGTGGAAATTCAGATTGCAAAGGCTGCTTTGCAGCATGCCGTGACCATAACTGGTTTTACTGATCCGGTTACTGTTGCCGGTCTTATGAATAGCTGCAATGTCTTCTTACTGGGTTCGCATCGGGAGGGATGGCCGACCGTTTTGCTTGAGGCTCTTGCCTGCGGGTTGCCAGTGGTGTCGACCAGAGTTAGCGGAGTCGGTGATCTTATAGAGGAGCACAGTAACGGCTATATAGTCGAAACTAGAAATGCAGAAGAGTATGCCGCCAAGATGGTCGCCGCACTGAAACTACACAATCCCAATCCAGTTTCAATGGAAATTGCTCAGCGATATGCATTGAATAAGCTAGGAAGTGATCTGGAGTCGATGTGGGATCCGTTCCGTGGTTAACCGCAAGCCTGTTAGTTGTCGCCTTGTCTCGGGACACAACAGTAAGAATGGATCATCGCACATCTGAATGAACTCTAGATTATCATCGCAGGATACGCGGTTTAGTGCAAATAGGGGGAGAAGATGAGAATAACAAAGTCGTTATCGATTATAAACTCAAAAGTGGTCTGGTATGTCGCTTTATATGGGCTATTGCTTTTTACACTATACTATTCGTCGTATGATTGGCTCATAAATCACGACTGGCCCAGAGAAGATTATAATTATTGTTACCTTATTCCAATTGTCATCCTGTATCTGGTCTGGAACAAAAAAAGAGAATGGGTAAGAGAAAAGTCGATACCGTCTTGGTACGGACTGTTAATATTTCTCCTCGGAGTTCTTTTATTCTGGTTCGGCGAGTTGGCGGGCGAATTTTTTTCCATGTATATTTCTTCATGGCTCGTCGTCACGGGGCTGCTGTGGATTCATACGGGATGGAAGAAATTAAGGACCATGGCGTTCCCGCTTTTTGTCGCACTTTTTATGTTTCCGCTGCCTTACTTCCTAAATACAAAGCTTACTTTTAATCTGAAGCTGATCTCGTCCGAACTCGGCATCAAAATTATTCAGCTCTGCGGGATGTCGGGCTACCGCGAGGGAAACGTCATAGATTTAGGATTCGCACAACTTCAGGTGGTTGACGCATGTAGTGGGCTCCGCTATATGATCCCGCTTTTTTTGATGGCTGTTCTGATGGCCTATTTATACCGTGCAGCATATTGGAAAAAGATTATTATAGTCCTGTCGTCGATTCCTTTGTCTATCGTAACCAACGGTCTCAGAATTGCATTGACGGCAGTTCTCTACAAGGCTGTCGGCCCGGTGGCAGCTGAGGGTTTCTTTCATGATTTTTCTGGTTGGGCCATCTTTATGGTATCTTTCGCAATTCTGTTGGCTGAAATATGGGTGTTGAGCAGAATTATGCCCCGACCGGACGAAAGTTTTATGAAAACAAGAGGAACCGGAGGAGACGAAGATTTAGAACATATTAAGCTCGGTGGATCAGAAGCTCAAGCCAAGAAAACCGGAATGCCATTTTTAATGCCTCAGGTGTTGGCGGCAGTTGTTGTACTTGCAGCAACCGTTGCCATACATTTTTTTGTCGATTTCCGCGAAAAAACGCCCATAATTCAGCCCTTCAGCAAATTCCCACTTGTCGTCGGCGCATGGGAAGGAAAACGCCAGTTCCTGGAACAGCAATTTATCGATGTGCTTGAATTTAGTGACTATACTTCCATTAATTATTCAAAACCTGACAGTCCGCCTGTAAATGTTTACGTGGCGTATTATGAAAGCCAGCGGAAGGGTAAGTCGATCCATTCTCCGGAAACCTGCCTGCCGGGCAGCGGCTGGGTATTTAAGCAGGCCGGAACGACAACAATTCCCCTATCAGGGGAAGGTGCTCTGTCCGTAACAGTAATGCGTGCTTTGATGGAAAAAGAAGATAGCAGGCAATTGGTATATTTCTGGTTTGATCAGCGTGGTCGTGTCCTGACGAATGCCTATGAAATGAAGCTCTATAACCTGTGGGATGCGTTGCTGAAAAAAAGAACCGATGGGGCGCTTGTCAGGATTATTACCCCTATTTCTTCTTCTGAAAAGATAGATGACGCGGACCGAAGACTCCAGGTTTTTATCAAAGATATCAACCCTACTTTAAGGGAGTTTATACCTGGATAGACAAGCATCAACGCTTAAATTTAAATGTAAACGGTTATGAATGAGCTTGATAATGAAATCGGAGCACGTTACTCATTTGATGAGTTCTCTTGTATGGTGATTCTTGAAATAATCAGAATGAAAGAGTCTCGTATCGGTGTCATCGGACTGGGCTACGTTGGCCTGCCACTTGTTATCGAGTGAATCAAGGCAGGTTTCCAGGTCGGGGGCTTCGACATAGACGAGTCTAAGGTGGAGTCCCTTAATCAGGGGACAAGTTATATCAAACATATTGATTCATCTGCATAGGTAACCGCACCTGAATACAGCCTTACTGCTACAACTGATTTCGACCTGCTTCGTGAAATGGATTGTATCGTAATCTGTGTTCCCACTCCATTGAATAAAGACTGAGAGCCCGACATGACTTACGTCTTCAACTCGGGCAACTTCGTAGCAGCGACGCTGCACCGTGGACAGCTTGTTATTCTGGAGTCAACCACATATCCTGGGACGGCGGATGGAGAACTACGCTCTATCCTTGAAAAAAACGGCCATGCAGGTTGTGCTCCCACTATTTCTTCGTTGCCGAAGTTCAAAAAAGGAATGTGCAAATATGTTCGGGAAAAGTAATCCGGAGGATTCGACGAGATGAAATTATATGGCGGAGTAAATTGGGATTAGGGTTTACGCAACTAACTATGATAATGCACAGGGTATGCAAATTTGCCAGAGAGGCTATTTGTTCAATACAAGGCACTTCAACCACAACTCTTCAACGGTTTCAAGATATGAAACCTGATGAACGTGACTTTCTGATACTCCTTGTGGATTGAGTAGAACTGAATGCTGGCATGATATATTTCTCTACGCTTCTCATATCTATATTTATCACAATCAGCCTGATCCCTATCATGATCAAACTGGCCGATAGGTATCAAATAGTTGATTTCCCTAACCCACGAAAGGTACATATTCGCCCTGTACCCAGGATAGGCGGGTTGGCGATGGCGATTGCAGTTTTTATCCCAGTCATTCTTTGGGCTGGTGCCGATGAGTTTGTGAAGGCCTATCTGGTGGGGACTGGTATATTAGCTTTATTCGGGTTTGTCGATGACATGAAAGGGCTCGGATACAAGGCAAAATTTATCGGGCAAATTCTTGCAGCTCTGGTTATTATCTTCTACGGTGGGGTCAGAATCAGTTCTTTTGGAAGTCTGTTGCCTGGGGATATGCATCTTCCCGGTTGGCTGGCAGTCTTTCTCACTCTTATTGCAATCGTCGGGGTTACAAACGCAATCAATCTCGCGGATGGCTTGGATGGTCTTGCAGGTGGTATTTCCCTTCTGAGCTTCTGCTGTATCGGGTATCTTGCTTATCTTGGGGGTAACAGTTCAATTATTCTGATTACTATGGCTGTGGCCGGGGCGATATTTGGATTCCTGAGGTTTAACACTTATCCGGCAAGCCTCTTCATGGGAGATACGGGAAGTCAACTCCTCGGGTTTTCGGCTGTCGTATTGGCTGTAAAAATCACTCAAGGCGACATACCGTTGAGTCCAATCCTCCCCCTGATAATACTCGGGTTTCCCATCCTCGACACCTTGAACGTAATGGTCCAGAGGATCAGCCGTGGGATGTCTCCGTTTTCACCTGATAAAAATCACTTTCATCATCGTCTCATTGGCTTCGGGTTGTCTCATGCCGAGGCTGTTTTTGTCATATATGTAATACAATCCCTGATGATCCTGTCGGCCATCTTCTTCAAGTACCAGGCGGATTGGCTTATAATAGCTGGGTATATCGGCTTTTCGTTTGTTACGATTGGAGTATTTACCTTATTGGACCGAAAAAAAGTTCAATACCACCACCGATATCCAATTATCGAATATGCCTTCAAAGGCAAGTTGAAAAGAATCAGGGACAATAACTGGCCCATCAGGGTTTCCTTCAGTGCATTGAAAATAATCATCCCACTACTGTTTATGTTCTCCTGTCTCTTGCCCGCAAGTGTTCCAGCATATGTTTCCATCATGTCCTTATGCTTCAGTCTGCTTATCTTAGCGGTCATTATCATCTGGAAACGATATCTTGGCGGATGCCTTAGGCTGGCCCTCTACATGACTATTCCTTTTGTCCTCTATTTCCTAGAAGGGGGGAGGTCAGCGTGGATAAATGATAAGGTGTTATTCCTATATCACTTATGCTTCGGGATTGTTACGTTGCTCATAATTCTTACGGTTAAGTTTTCCAGGAGGAAGAAAGGATTCAGGATGACGACGATGGATTTCCTGATCGTATTCATTGCCGTTATCGTTCCGAATCTTACGGGGCATGCAATACAAAGTCATAGTCTGGGTCTGCTGTCAGTAGAAATAATCGTTTTTTTCTTCGGCTACGAGGTCCTGATCAACGAACTGCGCGAAAAGTTCGATGTGCTGGCGATTACGACCTTGGCAACTTTATTACTGCTTGCCGGACGGGGATACCAGGGATTCTGAATACCGCGTTAGTTTGTTAATTTCACGGAAGTTTAACCTTCCTTTCATATTACCGTAATAGTTGTTCGGCAATAATACAAATTGTTTGTAATGGCTCATCCGCCTGGGGGCGCTCGTAAGGCATCCGTTCAGTCTCCGACTTTCTACAAATTGGAGGTAGTCTGATGTTCGTAAAAAACAAGATGTTTATAGCAATTGTGCTGCTGTTGATTATTGCGATATTGGCGGCCTGCAGTGGGCCAGAAGAAAAGAAACTCAATTTCTACAATAAAGGCAAAGAGCTATATGAAAAAGGAGATTATGTAAAAGCTCGACTGGAGCTAAAAAATGCTGTCCAGATCGACCCTAAATATGCTGACGCATATTTTATTCTTGGGATGATAGCTTTGAAATCAGGAGATTCCAGGGGCGCCTACGGGACATTTTCCAAAGTCGTAGAACTTGTACCGCAGCATTGGGATGCCCAAATTCAGTTGGGCAGGTTTCTACTTGGAGCCGGCAAGACTGATGAGGCATTGGATAAAGTGGAACTTGTCTTAAAAGCGGAACCTAAGAAAGAGGATGCTCTCATCTTGAAAGGGGCCGTACTGATGCAGAAGAAAGATATAGAGGGAGCACGAAAATTCTTGGAGTCAGTCGTTGGAAGTGACGTTCACAAACCAGACGGATATTTGCTTTTGGCTTCAATATACGCAAATAAGGGCGAGACTCAAAAAGCTGAGAATACTCTACTCGAAGGTATCAAGGCCAATGCTAAAGCAGTCCCGCTTTATCTTGCCCTTACTGACTTTTATCTTAAGAACAAAAGGACCGATGATGCTGTGAACAGTATACAAAAGGTTATTGCTATAGAGCCTGAGGTGAGTGCATACCGCTTAGCTCTTGCCGGGATTTATTGGGGATTGGGCAAACAGCAGCAGGCAGGTGATGTCCTGAATTCCTTGGTGTCTGCTGATCCAAAGAAAGAGGACCGATGGATACAGGCTGCAGATTTCTATGCTTCAAAAAACAAGCCTGCAGAGGCTGAACAGCAATTGAAAGAGGGAATACGACAGAATGCGAAAAGCTTCCAGCTCCGTTTTGCCCTAAGTGCTTTCTATTTGGGTACAAACCGTCAGGATCAAGCCCTGTCAGTGCTGCAGGAATGCTTGGGATTGGATAAGGATTCGGGGAACCCGAACATCCTCCAGACAAAAAATTCTTTGGCCCAATTTTACGTTTCGCGGCAGGAGATCGACAAGGCGAAGCAATATGTAGATGAGGTTATCAAGGAAAGTCCAAAAAACGTGGATGCAAATTATATAGCTGGAACCATACATCTCAGGAAGCATGAAGGAGTGGAGGCGGTCTCGTCATTCCGTACGGTCGTCAATGAGAGGCAGCAATTCATTCCGGGATATATAAGCTTGGCCGAGGCGCATGCTATGAATAAGGAAATGAACCTTGCTTTCGACACTCTGCAAAATGCATTGAAGATCGCACCAGACTCAAGGGATATTATAAGGGCCATGGCCCGTCTCTATTCTGAGCAGAAAGATTTCAAGAATGCTGAATCGCAATATCGTAGCATCCTGGATAAGAACCCTAATGATCTGGAGGTGAGGGTGGATTTGGGAGACCTTATGATGATTGCGGGTGACTTCAAGCGGGCCGAAGAGTATTACGCTGAAATCAAGAAGCGCGTCCCGAATAATCCAATGATTTATGTTAAGATGAGCACCTTATATAGCGCGCAAAAAAAATGGGACAGGGCTATTTCTGAACTAGAGCATGTTGTTAGCATTCATCCTGAACTATGGTCGACTACGAACGACCTGGCCTACATGCTGAGTGAATATGGTAATGGGAAGAAGGACCTTGACCGCGCGCTTGTTCTCGCTGAGAAGGCAAAATCTCTTAGCCCCGATAACCCTGCCATATTCGATACCGAAGGCTGGATTAACTATCGAAAAGGTGATGTGAGTCAAGCATTAGATTTACTAGTGAAAGCACAGGCTAAGGCTTCCGGAAACCCCGTGATCAATTATCATCTTGGTATGGCGTACTATCGAGCGGGCAATACCGTAAAAGCAAAAGAATATCTACAGATTGCTATGGCTTCTAAAGCCGGCTTCCCCGGCAAGGACGAGGCTGAGAAAACTATGTCCGGGATTCACTAGGAGACTGCGCAGGAAGTCAGTGAAGCAAGGGCTGACTCGCCTAGCCTAAATAAAAAAGGAGCGAAAGAATAATGCTTCGGAACATAATACTTCTCATCATAGTCGTCATGTTGGAAGTTCCCACTCCGTCAGTATTATGGGCGGAAGATAGAGCTGCTGTTAATGCAGAAACGACAGCGCCAATGGCTGAAGGGAATTCTGTTGTACCTATTGCAAAGTCACCTTTAGAAAAGGCACCTGCCGAAGAGGGTTACCTTATTGGGCCGGGAGATGTTATTGATATCGCTGTATGGAAGGATGAAGCTTTGACACGTTCATGCACAGTACGACCTGATGGCTTAATATCGTTCCCCCTGATTGGTGATATACAGGCTATTGGAAAAACGGCCTCACAACTCAAAGCGGAGATCGAAAAAAAATTAGAACGTTACGCCCCTGATGCCACCTTATATCTGGATATCAAGCAGGTGAACAGTCTGCTAATTTACGTCATAGGAAGAGTAAACGCCCCTGGTCGATTTATCATGAATACTAATGTCGACGTGCTGCAGGCCCTTGCTACCGCTGGAGGTCTTAATATTTATGCAAAAAGGGGCAGGATAAAGATATTAAGACGTGAAAACAGTGAAACCATTATATTCCCCTTCGATTATGACTCGGTCGTTGACGGCAAACGGCTCGAGCAGAATATCAGACTCAAACGGGGCGACGTAGTTGTCATTCCTTGATGAGTTATCGGCCCATTCTGCTTGTTATTATTTTGATTACTGCTTATCCAGCCTTTTCATGGGGGAATGAGTTCAGTTTAGTCCCCTCTCTTTCTGTCAAGGAGGAATATAACAGTAACATTTTTTTTTCTACAAATGATAAAAAAACCGATGTTATCACTACCCTTTCGCCCGGGCTTGAAATGGTGAACAACACTGAACGCCTCAATACGGATGTTATTGCTAGACTTGACCGACTTGAATACGTGAACAACAATAATCTAAGTTCGACAGACCAGACATACAAAGGTAGTTTGCAATATCTCGTCACACCCTTGTTGAGCGTATCAGCTGCAGCCGGCTATTTAAGAGATTCCCGTCCTGACCGGACCTTAGAAACCACCGGTATTGTTTCATTAGCAGTACCTCGTGAAAACGCCACCTCTTCGCTGTCAAGCAATTATCAGCTTACCGAAAAGACCTTGGTAGGTGTAGCCTATGCGTACAATAGGGATCATTTTATCGGTCAGCAGTCTCTTGATGATATATCCCATAATATCAACGCGTCGCTTATTTACGATTTAGGCATGTACTTCCCTGCTGTGAAGGGTAGGATAAACGGAGGGTACAGCTATTATACCTTCCCCGGTTCTAATATAGGCAGTACTATGGCAACTGTCGGTTTTTCGCGTGATTTCAACGAAGTGTGGAACATTCAGGTCGATGGTGGAGTTCAGCATACCCGGTCGGATATAACTGTAAAGCAATTAGAGCCTATAATTGCTTACTTTCCTGGTATTCCAATTCCATTTCTAATTGGTACACAGGTGGTAAGTGAGCAAGTGAAGAGCGCTGGCTTGGGCTGGGTAGGCAGTGCTGCGCTGAATTTCAAGGGCGAACTCGATACAGGAAGTTTATCATACAGCAGAAATGTACAGCCGGCGGTTGGGTTGGGCGGTGCAGCAACACGCGACGCCATTACTTTTTCGGCCCAGCACAGAGTTTCATATGAGTGGTTGCTCCTCTTTAATGCAGGCTATTTTACTAATAATTCTAACGCACAGAAATTTTCTTCACAGTTGATTAACCAACGGAGTTTCGATATCAATCCAGTTGGCCGCTATGAATTCTCAAAAGATATGTATGTTGAAGGTTCTTTAGACTATGTTAATTACGACGATATGGTCGCTAAAACGCATGTAAATAGGTATCTCTGTTCTCTCCGTCTGTACATCCAACATCCCATTTTAGAGTAGTTGCAGTTATAAAAATAGAAAGGACATCGAATGGAGCAAACTAAAACAATTAAATTGGAAGATGTTATCAAAATAATCAAGCGGCGCCGCTGGGCGCTAATAGTGCCACTGCTTTCTGTGGTAATGCTCGCGGTTATTGTACTTATTGTATGGGACCCTGTTTATCGTTCCACGTCAACAATCCTTATCGAGGAACAAGAAATATCTCGCGATTATGTTATGGCGACTGTAACAAGTTATGCGGAACAACGACTGCAGATGATCAATCAGAGAATCATGAGCTCGTCTCGTCTTGTTGAGATAATTAACAAGTTCAATCTTTATGCAGACAAGCGCAACAGTTTGACTACGGAAGAGATAGTCGATAATATGCGGAAAAAAGATATCAAATTCGATACCGTAATGGCAGACGTTATAGACCGAAGGACTGGGCAGAAAACAGCGGCGACTATTGCATTTACAGTTTCTTATGAAGGGAAAAATCCGGCAGTTGTTCAGCAGGTCGACAATGTCCTGGCCTCTCTTTATCTCGAAGAGAACATAAAGGTAACTAGTCAGCAGTCGTCGGGTACTACAAAATTTCTGGAGGATGAACTGAATTCGGTACAGTCCAAACTCCTTTCACTGGAGAAGGCGATAGCTGTTTATAAGGAGAAAAATCCTCGCGCTCTGCCCGAACTGTTTCAGTATAACCTCCAGACCCTTGACGCGAATAATAGGACATACGATCAGCTTATTGATCAATTGCGCACCCTCAAGGAGAAGGAGAGCTATATGCAGACCCAGCTGGCAAGCATGGTTCCTGATACGGAAAATCAGAACAAGGACCGGCTGAAAGATTTAAGAATAACATTATCGGGGCTCAAGACGCGGTATTCCGACGAGTACCCCGATGTGATTAGGACAAAAAAAGAAATTGCCGAACTTGAACAAAAACTGAGTTCTTCTGACAGGAAAGAAGCCATATCGAAGAAACCTGACAATCCCGCTTACATAGCGCTTGATTCTGAATTGGCAAGCATTCAGTCTGAGATAAGTTCAGTCAAGAGACAAATCAACGAACTTGACAATAAGAAAAAGGAATACAGCGAGAGGATAGAAATGTCTCCTAAAGTTGAAGAGGGATACAAGACCCTGCTTGTGGACAGGAACAATGCTCAGGCCAAGTACGAAGATCTAACAAAAAAATATATGGAAGCAAAGGTCGCCCAAGGACTTGAAAAGGGGAATATCGGTGAGAGATTTACATTAATCGACCCGGCTAGACTGCCTGAGAAGCCTGTTAGGCCGAATCGCCCTGTCGTTCTTCTCATAGGGCTCATTCTCGGTATGGGTGCTGGCATTGGGACTGTTGCCCTTAAAGAAGTCAATGATCGGTCGGCCCGTCGGGCTGAAGATCTGGCGGCGGTTTTTACTTTGCCGGTCCTTGCTGAGATACCGGATATTGTGACGCTTGAGGATACGCTGCGAGAGAAGAAACGCCTGAAGATTGTTGCTGTTTCAGCTTGCCTCATTTTGGTGCTACTTGTGTTGGCCTTTCATTTCTTTGTGATGGACCTGGATGTTCTTTGGGCGCGAGCTGCGAGACGTTTGGCCCAGTGAACTAAAAAGAGAGCTTGAAAAGGAGTGTTTGTATGATAAATAAGATCCGGGAATATATGAGTTTATTTAGGAAACGTCAAGAGGCATTACCGCAAGTAGCTCAAACGCCAGCTGTGCAGAACGATCCCATTGAGATGGATAATGAAATGACGGGATGGGTATCGCCTTCTTACACGCAATCGCGAACTATTCACCTTGACCCCGTATTCATAGCCGGTAACCGATGCCTGGCTTATTTGGACAATGTGCCGGAAGCTGAGGCCTACAGGGTTCTGAGGACACAAATTTTGCAGCGACGCAATAGCTATGGGGGCAATACGATCATGATTACAAGCGTCTTGCCGGGCGAGGGGAAAACTATTACGGCTATTAATCTGGCCTTTACTTTTGCACGGGAGTTTCAGCATACGGTCCTACTGGTTGACGGTGACTTGAGAAAACAGAGTATTCACAAATACCTGGGATATGCAAGTGAAAAAGGCCTGATAGACTACCTTGCCGATGGATCACCTATTTCCGAACTGACCACCTGGCCTGGAATCGAGAAGATGACGATTATTTCCGGGGGGCGTCCTTTCCAGGAAAGCGCAGAAATGCTTGGGTCGCCGCGGATGAAAGAACTAATATCCGATATGAAAGGGCGCTATCCCGAACGTTACATACTGTTTGATGTTCCTTCTATCCTTACCGGTGCCGATGTCCTGACTTTCGCTCCTCTGGCGGACTATGTTATTGTTGTCGTGCAGGCGGGAAAAACTTCGATGGATGATGTCAGGAAAGCGGTTCAGTTTCTTCCGAAGGAGAAGATTCTGGGGTTTGTCCTTAACCGCTGCTAACATGCGGCCAATATAGTAGATATCTGGCAGAAGATATAAAGCTACATCAGTAAGTATAGAATTGACGGCTGATGCTTTGCTGACAACGGTCCATCGTAGCAGTTCGTCTAAATTAGCGAAATGAGCCTTGTTTGTTAATCTGGGGTTAGAATCGTATTCATAAGGTCGCATTACGGGTTAATAGCGATGAGAGAATTCTGCCACCAAATTCTAGCCACGAAGTAACTTGATATTTGTACCAGTAATTAGTACTGAGCATTTGATATCCGTCTTTGTAGAATCTCCAATGAACCGCAGCAATCTTTAAGCCAGAAAATATTCTGTTCCCCAGGCTTCTCCGACATCCTCCTACGATTTCATTATCTCTTCAATCCATCCCTCTTTTAGCCTTAGACAAACCTACAATCGACATATTACGCAGCGCGTAATAGACTATGAATTATGATCCGGTCATTCCCCGATCCCAAAACATCTTTGCTGTTCAATGATCAGGATGCGGCGAGGTTTCGCTCGATCGAACGGGTCGCACGGCGTAGGCTTTGGACCTTCACCAGGCAAGGCGATTGGAGGACCTCAGAGTGATGCCTGGCAACCGGCTCGAGGCCCTGAAGGAGATCGCCGGCGGCAATACAGCATTTGGATCAACAGTCAGTGGGGAATCTGATTTTCCTGGAAAGAGGGAGATGCCTATGACATGGAAATAACAGACTGCCATTAGAGGTGTGCTATGACTTCAAAATAGAAACTTCTTGAACCTATTCACCCTGGGGAAATCCTCCTTGAGGACTTTATGAAGCCAATGGGGATAAGTATCAACAGGTTCGCCCGCGATATCGCAGTGCCCCCTAGCCGCGTCAGCGCCATTGTCAACGGCAAACGTGCGATACCCGCTGATACGGCACTCCGACTCAGCCGGTATTTCGACACATCGCCAGATGTGTGGATGGGTATAGAGGCGGATTATGAGCTTCGCATCGCGCAGCGCACAATTGGGCCCGAGGTTGAGAAGCGTGTCCAACGCCACGCGGCGCGATGAACGGGATGCTGACAGGCTCAGCATAAATGGCACATTCCGAACTTTAGCAGGGAGGTTTTATAGGAATAGACAGTAGCGGTCTCCGGAAAAAACAGAAATCATGATCCGAGCCTTGCAAGCTCAAGAGCAGTCCGCCGTTTTGCAAAGTGTGATCCGGCCGTGTTGTTGAGCTTTCGATTGCCTCACTGATTCCACAAATGGTTCCCCAAAGGCCGGATTCGGGGCTTTCTGAAGGCCCCCAACATGAACCGCTGTTAGTATAGGCCGAAGCCGGTAAACAGTAACTGAAAGCTACATATCCGCATCAGTAAATATAGATGGATGGACGGTCTGCTAGAGGATCATTGGCGGCTGCCACTTGCTGACGGCGGTCCATCGCTGCATCCGGAACCTCCCAGTGTCCTGCCGCAGCACGATCTTTGCGTAGTCTTCATCTTCGAGCAGAAAATCTTCTGCTTCATAAGCTTCCCCGGCATTCTCATACGATCAGTAGCTCTTCAATGCATCCCTTTAACGGGCATAGACAAACCGACATGCCGCTTAGATTCAAGCGATAGACTCTCCAGGACATCATCAAGCACCCTCCCGCATCTCTTCAATTCTGCTTCTCATTAGTTCCTCTGATAAGTCTTCACGATCTAACCACAGGCATAGCTTTTAGCCAGTGAGTTGCTCTCTCGTCGAATCCATAACTTTCTATTCGGTGTGATTTCCATCACATTTGTCATATCTTTGTAATGCCTTTGTCACTCAGTAGTAACACATCAGTGATACAATATTTCTATTCGTAGTGTTAACTTGGGTCCTTTGTTGACCGGCATAATTGCCTGGTATCAGAAAGCCCGAATCGAGAAAAGGAGTCTTTTCTTATCGATTCGGGCTTTTTTTATAGTCGTAGTTTGGGTTGCTAGACATTATAGAAGAAAGGAGGTTTGCGGATGTTTAAGACAGCGACTGTATCATTCCGGACAAAGCAGGAACTGTTGGAACTACTCAATGATGTTAGCCGGGAGTCCGGATGCTCACGTTCATCTTTGATCGAAAAGATTCTGAGCAAGTTTCTTGTAGACAATGCCGGAAATAGTATCCGACTGGAAAATCTAGACGAAATCAGGGGAGGCGCGACGAGCGCTGATGTGGGTGAACTATCGGACGGCAGTGTCTATCTCTCATTAGGGCAGCTTAGAATTGGCCTCTCTAAGACTCTTGGCTACAAGATTATATTTGACGAAAAGAAGTCTGCGTTTCAGCTAGACTTGCTGCCTAGCAGTGACAATTCGTCAGCTGTCACTGCACTTCAGGAATCAGCTGGATCACGTAGGGAATCACATTAATCTGGTTGCTTCGTACTAAGGCTGTGTAAGACATATGTCTTATGCAAAATTTATAAACTGCATGCTAGCTTTTTGTTTCTAGGAGTAGGAGAAAAAGAAAGAGCTTGCATAAATTAGAAAGGAGATTCCATGAAAACTCTGATTCGCAAAGGTATTCTCACTATTGATTTGTTATTCGGTATTCTTGCTCTTGGCTATCGGATCATCGTTGAGCAAATTCCAGCAAGACTTGCGATTAAAGATGAAAATGCTTTGGGCGTTGCGGCACCCCTAAAGGCTGCGGGAATCATGGAGTGAATCAACTTCATCAATTACGACTTGGCTAAGACTGATGTTTAAGACATTTGTCCTGTGAATCAACAACCTAACCCAAGCTCATTACCGCTTCTACCATAAAGTAAAGCGAAGGGCTTGGATAAAATCAGAAAGGAGATCCATATGAAAGCTGTCGTGAGAAGCAGTATTGTAAGCATTGTTGCATTAATCGGTATTTTTAGTATCAGCGCATCAGCCCAGGCTTACTTCAGCGCTGATCAAGCGCATGAGCAGTCTGCGGCGGATGTTGTCTCAGGAGGACATTCCTATGATGGAGACATAATTAGGACCGCTGAGGTACAGCCATATTCGCTTTCACTGATTCAAGACTGGAAGGGTGAGTCTGAGGTAGGAGGACATGAAGATATCCACAATCAGTGGCAGGGGGTGACGAAGGAGCCGGGACAGCATAGTCTCTGGACGAATGGTGAACAATACGATACAAACAATAAAATACCTGACGATTATCCAATACAATTTCTAGGCTGGAAGGGTGAGCATTGGTTCGACGAATATGGAGATGTTAACAATAAGTGGCACGGGATGCCGGAAGAGCATGGGCACAATAGGCATTGGGTGAAGAGAGATGCAGACCCTTCTCCAACTCCTATTCCTTCTGCAGCGTTACTATTAGGGTCTGGACTGTCAATAATAGCTGGGTTGCGCGCAAGTAGGAGAAAGCGTGAAGATTCTACAGGAAAAGTGCAAGAGGTTCTGTGTTAGTTCTGACTTTTCCCGATTCAAAGGAGTAGAACAGGAGTGATAACGAAATCACGAGTCGCAAGGGGGGGAGATGAATCTTCCCCCTGCGATATCGGATTAACCTCTTTGCCGGAGCGCTGTCAGTGTGATGTCTTAGTCTTAGTTTTCGCTTTAGCGGACATCGCTTTTGGTGCGGCCTTCTTCACACTCGCCTTCTGTTGCTTGGGGTTGATTTTCTTTGGAGCAGGCTTACGCGGACTTGCAACCGCTTCCTTTCCTTCTAATTTAGCTATAGCCTCATCAGTCTTGTCAATAGCGGATAGGAGTTTATTCAGCTCCTCGTCAGCGACTTTCATCTTTTTAGTTTTTACTAATTCGCGAAGTTTTTCGCCCAAGGCGGCACGCTGCTTCTGTCCCTTGTTCTTGAGTTCATAGAGGCGATACTGAGTCTTACCTTTCTCAGTCAGTTCTTCGGCCTTTTCCTTGACCATTGTCGCCGTAGATTTGACAGCATCGACACCCTGTTTAATCCCATCTTCGATGTCCTTCTTAAATCCGCCAAAAATATCCATTTCAATCCTCCTGTTGAATGATTTGCTGCCGCTATCGTATTCGGCAGTTATTTCTTTGAAAAGACTATGTAATAAAATTTCAGCACTGATCTTACAACCGCTTTCGTCCAATCCGCCCCAGATCTCATTGGGTCCCTGTTATCGGAAGACATGATTCGCTTTATTTCCCTTAATCCCTTCCCGATGACTTTGCCGAGTCGAGGCAGATTGCCGGGCCCGAACACTATGATGACGACAATAAATATGAGCAGAAGATGCAGTGGTCGGAAAAGCCCTCCAAACAAGGCGTTAACCTCCTATGATTCCTTGGGTTATTAGATTATATCACGAATGATACCGTTGGACGACATAGTTGAATTTAGCATATTCATGTATTCAAATGCGCCGAATTGTAACATTACTGTAACATTGCCTTCATCATGCTGTAATGTAAATTTGGTTAAATATATTAGATACTTAGTGAGGAGGACGGCTGAATGAGCTTTTACATGCACAATACACCCGGAAGACTCAGGATCAAAAGCCCGCTCGTCAAACGCAATGAGAACGTATCTTATGAAGTGCGCAAGATCCTTGGCGCCACGAATGGCATTGCTACCGTCGACGTTAATCTCACGACCGGCAGCCTGCTTATCAACTACAATCCGAAAGTTATCAAGCATCATGACATTGTAGATCTCCTTCATCGCAACGGATATTTCGATAAAGCCAAAGCCGTGACTCACGACGAGTATATTCATAGCGCCGCCTCCAAGGCCGGGAGTTTTATCGGGAAGTCTGTCCTCGGGTCCGTACTTGGCATGGCTTTAGAGGGCAC